>Ga0187859_10000968_pt1 | contig 18782 bp, 18 predicted proteins | sample June2016WEW_10_1_2_FD_133019 | JGI IMG/M metagenome (GOLD analysis project Ga0187859, IMG submission 133019) | Peatland microbial communities from SPRUCE experiment site at the Marcell Experimental Forest, Minnesota, USA - June2016WEW_10_10 | ecosystem: Environmental > Terrestrial > Soil >...
ATCAACGGAACGGTGCTCGGGTTCACGCTGCTCGCTACCATCGCGACTGGATTGCTGGTGGCACTCGCGCCGGCCATGCAATCTTTCAAAGTGGACCTGACGAATTCGCTCAAGAGTGGATTGCCGGGGTCGGGCTCTCGCAGCACGCGGCTGCGATCGGTACTTGTAGTAGGTCAGGTAGCGCTATCTCTCGTTCTTCTGAGCGGCGCCGGACTGCTATTGCGGGGTTTATATCGGATCGTAACAGGTGACTCGGGTTTTGATTCGAATAATATCGCGATGGCCGCCGTCGATTTGAATCTGGAACGATATTCCGAGGAGCGCGGCCGGGCGTTCTATCGGGAAGTGCTCGACCGGCTGAACGCGACGCCGGGGGTGGTTTCCGCGAGTCTGGCTTTCTCGATTCCGCCCACCGAGTGGCCGGGCGCGGTCTCCATTTTTCATCCGGGAGAAGAGCCACCGCCGGACGTGGTGCAAGGTCATGAGTTCGAACTCGGTCTGCGCGTCAATATCAACCATGTTTCGCCAAATTATTTTCGGACGCTGCGCATTCCACTTCTTGCCGGGCGTGACTTCACGGATCGCGACCGCGTGGGCGCGCCTGGGGTGGTTATCGTCAGCCACCAACTCGCGGAAAAAATGTGGCCGGGTGAAAATCCCATCGGCCAGCGGATCGCTTATCCACAGTGGGCCGGGCCGCGGCGTCCGCCGTTCGAAGTGATCGGCGTGGCTCGGGATGTCCGGCATCTGGCTTTGACCAGCGATGCTCCATTGCTGATGTATGTTCCAATCGCACAGGAATACGACGGACGCGCGCGTGTGGTGGTTCGCACTGCGTCCGATTCGAATACCGGAATAGCGATGATTGAACGGGCAGTAGCAGCGACGGATAAGAACGTGGCCATTTATGCGGCCGAAACGGGCGCCGAACATTCCGCGGATTCATTGTGGCAGCAACGCATGGCCGCGAGCTGGATCGGTGCATTCAGTGGCATGGCCCTGCTACTGGCCGCTGTGGGGCTATATGCGGTGATCGCGCAATCGGTGGCGCAGCGGACGCGCGAAGTTGGCATTCGCATGGCGCTGGGCGCGAACGGGCGCTCGGTAGCGGCGCTGGTGATCAGACAAGGGTTGCTGCTGGCCGGGGCCGGGATTGCGGTGGGAGTTCCCGCCGCGATTGGTTTTAATAGCCTGGTGAGCCGCTATCTGGCCGGGATCGATGGACGCGATCCGCTGGGCTTGGCCGCGATTTCGATATTACTTATGCTGGTGATGCTAGGGGCGTGCTGGATTCCGGCGCGCCGGGCAACGCGCGTCGATCCAATGCAAGCGCTGCGTTCTGAATAATTACTCGCTGCGCAATGCTGTGGCTGGATCCACGCGCGTGGCGCGCCAGGCTGGGATCGCGCATGCGGCTATCGCCACCGACAAGAGCACTAACGGTACGGCAATAAATGTCGCGGGGTCGCTGGGGCTGACGCCGAACAATAACGTTCGTAGAAACTGCGTGGCCCAGGCTGCGCCCAGCATGCCTAGAATCACGCCAGCCAGCGCCGGCCGCAGCCCTTCCAGCAATATCAGGCGCCGGACTTGGGAATGCGCGGCGCCTAGCGCCATCCGAATGCCGATTTCGGCTGTCCGTTGCGCGACCGCGTAGGAGAGAACTCCGTACAGCCCGACTGCGGCCAGGACGAGCGCTAGCGCTGCGAACAGTCCCAGCAGGAGAGCCGTGAACTGGCGGCGTGCAGCCGATTCATCCAGAACGGCGGCCATGGTTCGGATCTCGAATGCCGGAATGTCCGGATCGAGGCTGCCGATGGCTTGTCGTACCGCGCCGGCTAGCGGTAGCGGATCGCTCGCGGTATGAATGAGGGCGTAGAAACCCGTTTCGTAGCCCTCGTACAAAGGCATGTACATGCACGGTTGGGGATCCTCGTCAAGGCGGATACGAACATCGCCAACAATGCCGACCACTCGATAGTGCGGCGTTGGATCATCACCGAAACGAATTCGCTGGCCGACTGCATCCTGGTTGGGCCAGAATTTTCGGGCCATGGATTGACTGATGACAACCGCGCTGTCGCGCGGATGTTTTTCGTCCATGCCGTTGTTATCCTGCTCAGTTAATGTTCGACCCTGGAGCAGAGGAATGCCCGCGGCGGCGAAATAACCGGGACTCACGGTGCGGTTGAGCGCATAAATGAATTCGCCGGGAGGCTGCGGCCGGCCGTCGATGTTGAATATGCGATCGCCGCAGTAGCCGGCCACAGGCAGACACGAAACCAATCCCGCGGAGCGCACGCCCGGCAAGGCCTGTAGACGATCCACCAATTGGCGCGCGAATGCGGACACCTGTTCGCGCTTTGCATAACGAGCCTCGGGCAGAGACAAACCAGCAGTCAGAACCCGGTCAATACTTACGCCCGGATTCACGTTCCGCAACTCTCCGAAACTGCGCAGCAACAGCGCGGCGGCCACCAACAAAACCACGGAGAGCGCCACCTCCACCATCACCAGCGCGCCCCGGAAGCGGCGTTGCGATCGGTTGGCCGTGGATGAACGCCCGCTCTCCTTCAGGCCTGCCGTTAAGTCAGTCCTCGCAGCCTGCCACGCTGGAACCAAGCCAGTGGCTAAGCCTGTTATCAGCGCTATTCCGGCCGTGAACAGAAATACCCAGAGATCCAGCCTGACCTCGGCGGTGGTATCGATGTCGCTGGGATAGAGAAGTGCGGGCGCGCGAGTGGTGAGAAAAGTTGTGAATCCATAAGCCAACACCAGACCCACTGCGGCGCCGAACATCGAAAGAAGCACGCTTTCGGTGAGCATTTGCCCTTGCAACCTGGCCCGGCCGGCTCCGAGGGCGGCACGAATGGACATCTCACGCCGGCGTTCCGATCCGCGAGCCAGAAGCAGGTTGGCGATGTTCACGCAGGCGATCAGCAGCAAGCAGCCGACCGCGCCGAACAGCACCAACAGTGCGGTTTTACTCTGACGGCTTCCCTCCTCCGACAAGGGCCGCATAGCCGCGCCGCGACCGATCAACTCGCCGGGATGCGCGCGGTATACCTGGTTCGCGACGGCATCCAGTTCAGCTAGCGCCTGCTGGTGGCTGATGCCGTCACGAACGCGGGCGACTACATAAAACTGGTGGCTACCGCGGCTCGATATTGTACCTGGGTCCAGAACCTGTTGGACGGGCACCCAGACATCCGCGTCGCGCTCAGGGTACGCGAAACCGCGCGGCATCACGCCTAGGATGTCGTAGCTCGCGCTATCCAGCCGGATCTGGCGCTTCAGGACATCGCGTGAGCCTCCGAACTTGCGCTGCCATAACCCGTAGCTGATGACGGCCACGGCCCGCGCTCCGTGTTTATCTTCATCGCGAGTGAACGGCCGGCCGAGCAATGGTTGCACGCCGAGGGTTGGAAACAGGCTCCACGAGCAGATGGTCCCCTCGATTCGCTCGGGCATAAAGCCGCGCTCTGCGCCGCCCAGGTTGAACTGATTCGCGCGTTCCGCGGCCATCGCTCGGAAGCTGTGGCTTTGTGCCTGCCAATCCAGAAAATTCGCTAACGACGCCGGACCCGGCCCGCTGCTCTCCTTCACGACGCCCCGTTCAAACAACAGGACCAGTTGGTCCGGTTTCGGGTAGGGCAGGTTCTTGAGCAGAGCTGCGTTGATGACGCTGAAGATGCTGGAATTCGCTCCAATGCCGAGCGCCAGCGTCAGCAGCGCCACTAGCGTAAAGCCGGGGGATTTTGAGAGAGTGCGCCAGGAATAACGGATGTCTTGAAGCAGTCGTTCCATTGTGTCTGCCTTTGCATCTACGGCAAGTCTAGCTCCTAGACGCGAGACTTGTGAAAAGGTTAGCCTTATGAGAACGTTAGCCTTGACCGTAGCTTCGGTTGAGGATACAGTAGAGACAAAAAATGGACGACCAACATCAATCGCATGAAGTGGCCGACGATCTATCTCCGACGCGGCGAAGCTTCTATATCAAGTTTATCTACGGCATCATGACTGCCATCGGCGCGGCGCTGGCCGCTCCGGCTGCCATCTACCTGTTGTTTCCACCGAGAATTCCTAAGGAGGGCCAGTGGGTGGATGCGGCCGACCTCGGGAATCTCCCAACTGGCACACCCGAAGAGATCTCTTACCAGCGAACCCGCGTGGACGGCTGGAAGGTAACCAGCGAAAAAGCGACGGCTTGGATTGTGAAGAAACCGGACAATCAGGTGATCGCCTTCGCTCCGCAATGCACGCATCTGGGTTGCGCGTACCATTGGGACGATCCCAGCCACACGTTTATCTGTCCTTGCCACACGTCTTCATTTTCCATCGACGGCAAAGTGCTGGCCGGCCCCGCGCCGCGGCCGCTGGATCGCTACGAAGTGAAGGTGGACGGGAGCAGGCTGCAGATTGGGCCGCTGGAGCCGCATGCATAACAAGATCATCGAGTGGTTGGAGCACCGCACGGGCATCCAGAGCGCCATCAAGAATTTCCTCTACGAGGACATTCCGGCTTCGAGCGGCTGGCATCAAGTGATTGGCAGCATGGCCGTGTTCTTTTTCATCATTCAAGTATTCACCGGCGGACTTCTGGCATTCAATTACGCGCCAACGCCGGGCGACGCCTACAACAGCGTGAAGTACATCATGACGGAGCTAACCGGCGGCAGCCTGATCCGCGGGCTGCACCATTGGGGCGCCAGCATGATGCTGATTATCGTCGTGCTGCACATGTTGCAGGTGTTCCTGTATGGCGCTTACAAGAAGCCGCGCGAAGCCACCTGGATGATGGGTGTGGTTCTGTTGCTGGTGACGCTGGCATTCGGGTTGACCGGCTATTTGCTGCCTTGGGACAACCGCGCGTACTGGGGGACAGTGGTGACCACGCAGATCGCGGGACAAGCGCCGATTGCCGGCCAGTATCTAACTCGATTGTTGGGCGGCGAGGGCAGCGTGGGTAATGTGACATTTTCCCGTTTTTATGCGTTGCACACGGTGCTGCTGCCGCCGTTGACGATGATCTTGATCGGCATCCATATTTATCTGGTGCGGAAGCATGGCGTGACGCCGGCGGTGGGTGACGTCGCACCACGGCGGAAGTTTTTCCCCGAGCAGGTTTTCAAGGACACGGTGGGCGTTTCCATCGGATTTCTGATTTTGTTCATGATGGCCGTGTTCGCGCGCGTGCCGCTCGGAAGATTGGCCGACCCCACTGATACGAATTTCATCCCGCGGCCGGAATGGTACTTCCTGTTTCTGTTTCAGACACTGAAATTTTTCAAGGGGCCGCTGGAAGCCGTCGGAAGCGTGGTTCTGCCGGGGGTCGCGGTGCTGACATTGTTTCTGATCCCGTTCATTGACCGGGCTCCGCTGGTTCGGCTGGGTAAGCGCACGTTTGCTTTCGCATTTGCGGCGCTGGGCTTGATTGCCTGGACCGGGCTCACCACGGCGGCCATCGTGACGACGCCCAAAACCGTTGAAGCCGATGAGACCGCTCCAGGCGCGGAGAATTTGCAAGCGTGGCAGCAATTAACGCCCGAGGAATTGCAAGGCCTGGCCTACTTCCGCAAGCAGAATTGCAAAGCCTGCCATCCGGGCGCCGGCCAACGCGGCATCGGACCCGATTTGACGCAGATGATCCCGGCGCATCGAAACGCGGCGTGGATGATCCCGCACTTCAAGAGTCCGGCTCAAGTTGTACCGGGCAGCTCCATGCCGCCGGTGCAGCTTGACGATGCGGGATTGAACGCCTTGTCGGCCTTGGTGCTGAAGCTGACACCGCAAAACGAAGCAGGGCTGCTCTCGGCGCCCGATTACGTGGTGCAAGGCGCGCTGATCTACCAAACCAGTCATTGCGACGCGTGCCACCAGATCATGGGCGCTGGGAAGAAGGTTGGGCCGCCGCTTGACGGTGTTGGCCAGCATCGCGATCGGGCGTGGCTGGAGAAACATTTCCAGGATCCGAAAAGTACGTCGCCGGGAAGTATTATGCCGCCGTACAAGTTCACGCCGCCGGAGATGGACGCGATTTGTAAGTACCTGCTGCAGTTGGTGAAGGCGGGTGGGTGATTGTTTTTTGGCCGCGGATGACCGCGAATGGAAGCAAATGTCTTATTCGGGTTTATTTGCATCGTCTCCTTTTGAGTAACCGGCTCACGAGCCTTGGCGATAGATGAAAAGTGGTCTGTTGAAGTCTCGCCAGCGCTTGCTCTAAATCAGCGAGGCCGTGTTCGCTGGAATCGAGTAACGCACCAACGAGTCCGGTGAGCGGCAACTTTCTTCGCCCGGCCTCAACACGCCCGTCACGCTCGTCCATGATTAGGGTCGCGCCAAGGAGTTCCGCCAGAATGATCGCCTCGCGCTCCCCGTTTCCCAGGTTGGCAAGCGTGGAGTCGGGATTTGGCGCCACAGAATGAACTACGAGCCACGCTGGGCAGTTTGCTATCCAGCCTTTTACTTTCTCGGGCGCCTTGGGATGGCTTAGTTCCCTCATCACGGCATCGGGAATGGCGATGATACCGTAAAGCTAGTGCAAGGTTTCTATTTCACCGATTAGGATCGCGTAATTGGCACAGGATGTGTCCGCGACCACCATCTAGCGATTCCGCCGATTCTGCGTGCTCGCTCGGCGGCTGGCTTCGTAGTCGTGTTCCAGTTCCTCCCCGCTGGGATTGCGGTAGACGCTCGCACGCTGCAGCAAGGCATCCAGCTCCATGGGCGTATCGTAGCCGAGCATCTCGCGTACCTGGGCCGTCGTCAATTGTCCGGCTCGGTAGCCTTCCACTGCGAGCGTCTCCAAAATGTGGCGAGAGACATCTCCCCACTGTTGTTGGAGCTGCTCTGCGACATCGCTAGGTAATTCGATGGTGACCTGCACGGCTTGCCTCTCCTCAATTATGGCTGGAATGGGGATACGGGTGCATGGAGTCATTTGTGCGGCCGCACCCTCGAACATCAGCATGAGCTGAGGTTGGGCGCGGCCGGCGAACCGAGGAACCGAACAACCGAATAACTGAAGAACCGCTTACTCGATCGGCGTCTCGGGATCGATGAACGGCCAGATCAGCGTGCCTGAGAGATAGACCGCCGCTAAAACGTAGAGAAAAATGTTCCAGTCCCGTCCGGTGGCTGCCAGAATGTATCCGCCTACGACGGGCGATACGAAACCGGCCAGGTTTCCCATCATGTTCATGGAGCCTGAGACCGTCCCCGCATATTTGCCGCCGATGTCCATGCAGGCGGCCCAGGAGGGCGGCATCGCCAGGTCGTTGCAGAAGCTGGCCATGCCCATGGAGAGCATGGTCCACTTGGGATCGTGAAACTGGATGGAGAGCGCGAGAAAAATTGCAGCGCCCAGGAATCCGGATGTTGCCAGGATGCGGCGGCTTTGAGCCAAACCGACTCGCCGCGCAAATCGCGCCGAGATGGAACCACAGATGAGCGCCCCCAATCCGCCAAAAAACAGTGGGAGAATGGCGTAGCGAGCGGCTTCCGCCGGCGCCAGCTTCCAGTGCTGCTGCAAATACGTGGGTAGCCAGGTGATGTTGAAATACCAAGGGAACGAGGAGCAGAAATATTGCAGCCACAGCAGCCAGATCGAGCGTGAGCGAAGCAGTTTCGCCCAGGGAACTTTGGCGTGGCCGGACGCGAGACGCTCCGATCCTTCTAGCAGTGCTAGCTCAGCGGCATTCACGGACGGGTGATCGCGCGGATTGTCACGATACCAGCGATAGAAGAAGCTTGCCCATACCACACCCAGCCCGCCAAACAGCACGAACGCCCAGTGCCAGTTCACGAAACGCAGGACCCACACCACAAGAACCGGCGTAAAGGCGCCGCCCCAGCGCGCAAAGGTCCACATGATGCCCTGCGCGCGCACGTGTTCCGACTTGGGCAGCCAGGTGGTGAACGCTTTAGTGAGATTCGGAAATCCGCCCGCCTCGCCCGCGCCGAAAAGGAATCGCGCTAGCCACATGGAAGCGAAATTCCACATGGCGCCCGTAATCGCGGTGAAAGCCGACCACCACAGCACGATCCGCAACAGAACTTTGCGGGGGCCGATCCAATCGCCCAGCCAACCGCTGGGAACCTCGAACAGCGCGTAGGAGAGCGCGAAGGCGCCGAAAATCTTGCCCATCTGGACGTCGGTGAATTTCAGATCGCGCGTGATTTCGGGCGCCGCCTGCGAGATGGCCACACGGTTGATGTAAGAAAGTATCGCAAGTGTTACGGCGTAGAAGATTACCCAATACCGGGCGTGCGTGGGGCGCTGGGTCATGAGTCCAACCCGGCGGCCAATTCACGGTCCATCCATGCCAGGTACGGTTCGGAGCCTTCCACTACCGGGATCGCGATGGCCTCCGGAAGCTCGTAGGAGTGCATCCGCTCCAGCTCGATGCGCAGTTGGTTGAACAGCGCGCGGCTGGATTTGATCACGAGCAGGACCTCGGCTTCCTCTTCGATCGCGCCCTTCCATCGATAGACGCTGCGGATGCCGGGGAGCACGTTCACGCAGGCCGCTAGTCGCTTTTCCACCAATCCGCGAGCGATCCGCGCCGCTTCTTCGGGTGAGGCGCAGGCGCTCAGGACAACAATCTTGTCGGTCATTTGAATTTTTTCAGCTTTCCCACTGGATCTTTTGGCAAAAGAGGATTATAAACAAATGTAAGGACTCATACCGCACGGAATGAAAAACGCTGTTCGGCGCACGGTTTTTTTGCTGGTGGTGGGCGTTATAGGAGTGTATGGCTACCTGGTGTTGCGAGGACCGCAGGGTATTCCGGCGCTGCGCGAGAAGTGGCGCGAGATCCGCACGCTCGAAGAAGACAACGCCAATCTGCAGCGCGAGAATCAATATCGGCGCGACCGTATTAAGAAGCTGGAGGAAAATCCCTCGGCGCAGGAGTTGGAGATTCGCAAGAAGCTGAAGCTGGTGCGCCCGGGTGAGACGAGCTTCATTCTTCCGGACCAGCCGAAGGCGGATCAAGCGAAACCGGATCAACCCAAACCGGAAGCTCTGCCTGAGCAGAAGTAATTTTTCAGGCACCGGGCACCGCATGATGATTCACTGGTCCTGAGCCGCGGCCCAATCCCGGATTGGTTCGAATCGCCTCGGTGATATATCGCTTGGCGTTGCGAATGGCAGCCGGAAGTTCAAGGCCAGCCGCTAGCGATGCCGTGATCGCGGCTGAATAAGTGCAGCCAGTGCCGTGGGTGTGACGCGTCTGGACGCGCGGCGCTGTAAATTCCGTCCATTCACCTGCGTAGAGAAGCACATCGATGGCGTCGCCCTCCAGGTGTCCTCCCTTCACCAGCACTGCTTGAGCACCCATTCCCAAGATTTTCTGCGCGGCAGCCCGCATGGAAGCGACATCGTCCACGGCTATGCCGGCCAGGATGGCGGCTTCCACCAGGTTGGGAGTAACCAGAAATGCGCGCGGCAGCAATTGGGTTTTCAAAATCTCGATGGCATCAGAGGCGAGCAGAGCCGCGCCGTGCTTGCTCACCAGTACGGGATCCACCACTAGTGGAAACTGGAAATCCGCGGCTATCTCGGCGACTGCTTGGATGATCTCGCGATTGCCGAGCGCTCCGGTTTTGGCGGCGGCAGGCGGAATATCGGTGATGACGGCGCGAATCTGTTCGACCACGAGGTCGGGAGGTATGCACTCAACGCGACTGACACCCACGGTGTTTTGGACGGTCAGGAGCGTGATGACGGCCTCGCCGTACACGCTGAACTGATGGAAGGTTTTGAGATCCGCCTGGATGCCCGCGCCGCCGCTGGGATCGGACCCAGCGATGGTGAGGGCAACGGGAACGACTACGCCCACTTCTTTCCCAGCGCGTCCAGATTCGCCCGCCCGAGATCTTCGGGCGTCATGGCGACCCGGAATTCCACGTGGGCGTTGAACGTCAGGAACCACGGCTCGGCAAACGTTGGGATCTCGGACGCGTCCTTGAGGTTGACCACTAGCGTGCCGCCACGATGGCCGTTGTGTTCGCAGAAATAAGCGGCTTCTGGTTTGATGGCTTCGAGAATCTTTTGGATTTTCTGTCCGGCTGATCCGTCCCGAACGGCCGAGTTGAATGGTTCGAGCGGGAATTGAAGGTGCATGAGCATGCGCATGGTTGATCTCCTAGTGGGAACGGCGATTGGCAAGTCTATCATGATCAGCGATAGACTGCGCAGCCACGCGCTTCGAGATGCGCGAGCCACTCTGGCGGCGCGAGCGTTCTCACCCATCGCAGATCGAGTTTATCTAGCCGAGGTAGCGTGGCGATGGCCGCGGGCAGGTGCGTCAGCGGGTTGCCGCGCAGATCGATCTGACGTAGCTCTCGCAACATTTCGATCGATTCCGGCAATGTTGTCAGGCGGTTGTTTCTAAGATGCAGTTCGCGCAAGTTGGCCAAGCGGCCGATCGAATCCGGCAACGTGGCCAGTTGGTTATCCGATGCACGAAGCTCAATCAGGTTTGCCATGCCGCAAACGCATTCTGGAAATATTTCGAAGGCATTCTCGCTGATGTTGAGGTAACGCAGTTTTGTGAGGCGAGCGAGAGAAGCGGGCAGCGAGGTTAACCGGTTGTCGTGCAGGTAGAGAAAATCAGTGAGTCCGTCGAGATCGGCCAGGGCATCGGGAATGGTCGTCAACTTGTTATGCCCGAGATCGAGCATGCGAAGTTTCCGCAGGCGGCCGATCTGATCGGAAACCTCGGACAGATCATTGTCGGCCAGCACCAGGGTTTCGAGCTCGGTTTGGTCCCAGACGGATTCTGGTACGTGGCCCAGGTGCTTTTTCCAGAGGTTCAGATCCGGCATACAGGCGATGCTAGCGCAATCGCCCGTCGTAACGTTCGTCATTGACCACAGCGGAGGCAGCGTACGCGCTAATGACGCCGCAGTTGTCCACATAGTTGTCTAAGATGTCCTAGCGGAAGGTTGCATAGGCGACCTCGTTACTGTATAGTGTGATAGAGAAGCAGTTCTGATCTATGGCGTATGAGAAGTTCGCAAGGACAAGCGTAAGGGTTGAGACACCCACGCTGTCATTGGTTCCGGACGGAAGAATTACAGTGAACGCCGCCGCTTGCAGACTCCTTGCAGGCGCAGGCGTGAAGGCCGTGGTGTTGCTGTGGGACGAATTAACTCACAGGATCGCTCTGAAGGCTGCGCCAAAGGGAGACAGAGACGCCTTCGCCATCTCGATAACTGGCCTTCACTCCGGGAGCTTGAGGGCCAAGTCATTCCTCACCTACATTGGGTGGAACGCCCCACGCAGGCAAACGCTACCTGCGACGTGGAGTGAATCGGAGAAAATGCTGGAGGCAATGCTGCCGCCCGCTTTCCTTAAGGCACGCCCTAGGCACGGGCCACAAACTAAGGGCACGTCACGGTAGCAGTCGCGAGTTTATATGGACGACAAGCGAAAGAGAGACTTGGAAGATGTCATGAGGACGGAATCCCGCCGCGGACGTCGCCCCGTTGATCTCGAGGCGAGAAAGAAGCGGGATGAACTTCTGAACGATATGCGTAAGCTACTGATGATTCGCGATGAGGAAGAGTTCTTGAACGCTACGCGTGCCGCCGGACTGCGCGACGGCTCGCAGGAGTTCGAGAAGGTTCTGCGGATTTGGCGCGAGTTTCGACCTTAGCTACTGCTTCATGAAGCGCGCGCGACTTGGCCTCCCGCTCAGAGGGAGGCAACTTTGAGAAGTGTTGCTCGAATATGTCGGCCAGTTGCTCAGCAGCTTGATCGAGGCGCTTATCGCGTTTCATCTCTATTTAGAGTCTACCTCAGCAGAGACGGGCCGGACAAATGTACTACGCGAGCTTCGCCCGACCCGGCCGTGGTCCCGCCCCAGGACAGAGATACTGAAGGTGAGGCTGTCATGACCACCGCAGAAATTGAGGCACTCTTTGCGCGGACGATCGCCGGCGATTACGAATCGGAGGATGCATGGGATGCCGTCCACGCATTGCGTATGAATGGCAGCCGGGAGATCTTCGAACACGCCGCGGCGTGGTGTGCGTCCGACGATCCGCTCAAGAGAGCGCGAGCCGCCAGCGTCCTGTGCCAGCTTCGACGCGGAACCATACCGAAGCATGAATTCTTGTTCCGTGATGAATCCTTCGTGCTGCTCACGAATATGCTGGAAAAGGAGCAGGACCCCATGGTTCTTGACCCCATCATCTCCGCGCTGGGCCACTTGGACAACGTATTGGCTGCGCCGTTTATCCTGCGCTATCAGGATTCTCCGCTCCCCCGCGTCCGCTACGCGGCGTGCTTCGCACTCGGCTGCTTTCCAAACGATGAGCGATCCATCGAAGGATTACTGAAGCTCACCTCCGATCCCGAAGATGCAATCCGCGATTGGGCGGTGTTTGGCCTCGGAGTGATGGGAGATGCCGACTCACCTGATATCCGCGAGGCGCTTCTTCGATGCCTGTCGGATAAGGATGAAGATGTTCGGGAGGAAGCCGCGGTTGGGCTGGGAAAACGCCGGGATCGACGCATGATCCCCGCGCTTCTCAAGATGCTGGAGGACGCCGACTTCAAGGTTCGAGTGGCAGAAGCTGCCGCCGCTCTATTAGGAATGGACAGAGAGCCACCGGAGTGGACGGCGGCGGACTACCGCGCCGCAATCGCGAAAATCGGGGAATGAGTATCCTGTCACCCTAATTTAGCGCGAACTTTTTCGCTCAACGCTTTCCCGTCCACCCGCTTGCCCGCCAGCTTCGCTTGCGTGGCTTTCATCACTACGCCCATTTGCTTGGCCGATGTCACGCCAGTCTCGGTCAGAGCCGCTGTGATGGCGGCGTCGATCTCGGCATCGGATGGCGCCGCGGGCATGTAGGATTCCACCAGCTTCAGCTCGGCTTCTTCTTTGTCGGCCAGCTCCGGACGGTCGCCCTTGCGGAACATTTCGGCGGCTTCGCGGCGCTGCTTGATCAGCGTGTTCAAGATCTGCAGCTCAGTGGCCTCATCCAGAGGCTTCATGGAATCGACTTCGTGCTTTTTGAGCGCGGTCTTGATCAGGCGGATGGCGTTGAGGCGCGCTTCGTCCTTGGCCCGCATGGCCGCCACCATGTCGGTTTGAATCCGTTCTAGTAAAGCCATCGTGTTTGGTATCCTTAGTGTTAATCCCTCTCATGTATATCAAGAAACAACGCTTACTGACACCCGGCCCCACGCCGCTGCTGCCCCAGGCCCTGCACGCGATGATGGGGTCCGACATTCATCACCGCACCGAGGACTTCCGCAAGGTTTACCGCGCCGTTCTGGCGGACCTGAAAGAAGTGATGGGCACGTCGAACGATGTGCTGGCGCTGGTTTCCTCCGGGACCGGCGCGATGGAAGCTTCGGTGGCGAATCTGTTCTCGGCGGGCGACCGCGTGATCGTGTGCACGGCCGGAAAATTCGGCGAGCGCTGGGCCGAGATCGCGAAGGCCTTCGGCTTGAACGCGCTGGTACTTGAAGAACCCTATGGCGGAGCGGTGAGCCCGCAACGCGTTGCCGATGCGCTAAAGGCGGAACCGAATGCGCGAGGCGTCTTCGTGCAGGCATCCGAGAGCTCCACCGGCGCCGCGCACGACGTACATGCCATGGGCGAAGCCATCAAGAAAACGGAAGCCATTTTCGTTGTAGATGCCATTACCGGGCTCGGCACAATGCCGCTGGATATCGATGGCTGGGGCCTGGATGTCGTAATTGGCGGATCGCAGAAAGCCTTCATGATTCCGCCCGGGCTCGCGTTTCTCTCAGTCAGTCCTAAGGCTTGGGCATTTGCTGAAACCTCCAAGCTGCCGCGCTACTACTTCAATCTAAAAAAGGAAAAGAAGAACGCGGCCAATGGCGAATCCAGTTGGACTCCGGCTGTTTCGTTGATCCTGGCGTTGGCGGAAGCTTTGAAATACGTCAAATCCATCGGAATGGACAAGCTGGTGGCGAACGCGCAAATGTTGGCACAGGCCACGCGCGCGGCCGTTACGGCGCTGGGGTTGGAGTTGTTTGTCCCGCACTCGCCAGGGGCCGCAGTAACCGCCGTGAAATCGCCGCAGGGGATGGATTCGAAAGTGATCGTGAAGGATTTCCGCAATCGTTTCGGCTCCATCATCGCCAACGGCCAGGGATCGATGCAGGGACAGATTTTCCGCATCGCACATCTGGGCTATTTCGACTTCCCGGATCTGTTCGCGGTGATTGCGGAACTCGAGATCATTCTGGCAGCCAACGGGGTTCCGGTGAAATTCGGCACCGGTGTCGCGGCAGTTCAGAATGTCTACGCCGAAGCGGCGCTGGCGAAAGAAACCGCGTCGGTTTAGTCGACTCATGCTAATTCTCATTGCAGAACCGCTGGATGCCGCGGCGGTGAAGCTTCTCCAGCAGCAGCCCGGGTGGGAAGTGGTGGTTTCGAATCCGAAAGAGTACACCCAGCATCTGGCGAATGCCGAAGCGTTGATTGTCCGCAGCGCAGTGATGGTGAACGCCGCGGTACTTTCGGCGGCGCCGAAACTGCGCGTGATCGGGCGCGCCGGCGTGGGCGTGGACAACATTGAGCTTCAAGCGGCCACGGCGGCCGGTGTATTGGTGATGAACACGCCGGGTGGGAATGCGGTCTCGGTGGCGGAGCATACCATTGCGCTGATGCTGTCGCTGGCGCGATCCATTCCACGGGCCGCGGCATCCACCAAGGCCGGCAAGTGGGAGAAACGGAAGTTCATGGGGACCGAGCTGCGCGGTAAAACGCTCGGCATTGTCGGCCTGGGCAGCATCGGACGCGAGGTGGTGAAACGCGCGGCCGCGTTCGAAATGAAAATTATGGCGAGCGACCCTTACGTCCATTCGCAGACCGCCAAAGACGTGGGCGTGGAACTGGTGTCGCTGCCCACACTCTACTCCGACAGCGACTACATTACGCTGCACACGGCTCTCACTCCCGAATCGAACCGTTTGCTTTCGCGCGACGCTTTCGCGCGGATGAAGAAAGGTGTCCGGATCATAAACTGCGCGCGCGGCGAACTGATCGACGAAGAAGCGCTCAACGAGGCGCTGGCGTCAGGCAAAGTAGGCGGCGCTGCGTTGGATGTCTTCGAGAAGGAGCCGCCGGAGCCTAGCGATCCGATCCTGGCCATGGACAACTTCATCGGTACACCGCACATCGGCGGGTCCACCGAGGAAGCGCAAGCCATTGTGGGAGTGCGGATCGCGGAGCAGATCGTCGAATATTTGCAGCAAGGCGTAGCGTCGAACGCGGTGAATATGCCCGCGCTGACGCCGGAACAATACCGGACGCTGGGCCCCTATAGCCAACTGGCGGAACGGTTGGGCAAGTTTGCTTCGAATATCTCCACCGGAAATCCGAAGACTGTACGGATGCTGTATTTCGGAAAGATCGCGGAGCTGAACACGCACCTGGTTCGCAATTCGGGATTGGCGGGGGTGCTGCAGCGCTCAATGGCGGGGAAAGCCAATTCCATAAATGCCATGCAAATCGCCGGGGACCGCGGTTTGACGGTAGCGGAACGTCATGACAAGCGGACCGCGCACGTCGATTCGGTCCGGCTGGAACTTGAAACGGATACCGGCGTCACGGCGGTGGAGGGTGCGGTGGTGTTGGATCAACCGCGCCTGATCCAGGTGGACGGCATTTATTGCGAAGCGCCGCTGGATGGCAATCTGGTTTTCCTGAAGAACGAAGACGTGCCGGGCGTGATTGGATTTCTGGGCGGCGCGTTGGGCAAGAATGGCATCAATATCGCAACGTTTTCCTTGGGACGCAGGCATGCGGGAGCGGATGCGGTTTCCGTGATCCAGACCGATCAGCCGGTGCCGGAGAATGTGCTAACGGAACTGTTAAAGAATCCGGCGGTGAAGCTAGCGCGGTCCGTGAAGTTTACCAACTAAACCGAAGTCAGCACGAGGGCGGTCCCTCAGACTGCCTGATAGAAAAACGTATCATTCTGCCTAACCGCCCCTGAATCCGTCCGTCCTATAATCAGATAGTCTATGGGAACGGAAAAACCAAAGGCGGATCTTCTGCCTGGCACGCTGGACATGATGGTCCTCAAAATACTGACCCGGGGCCATTTGCATGGTTATGCCATTGCACAACTGATTCAACAATTGTCCGACGATCTGCTGCGGGTGGAGGAAGGCTCTCTCTACCCGGCTCTCCAGCGGCTGGAACTCAATGGCTGGATTGAAGGGGAGTGGGGTCAGTCGGCCAGTAATCGCCGGGCTCGCTTCTATAAGCTTACGCCGGACGGCCGGAAGCATCTCCACTCGGAGGCCACGCGCTACCAGCAAGTGACTGGGGCAGTTGCCCGCATCATGGGATTCGCTTCATGACATTCAGCACTCGTTGGAAGCGCCTCCGGCTGCGTCTGCGGTATTTGGCACGGCACGGCGAGCGGCAGCGATTGCTGCGTGAGGAAATGGATTTCCATATCCAATCGATGGCCGAGGAACTGGTCGCGAGTGGTATGCCGGAGCCGGAAGCGCGTGCGGCGGCACGCAGAAAGTTTGGCAATATGACACGAAATTCAGAAGAAGCCCGCTCCATATGGATTGCCCGCTGGATGAGCGATCTGGCCCAGGATCTGCGTCACGCGTTTCGCGGGATGCGGCGCGACGCCGGCTTCACCACGTTTGTGATTCTCATCGCCGGCCTGGGCATCGGCGCCAGTGCGACGGTATTCAGCGTGGTGAATGCTTTGCTGCTGCGTCCACTGCCATTCCGCGATCCCGAGCGTCTGGTGTGGATTGCGAACGTGGAATGGAGTATGCAAGTGAGCCAGTATCTGGATTTTCGGGAGCGGAACAAATCATTCTCCGATCTGGCTGGGTCCACGGGTTATGGCGTGGGTGACATCGAATTAACGGGAACCGGCGAGCCGGAGCGCTTGACGAGCGCTCCCGTTACCCAGAACTTCTTCACGTTGCTGGGTGTGCAACCGATGATCGGAAGATCGTTCACCGTCGAGGAGTGTCGCGGGAGATCCGACACTCCACCGGCCGCTTTGTTGAGTTACGGCTTTTGGCAGAGGCGGTTTGCCGCAGACCGGGGAGTGGTTGGACGGAAGCTGACGCTGGACAGTAAGCCAGTAATGGTGGTGGGTGTATTGCCGGCGTCCTTCGATTTCGCGAGCGTTTTTGCGTCCGGCACTCCGGTGGATGTATTCATTCCGTATCCCCTGACTGAGGAAAACAACGGGCATGGAAATACTATGCAGGCAATCGGCAGGCTGCGGCCTGGCGCCACGGCCGCGAGCGCTCAGGCTGAGTTCACGGTGCTGGCAAAACAGCTCGAAATCCAGCATCCGGAACGAAACCCGGTCAAGCCGAGGCTGACTCCACTGCAGCGGCACGTGAACGGACGAGTGAGTCCGGCCCTGATGGTGCTGGCCTGTGCGGTTGGAGTGGTGATGTTGATTGTGTGTGCGAATCTTTCGAATCTGCAATTGGCGCGGCTGGGGACGCGGCAAAAGGAAATGGCGATGCGGGCGGCACTGGGCGCGGGGCGTCTGCGGTTGTTGCGTCAAATGCTTACCGAAAGCGTCGCGCTCTCCTGCTGCGGCGCGGCGCTGGGCCTGATTCTCGCGATTGCCGGCACGCGCGCGATCGCTCATCTGGATGCATTCAATATTCCGCTGCTCGCAAGCGTACGGCTGGACGGAGACGCGCTTGCTTTCACGCTACTGGCTGCGGTGCTCACCGGCGTACTCTTTGGCTTGCTGCCGGCCCTGCAAGTCCGGTCGTTCGCGGTCGGGGAAATGCTGAAAGATGGCAGCCGCGGGTCGAGCGGTGGAAAGAGGCACGCCTGGGTCCGCAACGGGCTGGTAGTTTCCGAGATCGCGTTTGCCTGCACTTTACTGGTTGGCGCGGGATTGCTGTTGCGGAGCTTTCTGCGCGTTCTGGATGTAGATCCGGGATTTCAACCGGAAGGGGTGGCTACACTCCGGGTAGACCCGAGTTTTTTGTTTTCGGGTTTGGCGCAGCAGAACTCCTACCTCGATGAGGTGCTGCGACGGACGCGCTCGCTCCCAGGCATGCGGGCAGCCGGTCTCACCGACGTTCTGCCCCTCGAAGGCGACCGGTCGTGGCAGGTCTCCGGGAAGGGACAGGTTTACCCGAAGGACCGGCATCCCGAGGCATACATCCGGGTGGTGAGCGATGGATACTTCGAGTCAGTCGGGATCCGTTTGCAGGCTGGAAGAAAATTCACGGAGAGGGATCGCGCATCGAGCGAACCGGTTGCGATGGTCAATGAGACCCTGGCTCGCACCCTCTGGCCGGGCCAGGATGCGGTTGGGAAGGTGGTGACGCAGGATGGAGGCCGGCGAGTGGTGGGAGTAGTTGGTGATGTCCGGCATGAGGCTCTGGAGAAGGTGGGCGATTCCGAAATGTATCTGCCGATGCGGCAAACCTTCGACTATCCCGCTATGAACTTGGTTGTACGGACTGTGCTTCCTCCGGATCGCCTGGCGCCGGCGATTCGAGCGGCTCTCCGCCCGATCGATCCGAATCTGCCGGTGAGCGAATTTACAACCCTGCAGGAACTGGTGGACAAGGCGGTGTCACCGCGGCGGTTTCTGGTGCTGTTGCTGGCTGGATTCGCCACCTTCGCTTTGATACTCGCCTCGCTCGGGATTTACGCCGTGATTTCCTATTCAGTAAGTCAGCGGGTGCAGGAGATTGGGATTCGAATGGCGCTGGGAGCATCCGCGGCCCGTCTGCAGAGCCGTATTCTTCTGCACACGCTTGGATTGGC
>Ga0187859_10000971_pt1 | contig 18769 bp, 12 predicted proteins | sample June2016WEW_10_1_2_FD_133019 | JGI IMG/M metagenome (GOLD analysis project Ga0187859, IMG submission 133019) | Peatland microbial communities from SPRUCE experiment site at the Marcell Experimental Forest, Minnesota, USA - June2016WEW_10_10 | ecosystem: Environmental > Terrestrial > Soil >...
CGGCACAGCCTTGCACCGATTCTTTCCGCGGTTTCCATGTAGGCTGGATTCATGCGGTTGGAAAAGGGAACGCGTAGCGATCAACCGAGCCCGGGTTGAGCCAAGGCTGATCCAGAGACAACCCTCGCTGCTCAAATTGCCGATGTACTTCGGCCATTCGTTCATCGACTGATTTTCCCCGCGTGGCCACCATCGCAGCGGCCAGAATCTTCGATCGATTTTCGCCGAAGCTCTCGCCTGGATCTTCCGCGAACGCCAATCCGTCCGCCAGGCGCTTGGCGAACGGAGGCGTGCCTGAAGCGAGCCATGGCGCAACTTGCGCGTGAACTTTTTCCACCACGAGCGCGGCTATTGGATAATAGCGCGCGTGCAGATATAGCACCGCGGCGTCACGCCTGGGATAATCCGATGCCCGGCTGGCACATTTGAATCGAAACGGTATTTGAAAGCGGTTGAACTCGCGCGTGATCGCTTCCATCAATCGCGGCGCACCCTCTACGGTGACATTCCAGAAGAAGCGAACGGTCTGTTCGTCTTCCTGAAACTCGCTCACCGCTTCTCCGAAAGCGTAGTAAAAGCCCGGCTGTAATTCAGCCGATCCCGGCGCGATGAAGATGTTCACCAGCGCGCCGGCTTTAGGGCCGGAGCCGATGCCGAGATTTGTTAAATATTCGCCAGGCTGGAAAGCTCGCGCGACTGCGCCTTTGCGCGCGAGGATTCGTCCGTCGCTGAGCAACTGATCGATCTTCCAGCCCTCGTCCCAGCTGGCGCGGGATTGGTTTGCGGCAGCCAGGACTGGCGTTAAGTTGGCAGGCGAAAGCGCCTGCCCCACGCTGCCGCAGAAGAGGTCGGAGACAGGTGGGGTAGGCGCTTTCGCCTGCCAAATCGATGTCGTATAGCAACGGTTGTAAATGATCGCCGCAAGCTTTCCAGGGTCATCCTGCGACGGCAGGTCGGCCGCTAGAATTGCTCTCAATTCTTCTTCGATGGTCAACTTGTTCCTAGCAGTTGCTCGGCAGCCCACGCGGGGCGCGTCAGGATGTTCAGGCTGGCCTGCATCAGCCGCACCGCTTCGGGCGTCATCCGCTCGGCTTTATCCAGGCGCTCGAAGGCGGTTTGCAGCATGCGCGCTCCGGCGAAGCGGATGGCCCGTTCAGCGATATCGGGCTGCCCGTAACCTGCCAGAGTGGCGCGCAGAGCGGGTTGTATTTCATCGAGCCGGTAACGCGCCGGCCACAGCACCCAGAAGTTCCAATAGGACTGCAGCAATGTTGCCAAGTCCCACGCCGGATCGCCCCAACCGGCAAATTCCCAATCCACCACGCGCATGCGGTCGCGCGCGGCAGGGATCAGGCAGTTATCGAGTTTCCAATCTCCCTGAATCACGGTCTCTGGGCGCCAATGGGAGCGCAATTGATCGAGCGCCCGGCCGTACTCCGGATATTTCCGCACTGCGCGAACGAACGCGCGACGGCCTGCGCTTTCCTCCGCAAGATCCTCTTCTTTTGTTTCGTGCAGGGACAACTGAGAGGGCAATTCGGCCGGGAACCATGCTCGATGTTCTTCGGATTGCATCGCGCCGTGAAAGGCGCCCATGGTTTGTCCGGCCAACTGCGCTAGTTCCGGCGAGAAGCGATCCGGTAGATCGTATAGTTCCACATGTTCGGGAAGATATTCAAGGATCAGGACCGCATTCGGAGGATCCCAGGCATGCGATCGCGGCGCCAGCTCCGATACTGGCGCGAGGCTTGGGTTGGTTCGGGCCTGCCAGTAAACAGTTGCCTCGCGCTCCAGGCTTAGGCGGCTCTCGGCGTCCCATTTTCGAACCTGTTTGACCAGATACTCGCGCGCTCCGGAAGTGACGCGGAAGTTATGATTCCGGCGGCTCAAGCCGCGAACCGTGAACCTACCCGAAACAACATCCTCGATTGCGGCGAATCGCTCGCTCAACAGATAGTGGAGAACGTTGGCCTCCGTCAGAAACATGCGGCGCCCGGTTTATGCCTGTGAGTGAACAATATTACCAGAAGCCGGGCGCACGCGCAGAAGCTGGGGTATTAACTAACAGTCTCCCGACGAATTCACCGTGTCGACCGAATCGAAGAGCTCCTTCGGAAAGCCCCCTTCTTTCACCCAGTTGTACTGGCCGCCGTTGGGTGGCGAGTCCATTCCTGGCGAATCCCAGACGCCGAAGCCGAACAACTCCTGTTTCTGAGAGTTCAGCACCCGTAGCGTCTCATGCCAGATGTCCTTGTTATGGGTTGAGTCCGTCCAGGTGGTGGCATCCCAGTGTGCCCGGCCATCCGGATAGATGGTCAACACCCCACTGAGATGGCAATTACCGGCCCGTTGATCGATAAACCTGAATACCTTGCCATCGCGGTCTTGCGCGCATACCAAGCCGCAACAAATGCCGCTCACCGCAACGAGCAACGCAAATTTCGAGAGCATCATAGAAACCTCCTTTTTGTGAGCCCAGTTACTGGCCCTCAGTTGTGTGAGCGTAAGCGGTCACAAAAAAGGGACACGCGAATCAGTGCACCTAGCGCGATGACTGTCCATCCAAAGCCAAAAGCGACTTCTCTATCTCGCCCAGGACTTTGGTAATCTGATCCGGCGTTTGGACATCGAACACTTTCGGAGAGAGCGGCTTAAGCGTGGCCTCCAACTGATCGACGACTTCTTGCGGAGGACGATTGCGGATAGGGCCACCACCTCGCCGCGAACCCCGGCCATATCTCATCTGTGGGTCGAAGGGAGAGACTCTCTGGATCGGTTCGTGGTAGCGAATGTAGAAAACGTTGCAGGCGGGCAAGGCTTCCGTCGAGACCTGCTCCAGATCCTCGCCGGATTCGAACGCCACGGGATTGGTGAGAACCACCAGAACGCACGGCAATTTTTCCGAGGCGCGCAACAGGCTGCGTACTTGGGAAACGAAGAATTGCGCATCGTGATGCCGCTCGGTGAGCGAGTGAACGTCAATGGAAGCCGTATTCGCTTCAGTTAAGGATGCCTTCAGGCGCGGCCAATCCAGATCGTGCACCTGGTCCTGCTCAAAAGCTGCACGGCGGCGAGCGAGGTCGAGCAGCTCGACATGCTCCCACAGTGAGGGCGATCCAGTCTGGGAGATCACTTTGAGCGTGGGCAGAAGCGCTGCCAGGTCGCCACTCTGGCTTTGATGCGTTCCTGGCTCGGTGACCGACGGCGCCACGTTGAGAATGACATTGATTCGAGCGGGAGAATGCGCGGACGCGGCCCACTGCAACCGCCCGCGAATGCCAGGTAGGTACCAATCGTCGGGCGACGCTTCTTTGCCAATGAATTCAACCGGCGGCAAACTATGCCAGGCGTCGGGAAGGAAGTTGTGAGGCGACGCTACGCGAAACTGCGACTGGGTGACGCTATGCTCACCAGTGCGAGTATCCAGCAGGCCGGCCGCAAGCCGATAGTCGCCCGGCAAAAGGAACGCGGTTTGGATACACTGCAGGTCGGCGGCTTTGATGTTCGGGTCCAGCTTGCTGAGTTCGACGGCGCTGTGATTTTGAAATCGGGTTCCGTCGCGATCCGTAATTTGGACGAAGAACACCAGCTCGCCGTCGCCGCGACGGCTTTCCAGGCCTCTGCCATCTATTTTGGCTTCAACTCGCGTTATGAGGCGTTGGTGAAACGAGAGTTCTGCGCGGGGCGTTGCTAATGTCCAGCGGAAGGGAGCTTGGCCGTGTTCGCTGAGCCATTGATCGAAAGGTATTTTTTCGAACGCCGGATCCAGCGAGTCGCGCTGATCGGATGCTCGGGCTAGCAGGGCGGCGCTGAGGATAACAAAAGCGAAACTTCGGACCACTCAACCACTGTGCCACAGTGGAGGGCTCACCGATTCCTTACGGCCGCGGCTCGTTGAACGACGCGGCGGTTACCGGCAGCGATTTTACTACAATTACCGTGGGATCAATGATCGCAAAACGCGGAATCGCCGTGGGCGCCGGGTGCGCGGTGGTCGGCGTTGCAAACTTTGCATTCGGATCAATATAAAATGGCGCCAGTAGCGGCAGCACAGCCGCTACATGCAATGGACCGCTCACCAAAACGGGAACATCGGCATATTCGTTGAGGAAGGGGTCGGAGTACAGTACTTCATACACAACTTCTCCAATGTTATGAATCGCGCTGGTGGTGCCAGGCGCTGCGCTAAATGCGCCAGCGCCCTCGGGATCAGTGAGCGTGGCAACCATCACACCCGTGGTGACGCCTGGCGTCCCAACAGGGTGCAGGTAAACGACGTTGGGAACCACCACGGTTTCCCCGATCGCGCCGAATACCAGCGCAATCCGCGTGCCCGCACTGGCCACTCCGTCGCTCGCGATGCCGGTGTTTAAGCCGCCGTAGCTGGCTGAGAAAAGTGGATAATTTCCGGTGGTCACGACGCCAGCAGCATAACCCGGGGGCGGATTGGGACTCGGCGGCGCGTTCAGACCGTTGTTTTGCCATTGAAATCCTTCCTCGGTGTTATAGAAAAGACCCGGAATATTTTGCGCGGCGTCCGCGGGGTAATTGGTGTCTCCCACTATATAAGGGTAGGGAATTGCGCCAGGCGTGGCATTCGCCAACGCGAAGGCAATATTCCTGTATTCCCATGCGCTCGCGAATCCTTCTTCCAGGTGTACAAATCCCGGCAAGGCAGAAGCGATCAGGCCGTCAAACGAAAACGCGACCGTCAGCACGGTTGGCGTGATGGTCATGGAAGTGGAACCGGTGACGGCAAGATCAACGTTAATGGAGTGAGGACCTCCGCCGCCGAGCGCCGCGGCATTGGCGCGCAGATTGGTGATGCGAAGAGTCCGTGTTTCGCCGGCCGCCGGCGGATCGAACGGCACGCCCATAAAGTTGAGCACATTGTCCAATTCCGGATTCGCAGCCACAAAGCCTTGAAACGCGTTCGGACGCCCGCACCCGTAGTTGGCGATTCCAACAAAAGTCGCGCCTATGATGGCGCAATTACTAAAAGGAACGAACGGCGTGCCATCGTAAGTCTGCGCTGGATTGCCGGTGCTGGTGATCTCGCACACTCCCGGACCGAGCGGGCCGTTATCCGGCGCCCCGACGTTCCCACAGTTCAACAGTGGAGTGGCCGGCGGACCGCCGACGACGCCGCGATTGGGCTCATCCACCAGCAGAAGCGCTTCGCTGAAGTCGAGACCGGCGGGGTTATGCTCGGTCACAAGACTGGTGGCATTCGTGTTCAGGAAAACAGTGAGGTTGATTTGCGGCACCGGCAGGCCGGCCGGTGTAGGTGTTCCTCCAGTGCATGACAGCACGATGTCACCCACCAATTCCGTATTTCCCGCAGTGCGTGCCAGCCGCGGAACGCCCGCGCTCGCACTGCATGTGATTTGACCGGCGGCTGGAATCACAAAACTCGCCAGGATAATTACCGCGACGGGTAAAGGAGAGATTTTCTTGAAATTGAACATTCCGTGCTCCTTTTGGAAAGCTCAGATTTAATTCTTCCAGCGAGTTTATAACAAAATGCCGGCACTACGCCATCCCGTCCTATCCGAATAAGTTGCTTAGTACGAAAGTGCCAGTGGCGTTTATTTTTCGGGATTTAGTTGTCTTTGTCAAAAGTGACGGTCGTCGAGGGCGCCCTACCACCCGTGGACCTCGATTACTGGAGGAGGTTTATCCGGGAGCTTCAGATGCAGCAGCTCATACCGCGAGACATCGTCGAACCACACCTGCTCCATGTCGAGCACCTGCTCGCCTCGAACCACGGTCAATAGATAACGGCCTACCAGCGGCTTGTAGATCCTGAAATCCCCGGATGCATCCACTGCTACGTCCAGGCTGTCGTTGGTAAACAGCGAGCTTAACCGAATCCATGTCGTCGCAGCGGGAGACTCAAACTTCGGGAGCGATTCGATTCTACCGTGGATCACAAAGCCGTACGGATGGTCGGTCGTGTCGTACACGGGTCCGGGAGTAAACCAGCTGGACTTCAAAATCACAAAGTTCTCAGGCCACTTCACCTCAACGCGGCCCGGTAACTCTGAGCCCAGGTTGCTGGGTGCCGCTCCTTGCAGAACATAGTGGTATGTTCCATACGGTATTGCCTCGCCGTGGAGACCATCGAAATTCGAGAGCTCTTCACGCCCTTCTTGCATGTCCTGGAAACTTTGGACCTTAAAGGGCACAGTACGGCCGCTTCCATCGACGACTTCGATCGTGACTGTACCCAACAGCTCCACCCTCGCGGCGGGTCTCTGTCCAGCGACGGTGGGCGCAACGAGCAGCGATGCTGTGAGCAATGCAGCGCGCCAGTGTTGGGCGGACATGCTGAGACCTTGGCAATTGCGTCTCCAAATGAGCGAGGTTGTAAGCCACTGGTTTGGGACCGGGCGGGCGTGATGTTTGATCACGGTGTTGGATCGTGATCACACCTCATTCGATCCTGGCTGCCTTGCAGGCTCCGGTTTCAAACAGCGCATCGATGCCGCAAGTGGAGGTGAACATTTTGCGCGCGTTGTGAGCAACGCCGGGCACCAGCAGGACGCGATGTTCCAGTCCGGCCGTGTGGCGCGATTGCAGATACTTGAAATAGTTGGCGCCGCGGCGTAAGCGTGTGGGACCCTGAGCCTCGGCCGCACAATTCTTGTCGATGTCGGGACCGTTGGGGTCGTCATCATCGGCGCCGAGCAGGTAAGTGACGCGGCGCCCAACATAGGCTATCTCGAGCTCCGTGGAAGACAGCGATTTAAGATAAGCAGGCATTCCGCGGAAACCGTACTTCCACTCATTGAAATTTGCGCAGGCGTTCGCAATGAGTGGTAATGGACGGTGATCGTCGAAGTAGACATAGGAAGAAGGATTGGCGACCACATAGCTGAGCGTGATGCCGGCCTTCTCCACGGCTTCGATCTGGTGGCCGGTGACAGCATAGCGTTGCACGATCTGTCCGCCTCCGCTGTGACCCGCCAGGACGATCTTCCGCAGGTTGGGAAATAGAGTGCGGTCGGAGAGGTGCGTGAGAATGGCGTCGATGGCATCATAGGAACTGATGGCCGCAGGCTTGGTGGCGGGCTCTCCGGCCTCCCACTCGGCACGGTGCCAGCGCAACACTTCCACGGGAAGTTTGTGCTTGTGCGCGTCATCCTCGTTGAGGAATTGAGGCGCAATCAGCAGGGTGTTTTTATCGGATGCTCCCGCCTTGCTGCGCGCTTCCTCGACATCGCGCAAATATCCGGACGCGTTGCGGTGCAATCCGTGAAAGATAACAATCGCGCGGGAGATGGCGGGATGCGGCGTGCTTAAATCTGCCTCGGTGTAAAGCGCAAGCTGGCCACTGCCCTTGGCCACCTGAACATCCAGACGGCCCGTGGCGACGGTTTCCACTGCATCTCCTTGCGCAAATGCGGCACGGAGAACGATAGAAGCAACCAGCACGGGCGTTGAGCTAAGTGTGCGCATGCAGCGATTATACGCGGATCGGAATGGAATCCATGAAGTGCGCTATGGTCTGAGAATGAGGATGATGAGGCTGGTTGGGCTTGCGGCGCGGTACCTTCTCATCGGTGCGGCTGTCGCCTACGCGGTGGATTGGAGCGTGTTTGAATTGCGCGGGCCAGCCATGAGTACTGTCACCGTACATAAGTTCCTCAAGACCCCACTCAAAGGTAACAAGCTGGAGTTCGACTATCTGGGCACGGCGGACGAAAGCTGCTCTCGAACGCTGTTTCCGCAGTACGCGGCCTCCACCTGGAATGCTCCCTGCTGGTGGCTTTCGCGCCACAAGACCCGCTGGGAGTCGGTAGATTTGCAGCTTCCTCTTACTGCTGGATGGTCGTCTCGGCCTTCGTCGGCTTCACGGTGACCTGTTGCGGCGTAGCTAGCTCAGAGCGATCCCAGCCTCCGCCGAGGGCCTCGATGAGCGAGACGGATTGCATCATGCGCTGGATTTCGATCGACGCCATGGCTTGCTGGGCGCTGAGCAAAAGGTTCTGTTCGGTAACCACGTCGATATACGGGTCCAGGCCCGATTCATAACGCTTCGTCTCCAGGTCGAGCGCAACTCTAGCGGATTCCACCGCCTGGTGCTGCTGTTGAATTTGTTGGGTCAGTATCCGCAGGGCGGCGAGCGAGTCCTCCACCTGCTGGAAAGCCGTGAGTACGGATTGCCGGTAGGCCGCCAGATCCGCGTTATAGACGGCGGTGAATTGGTTAACCGTGGCGCGGCGGAGACCGGCGTCGAAGACTGTTTCTGAAAGCGACGGACCGACGGACCAGAATCGGCTGGGCCAATCGAAAATCCTCTTCCAAAGCGAGCTTTCTAAGCCAGCCGACGCCGAGATGGTCAGGTTGGGATAAAAAGCCGCAGTAGCGACGCCGATCTGTGCGTTCGCCGCGGCCATGGTACGTTCGGCGGCGGCAATATCCGGCCGCCGCTCCAGCAACTGCGAGGGCAAGCCTACCGGAATGGGCGGTGGCGTGGCGAGCAACGGCTTGACAGGAACTGAGAACTCCGATGCGGGCTTGCCCACCAGCAGTGCGATAGCGTGCTCATACTGCGCGCGCGCAATGCCAAGATTGGTGGCCGACGACTGCGCGCTCTCGAGCGTGTTCTCCGCCTGCACCACGGAGATGCGATCGGTGAGCCCCAAGTCATATTGGGTTTTATTGAAATCCAGGGCCTTCTGGTCCTGGACAACCGTCGCGTCGAGGATTTGCTGAAGCGCATCCTGCCCGCGCAGTTCATAAAAGAATGTGGCCAGGCTGGCCTGTTCGGTCAACCGTTCATTTTCGAGATCCGCGGCGCTGACTTGCGCGGAATACTGCGCCTGGCGAACGGTATTGCGAACCTTGCCCCAGAGGTCGGGCTCCCACGAAATGTCGGCCGGCAGGTCGATCAATGAGGTGCTGCCCTTCCCCGATGTTGTTCCGGTGGCGCCAACGTTATTGCCAAGATTTGCGGAGCCCCGCGCGCGCGAATAGTTAACACCGACCGTTGCCGTGGGAAAGTACTGGCTGCGCGCCTGGCGAACCAGCGCGCGGGCGGCCATGAAGTTCTCGAAGAATTGCTTGATGTTCTGATTGTCGATGTTGAGCTGTTCTTCGAGCGCGTTCAGTTCAGGATCTTTGTAGATCTCCCACCATTTCCCGCGCGGCAAGGCGTCCTGGGGATCGGCGACCTTCCAGTCGCCGAGGCCCCCCAGCGTCGGATCGGGCGCCGTTTCCACGTCAGCCGCCGGCTGGTGCGGCGGTACGTTCACCTCTTTGTAGCCGGGCGGGGATTGCGCCGCCGCGGGCGGATGGTACTTGGGCCCAACCACGCATCCGGTGAGGGCGAAGCAAAGCACGGCCATGGCCAACTTACCGAGCCGCGACCGGGAGGGAGCGATCTTCATACCGAACTCAATGCCAATCACTTTCATGGTAGCGCCGCCTATACAGCTTCCTCCGGCCGGAGTGTTTTGCGCTCCTCGCCGCTGAAGCGGAGGCGCAGCCGGTCCAAGAATAAATAAACCACCGGCGTGGTGTAGAGAGTGAGCAACTGGCTCATGATGAGTCCTCCGACAATGGTGATGCCCAGTGGACGCCGCAGTTCCGATCCGATGCCGGTACCGAAGGCCAGCGGCAGAGCGCCGAAAAGAGCCGCGACGGTGGTCATCAGAATGGGACGGAAGCGCAGCATGCAGGCTTCAAAGATCGCATCCTGTGTACTCTTTCCCTCGTTGCGTTCGGCGGCCAGTGCGAAATCGATCATCATGATGGCGTTCTTCTTCACGATGCCGATCAACAGTACGATGCCGATGATGGAAATCACGTTCAGATCGATTTTGAACAGCATCAGCGCCAGCATGGCTCCCACGCTGGCTGAAGGAAGGGTCGAGATAATCGTCAGCGGATGAATCAGGCTTTCATAGAGGATTCCGAGCACGATATAAACGGCGAGCAGAGCTGTAGCAATCAGGATCGGCTCGCTGGCCAATGAGGTCTGGTAGGCCTGCGCGGTCCCGGCAAAGAAACCGCGGACGGTCTGGGGCATATTCAGTTTCTCTTGCATAACGGCCACTTCCTCGGTAGCGTCGCTGAGTGCCATACCCGCCGCGAGATTGAAGGAAACGGTGACCGACGGAAACAGACCGGTATGGTTGACGGATAGCGGAATGTTGTGCGATTGCGTGGTGGCCACTGAGCTGAGCGGCACGTTGCCGGCGGTCGACGAGCTGGCGTAAATATATTTGAGCCCCTCGGGCGTCTGCCAGAACCGGGGCGCCACTTCCAGCACCACATAATACTGGTTCAGCTGGGTGTAGATGATCGAGACTTCAGACTGGCCGAAAGCGCTGTATAGTGTCGAGTCCAGGCTTTGCGCGCTGATACCCAGGCGAGCTGCGGTGTTGCGGTCGTAGGTCACATACTGATCAAGTCCGCCGTTCTGCTGGTCGGTATTGACATCCTGGAATCCCTGGAGCTTCTTCATCTCGGCCAACAGAATGGGGCCCCAGTGAGCCAGATCCTGTGCGGTGTCCGATTGAATTGTGTATTGGTAGAGTGCGTTGCTCTGCCTTCCGCCGATGCGGAGGTCCTGGGCAGGCTGCATGAAGACCGACGCCACGGGCATAGCCAACATTTTGGGGCGTAGCCGGCCCAGAATTTGCGTTGCGCTGGCTTTGCGCACGTTGAGCGGCTTTAGGGACAGGAAAATGAAGCCGCCGTTGCTGCTGCCCTGGCCGCCGGTGAAGGCCACCACGTTGTCCACGCCGGGATCGCTTTTGATGACCGAAACTATTTTCTCAACGGAGTCCTCCATCACCGGAAAAGAAGCGTCTTGCGGTCCTTGCAGGCCGCCGAAGATGACTCCCGTGTCCTGCTGGGGAAAGAAGCCTTTTGGAATTTTGACGAAGACTGCCACATTCAGCGCGACCACCAGCAGCAGGACAATCAGCGTAAGCACGGAGTTGTCCAACACCCAGAGCAGTGACCGCCGGTATACGGAAAGGATCCAGTCGAAGAACCGGTCGCTCATTTTATAAAGGAAACCGTGGTCGTCCGAGTGCGGCTTCAGCAGGTGCGCGCACATAGCCGGCGTGGTGGTGAGTGAGACCACCATCGAAACGGCGATGGCTGTAGAAAGTACGATAGCGAATTCGCGGAAAAGTCGTCCCACAATGCCACCCATCATCAGGATGGGAATGAAAACGGCGATCAGGGAGACGCTGATCGAGAACACCGTGAAGCCGATCTCACTGGCGCCTTTCAGAGCGGCCGCATAAGGGTCCATTCCGGCTTCGATGTGCCGGGTAATGTTCTCCATAACCACGATGGCGTCGTCCACCACGAAACCGCTCGAGATGGTGAGAGCCATCAGCGAGAGGTTGTCGATGCTGTAGCCGGCCAGGTACATCACTGCGAAAGTGCCGATGAGGGAAACCGGCACGGCGACAGTCGGGATCAACGTGCCACGCGGGCTGCGCAGGAACAGAAACACCACCGCCACCACCAGGCAGATGGAGATCACCAGTGTGCGCTCCACGTCTTTCACGGAAGCGCGTATGGTGGTGGTGCGGTCGAGAACGATAGTAATGTCGATTCCTGTAGCGATGGAAGCCTTGATGGAGGGTAACTCGCGGCGGATCTGTTCCACCGTCTGGATGATGTTGGCGCCGGGCTGGCGAAAGACGGTGATGGTAATGCCCGGTTTGCCGTTGACATAACCGGCGGCGCGGACGTTCTGCACCGAATCAGTGACGTTCGCAATATCGGACAGGTGCACGGCGGCGCCGTTGTTGTATCCGACGACCAGGGGTTTGTAATCGTTGGCATAGCGGATCTGGTCGTTGGTGATGATGTCCGCGGTCACGATGCCGTCGGAGAGCTGGCCGCGCGCCTGGTGCGAGTTCTGCAGGCTTAATATCGATTGCACGGTGCTGAGCGGGATTCCGTACTGATTGAGCTGGGTCGGAAATACGTCCACGCGAACCGAAGGCAGCGCGCCTCCGCCCGTGTTGACCTGGCCCACGCCCTGAATCTGCGAGAGCTTCTGCTGGACAATGGTGGAGGCTTCGTCATAGAGCTTGCCGCGGTCGTAGATCGCTGAGGTGAGGCCGATCACCATAATGGGTGAGTCGGCCGGGTTCACCTTGCGATATGTAGGATTGCCGGGGAGGTTGGCCGGCAGGTAGGTCCGGGCCGCATTGATCGCGGCTTCCACGTCCCGCGCCGCGCCGTCAATGTTGCGGCTAAGGTCGAATTGAATGGTGATGCCGGTAGTGCCGAGCGAACTGCTGGAAGTCATCTCCGAGACCCCGGCGATGTGGCCCAATTGACGCTCCAAAGGAGTGGCGACGGAAGCAGCCATGATGTCGGCGCTGGCGCCGGGAAGGCCCGCGTTTACGGAAATGGTCGGATAATCAACCTGAGGTAACGGAGAAACCGGCAACACCGTGAACGCGATCGCTCCGGCCAGCGCAACTGCCGCGGTTAACAGCGTAGTTGCTACGGGCCGCTCGATGAAAATGCGGGACGGATTCATGACGGGTTTTCTTCGGCGGGACGGAGCTCCGCCGGACGCCCGCGCTTTCGCGAGAAGCGTTGCGCGAATTTATCGAAGAAGATGTAGATGACTGGCGTGGTGTACAGCGTGAGCGCCTGGCTGAGCAGCAGCCCGCCGACCATGCAGATGCCGAGCGGCCGGCGGAGTTCGGAGCCGATGCCGCTTCCCACCGCCAGTGGAATGCCGCCTAGAAGCGCAGCCATGGTGGTCATCATGATGGGCCGGAACCGCAGCAGGCTGGCTTCATAAACCGCGTCGGTGGAGCTCTTGCCGTCGTTGCGCTCGGCTTCGAGCGCGAAGTCGACAATCATGATGCCGTTCTTTTTCACGATGCCGATGAGCAGAATGATGCCGATGATAGCCACCACGCTGAGATCCTGCTTGAACAGCATGAGCGCCAGCAGCGCGCCCACGCCGGCTGAAGGCAGCGTGGAAAGAATCGTGACCGGGTGAATGAAACTCTCATACAGCACGCCCAGTACGATGTAAACCGTCACCAGCGCGGCCAGGATGAGCAGCGCTTCATTGGAGAGCGACTTCTCAAATGCGGCCGCCGTGCCCTGGAAGGCGGCCTGCAAGCTCGCCGGCATGTTCATTTCTTTTTGCAAATTGTTGATCGAGGAAATGGCACCGCCGAGCGACGCGCCGGGCGACAGGTTGAAGGACACAGTCACGGCGGGAAACTGTCCCTGGTGATTGATGGAAAGCGGCGAGTGGATGCGTTCGTAATGCGTGAAGGTGCTCAGCGGTATGGCGTTGGCCGGAGTAGAACTGGTGGCTGAGTTCGACGTGCTGCTAACGGGGGTCAACGCGTTGGTAGGCGCAGTCAGCACGGACGGAGAGGGCGTGTACGCGGCGCTTTGGGTGACGGCGTTGGAGCCTGCGGAGGCCGAACTCGATCCTGAGAAGCTGGTGGACGCACCCGGTCCGGATGTTCCCGACGACGCATTGGCCTGGATGTATAGGCTCGCGAGCTTGCTTGGATCCCTCTGGAACTCGGGCAGCGTCTCCAGAATCACGTGGTATTGGTTAAGCTGCGTATACATCGTGTTGATCTGCCGCTGTCCGTAAGCGTCGTAGAGCGTGTTGTCGACAGTGGAAGGCGCGATGCCGAGACGCGAGGCGGTGACGCGGTCGATCACCAGTGAAACGGCCAGCCCATCGGTTTGCTGGTCGGTGGCGATGTCCTCGATATCCTTCACCTTCTTCAGCTGTTCGACGAATCGGTTGGTCCAAAGTTGCAGCTCGTCCGAGGAGGGGTCTTCCAACGTGTACTGATACTGGGTGCGGCTCGCGCGGTCGTCCACGGTGATGTTCTGCACCGGCTGCATGAACAGCTGAATCCCCTTAACGTTTTGCAACTTGCCTTGCAGCCGGCGGATGACGTCCGACGCGCTCAGGTCGCGATCGGAGAGCGGCTTCAGATTTATCGAGAAACGTCCGCTGTTGAGCGTGGTGTTGGTGCCATCGGCTCCGATGAACGAGCTCAGGCTCTGGACCGCTGGATCGGCCAGGATTACCTTGGTCAACTCTTCATGCTCCTGCGCCATGGCGCCGAAGGAGATGGTCTGCGGCGCTTGTGAGATGCCCTGGATCACGCCGGTGTCCTGCACGGGGAAAAATCCCTTGGGGACGATGATATACAGGAAAATTGTCAACACCAGGGTGGCCAGGGCTACCAATAATGTGATGGTCTGGAAGCGGAGGACGAACTTCAGCGTCCGGCCGTAGAAGGCGATCATGCTCTCAAAGGCACGCTCGGAAACGCGATAGAATCTTGTCTGCTGTTCCTTCGGATCGTGGTGCAGCGTGCGCGCGCACATCATCGGTGTCAGGGTGAGCGAGACCACCGCGGAGATGACGATGGTGACTGCCAGCGTCACGGCGAATTCGCGGAAGAGCCGGCCCACTACGTCGCCCATGAACAGCAGGGGAATGAGTACGGCCACCAGCGAAATGGTCAGCGACATAATGGTGAAGCCGATCTGCTCGGCGCCCTTGAGCGCAGCTTCCAAGGGTGGATCGCCCGCTTCGAGGTACCGCGAAATATTTTCGATCATCACAATGGCGTCGTCCACCACGAATCCGGTGGCGATGGTGAGCGCCATCATGGATAGATTGTCCAGGCTGTAGCCCAGCAGATACATGGCGCCCATCGTGCCGACCAGCGATATGGGAACGGCTATTGCAGGAATCACGGTGGCGCGGAAGCTGCGCAGGAAGAGAAAGATCACCAGGACCACCAACACAACGGTCAGCCCCAGTTCGAATTCCACGTCTTCCACGGACGCCTGGATGGGGACGGTGAGGTCGGTCATCTGCGTAACTTTAATGGCGGCCGGTAGATTGGCTTGCAACTGCGGCAGGATGGCCTTAATGCTCTTGACCACGCTAATGGTGTTGGCGCCCGGCTGCCTCTGTATGTTCAGAATGACCGCCGGCGTTTGGTTCATCCAGGCCTTCTGGTTGTTGTTCTCCACTCCATCCACGATCTTCGCGACGTTCTTCAGCATCACCGGCGCACCGTTGCGATAAGCAACCACGACGTTGCTGTAGTCGCTGCTACTCTGGAGCTGGTCGTTGGAGTCGATCTGGTAGTCCTGCCGGGGACCGTCGAAATTACCCTTGGCCGCATTCACGCTGGTCTGGATGAGTGCCGTGCGAAGCTGCTCCAGAGTGATGCCGTAAGAGGCCAGCGAGGCGGGATTTGCCTGTATACGGACTGCCGGTTTCTGGCCCCCGCTGATGCTTACCAGGCCCACTCCGTTGAGCTGCGAGAGTTTCGGCGCAAGGCGGGTGTCCACCAGGTCCTCCACGCTCGAAAGCGGCATGGAATCGGAGGTGATGGCCAGGGTGAGCACCGGCACGTCCGCGGGATTCGTCTTGCTATAGATGGGCGGAGCCGGCAGCACGCTGGGCAAAAAGCTTTGCGACGCATTGATGGCCGATTGCACCTCTTCCTCGGCTACGTCGATGTTGAGGCTGAGGCTGAACTGCAGAACGATGACCGAAACTGTCCCCGAGCTGGTGGACGTCATTTGGCTGAGCCCCTGCATTTGGCCGAACTGCCGCTCGAGTGGCGCGGTAACCGTGGTGGCTACAACGTCTGGAGACGCGCCCGGATAGAACGTGAGCACCTGGATGGTTGGATAGTCCACTTGAGGCAACGCGGAAACCGGCAGTTGCGTGTAGGAGACCACACCCACCAGCAGAATCGCGGCCATCAGCAGCGACGTGGCAACCGGCCGCAGGATGAATGGGCGCGACGGACTCACGGCGTGGCCTTGTTTCCGCTCTTCGTAGGCTTAGTTGCGGGGGGCTGGGTTGCCGCGGGCTGGGTTCCGCCCTGCGCGCCCGGCTGATTGCCTTTGGCGATCACAACCTTAGAATTGGGTTGCAGCTTTTCAAAACTGCTGTTGGCCACCACGTCTCCTGGATTAATGCCTTCCACCGAGGTTACTGTTCCATCGGCCACGCCCGTTTTGATGTTGCGTACCTGCGCCGTCCCCTTCTGAATCAGGTAGACGAACGCGGTCTCGCCGTTGTGCTGGATTGCCGAAGTGGGAATCAAGGTCATATTGTGGAGTGTTTTTACCAGCAGGCGTGTGTTCACAAACTGGTTGGGAAAAAGCGCCCCGTTGCTGTTATCGAAGATAGCCCGCAGTTTGAGAGTGCCCGTGGTGGTATCGATCAGATTATCGAGCGTCAGCAGTTTGCCGGTGGCGATCTTAATCAGCGCCGTTCGATCATAGGCGTCCACCCGCAGTGCAGCGCCGTGGCGATACTGCGCTTGAATCTCGCCGAGCGCGTCTTCAGCCACGGTAAAGATCACAGTGATGGGCTGCTCCTGCGTGATCACCACCAGGGGCGTGTTACTGTTGTTCGCTTGCGCCAGGTTCCCGGGGTCCACCAGCCGGAGCCCGACCCGACCGGTGAAGGGCGCAGTGATATGGCAATAGGTCAGCTGAACCTGGTCGAATTGCAACTGGCCCTGGTCGGCCTTGACCGTGCCCTCATCCTGGGACACGGTCTTCTCCTGGTCGTCTAGGATTTGCTTGGCGATGGCGTTTTTGGCCCAGGCGGTGCGGTATCGTTCCAGGTCCATCTTCGCCTGACCCAACACCTGCGTGTCCTTATCCAAGGTCCCCTGGGCCTGCGTCACGTTCGCCTCGTAGGGGCGGGGATCGATATCTACCAGCGGATCGCCCTTGTGCACCGTCTGGCCTTCTGTGTAATGGACAGCTTCGATCTGCCCGGTGATCTGGCTGATGATAGTGCTGGTGTAAACGGGCGTAACGGTGCCGATAGCCTCCTGGTAAACGCCGATGTCGCCCTTCTTCGCAGTGGCAGGTACCACGCTCACCGGGCCTCCGCCGCCCGGCGCGCCACGCCGGCCGCCGCCCCCTTGCGCGGCTGCTTGTGGAGCGCTCCTTTGGCGGAAAACCACCACGAAAAGGCCAGCGAAAACAAGCAGAATCAGTAGCCACACAATCACCCGTTTGACCATGGAACGTTTCGGTTTCGTGGCGCCAGGCGGGTTCGGGTTATTTGCCTCGGTGGACTTCTTAGGATGCTCTTCCGTCATGTCAGCTCCCCGATCTCAGGGTTCTTCTATGGCGTCGCTGTCCGGTTCTGATACCCGGGCTACATCTAGAGGTGTCGGAGGCTAACTGGTTCGTCGAAAAGGGCATGAGCCAAATTTATCCTAGCAGCAACATCGAAGAGGATTCCTTGGGACGCAACGGGCCATCCAAAACAGGGCGCCCTTGTCCCGTCGATGTAAAGATGCTCAAACCATCCCATTAGTTACCCGAGGTGACAGGCTGGCTAGGAAACTAGCTCTTTAGAGCTAGTACACCAGGAGATTGTCTGTGGTGGGAAGGAGGGTGTAGCTGGCTTGCGCCTTCCGAAGGCAGCGGCAACGATTCCTGCGGCGGCAGCACCATCCCAGGCTCGGGTGTGGCGAGCAGCCTGACCGACAGTATTCTGCTGGCGTTGGCTGGCGGAGTGGTGGGAGCGTTTCTCGGTGATGAGGGAGTGAAGGCTGGCCACCTTCGCCGGAGTATCGCTGCTACTGACTGCCGGCGCGCTGCTTGCGACATACTTACTGGCGTTGCGCGCCACTCGAGTGGACCCCATGGTCGCGCTGCGGTACGAGTAAGAACCGAGTAACCGAACAACCGAATAACCGATGAACGCGGCCGGGCGAACGCCCGAGCCGCTCCGGTGTTAGTCTGTTAGTGCGTGGCTACTTCCGCTGTGAGTAGAGGGCTGCTTCGGGACATCGAATCGGCGCGAGCGCGCACCGACGAGCTATTCAGGCTCCTCAAACCCGCCGCTCTGTATTCGCGGCCCATCCCGGAGCGGCATCGGCTGATTTTCTACCTGGGACATCTGGAAGCTTTCGACTGGAACCAGATCTGCCGCAATGCTCTGAACATCCCTAGCTTCCATCCGGAATTCGATCGCCTGTTCGAATTCGGCATCGATCCGCCGGTCGGAAAAGCTGCCGAGGACCAGCCCTCGGATTGGCCCTCCGAAGCTGAGATCCAGAACTACAACCAACGTACGCGGGCGATCATCGATCAGACTCTGGAACAAGCGCCGGCGCAAATCGCGCATGTGGCCATCGAGCACCGCTTGATGCATGCCGAGACGCTGGCTTATCTCTTCCACAATTTGCCGTACGATCAGAAAGCTTCGCCGAATGCGGGACCGGTTCACAGCGTCGAGAGGCCGTCGCCGAGGATGATTGAGATTCCCTCAGGCTGCGCGACTCTCGGGCAAAAGGCTGGTGAGTTCGGCTGGGATAATGAATTTGATCAACATCAGGTGGTCGTCCCAGCCTTTGCAATCAGCAAGTACAAGGTCACCAACGGCGAGTATCTGGATTTTATGCGAGATGGCGCAAAGCCTCCACATTTTTGGATCGAACGCGATCGGGAATGGATCTACAGAGGCATGTTCGCCGAATCTCCGTTGCCCGCAAACGCGCCCGTGTTTGTGACATATGCGGAAGCGACCGCCTACGCGCGCTGGGCCGGCAAAGTGTTAACCACCGAAGCTCAATTTCACAGGGCCGCGTACGGGACGGCTACAGGCGATGAGCGCAAGTATCCCTGGGGCGACGCAGCTCCGGACATCACTCACGGGAATTTCGACTTTCACTCGTGGGATCCGATCGACGTCACTCGAAACCCAGCCGGCGACAGTGTCTTCGGC
>Ga0187859_10000977_pt1 | contig 18706 bp, 11 predicted proteins | sample June2016WEW_10_1_2_FD_133019 | JGI IMG/M metagenome (GOLD analysis project Ga0187859, IMG submission 133019) | Peatland microbial communities from SPRUCE experiment site at the Marcell Experimental Forest, Minnesota, USA - June2016WEW_10_10 | ecosystem: Environmental > Terrestrial > Soil >...
ATTCCAGGATGCGAGTCTGCCGGTGCAGGTTACGCTTGAAGCGTTAAGCCCGTTCATTCCGCTCGATCCCGATGCGTCCGGTCTGCCAGTTGCGGTTCTGCGTTATCGCGTCCACAATCCGGGACCGGGCTCGGCGCAAGTTTCGATCGCGTTCTCGATCGATAGCCCAGTGGGTGGCGATGGCCGCACCAACGAATTTCGCATCGCGGGCGCTGGGGCAAGTCTGCAGGGTTTGTACATGAGCAATCCGAAGCTGAAGGAGACTGACCCGCTCCGAGGATCGTTCGCACTTTGCGTGCTGGAACCGGGCGACGGTGGAGTGAGTTACCTGCGCGGTTGGCCGGCGGCGAAATGGTGGGCCAGTCCGATGCTGTTCTGGGATGATTTCACCGCGGACGGGCAGCTTGGTCCGGAAGCCGAGAAGCAAACCGTCACCGGCGCGCTGTGCCTGGAACGCGAGATCGCTGCTGGCGCGGACGCAAGCTACACTTTCATGCTGGCGTGGCACTTTCCGAATCGCACGCCCGCGTGGTCGGGCTGGACCGCACCGAAAGGCCACGAGCATGACATAATCGGCAATTACTATTGCACCCGTTTCGACGATGCGTGGTCGGCTGCTCAGTATGCAGCTCGCGAGCTTCCAGAATCCGAACGGCGGACGCGCGAGTTCGTAGACTCCATGCGCCGCAGCACTCTGCCTGCCGCATTGCGGGACGCGGCGATGTCGAATCTATCCACGCTGGTAACGCAGACATGCTTCCGCACCGCGGACGGCGAGTTCCACGGATTCGAAGGCTGCGACGATCAGCGCGGATGCTGCTTCGGGAACTGCACGCATGTTTGGAATTATGAGACGTCCACGCAGTTCGTTTTCCCCAGCCTTGCGCGGTCGCTACGCAAAGCCGCGTTCGGATTTTCGCAGGACGATCAAGGCGGCATGCGATTCCGGCAGATGCTGCCGGACGGTCTCGATCGGTTCGGCTATGCCGCGGCCGATGGTCAGATGGGGCAAATCATCAAGGCGTATCTGGATTGGAAGCTGTGCGGCGACATGGACTGGCTGCGTAGCCTGTGGCCGAAGATCCAACGCGGTATTTCATTCGCGTGGATTCCCGGCGGTTGGGATCCTCGCCGCAACGGCGTGCTGGAAGGTGTTCAGCACAATACTTACGACGTGGAATTCTACGGTCCGAATCCACTCGGCACGGTTTACTATCTGGGAGCATTGCGCGCTGCCGAAGAGATGGCGTTGGCGTTGGGCGATACGGCCGCAGCTGCCAACTATCACAGGCTATTTGCGAAGGGTAGCGCCTGGACGGATCAAAATCTTTTCAACGGCGATTACTACATTCAAAAGGTGCGCGGGATTCCGAGGAACCAGATCGCGGCCGCCACGGTTGGCGATATGGGAGCGGATAATCCGGAGCAACCCGAGTTTCAATTGGGAGACGGCTGTCTGGCCGACCAATTGATCGGGCAGTACCTGGCGGATATCGCGGGCCTAGGCCCGCTGCTGGATGCGGCCCACATTCGGAAGACGCTTGAATCCATCCACAAGTACAACTATCGCTCGCAACTCTACGAGCATGATTCGGTGCAGCGCGTTTATGCGTTGAACGACGAAGCGGCGCTGCTGGTTTGCGATTACACCAAAGGCGGCCGGCCTAAGATTCCGTTTCCCTATTTTCAGGAGGCGTGGACGGGAATTGAGTATTTGGTGGCGGCGCAATTCATTCATGCCGGAATGCTCAAGGAGGGTCTCGAGACCATCGAGAATGTGCGCCGGCGATACGACGGCGAACGCCGCAATCCCTGGGATGAGCCGGAGTGCGGCCATCATTATGCGCGAGCCATGTCGGCGTGGTCGAACGTGATTGCATTCAGCGGCTTTGATTATCACGCAGCGGCGAAGGCGATTAGTCTCTTCCCAAGGGCTCAGGCGGCTGAATTCTCATCTTTCTTTTCGACGGGCCTGGGTTGGGGAATATTTTCGATCGCAAGGGAACGCTTGGAATTGGCCGTGACTGAAGGCACGCTGCCACTAAAATCAATTCGACTGGCGCAAACGGCCGCACGAAAAACGTCCATCACTCTGGACGGCCAGCCATGCGCGCATCACCGCGATGGCGACGCGTTGGTGCTGGAAGAGGAAATCGTTCTTCCGGCGGGTGGGAGGTTGGTAGTTCGGATTTAAGTCTCGACACGAGTGTCGAGACGGCACGCAAGAGTGCGTGCGCCACAAGCCAGCCGTGGCGCAAACACTCGTGTTTGCAGCGTCGAGAATGATCTCGACGCTTTGTTAGAACAGAACCCTCACGCTGAGCTGAATCTGGCGGGCTGTTTCATTTAAAGGACTTACTGCGGGAAATCCTGAGGGGGTGCCTTGACGGCCGAAGGTTGCGATTCCGAAATTGGTTGTTAGAGGATTGGTGACACTCGGGTCAGTGAATTCAGAATTCGGATTACCCAGGTTGGCATGATTCAGAAAGTTATACGCGTCCGCGCGAAACGTGAGCCGTCCACCTTCGCCCAGCCAGCGCAAGCCAAACGAGCGTGCCAACGATATATCCATGCTGTAAAATCCCGGACCGGTAAACGCGTTGCGTCCGGAGTTGCCGAGCACACTCGGAGCGGCTTCGGAAAACGCGGAGTAATTCAGCAAGCGCTCTCCGCCCGGCACCGGCACCGGATTCGCGAGCACCGCCTGGCTCGGATTCACGATATTGGCGCGGTTGTCGAGAAGTTGACCTTGTCCCGGAATTGCAGCCGATGTGCCGAACACGCTGTAGGGCAATCCCGAGCGAAAGGCCGCTAATTCGGAAACTACCCAGCCGCGAAACACAGTAGCGGCCTTCGAGCTCTGGAACGGCGCGGGCAGATTCCAGTAGGAAAATATAACCAGGTTCTGGCGCTGATCGAAATCGGAATTTCCGCGATCCACATTCGGATTGAATTGCTGGGTGAATGCCGCGTGACCGGTGGTGCCCGATCCGCCCTGTATGCTGGCAAAATCCAGATTGAAAAAATCGCCCAACAACGGATCGCTCTGATTGTCGATGGTATGGCTCCAGGTATAAGAACCTTGCACCATCCCTCGGCTGCTTCGATAACGCACCACCGCCGTGAGCGCGTTGTAATCCGAGAATCCCTGATCGCCGCGATAAGAGATTTCCGGCAGATCTGGATTAATGCTGGTTGGGTTCCCAATGCCGCGGTCTACCGAAAACGGGCGATTGATAATGTCAGTAGTGATGAGCCGGCGGCCGTAGGTGCCTAAGCCATTTACTTCGACGGTAAAGTTATCCGTGATCCGATGTTGTACGCCTGAAAAATAACTGTGTGCATATCCATTGCGCAGGTTGGGACTTACTAAGGTCAGATTCGGAAAATCGGTACTGACTACTTGAGGCGGAAGCGAAGCCAGCACCGTTGGTATGGGCGCGAGATAGTTGAACGTACCTGGCGGGAGCGTGAACGACTCCGGCACGACAAGATTGTTGTTTCGTAAGTTTTCCCACAGGTTGTCGAAAGGCCGGTCATAAAAGATCCCGTAGCCGCCACGAAGCAGCGTGCGGCCGGTTCCAAACAAGTCATAAGCCGCGCCGGCGCGAACCGCAACATCAGTTTTGTCGGAACCGAAAAGCTGCTCATTCCCTCCGTTGGTGGGCGTTACCAGCGTGGCCGTCGCTAACTGCTGCGGCAAGCTGCTGCCTGAGCCGAGTTGAACCAGCGCATCTTTGACAGCCCCGGTATTTTGCGGACCGCCGTAGAATTCGTAGCGCAGACCGTAATTCACAGTAAGTCGCGAACTCACTTTGTAAGTGTCTTGACCGAACAGAAAATACTGGCGATATTGATAATTCCGGTCAAAAGAGGGTTGTTGAAAGTTAGGCAGCGCCGCTCTATCGATGGATGTCGTAAAGTCACTCGGGGTCCCAAAGGCGAATGCCAGAACCTGCTCGAAAGCATACTCGCCATCCTGGCCTGCTGTAAGGTATCCGTTAGACGACCGCAAAAGCAATCCCGCGCCCGTGGTTACCAGATGCCGGCCGTGCGTCCACGTCAGGTTATCCAGCATCTCCCAGCTATTGTTGACGTTCTTGTACGCGTAGAAGGCCGGGCTCCCCGGCAGCGTGGTTCCATCGAGCGAAACCAGCGTGGGAATCTCAGGATGCGGCCGGTTCCAATGCAGATCGTCGCTGCTGTAGCCGAGGCGTGCTTCATTGATCAGATCGGGTTTGAACGAATGAATATAACTACCGCCCAGAGCCCAGGTGTTCTCATTCAAGACTGAAGTGAAGGCTGGGTAGGGCGACCAAATGAAATCAGGTTCCTCAAAGCGATTGATCATGAGGCGTCCCAACACGCGATCCTTGCCTCCGGGACGCGTATAGTCCAGGCGCTCGATGGCTAGCGTCCGATTCACGGCGACGGGAGGCGCGAGCGTCAATGTACCGGTTGGAAAGTTTCCGTTCGTAACATAGGGCGCCGGAAATTCGGTCAGCAACTGGCGGGACGGGGAGTTGGGAAGAGTGTATGTGGAAGCGAAATTCGCAGTAGGAAATTGAAAAGTGAAGGGAGCCTGCTGGCTGCGGCTTCGAAAGTATTCATAGGCGCTCGAAAAAAACAGCCGATCTTTGAGTATCGGCCCTCCTACTTGATAACCCGGCTGGATCTCTTTGTCCGGCGGGCGCGCCGCACCGATTAGATTCTGCTGAAAATCGTTCGCGTTCAACACATCGTTCTTCACGTAGAAATAAGCCACTCCGTGAAACTGATCGCCACCCGATTTCGTGATCGCGTTCGCAACAAAACCGGATGTTCTGCCGTATTCGGCCGAGAAATTGTTGGTGGAGATGCGGTATTCCTCAATAGCTTCCGGCGCAAGAATAACCAGCGGCCCGGTGATCAGGTAGTTATTATTTTCCAATCCGTCCAGCAGGAAATTAGAAGCGGAGGGTCTCTGGCCGTTGATCGCCAGTCCCAAACCGCGGCCGGTGGCGGCGTCTGAAGTGACGCCGGGTTGCGTTACCAGCATGGTATAAACGTCCCGGCCTTCGAGTGGCAGGTTGTCGATTTCGCCGGAATCGATCACTTCAGAAATCGTCGATTCCAACGTCTCGCGCCGGCCTTTTTGCGCCTCAAAAGATCCGGATTTGCTGGGGTCCACATCAGGACCGAAAAAGGTAACGATGGTCTTCGATCCGGGCAGGAACACGCTGTTATATTGACCGCTCTCCCATACGTCGTTCAATGGGCGCAGCCGGAAATCCAGCTCGATCCGGGCGGCCACGGTCAGCTCCAGCTCCTGCACTTCCTGCGATTGATACGCGGAGTCCGTCACCCGCAGACGGTAGAACCCCGGCGAGAGCAGCGGCAGGTAATAGTAGCCGGAGGCGTCGCTCTGAGCGGCTCCGGCCAAATTGCTGATGGAACTGTTATAGGTAACGCTGGCGCCCGCGATGGGTTGACCGGTGACGGAGCTCACCAGACGGCCTGAAATCAGGCCTTGCGTGGTTTGCGAAAACGCCGGCACTGCGCACAACAGAGCGGCGCAGACACCTACAGTTGCAACCGATTTACGCCAAAACCACTTATTCCAAAACCGCCGAAACGTCACAGTGAGAGTCCAGCCGTAGTAAGATGCAGGTTAACATGACTAGGAAGTGGAGGCACTGGGCCCTCTGCGTGATACTTGCCATCGGGAGCGTGCTGGCGGCCTGGTCGCTGGGCGAAGTTAGCTTCTTTCAAACCCTCAATCTTAAAGCCTACGATGCGCATTTCGTTATGCGCAATTATCTGTTTGGACCGCCTCCTATCCCCAACATCGTTCTGCTCACGGAAGACCAGAAAGCCATGGACAATTTTCCAGAACTGCATGAGTTCTGGGACGACCATTACGCGGATGCCATCACTGCCGCTGGCGATGCCGGCGCCAAAGTAATTGGATTAGACCTGGCCTTTGGAATTCCAATCGACGATTATGTAAAGGGTGCTGACGAACGGCTGGCCGGCGCAGTGAGTTCATCGCCGGTTCCAGTGGTGGTGGGCTACGTGGAACGACTGCAATCCAACAAGGCGGCCCAGACGATCCCCATCAACATGATCGCCGCCGCCCTCGGATTGGGGGCATGGGCCAACTTAACTGCCGATTCGGACGGTTTTTCCCGCAGGCAGGAACTCATGGAAGCGCCGTCGTCGAAACCGGACGATCCTCCACCCGCGCGGTGTCTTGCGATGCGCACCGTGGAGAAATATCTGGGCGTGGATGCTGAGATTCGGAATGGCAAGATCACGTTGCAGGGACATACGATCCCTACGCAGAATCGAAACGTCACTATCAATTATGCCGGCGGTCCCGGAACGTTCCCCAGGGTCTCCCTCTGGGATTTCGTAAAGGCTGCCGAGGCTGGAGATAAAGCCAAGCTCCGCAAGTGGGTTCAGGGCAAGATCGTTCTGGTGGGCAGCGATTTTGTGCAGGATCGCTACGATACTCCGTTCTTCACACCGCTCATCCAACATTCGGACACGGCGGGAGTGGAGATACATGCGAACACCGTGTGGACGCTGCTGAGGGGGCGGTATTTGGTGGCCGTTCCGCAATGGTTGCGGCTGTTTTCTTTGATTCTCGCCACTACCCTCACTGTGCTGGTATCGACGTCGACTTCAGCCAGCCGGGCCGCGCCGCTGATCGTCCTCGAGATCATTGCGATTCTCATTTATACGCATTTGCTGTTCGAATCCGGCCTGATTCTGTCCACCTCCGAACTCCTGTTGGCCACTTCCATCTGCCTGGTTTTCTCTATCGTTTACCGCTTCGCTACCGAAGAGAAGCGGGGCAATCTGTTCCGGCGCGCCGTCGCCCTGTTTGTCGGTTCGAAGGCGGCCACCTCCATTGACGAAACGGAAGCCATCGCTTTGTCGGGAAAGCGGATGGAGGTGACCATTCTATTCACCGACATTCGAAGCTTCACGGCTTTCACCGAAGAAGTCTCCAGCGAGCAGGGGCCGGAAGCCGTGGTCCAGATCCTAAACCAATACTTGGCCATCATGGTGGCGGTTATCGTGGCTTATCGCGGCCATCCCAATAAGTTCATCGGCGACGGCATCTTGGCAATTTTCTCCGACGACGACGAAGGTTGCGTTCCGGGTGACCATCCCATCCGGGCCGTGCAATGCGCCACGGAGATTGTGACGATGCCCGGCCGGTTTGAAACCGGGGCCGGCATTCATACCGGGCCCGCGGTTGTGGGGAACGTGGGTTCAGCCGATAAAATGGAATATACCGTTCTCGGGGATACCGTCAATGTGGCGTCACGCCTCGAAAGTCTGAATAAGGAGCACCATACGAAATTACTGTTGAGTGGCGCCACGCAGAGCAAACTCGGAAATCAGGTTGAGACTGTTTATTTATCCGAGACGCCGGTGCGAGGGAAAGCACTGCCGATTAGTCTTTATACGGTTGCCTCGTTGGTGGCGAAGGCTGTGGTTAATGCGTAAAACTCAAAAAGCACCGACTCCCTTACGGTCGCGGCTCGGTTTCGCCGTCGCTTTGCTCGGAGGCGTTGGATTATTCGCAGCCGACCAGAAGGAAACCGCTGTGGGCCTGGTGCTCACCGGTGCGGGCGGCAAGGTGCTGCGCGCGGACACTGAGACTCCGCTCGCGGCCAAGCCTGGCGACCTGCTTTTTTCCGGTGACGGCCTTCGGACCGAAACCTCGCCAGCTTCCTTCCTCTTTTGTCCAAATAAGGCAATCGATACGCTCGGTCCTGCCGGCGAAGTTCGATTGGATACGAAGCAAGCCAAGGTGAAGGCCGGCAAGATTACGGAACAGCCTGCGCGGGCTTGCACGCTGCCTCCCACGCTGCGCATCGGCGCCGCCAGCCAGCAACATTACGGCGTCACCATGACGCGCGGCGGCGACAAGCCGGAGACTCCGCCCACCCCGCGGGATCAACTGACCGCCGACCTAGTTGCGGAGCTGGCGCCCTATGACGCGGCTTTGAAGAGCGATCCCAAGGATCAAGCCGCGCTGGTGAGCGAAGCCACCATCTTTGAGAATCATAAACTGCCGGCTAACTCGCTCGAGATGTACTACAAACTGCGCGAGCAGTGGCCGGATGCGGTTTGGGTGAAGAGCAAGATTTTCGAGCTGGAGCAAGCGCTGGCCGATCAAGCCGCAGCCAAGACAGCCGCCGCAGTGGCAGGCGGGACCACTTACGCATTGCTGATCGGTATCTCGAAATACGAAAAGCCGGAATTGTCGTTGCAGTTCGCCGAGCGTGATGCCGCCACTTTCGCCGATTTCTTGAAGAGCCCGCGCGCGGGAGGGCTGGCGCTGAACAACGTGCTGCTTCTTACTGACGACAAAGCCACCACTGCGGCGGTGCGCCTGGGATTCCAGGATTTCCTGAAGCGCCGGGCGACGAAAGCCGATACCGTTGTCATCCTGGTGGCCGGGCACGGAACAGTGGACGGCAAAGATGCGTACATCCTCACCTACGATTCCGATCCGCAGGATTTGAAGAGCACAGCGCTGCCCATGGCGGAGTTGCAATCGTTATTCGAGGAGCAGCTCACCAAGGTGGGCCGCGTGCTGCTTTTTGTAGATGTCTGCAAGGCTGGAACCATCGGCACCATCCAGAACAACACCGTGAATGCCAACGTGGAAAATTTCAAGAATCTCGAGGGCGATCTGCTGGGAATCATGGGCAGCCGGCGTAAGGAGCTTTCGCGCGAAGGTCCCGAGTTCGGAGGCGGTCATGGAGCGTTCAGCTACTTCGTGCTGAAAGGTATGGAAGGCGCGGCCGACGAGAACGGCGATGGCGTGGTTACAGGAGAAGAACTGATCCGCTACGTAACCACTCAGGTTCCGCGCGCGACAGCAGAAAAACAACATCCGCAGGACATCAGCCCGGGGACAGTGGACATCAAGATCTCCGACGTCAAGAAGCCGGGCATTAACCTGGCCCACTGGCGGATGCTGCTGGATTCGCGCAACGGCCAGCCGTTGTATCTGGCATCCGCTACGCCCGCGAATGAATTGGGCGCGGATCAGGCGGATGACGATATCGACCATTTCACTGCAGCCATCCAGGCCGGCCGCATCCTGCCTGGAGAATCGGACAGCGCCTTCGCGGCGCTCGCGAAACTGAAAGGCGAACTCGATCCGGAATTGTATACCCAGCGCGAAAACCAACTTCGCATCGCGCTCGAAAACAAAGCTCAGCAAGTGCTGCTGCGTTATCTCACCGGTGACCAGACGCCGCAATCGCAGCAGGAGTTCCAGCAGGGTGCGCGCTACATGGAAGCCGCGCGAACTCTGACGCACGAATCGCTGTATCTGGAAGGCCGCCAGGATTTCTTCCAGGGCCGGGCTTTGCTCTACGACAAAAACTTCCCGCAGGCAGCCGATTTGCTGGAGCAGGCTGTGCGCATCGACCCGGGCGCGGCTTACGGATTCAACGCGCTGGGCATCGCCTATCTGGAGCAAGCTCAGTACGACAAAGCGATTCCAGCTTTCCGCGACGCAGTGCGCCGCGCGCGGCATTGGTCCTATCCGCTGCACAACGAAGCGCTGGCTTACGTCGAGACGGGCGACTATAAATCGGCCATCCGCGCGTATCAGGAAGCTATCCGGCTGACTCCGCAATTTAGCTATCTTCCGTACAACCTCGGCCTGGTTTATCAGCGCTTAAATCGGCGCAAGGATGCCGAGGCATCGTATAAGAAAGCTACGGCGCTCGCGCCGGATTCCGCCGAGCCATACAACGCGCTGGGAACTCTTAAAGCTTCCGAAGGTAAGCGCGACGAAGCGGAGCGCCTTTACCGCGAGGCCTTGCAAAAGAATTCGAAACTGCTGGCCGCCCGTCACAATCTGGCTCTGCTACTGGCCGATGAAAACAATCGGCAACAGGAAGCCATGGATCTGTGGCGCGCGAATCTGCAGCAATCGCCCGATTATCTGCCCTCGCGCCTCAGCCTGGCTGCGACACTGGCCGCTGCGGGCGATAACGCGGCGGCTATCGCGGAATACCGCAAGGTGCTGGAAGCGAAACCCGGGTATCTGGCGGCACATTCCGCACTGGCCGGCTTGCTCCTAAAGAGCGGCGATTCCGAGGGTGCGCTGGTGGAACTGCTCGAAATTTCGAAGCTGGAGCCGAAGAACGCGGGCGTGTTTGAACAAATTGGCGATGCGGAAGCTGCGCGGAAACATCCCACGGAAGCCCGGGCGGCCTATCAATCGGCTCTTGATCTTACAACCGATCGCGACGCGCGCAAGCGGGTGAGCAACAAGCTGAAGTCGCTGGGACAGTAGACAATAAGAGCCGCCCGCCGTTGCCAGCGGGCGGTCTCCTCCACGGCCACAGTTCCTCTTCATGCAGGGTGCGGCCTCATAGATTGGATGCGGCGCGGAGGAATCCAGTTTCGAACGGCCATTCCGAACCGCGAGCGTCAGGGCTTGAGAAAAAATCGGCGTGCGCACGAGGTTGGCAGGCGAAAGCGCCTGCTTCACGTTGACGAACAAGGATTTGCGATTGGGTGGCGCGGGCGCTTTCGCCTGCGAACCGATTTTTTCTCAAGCCCGTAATCGACCGGTTGTTGCTATTTTTGTGAGATTCTTATCCCTTGCCGGCCGCTGATGCTTGTGGCGTAGCGCTAGTCTTGCCTGGCTCGGTTTTAGAAATATCGATCCCGCCCTTGAAATAGGCTCCGTCTTCGATGACGATGCCGGCGGTTTTGATGTCGCCGACGATGGTGGCGCCGGCGCGCAGTGAGATGCGATGTTCCGCTTCCACATTGCCGCGCACCGAACCGAACACGATCACTTCCTGGGCCTTTATGTTGGCTTTGACCTTGCCGGTTGGTCCGATCGTCAAGCGATTGCGCAGCTCCAGGCTGCCTTCCATCTCACCATCCACGTACAGTTCTTCGTCGCTGGATATTTCTCCAACGATCTTCATCGTTTTGCCGAAGACTGTCGTCGCGCCGCCTGTTTGTGGCCGAGTTGCAGGTTGCGCCGCAGTGGATGGTTGTGTTGAAGCCGGTACTGGCATAGTGTGCCCTTCTTCGTTCTTACCCCACATAGGGGATTCCGATCAGCACGCTATCTGCCAAATCACGCATTGCTGATTCTCCTATGCTTTGCGCCCCGCTCGGGTGCGCAGGCAGGAACTGTTCAGTCCCTATTTTACCGCCGTCGCTGAAAAAATGTCGTCTTATCGATTCCGGCATCCACCGCGACGTCGAAAAAACCAATCATCATCTCTTCCCAGCTCTGCTCGCCGAATCGAACTTCCGCTTGGGAGTCCGGATTGCGTGGGTTGTTGGCCGAGTTGTCAAAATAACCGGCGCAGGCCAATCGAGTGCCGGCGGGGAGCAGCAGCGGCTGCGCCAGCCGATAGTTCAGTTGCCAATTGAAATCATAGTTACTAACTCTTAGTAACGTGGTGAATCCGCTGTTCGGCATGGCCACCAGATACTCGAATGCTTTGCCGCGCAGATGCATATGTGGGAACAGGCTGATCAGCAGAGCGTCATTCGGCAAGGTGCCGGACACCGGAACGCGATAGTTCGCTTCACCGGGTGGAATGACAAATTTGTCGTTGCCCATCTGCAGCGTAAGAACAGCCTGCTTGGGCGTTTCCTTTGCAAAGATCATGCCTATGCGCGTTCGATCGGCGGTGGGCTTCCCCTTAGCCGTGTAATGCATCTGCAGCACCAGGTCCGACCCGGCTTTGATTTTCTTCGCCATCCCTGGCTTCCAGCCGTCAAAGGAATTGCCGGGCGTATATACCAGCAGAATGTCACTAGTGGTCAGACTCTTTGCGATGGGTAACGCGAATGCTTCTCCGCTGGGCCGGCCTTGCAGCCAGTCCGATCCTGGATCCCGAATGTAGACCACCGCGTGATGCACCGTCGCTGCGTCGGAAGGCCGCACTTCCACCTGCTGCACCCACTTGTCCTCGCTAAAACGCGTGGGCAGGATTATGTATTGGTACTCGATCGCCCCACTGGCCGGAATCGGAATCGCGTGCGGCATCTCAAGCACGGCATCGGGTGTTCCTATATTCCAACCCGCCGGCCACGCGCGGGCCGGTGGCGCATCCTTTGGGGAACCTTCCAGCGCCCCCGCGTCCACCCAATGTAGAAGCGTTTCGATTTCATCCCTCGAAAGCGAGCGATCGTTTGCGAAGTGTCCGAATTGCGGATCCGCGAACCAAGGCGGCATTTTACGAGTCAGCACGGCTTCGCGAATGGCCTTGGCCCACGGACGGGTGTCGGCGTAGCTGAGAAAATGCATGGGCGCAATCTCGCCGGGACGATGGCACTCCTGGCATCGATTCTGGAGGATGGGAAGAACGTCCTTGTAGAAAACCGGCGGAGTGGTTGCGGCGAGCGCCGGAAGACCCGCGGCCAGACTAACGAGCCAGCGAAGCAACGTACTTATCGCGGCATTGTTTGGAACAAAAATAGAAGGTCTCGCCTCCCACGGTTTCATGGATGGAAGTGGCCGCTGCGATGTAAGTACCGCAGGCGGGGTCTTTCTTGAGTTCCCCGCTCAACGGAAACTGACTTGCTGGGTTCTGCGCGCCCCGCTGAGTGGACTGGGGATTCACCAAGTCGCCCAGTCCCCGCATAATGATCCCGATCACGCCACGCAGCAGCGAAATGATTACTACTAAGCCGAGGAGCCAAAAGATGACGCGAAACATCGCCTAATTTGATTCTAACCGCTCTTAACAGGAACGCTCGAACGAAACCCTCCTGGACGAAGTGAAGGAGCGGTTTCTCGTTTCTGGTTTCTCGTTTCTGGTTCGCTACCATCAACGCTCGCCAACTCGATAGGAGAACGCCCGCGGCGTCGGCGAAGACGGTCCTCAATGCTTCGTGGATCCGTAGATGTAATGGTCAAGGCGGCTGGAAAAGTCCTGAGGGATAACTCGCCGCTTGGCCTCCGGAATCTTCTTTCCCAGTTTTTGTGCGATCTCAGCAATACGAGGAAGCTTACTTGTTTTTTTGCTCTTCTGGGTAAGCTTAGGCATACCGACTTTAGAATAGCAAGGAGGGTCACTCTTCCTTATTGGCGGCTTTCCGCGCCGCGTCTATCCGCGCCTGAGCGTGACGAACGGCGATCAAAGCTGCCGCGATATCAATTCCCAGCGCGGGATTGATCATGGCCTCCTGGGCGTGCTTCAAATCTTTTTCGGCCTGCGGGACATCGATCTCCTGAGCCTTCTCGGCGAAATCGGTCAGGACCCGCACTACATTATTGTGGATCTCCAGGAACCCACCGCCCACCGCCAGGCTGAAGTAGTGATCGCCCGGCGTGGTGTAGGTCATGGCGCCGATTCCCAGCTCGGAAATCAACGAAGCATGGTCCGGCAGGACACCGATGTATCCATCCTTGGCCGGGATCTGCGCGCGGATCACCTTCTCGCGCGCTAAGAGGCGCTGCGGAGTGGCGATCTCGATCTCGAAATCCTCGGCCACGGTTTATGCCTCACCCTGCTTTCGCAGTTCTTCCGCCTTCTTCTTCACATCTTCGATGCTGCCCTGCATGTAGAACGCTTGCTCAGGCAGGTCGTCGTGTTTCCCTTCCACCACTTCCTTGAAGCTGCGCACGGTATCGGCCAGCGTCACGTACTGGCCTTTGATCCCGGTGAACTGCTCGGCGACGTGGAACGGCTGCGACAGGAATCGCTGGATCTTGCGGGCGCGCGCCACAATCTGCTTGTCGTCATCCGACAACTCGTCGATTCCGAGAATCGCGATGATATCCTGCAAATCTTTATAGCGCTGCAGAACCTGCTTCACTTGCTGGGCTACGTTATAGTGCTCCTCGCCCACGATGCGCGGGTCCAGAATTCGCGAAGTGGACGCCAGCGGATCAACTGCCGGATAAATTCCCTGCTCCACCAAGCTGCGCGTCAAATTGGTGGTTGCGTCCAAGTGGGCAAATGTTGTGGCGGGCGCGGGATCCGTATAGTCGTCGGCAGGCACATAAATGGCCTGCACCGATGTGATGGAGCCCTTTTTGGTGGACGTAATGCGCTCCTGCAATTCGCCCATCTCGGTCGCCAGATTCGGTTGATAGCCCACTGCGGAAGGCATGCGTCCCAGCAGCGCCGAAACTTCCGATCCGGCCTGCGTGAAGCGGAAAATATTGTCGATGAACAGCAGCACGTCCTGGCCTTCTTCGTCGCGGAAGAACTCAGCCACGGTGAGTCCGGAAAGCCCAACGCGTAAACGTGCGCCCGGCGGCTCGGTCATCTGGCCGTAAATGAGCGCTACTTTGGATTTCGTGTAATCCTTCGGATTCAGCACGCCGGATTCCTGCATCTCGAGCCACAGATCGTTGCCTTCTCGGGTGCGCTCGCCCACGCCCGAGAAAACCGAAACGCCGCCATGCTTCAAAGCGATGTTATTGATCAACTCCATGATCACAACCGTTTTGCCGACGCCGGCGCCGCCGAACAGTCCAATCTTTCCGCCTCGCAAATACGGTTCCAGCAGATCCACCACTTTGATGCCGGTCTCGAACATCTGCGACTCGGTGGCCTGCTCCTCAAAAGCGGGCGCGGCACGATGGATGGACCACTTCTGCGCCGTATCGATGGGCCCCATGTTGTCCACCGGCTGTCCGATCACGTTCATCACGCGTCCGAGCGTCTGATTTCCCACCGGCACTTCCACGGGATGCCCCAGGCTCACGGCTTTCATTCCGCGCACCATGCCATCGGTTGGTTGCAGCGCGATGGCGCGCACGCGCCCTTCTCCGATGTGCTGCGCAACTTCGGTCATTACATCGATGGGTATTGGGGTGGTGAAGCCTTCGCTCGTGATATGCACCGCCGTGTAGATCACCGGGATCTGGTGCTCCGGAAATTGAATGTCGATGGCCGGTCCAGCCACCTGGATCACTTTGACTTCTACTAATGCGGATGTCGTTGCCATATATGATGCCTTTCCAACGCTTCCTTCCGGTCGCGGCTCAGTCTAAGGCGGCTGCGCCGCTCACGATTTCGATAATTTCTCTGGTAATGCTGGCCTGCCGCACGCGATTCATCTTCAACGTCAATGAGTCGATTACTTCCGCCGCGTTTGAGCTGGCTGCCTCCATGGCCGTCATGCGCGCCGCATGTTCGGCTGCGGCGGATTCCAGCAGCGCCCGGAAAATCTGCGCTTCGATATAGCGCGGCAGCAGGCTTGCCAGCAGTTCACCGGGAGGTTGTTCGTAAATGTAGTCGATCTGTTCCTGGCCCTCGGGCGGTTCCAGCGGCAGCAGGCGCGAGACCACCAGCCGCGAGGCCATCAAGCTTTTGAAATTGTTCAACACTAGATAAACGGCGTCGATTTCACCCTGCTTGAATCGCTCGGTGACTTTGCGGCCGATTTCCTGCGCATCCTCGAAGCGAACCACTTTTTGAAAAATTGCGGAATAGTCGCCCGTGATCTGGCGATGCCGTTTGCGGAAGAAATCGCGCCCCTTGCGCCCGATTAACTCCAGTTGAACTTCGGCGCTGGAGTTATCCGCAATGAATTTCTGCGCGGTTCGGATTACATTCGAATTGAATGCTCCGGCCAAGCCTCGGTCGGCCGTGATGACCAGCAGTTGAATGCGCTTCTCCGGCCGTTTGATGAGAAATTCAAGGCCTTCGCTTTCCTGGCCGTCGCCCACCGCCTGCATGACGTTCGCCAACATCCGCCGGATGCTCTGCGCATACGGGCGCGCCGCCAGCACGCGATCCTGCGCGCGCCGCAGTTTCGCCGCCGAGACCACTTTCATGGCCTTGGTGATCTGTTGCGTGTTTTTGACCGAGCGAATTCGCCGGCGCAGATCAATCAGGCTGGGCATGGAAGTTAAACCGTTGCGGCTGCCGGAGCATGCTGTGACACAAACCGCTCCTTGAACTCCTTCAGCACCGTATTGATTTCGCCCTTTAGCGCATCATCCAGCGCTTTTTTCTCGCGAATGGTCTGGAGCATAGCCGGGTGCGCCGAGTCCAGATAGCGGTACAATTCCGATTCAAACGCCCTGCACTGGTCTACTGGAAGATCGTCCAGCACACCGCTATTCCCGGCATAAATGATCAGAACTTGCTTTTCTACCGGGAGCGGCGAATATTGCGGCTGCTTCAACACCTCCACCAGACGGTTCCCGCGATTCAACTGAGCTTGCGAGGTCTTGTCCAGCTCGGAGCCGAACAGCGCGAAGGCCGCCAGATTGCGAAATTGCGCCAGATCCAGACGCAGCGAACCGGCCACCTGCCGCATGGCTTTGATTTGCGCGCTGCCTCCCACGCGGCTCACCGAAAGGCCCACGTCGATAGCCGGGCGGATATTCGAATTGAACAAATCCGCCAGCAGGAAGATCTGGCCGTCGGTGATGGAAATCACGTTGGTGGGGATGTAGGCCGAGATGTCGCCGGCTTGCGTCTCGATGATCGGAAGCGCTGTCAGCGATCCTCCACCTTTGGCGTCGTTCAATTTCGCGGCGCGTTCCAGCAGCCGGCTGTGCAGATAAAATACGTCGCCCGGATACGCCTCACGTCCCGGTGGACGGCGCAGCAGCAGCGAAATCTCGCGATACGCCGCGGCGTGCTTTGAAAGGTCGTCGTAAATGAGCAGCGCGTGCCGGCTGCTATCGCGGAAATATTCGCCGATCGCGCAACCGGAATATGGCGCGATGTATTGCATAGGTGCGGGATCGGAAGCCGTGGCCGCTACAACCACGCTGTACTCCATGGCGCCGTTGTCTTCGAGCGTCTTCACTACCTGCGCTACGGTGGAGCGCTTCTGGCCAATAGCGACGTAGATACAGATCACGTCGCCGCCCTTTTGGTTGATGATGGTGTCGATCGCCACCGCGGTCTTGCCGGTCTGCCGGTCGCCAATGATCAGCTCGCGCTGGCCGCGGCCGATCGGAATCATGGAGTCGATCGCCTTGATGCCAGTCTGCAGCGGCTCCTTCACAGGATGCCGGTCTACTACGCCAGGCGCGATGGTTTCGATGGCACGCGTTTCCTTGGTGGCCACCGGACCTTTTCCGTCGATGGGCTGACCTAGCGCGTTTACCACGCGTCCCACCATGGCTTCGCCCACCGGAACCGACATGATTTTTCCGGTGCGCCGGACTTCATCGCCTTCACTAATCTCCTGGTATTCGCCCAGCAGCACGGTTCCCACCTGGTCTTCTTCCAAGTTGAGCGCGATGCCCGTCACGCCGTGCGGAAACTCCACCATCTCGCCGGCCATGACGCGGTCCAGGCCGTAAATGCGGGCGATTCCATCACCAACCGAAATCACCGATCCGGTCTCGGATACGTTTACCGCTTGTTCGTAATGCTCAATTTCGCTGCGTAACACGCGCGCGATTTCATCAGCTTGGATTTGAGCCATATATTAAATCAACACCCCTATTCCCCCGATTCCTCTGTCAACTCACGCCGCAGTTGTTCGAGTTGGCCGCGCAGCGAACCGTCGTACAATGTCGACCCGATGCGCGCCGTTGCGCCGCCTAACAGCTCCGGATCTACTGCAAAGCGCAAGCGCATGCGTTTTCCCGTCAACTGCGATAATTCCGATTCCAGCCGAGCGCTGCGTTGTTCATCGAGAGCAGCCGCCGAGGTCACTTCAGCGCGCGCGAATCCCATGCGCTCATCTAACGCCAGTTCGAACGCCTCGCGCATCCCGTCCAGCATCGCGATGCGCCGGTGGTTAATCACCACGTATATGAAATTCCGGATGTAAGGCGCCACCGCTAGCTCGTCCAACAGTTTGCCCATCACCGCGCGCTTGCGCGAAGTCGGAATGGCGGGCGTGAGCAATGCGGTTCGCAACTCAGCCGATTGCGCCACCATTTGCGCGGCCGCGCGTAGTTGCGTTACTGCATCCTCTGGCTTCAGCGTCGATCCCGGTGTCAGTACGATGTCTACCAGGGCGCTGGCGTAGCGGTGGGCCAATGCGGAAGCCATGCGTCAGTTCCTCTCGCCTGGCGTAATGCGGGAACGCAAATCCTGTAGGAATTTATCCGCCAGCGAATCCTGCGTGTCTTTGGTCATGCGCGACCGGATACGTTGCTTCGCCAGATCCAACGCAAGCTCCGCGGAATATTTTCGCAGATCGGCGCTGGCCGCGCGCGACATCAGCTCAATTTCCTGCGTCGACTGCGCTTGGATTCTTTGCAGACGGTGCATCGTCTCGCGGCTGATGCGCCCCCCTTCCGTGGCGATCTCGTCGCGCGCCTCGGCACGCAATTTTGCAATCTCGCTTTCGAGACCCGCTAGCCGCCGTTCAATTGCGGCCGCGCGCGCCTCGGCCTCCTGTTTGGTCTTGGTGGCCTCGGAAATCCCTTGTTGTATTTCTTGAGAACGCTGCTGGAAGTATGCGGGAGCATGTTTGCGAATCAAGTAACCGAGGCCGGCAGCGAGGATCAAGAAATTCGCCCACTTCCATCCCAGCCACGGATCGCCGGTCTCAACTTCCGGCCCACCTTGCGCGAACAATGCCGCAGCAAAAACAATCCCCAGCCCGAGCGCCCGCGTGGCGCACGCACTCATGCGTGCCGCGTTCACACTCGTGTGAACGCCGTGATTTGCTTTATGGATTTTTTCCTCAGCCGTTACCGCAACCTCACGGTCCTGCTGATCGTGATTGTGGCGCAGTTGCTGCTGATTGCTTACCAGGTGAAGAGCAACAAGGA
>Ga0187859_10000998_pt1 | contig 18489 bp, 29 predicted proteins | sample June2016WEW_10_1_2_FD_133019 | JGI IMG/M metagenome (GOLD analysis project Ga0187859, IMG submission 133019) | Peatland microbial communities from SPRUCE experiment site at the Marcell Experimental Forest, Minnesota, USA - June2016WEW_10_10 | ecosystem: Environmental > Terrestrial > Soil >...
CCAGACACAAGATAAGCATAATTATCTAATAAGAGGCTAAAAATGGAACTAGAAAAAGCCAAGGCAATAGCGGATGACGTTGTTGAGAAACTGAAACCTTTCTGCAGCAAAATAGAAATCGCCGGTAGCATCCGGCGCCGGCGGCCGACGGTCCATGACATTGACCTGGTATGCATTCCTAGTAACCAAGGTCAGTTCCTTGCAGTTTTACAGGGACTGGGGAGAATCAAAGTCGGAGGGGGTCAAATCATCCGGGTCGGAATGGGATTTACTAAAGGTATTGACCTAGATATTTACGTGGCCACTCCGGAGACCTGGGCGACTCTTCTGCTCATCCGGACCGGGTCTGTAGCCCACAACATTCGCCTTTGTTCCCGAGCCAAGAATATGGGAATGGTTTTGCACGCCAATGGCACTGGTCTTTTCCGCCTTGAGGCCCAGGGTTGTGAGGGTGTTGAAGTCCTTATGGCCAATGAAAGTGAGGAGCAAATTTTCGCGGCACTGGGGTTACCATATGAAGAACCGGAAAGGAGACAGTGATGTTTGACTGTATTTTCGTGGCGCAGCCGCCTGAATGTTCCGTTTGTCCGGATTCTGCAAAACTACAATGTCTCTTAAACCACTCTACTCATAAGGTATCTGTAAAGGGGAAGCAGCAGCTCAGAAATAGTTTAAAGGTCGAAATTGCGGCCGGTCGCCGTACCCGGGTAAAAGCGAGGAAAGAGTAATGAGCGAGAAAGATTTGATCTGTCCAAGGCACGCTGACTGTACGCTAGTAAACCTGGTACCTCTATGTCCTCACCGAGTACTTCATAAACTACAGTATGGTTGTAAATTTCCTTGTGTCGATGGCCACTGTAGGGTTGCGACCAAGGAAGAGATAAAAGCTGAAGGGGCGAAATTATGAAGGCATTATCAGGCTACGCGGAATGGTTCTGGCTTATGGCCAAGAACTGGAAACCAGTCGAGAACCGGAGTTGGCCAATTACCCGGTACTTCAAAAAGGAAGAGCTGCCCGTCAGGGTTTATCTTCATGGCAGCAAAACCTCAGCAGAACAGGATGATATAGATTTTATTACGGGTAAATTAAAGCCTTGGCAACTTCATGAATTTGAAGCGGTCGACTGGTCAAAATATCGCGGCGCCATTATGGGAGAGATTACCATCGTTGACCAAGTTGTTCTCATTGAGTGCGGAATACAAGCTGGCAGTAAGAAAGCATTACAGGCTGTTTACTCTGGCTGGTTCTTTGGCGTATATGGGTTTGTAGTTGAGCAAGGGAAACTATACGAAGCGCCCATCCCCTACAAAGGACAATTAGGGTTCTTCGATGTGCAATTACCGGAGCATAAGTAGTCACAAAATAATTAACCTTATCTAACAAAGGAGGGGGGATTGAATATAATCAAAGTTCCAGAGGGGCTTGGAGACGTCTTTTGCCCGAAATGCAATAACTATGTGCCTATTGCAATATCAGATGAAAATGTAAAATGCCAGTTTTGCGGTGTTTTGTTTAAGATAATTCGAATACAAAAGGAGACTAAACCAATATGATTGAATTTATCGAAGTACGTAAGATACCAGAGGGTCATATGCCTCAAAATATTGGGGAGATTTCCTTTAATCGTGATATTCCACGTTCCGCGAAAGATATGAGAGACGAATGGCATGTGAAGTTACCCTGTGGGCATACGATTGCCCTTAGAGAGCCCGCACACCAAGTATTTGAAACGGACTCAAAATCGGCAGGTTCTTCTGCAAACTCTGGGATTACGGTTAACCCATCGATAGTGTGTCCGAACGGTGACTGGCACGGATTCATTGTTTACAATCAAATGATGCCGGTGCATTCTTTGGAGGCTGAATGAGATATATATTGTCGTTCATGTTCTTTATGTTGGGCGTCATGATCGAATATTTCGCTGCCCACCCGCAATATTGGAAAAGCGGCAATCCGAACGTTGATTCAATGATTGCTTTATTCTCTGGTTTAGCTCTTATTTGGCTTTCGGTGGCTCTTTTGCTCGTTAGGGATGAGAAGAAATAAACCGTCATTATTAGATAAGACTAATTATGTGGAGGCTAAAATGTCATACGACAATTCCCCAGTAGTAGGATGCCCGACCTGTCAAGGGACTGCAGGAAGAATGGCCTGCCCGGTTCATGGGAGTATTGGGTGGCCAGCAGAACCCAAGAAATTCGATACTACCAACCGGAATGTGGTCTGTCTCCAGGGAGATATGATTCGAGTTATGTATCCCCCGCTGCGACCTATATCCAAAGCCGAGGCGCTTAGTTTGGCCGCATGGCTAGTTGCGCTGGCTGCCGATGACTATGAGAAGGAATTCATACCATTACTGAGCGCAGTTTTAACAGTCTAACAGGCACAAACTAACCTAGATTATCTGAGAGGGCAGGAAAATGGCTAAGACTGATTGGACAGGTCAGCTGCCGATGGCTTTCTTCCCCGACCAAAATGGTAATATGGGGAAGTTGGAGACCGCTTTCTGGGAATTCCACAAGAAGAATCCCCGCGTCTATGGTTTACTGCTACTCTTTGCGATTGAATGGCGCCAAGGTCATGGAGCCAATGCTAGACTGGGGATAGCGGCCTTATTCGAGAGAGTCCGTTGGGAAATGAGTCTTGGTAAAAAATCCGACCAGTTCAAACTGAATAATAACTACCGCGCCTTTTATGCCCGGCTGATAATGGATAACAACCCTTTACTGAAGGAATTATTCTCAGTGCGCCGGCAGCGGATTCAGTCAACGATCGGACCGCCCAATGATACACTTGCATCTGGAAAACACGTAGCATAAGGAATAAAGTAAACAGGAGGAAAACAATATGTCACCGATAGAAGGACTTTCTGATGTGCGGCGGCTCCCTCGTCTTGGGAAAATCAGAATGGGAATCAAAGTAGTTTCACAAACGAGCGGAAAGGAATACCCGCAGAAGACGGACTATTTTGTGTGCCCCCCGGAAGTACAAAAAGTTTATGGAGAGAAACCGAAGTCACTCGACATCATCATCCCCGTCGAGGATGATGAGAAATGGTGCGCACAGTGGTACAAACTCTACAGCCAGACCCAGGGTTGCGTTTGCCACGGAGACGGCGGCGGCGAAGCGTCGGACCGCTGTTTCAGAAAGTTCGACACTGCGACGGGCTGTATCGCACACCGGGACGCCAAAAACGTCGAATGGCGCCCTTATGTCTGCTGGGGGCCGGGATGCCCCGATTACATCGCTAAGGACGGCTGTAAGCCGGTTCTGCAGTTGATGTTTAACCTCTACAAAGTGGAGGGACTGGGGATTTACGAAATCGATACCAGTTCTAAAAACTCTATCATCAACATCAATTCCTGCGCCGATTATATCCGTTCCATCTTCGGCAGGGTTGCCCGGATCCCTTTGAAGTTGACGATCGGGCCGAAAGAAGTAAACCTGCCGGATACCGGCAAACGCCAAACCATTTACGTTCTTAACCTCAACACGGACATGACGCTCCTGGACATGGTTAATGCGACAAAACATTTTCAGGCGCTATTACCCCAGGGCCAACGCATCGTTATGCCGGCGCCCGATGAGGAAATGGTTCCCGAGGATCTGGCCGAAGACGGAGAAGAACCCCCGGAAGTAATCAAAGAAGACGTCAAAGTCGCGGTTAATTCTGCGGCCGCCACTTCAGCGGAAACCGTTATCACAACGGCAGCTCCCGCCGCGGCGACTGTTACCACTGCCGGTACCGCAGAAACAACTAAAAAACCCACTGAGGAAGAATTGAACCAGATCTTCATGGACCTGAAATCTGCCGGACCCCGGATTAAAGTTCATCCGGAAGAAATCGGCGCCATGATTAACGACCTGCGGAAAAAGAAGGTAGCGGCAGTTTCACGCGAGGGTTTAACCGACCGTTTTCTCAATACCTATCGCGTTCAAAGGGAAGAACTGGCCAAGGCAAAAACATACGAGGACATGCTCAATATTTTGTGCGACGAGCACTTGAAAGATTTCATTATCTGGCTCACGGAACTCACAAATAAAAACTAGGGAGGATCACATGGACTGGGAAAAGAGACGGAAGTATTTCCACGAAAAAGAAAAGCCGAAAATCGACGGCAAACTTTCCAAACGCATAGTGGACCTGCTGGCCCGCGGTTACATGCGCTCAGACCTCGATGGACCGCTTGAAGAACTAGAAGATATCGAATTCCGGAGAGTCTACGGCCTGGGAGTCACAACGCTGGCGGAAATCCGAAAAGTTATACCGGTGCCAGATACAAAATAATCACTCTTCTCTAATAATAGGAGCCAAATGATATCTTATAATCCGAACGCTTCTGCCGGTACCGGGACATGGGACGGGAATTACTGGCCGTGGGACTCAACAAGTACAGCCTCTGCGCAGACTTGGCCAACTCGCGCTTATGACATGTGGTGGCAAGCAGAACGTGAAGCCGAGGCACTTCGAAAATACGAAGAGAGTCGGGCATGGGTAAAGGCGCCGGCAGTTATCAAACCGCACTTCAGTGATGCCTACAGGAATAATTTCCCGAATATTTTTAGTCACTTTTGTATTAGTCCCAGACCCTGGGGCGGCCGTAATTTCCACAAATAAAGCGAGGAATTTCACTTGAGTAATACAACAGTACCATGTCGGCAGTGCGGGTACCCGACGACCGGGGCATTAGGGGAACCTGATATTTGCCCGCTGTGCGCTGCCGATAACCTTAAAGGAGGTCCGATGGTCTGTAAAAAGTGTCATAAGGCATGCCAGCCGATTGGTGCCACGCTACGGGGCGTACAGCTTGTTGCTTGCCCTTCCTGTGGTCATGTTTACACGCCAGATTTAATGAAGTTACCGCCGGGAATGCCGGCGATATCGATAACACGGGTAGTCAAAAAACCTGCAAAAATAACATCGAAAAAGTCAGTGGTGCGGGGAGGACAAACGGTAAGTCACGGCCCTCATAAGGCTGGGAAAGTGCGTTCAATTCGCACCCCCGCTACCAAAAAAACAAACCAAAGTACAAAAAACCATAAAACCGTTGTTAAAAAGAGAAAAATTAAGGCGGGAAAACATGCCTAATCGGATATTGAAAGAAAGCATCTGTGCGTCTGAATCTATAGACCCCTTAAGCGCCGAGGCTGAAATATTTTTTTACCGTCTCATAGTTAACGCAGATGACTACGGGCGCTTCGATGCGCGACCTGCGATAATTAAAGCACGTTGTTTTCCTCTAAAGGATCCAGACGTTTATAATGCTAGTCTTATCCAGTCCTTAGTAGATGAGCTCTGTGCACAAAACCTCATCCATCTTTATAGCGCAGATGGAAAAAAATATATTCAAATTGTAACTTGGACTGAACATCAACAGATCCGCGCCAAACGTAGTAAATATCCGGACCCCAGTCAATTACCCTTATCTGATAACAACGGAAATCAAATGATTACAGATGATAGCATAAGTCACCGTAATCCAATCCAATCCAATCCAATACGTAATCCAAAGCGTAATGCGCAAATGATTGCAGATGCTTCCTTAAAAAGTCAAGTGATAACTGAAAAAGAAACGAAAAAGGATAATAGTCAATCCGCAACGTTAGCCGCTATTGTTAAAGCATTTGAGGATTGCGGAGGCACGATCTCTACACCGATGATTGCACAGCAACTTGCTGATATCGAGCAAGAGTATGGTTCAGAAATTGTCATTGCGGCTCTTAAAAAGGCTTCGGATAATGGTAAAAAGGGTGTTAGTATTTTAGCTTATTGCCGGCCAATTTTCGAGCAGTATAAAAACGAGGGGATCCCCAAGAATAGGTCGCCGGATAAAACTGCGCCGGGTAAAAAAGTTGAAGGAGTGATCATTGAGGAGTGAATATGGGGAATAATTTTATAGAAGCAACACTAAAGTGTCAAAAGTGTGGAGCGGAATTTCAGGGGAAAATATATCTCTGTTTAAGCCATAAGATTCCGCAACAAGTGTGTCCGCAGTGTTCGGAAAAAATACTAGAACAGGAACGTAAGGAGGAAGAAATGCAGCGCCAGACTGAAATAGCTTCCATCCGTAAAATTTGGCGCGAGAACTGCGGGATTGACCCTAAATATATGGGGGAGGACTTTTCCACGTTTGATACTAAACGCTCTGGAAATATCAATGAGATCTACAAAAAGTGCGTTGACTACGCCGAACAATTCCCGATTCAGTACGATCAATGGTTGAGACGTGCGAAAAAACCTTATCCATCCCTGCTGCTCTTTTCCGTGGGGGTCTGGGGGAATGGAAAAACTCATCTTGTATCGGCGATCGCACACAGGATTTTTGACCGGTGGCAAGGGGAACATGTAGCCTGCCCTGTTCATTTAATTTCTGAACCTGAGCTCTACGGACGCATACAACAGACGTTTAATTACACCTATGCGGAACGGGAAGAAAAACAATCGGAGCAAGACATTATCAATCATCTTTGCAAGGTACGTTTGCTTATTATTGACGACCTGGGGAAACAACCTCGCCGAGACATGGATTTTGTTCGAAGGACTATGTTCGATATTATTAATCGGCGTTATAAAGCCATGCTCCCGGTCGTCATCACCACTAATAAGGACACTGAGGGTTTGAGAGATTATCTCGGTAGCGCAACAGACGAAGCAACTCTGGACCGCATTATTGAGATGACCGAAGGTAAGTTTTCGCAGGTCAAAGGTACATCGTACCGTAGGATTAAGAAGTAAGGAGGTAATATGGAAATCGTACTTGTGAAAGAGAAAGAGACACCGGGTACCTGGCGTTTTAAGGAAAACAAAGAAGACCATCCTATGACGCTCTACTTAACTAAAGACCAGGTCAAAGAACTTGGTAATCCCCAGTCCATCAAAGTGACGATAACGGCGAATGTATGAAACTACATCGGAAATGTGACCAGGCGAAGTTCAAAAAGCGGAAAGCGCGGGCCCTTGAAAACCGGAGAGAAAACGCCCGGCAGCAAGCTATCCGGGATGCTCACTGGGCAGAAATTAAAGAAAAGAACCGACAGGACCGGCTTCGGATGGAAGAGTTTGAAAGGGAATGGCGCCGGGTCGAACAGCGTCTGGTCAACATTCTGGCAAAACGGCTCTGCCAGCTGGACCCGGAGTACGAAAAGGAACTCCGCGGGAAACAAGCCATTGCAAACATCAGAGCATTATTTGGGGCCTTTAAAGAATGGGCGCCAGAACTGTATGCTTCTCATATCATCAGCGAAGAGCCGTTTATGGGGCTGACGGGCGGTGATACAAAGTAAGCCAGTTTGTATCACATTATTACAAGATGTAAACAAAACCTATCATTTCTTGTCGTTATAACAACAAAAAAGAGGCGCTTTCTTACACGAAGCGCCTCTTTTTTTACACTTCAACTTAATATTTGTTAATCCACCCGCCATCGAACTTATTTTTCGGCATTCTGCCGCCGTAAGCCTCTACCACATTCTCATGGGAACATTCAGTAACTTCCAAAATTTCTTCTGGCCGGAAACAATGTTTTTCTGTATTAAGATTGTGTGGATTTCCCAATAAGTCATTAAGTTTCACCGCTATTCTTACCTTTACAGTTTTCGGAGTACCGAATAGTTCAGTAAGTATCTCATCCATAACTACAGTAGGTGTACGGTAGTAAAAAGCATCATGGATTATTTCAGGGTTTCTGAATGCCCAATTACATCCTTTTTTGGGGTTATATGTTGCATAAAGATTCGGTTGAGCACCTTCTTTTGTGAATTCCCAATCTCTGCCCGAATAACTTGATTTGAGTTGTTTTGCAGTTTCATCCATCCAATAACAAACCCGCGGACCTGCTTTAATTCCAACCTTGCATTGATTAACCGCCTCATCAATAAATTCCTCTACTTCACCTCTGGCAAAAGAACAAAAACCATTCTTTTTAAGTTCCTCCGGAGTTTCCTTGCGACGAGTTCCATGGTAAAGATTAACATTTACCATCATGTCTTTATTCTGGCGCCAATTTTCTTTGACTTCAGGCAATTCTTCCAATTTCTCAATCATAAGGTCATAGTCAGGCTGGTCATTGTACTGGTCGATAATCTCTTGAGGAGTCGGCATATTACCCCCCCCTACTTCTTCTTTCCCGCGGCCGCGGCTGCCGGTGGTTTTACTGGCTCTTTCCCGCCGGAATAGTGGGCCACTTCCTCACCGTTCCAGTGAATATCGCAATCCGTTCCGACCGCATACACATATACGGATCCGTCTTTGTGTTCTTCCACCCGGACAATGTCGTCGCCCAACTGCTTGATGGCCTCGATCGCTGCCGGGTCAAAAGAATCTTTCGTCAGCGCCAGTACCAGTTTACTGCTCCGGTAGCAATTTATTTTCGTGATTATCATTTTATCGTTGGCCATCTCATTCTCCTTTAATTAGATAAGTGTAATTTGTTCACGCCTAACTTCAAATATTTCTTGAGAAATATATTCAAGAGCTCGGCACCAGGTTAACTGTCGCCGATCCTCCGGATGCGGTCACTGTTACGTCTACACCCTGGGTAATGTAGCCTATCTTCGCGCACTCGACCGAATACGTCCCCGGCGGAAACGTGAACGAACAGAAACCGCTGGCATTGGTCGGCGCCACTGAACGCTGGAAGACTTCGTCCAGGAACGTAGTACCTTTGATGACTGTCACGGCGGCACCCTTTAACAACTGCTGTGTGCTGGCGTCGTACACGGTTATCTGCAGGTTACCCGGAGTGGTCGGGGTTTTCAACCATGGCCACTTGAAAGACAGGAATGCCGGCAGTGGTGGACCGTCCTGGGGCGGCATCGGCAGTAAGGATTCCCAATAACTCCCTGACGCGGCAGGACCGGGGCCTGGAGTGCCGGTGACCGTTAGGGTGACTGGAGTACTGGTTATCGGGGAAATAGCCGCTGTAATCGCTGTAGTGCCTGCTGATACGGCCGTAGCCAGACCGTTCGTCGATATTACCACAACGGCGGTATTCGAACTGGCCCAGGTCACCTGTGAAGTAATGTCGGTAATGCTACCGTCCGAATAGGTACCGGTGGCACTGAACTGCAAGGTGTCGCCAGCGTTTAAAGCAGCCGGGGCAGACGGTGAGATCGCGATTGCAGAAAGAGTTGTCGCTGAAGATATCACGGTTAAACTGATGATGTCACTGGTGTATGCGGATAGGGACGCGGTGATGTCCGTCGAACCGTCGGCGACGCCGGTGGCCAGACCGTTCGGAGAAATGATTGCAACGCCGGTATCGGAACTGTTCCATGTTACGGCGCTGGTAATGTCTTCGGTGGATCCGTCGGAGTATGTTCCAGTGGCCGTAAACTGTTGTGTCGAACCCACACTCAAATTATAAGGATTTCCCGGAGTTACGGCGATAGAAGTCAACATTACCATCGACCCGCTGCCAACTGTTAAATTCACGGGTGTGCTGCTGACTAGATACAGGGCGGCAATGATCGTAGTGGACCCAGCTGCAATGCCGTTAACTAAACCCCCGGATGTAATAGTGGCGATGCCCGGACTGGTACTTTCCCATGTCACCTGGTTTGTGATATTTTTAGTCGAGCCATCCGAATAATTTCCGGTAGCGGTAAATTGTTGTGTTGAACCCACGGTTAAACTGGGCGGGGTCGCGGGACTGACCACGATAGAAATTAGGGTCGGCGACGCCACGCTTAAGGTTACAGGGGTACTGCTTACCGGGTATAGTTCTGCGGTAATGATGGTGGTACCGGCCGCCACTGCATTGGCCAATCCGGCAGAATTGATACTGGCAACGGTTGGGTTGGCGCTTTCCCATGTTACCTGAGACGTCAGGTTTTGAGTTGAACCGTCAGAATAGGTTCCTGTGGCCATAAACTGCTGAGTTCCGCCCACCGTCAGACTATTGGGGACTGCAGGCGTTACCGTGATATAAGACAATGTGGGTCCGGCCGCTACGACGCTGAGAGTTACGGTTTGTGTTATGCCACTCATCATCGCCGTAATGGTTGAAGTACCAATAGTTGTACCGGTAGCGAGCCCGCCGGCGAGAAGAATGGTAGCGACCACGGTGTTCGAACTATACCATCCTGCAGTGTCAGTGACGTCGATAACAGTGCCATCGGAGAAAGTACCTGTAGCCGTAAATTGCAATGTTTCCCCAACCTGGACATTGGGGTTTTTTGGCGTTATGGCGATTGATTGTAAAAGATTGTTAACAGGCATTCCGTTTGTCTTATAACCGGCTGCCGGGGTATAAGTGTATGCTGGTCCCTGGTAATCCTCAACGGGATTGTTAACACTGCCGATGACCGTCCAGCTGTTACTGGTGGCGATATAGGATACAAGCCAAGTCACCCACGCGCAATAGCAGGAGATTTCATTTAAGATGTTGCTGGTTACCGGACCCGTTGCCAGGAAGTCGGCGGTAAAAGAACCGGTGCCCGGCGTATCGAGGATGTAATCCGGCCAACTATAGGTTCCGGTATCCACAACATATTCCGGGTCAAAAGACCTCCAGTTTGCGGGTATCTCGTAAACACCAGATGAACTTTCAAAAGCGGGTAAATACGCACTGACCGGCGGGTCTGACATGTTCGGCCTCCCTGTTTTCCTTAATTATACTACGGTGATTTGGTTAGGGTCGGTCCCAGTCTGAATTAAAACGCCTTCCATATAAACATCGATGTAAACACTATATGTCCCAGCTGCCGGCATAGTGATGGGGACCGAAACCGGTACGTTGGTGCCGGAAGTGAAAGCCACTTTGTTACTGAGGACGGTCCCGACCTGTATCTGAACCTGACATGATTTACCGGCAGGAAGTTCGGTAATAGTAAAAGAAGCGGTGTGAGATGAGCCATGAACAAAACCGCCGGAAGCGATAAGTTCATTATAGATCGCATCCAGCAAACTGTAGCCCGATTCAAAAGAATCCTCTCCGACTGCAAAAACCATGATGCCACCGAGGCCTTGTGACATGGCCCAGTCCACTTTTTGTTTGGCCAGGTTAATTCCGTTCCACCACTCAGAGCCAGAGACGGCGATAGTACCACGATTCGGATTGCCGGTAATTATTGAGGTGGCATTGGAAGTATTTTGGGCTGGCGTAGGGCTTAAAGAGTTCACAAATTCTCCGTATAATATGGTAACTCTATTCTTGTCATAGCCGTAAAAGGGTATGCCAAGGAGCAGTTTGTTCTTAGGAAATCCGGCGTTAATCCAGAGGTTTATTCCCGCCTCGGTATCCGTCAGTGAAGCGTGGACCGGCAAAACTGAAGTTGCTGGGGAATACGTCATGTCATAAGTCATGACGTTGATAAAAGCTACTTTGGTCGCTGAACTGAGGCTAATATTCAATCTATCCCATGCTCCTGAACAGGTTACAATCTTACCCAGCGGATTCAGTGCGTTATAAAGGTCAGAAATTAAAAAGTCATAACCACCGCCTTGATAAGCGGCAATTTCTTCCCAATCAATGTCTATTCCATCAAGATTATAAGTATTACAGAGATTGACTAGATTAGTGATTAGTTGAGCTCGTAAGGAAGACGACTTGACTATTCCCATGAGCGCACCGTCGCCGTCATTCTCAAGGGAACATAGGACTTTACAACCGTTTTGATGTCCCAACGAAACGACCTCGGTTAACCATGTATAAGCATCGCTCCCCCATCCTGAGTACAAAGCCGGATTTGTGGCGCTGGTAACGCCGATGTTAGAAAACATGACATGGGTAGTTTCGCTCCATTTGATTTTGTTCAGGATACTAGAAATATTGGCGATTTCCCACTCTGAAATATAAGCTGTTAATAAACTACCCATTTCACGTCCACTTGATATTATTAATCGGAATCCACTGACCGGCGGGTCTGACATGTTCGGCCTTTCTGTTTTCCTTAATTATACTACGGTGATTTGGTTAGGGTCGGTCCCAGTCTGAATTAAAACGCCTTCCATATAAACATCGATGTAAACGCTGTACTTTCCCGCGGCCGGCATTGTGATGGGGACCGAGACCGGCACGTTGCTTCCGGATGTGAAAGAGACCTTGCTACTTAATGAAGTTCCGATTTGCAACTGCACCTGGCAGGATATTCCGGCCGGGGCCTCAGTAATAGTTAAAGAAGCGGTGTGTGTGGTACCGTGGGTGAAATTTCCCGATTGGTACTGGTAAGCCCCGATGCAACCAGTCCATGGATTACCGGCGAAATCAGTTGTGGGAGCACCAATTGAGGATGCAATCCCAATACAAGGGGAACCCTTAGATAAAGCAAAATTCGTTGTCGGACTGACTAACATCGGATTACTGGTAATGTTATTTGTCCCGAGTAAGCTGCTAGTGTACCAGCCATTAGGATTATAGTAATCATTGTTATCGATGGTAAAACCGGCAGAATCCCCTGATGTGCTAAACTGAATCGCATATGCGCCAGCAGTTGTACTGTATAAAATATTGTTGCGGATAATACAGCCAGAAAACTGTATAGAAGATGATGTCCTTGGACTAATGAATATTTCAGTGGCATTTCCACTTGGCGAATTATTGTAAAAGTCATTATTTTCAAGTGTGAATTGGTAGGTTTCAGCCCCATATTGGTCTATTCTGAAACCTCTGACGTTGCCATAGGCAAGATTATTATAAATATTGATATTTGATAATGAACCTAAACCGTTCTCACTAGCAAGCCCGTAACCACCTTGAGCATTGTTGTAGGAAATATTGCAGAAAACATCAATATTCGACTCATTGCCCCTTGCATCCAGGTAAATGCCGATCGTGTCACAGTTAAAAACGGTATTGAAAGAAATCGCACCATTAGTACAGCCAACTTTCGCATCAATACCGATACGGTCGTTTCCGGTATAGCCCTGAACAACATTGTAACTTACCGTAAATCCTGCAACATTATCCATTGAGATGATTTCATCCCAAATCAAAGCTGACGAAGCAATGCAGGTATTATTGGTAATGGTTAAATTAGTGGAATTGAACCCCATAATGCAACTGTCTTGATTTTTACCGTTTACTCCACAGCCATTAATTGTGATATGGTCGCATGATTGCAGCCAGATACCATAAGTGGCCGCGCCACCAAAATTGATGCCAAGTACCTGGTTGTATGTCTTTCCATTGCCATTGAGGAAATAACTGCCGCTGGTTACATTAAGTGTCACCGACTGACTTTCGTAATTTTGGAAAGTAATATAATTTCCGGACGTCCCATCATTTTCAAATGTCAATGACGCGCCAGACGGAGTAGTATAAGTTCCACCCAATATATTACAAATATCCCCAGGTGACATTACGCTAGCGGCTTTCTGGACTGTTGCAAACGGGGTTGCCGGACCACCGTTCCACTGATCATTGCCGAGAGTAGAAACATAATAAATGCTCATGTTATTGTCACCTGCGCAGGATCGGTTACAGTCTCAACTAATATCCCTTCCATGTAAACATCGATGTAAACGCTGTACTTTCCCGCGGCCGGCATGGTAATGGGAACCGAAACCGGTACGTTGTTGCCGGAGGTGAACGATATCTTACTGCTCATTGATGTTCCGACCTGTATCTGCACCTGGCAGGATATTCCGGCCGGGAGTTCAGTGATACTGAAAGAAGCTGTGTGAGTAGTGCCATGGGTGAAACCGGCACTGCTGTTCAATGCATTATAAATGGCTGTTAAATAAGACGCGGCGCCAGTTGCATCGGCTTCCCATATCATCTGGCCACCGATCCCCTGAGTTATTGTCCATGCTACTTTTTCAGGTATTAGTGTAATATCATCAACCGCAGAATCATTTGAAACGGAGTCGTAGCCGGCGTTCATCTTGGCTACCGGGAAACCTGCCGAAAACCACATCTGCATATAGGTTTGGAAATTAGCAAAGGTTTCGCCATAACTCATTACTTCGTACATGTCTATGTATGGGGAATCCGTCACGGGATTTAACCAATATTGGTAATCTGTAGCAGGTTGATAGTTAATTGCCGGCGGCATACAGACTGAAATCAATTTGCCAATGGGGAGTGCGGCGCGTAGGGCTACCAGAAAAGCGTGGTAATTAGCCTGAACGATATCCGTTCCTTCCCAATCAATATCAATTCCATCGAGGTTATATTGAGATACTAATGCAGCCAAATTGGCAGCTAATTGACCTCGTAAGGTTGCATTCGCAAGAACGGCAGTGAGATGTCCCCCTTCCCATGATTGCTGCCAATTTCCGCCTGTTATCGTTGCTAAAAACTTTATATTGGGATTGACTGATTTTGCCTTAGCTTGGATGGAAGCCATTAAACTGTAATTCAGGCCCTGGGCATCTTGAATCGCCGCGCTGGTGGCAGATGGACACCAGATTGTGCCGTAAGTAGCGTGAGTAAGTTCACTCCATGTGAGTGTTTGGTAGTTAGCATTATTGTTACCAACGTAGCCAAATAGAAAACTATTTGCTGCAGGGGCCCCGGACCACGTAGACTGAGTATCCGGAATACAGGGGAGCCTAAGATAACCGGACTGAGTAGGCCCTACTAAATCCAGATCATAAGTAGTGCTATTGATATGGTCTCCATTCATTGTAGCAGCCTGGGGGGTAGAGGCACTTCCAATATCTTCTTTATATTCGACCTCAAAGACGGCCTTACCCTGATTGACATAGTAAGTTACCAGGTTCGCTATCGGATCCCCATAGAAATATGCTTCTTCATTGAGGCAAAAATCTGCGTAGGCTGATAAAGCCGAACATTCTTCAATCCAGTTTTTCTGGCAGCAACTCATCCCCAGGGCGTGAACGGCTTGCATACACCATTCATCATAGGCTAGTTGCTGTGCCGTAGAGATGGAGAATCCGGTTGAATTGGTACAACCATCCATATTATCCAGTTCTACCGCATCAAAACCTTTAGATGCTGCATCATTAAATCTGGCTTGCATGATTGGTTGAAGTACCGCCAGATTACGAACATCAAGCCATTTCTCCCCAGCCCATCCCTGAACTCCATTCCCCAGCACACTTGCGGGGAAAGAAGAATCGTCGGGACGGCCCGGTTCATAAGTTCCAATATCAATGTAAGCAATGACCTTGAATCCTTTCGCATGGAGAGTCGCCACCGTTGAAACTGGGGTATCGAACATATCAATATCATAAACGGTCACATTCGGGATTAGATCGGTAGAGATATTGAAATCAGTACCGATTTGCCATTGCCAGTGGATCGGGGCTGCTGAACTTGGTTGCCACATCTGTCCTACTCCATGGTCCAGTTAACCTTAATCGATAAGAATTTGGCGGTATGGACTTTTTTAACGTGTGCCAGTAGGAGGTCCATAGTCTTAAACTTCAGTCCGTCATAAGAACAAACGTATTTAGCAGAACTAAAAATACACATATTAAGTTCCTTTGCCGTGTTAATCTTCCGGAGAACTGTCTAAGTCCAGGAGATCGGACCGATGTTGCCGCCGCCAGCTACGATCACGTTGTCCGTGGTATCCGCAAACCCTACCAGGAACTGCGTCCCGTCGTCAATGGTGATGTAGGCATGGTAGTTATTCGGTGCCGACGGAATTGTGACGGAAACGGTGAAGGGGTTACCTGCTGCCAGCGCGGTAAAGTTCTGGGGGGTGGCCTCGATGTCCTTCGTGGCGCCGGTCGGCGATAACGAAAGATAGAAGTCCATATTGAGCGCGAGTCCGACGTAAGATGCCGGCGGGGTGTAGGTGAATTTTGCTGTGTGTGTTCCCGGGGTTAGAATGTAGTCTGTCATTGTGGTGCCTCCCTATTTTTTCTTTTTAATCCCTAAATTCAGAAACCATGACCATTTTTCTTTGTTGCTATCTTCAACTTCTTTGATGGTCAGTTTATCTTTAACCTGGCGGTACAGACCCCAGACCCCGATGGCCAGGAATATATAAAGCGGGAGCGTATAATGTCCGCTATTCTTTAACCATGTCCATTCGCAGTTCACGTCTAGGGCAATATTTGTGACCCTGAGGAAGATGGCCCATGCTAAGGCCAATATCAGCCAAATTGCTATGCCGTGCCTTCCCAACATCGCCCAGAGTCTGTAAGCGAAAAACAGGGTAATTACGGCGAAAATGGTACTTAATATATCAAACCAAAACCACAGGTTCAACATTTTTTGTTTTCCTCTGCTCTCAGTTCGTAAATAATTCCTTCCAGTCTGCCGATGATCAACGCATAAGCTATGAGCCCGTTTTGTCTGCCTGCCAGTTGCATTTCATCGGTTAAAATGCTTCTCAGCGTCTCGGCCTCTTCGATATTAAGTTCTTTATGCGCGAGTTTATCCAGTAACTTGTCTTTTTCTATGTGTGTCGGCGATTTTAATAGTTGTCCCACATTCGTTTCCACCACATTCCAAAATAATTCGACCTTAGTCTCCAATTTGGTCATCCTGGCTTCGCGGGCAACTTCTCTACCTATAAGTTCATCCTGTGATTTTTTCTCTCTCTCCAACGTCTGTCTTTTGTTTTCTTTGTTATCTTGGTTCTGCTTGTACAAAGACGCCAGCAAACCTACTATAGAGATAAAGATAGCGATGAGAGGCAGATATGTTCCCACTCAATTTCTCCACCAACGCAACCAAATTCTGTTCAATTTCCTTTTTAACAACTTCTTTTTAAGATTCTGCCGGAGCCATTTACTCCACCAACCCGGTGAGTAGTAATCATCCATTTCAGCCGCTGGATTTATGACCCAATGCCAGGTCTAATTTCTTGGTTAAATCTCCTACCGTATTCTTGAGTGTAGCCATCGCCGTGCTGCCGCCAATCATATTGGCGATTATCTGCAGGGCCCCTAGCGCGATAGTAATGTCGACCGCAGCTCCCGGCCAGAAATTCTTGCCGAGTTCCCATTGGCCAAAGTCTATAAGACCACCAATGAGGTTTAACCAGAAAGACGGTTGCGCCCACCATTTTGCCATTTTACTTTCCCCCTTTATTTTACCTTATTTTCCTATTAGTACTACCAGTATCCAAAAGGCTAATCCGAGCCATCCAAAACTAACCTTCGCGGTCTTTGGCCAGCCGACCGTGGCGAAAATGAAACAGACCAGGCCGAGAATGAGTAAAAGTGTTGTTAGCATTAGCTTACTCCTTTTTGCTTGCGTCTAGCATTTAATAATGCTATTACCGGGCAGCAACTTCCGTTTTTTTTTACTGTTAGTGTCAGCTCTACTCCGCTGGCATTACCAGCGGAATCTTTACAGAGGAAGGTGACCTGCCATTGGCCGGTCGTATTAGGAGTGCCTGTTATGGCGCCATTAGAAGCTAAAAGCAGACCCTGAGGAAGCGTTCCCTGGTAAACTGTCCAGTTATACGGAACCACTCCCCCTGTTGCCTTCATGATGGCGCTATAGTGGTTTCCTACTGTTGCATTCGGCAGGGACATTGTCAATATTTTGATTTGTGACGGGGCTGGCGGCGGCGTCGGACCTGGCGCCGGTACCGGGCCGTCCAGCAGCAGCTGGTAGCGGTCAGGGTCTAATTGCCCGTAACCAATCCAGCAATAGCCGGGTCGATTTATGCCGTTGACCATACAACCGGCTCCCCAGTCCGGTCCCCAGGAATTTCTTATCAGGTCTGCTACCAGAAAGTCACTGTAACCGAGATTGCCGATAGCATGATAGCCGGCGAGGGTGTCATTCGTTTGTTTCTTATAAACTCCGGAAACGTAATTAAAGAAGCTGTTATAAACGGCCATTGAAACAGCCAACGGTTCAGTGTCCAACTGGACCTTAATGGCGGTGGGGTCGTTGATGACATTGTATCCGGCTAACTTGTACGCGGCCAGCCACCAATTCGCGCAGATTCCCACGGCGCATCCCTGGTCAACGTCCTTGTAAGGCAGACAAGATTCAAGGCATACACCTCTTTTAGCCTGTGCTAAGATTGTTGGATAGTCGCTGCCGGTTTCGCAGGTCGCGCCTTCGGTGCAAAAGAATAGGTGGGCTTCGGACAATTTGCATGACAGGCTCGGATTATTGGCCACCACGCGTAATTTAGTTTCCCAGACACCGCAGGTGGCAAATCCCGGGCAGGCGCCGCAGTTGAGTTGGTTTTGGATTGATGATGCGAATTTTGTCCAGTCACTGGCCCCTGACGGAGTCTTCTGCGCGGTCGGCGCCGGCAGGGTTAGTCGCGGGGGGACAGGGTTCAGCCCCAATCTATGTGCCTGGTCTGCCGGATGGAGCTCACTGACAGAAGTGCGGCCCGCCACCCAACCCTGAGGATTCAGTTCTACGACGTCGGTCGGTACGCCCTCGATTTCGGTGGGGATACATTCGGATTCCGGCAGTTCCGCACATGACTGCTTGTGCTTAACGTAAACAACAATAGCCTTAATCCCAGTGTCGATACCGTTCTTAAACTTGGTGCCGATCGCAGAATTAAGGTAACCATTCCTTGCCTTTAATTCTTCCCAGTGCCGGGAAAGGACTTCCATACTCATTTTCAGTGCTCCTTACATTCAAACTAAC
>Ga0187859_10001005_pt1 | contig 18438 bp, 11 predicted proteins | sample June2016WEW_10_1_2_FD_133019 | JGI IMG/M metagenome (GOLD analysis project Ga0187859, IMG submission 133019) | Peatland microbial communities from SPRUCE experiment site at the Marcell Experimental Forest, Minnesota, USA - June2016WEW_10_10 | ecosystem: Environmental > Terrestrial > Soil >...
GGCAGCTCGCGTCCTTCTTCACGATGATCTCCACCACCGCGGAGTGCAGCGAGTCAGAGGAGTAGATCGGCGCGGTGCAGCCCTCGACGTAGTGCACGTAGGCGCCCTCGTCCACGATGATCAGGGTCCGCTCGAACTGGCCCATGTTCTCGGTGTTGATCCGGAAGTAGGCCTGCAGCGGAATGTCCACGTGCACGCCCTTCGGCACGTAGATAAACGAGCCGCCGGACCACACCGCGGTATTCAGCGCGGCGAACTTGTTATCACCCGGCGGGATGACCGTGCCGAAATACTCCTGGAACAGCTCCGGGTGCTCACGCAGCGCCGTATCGGTGTCCAGGAAGATGACACCCTTTTCCTCCAGGTCCTCACGGATCTTGTGATAGACGACTTCGCTTTCGTACTGCGCCGCCACCCCCGCGATAAGCCGCTGCTTCTCCGCCTCGGGGATACCCAGCTTGTCGTAGGTGTTCTTGATGTCGGGCGGCAGATCGTCCCAGCTCTCGGCCTGCTTCTCCGTCGACCGGACGAAGTACTTGATGTTCTCGAAATCGATGCCGGACAGGTCCGCGCCCCAGGCCGGCATCGGCTTGCGCCCGAACATGCGCAGCCCCCTCAGCCGCAGGTCCAGCATCCACTCCGGCTCGTCCTTCAGCGCTGAGATGTCGCGGACTACGTCCTCGGACAGGCCGCGGCGCGCAGCCGTGCCCGCCACGTCCGAGTCGGCCCAGCCGAACTTGTACGTGCCCAGGCCGTCCAGGTTGTCCTGCGGTGCGGTCGTCGTCGTCATACGAAGAGTCCATCCCTCGTTTTGTCAGCGGCTCGTGATAGCTTCCGTCGCGTCTGGCCGGTATCAAACCGGATCCGCCCCAAGCCATGAGGTGGCGGCGCGGGGAGACTTCTAGGGGTTGCCCCAGTCTGTGAGCCGTGAACCAACAGCGTGACCGGCAGGTCACGGCTGGAGTCCAGGCCTGCCCAAGGCTTGGAGGATGCCAAATGAAGAGCCCTCCGGAGCTCGCAGCGGTTCACCATGGCTGACCGCCACGGCATTCCGCGCCTGCCTGAGCGCTTATGCCCTGGCGGTCAGCCAGGGAGTGACCGGTGACGTGCGTGGTGCAGATACCGTCGCCGTGGGCGATGGTAGCCAGCCGCTGTACCGGGCGGCCCAGCAGCCGGCTGAAGGCCTCGGTCTCCGCCTCACACAGCTGCGGGAACTCCTCGGCCACGTGCGCGACCGGGCAGTGATGCTGGCACAGCTGCTCACCGCCGGCCAGTGCCGCCGCGGCCTCACCGGCCATGGCGGTCTCACCGGCCGCTGTGTCAGCCGGGGCCGGGGCGGGGGTGGGAGCTGGTGCCGCGGACGCGGAGGCAGCGTAGCCGTCCGCGGACAGCGCGTCGGCCAGTGCCCGCACCCGATCGCCGGGCGCCACCCCGGCCAGCACCGCGCCGTACCGGCGCTCCAGCTCGGAAACCTGGTGGCGGGCGAACTTCTCGACCGCGGCCGGGCCGGCCTCGGCGGCCAGGAAGCGCAGCGCACTGCTGGCCAGGTCGTCGTAGGTGTGCTCGAACGCACTGCGGCCAGCGTCCGTGATCGCGAACAGCCGGGCCGGCCGGCCCCGGCCCCGGCTGGCGTACGTCCGGGCGGAGCGGGTCTCGATCAGGCCCTCGGCGAGCAGGTTGTCCAGGTGACGGCGGATCGCGGCCGGGGTCAGCCCGAGCCGGCCGCCGATCACCGACGCGGTGGACGGCCCTAGCTCCAGGATCAGCCGGGCGACCCGGGCCCGGGTGCTCCGCTCGGCCCGGGCCTGCGCGGACAGCTCGCTCCTAGGCCGCGCCGCCGCCGCCGGCCCCCCTAGGTTTGGTGAACCCGGTGAACCCGGTGAACCCGGTGAACCTGGTGAATCTGGCGGGCTGGGCGGACCCGCGCGCACGGAACGGCCGGCCGCGGCATCGTGTGCCGCCGCCAGGCTCACCCTCCCGGGCTCCGTGTCCGCTGTCCGCATGTTTTTCACAACACTAGTATGCCGTAAATAAGTCCGCCTCGGCAAAGTTTACCGAACGTCAATGTGACGTAAATCGCGGGGCGGGGCGTCCGGCCCGCAAACCGGCCCCGGCCCCGTAACGTCGTAGGTGTGCGGACTCCCGGATGGTCCCGTTCGGCCGTCAGGAACAGCTGCGGCACGGCCGGATCGTATTCCGCACCCGGTCCAGGCGCCCGGGGGCCGTTTCCGCCCCGAGCCGATGAGGAAAGAACGGCACATCATGGCCTCCTCCGAGCCCGGTAAGCCCAGCCTGCCGGACGTACCCGATCTGCTGGACGTCCCGGTGCCGGCCGGCCCGCCCGTGCTCGCGATCAGCGACCTGCACCTGCCGCCGCGCCGCACCGGCGACTCCGCGCGCACCTGCGGCGTCCTGGCCGCCCGGCTGGCGGCGGAGCCGGGCCCCGTCACCGTGGTGCTGGCGGGTGACATCGTCGAACTGCTCGGCTTCCCGCAGGCCACCGCGGCGGAGATCCTGCGCGAGCACGAGGCCCTGTGCGCCGCCCTCACCGCGGTGACCGAGCGCGGCGGCCAGGTCATTTACGCGATCGGCAACCACGACAACGAGCTGGCCTGGGACATCAAGACCGCGGACGCGGTCCGGGAGATGACGGGGGCCCGGCTCTGCCTGGCCGCCAACCTGGTGCTGCCCAGCGGCCGGAAGATCCGGGTCGAGCACGGCCACCAGCTCGATCCGTACAACTGCTTCCACGACCAGCGCAACTGCCTGGACACCCCGCTCGGCCACCACATCGTGCGCCAGGTCCTGCCGCGGATCGAATGGCTGGGCCGGGACTGGCTCGACGGCGCGCACGAGATGGCCGACCCGGCCGACTTCCCGGCCTTCGTCGGCTCCCGGCTTTTCTACCGCAAGCTGGTCCGGCACGCCTGGTGGCTGGTCCTGCTGCCGGTTCTGCTGCTGCTCTGCCTGCGGATATCAGAAATCTTCGAGCTCGAGTCGCGTTACCCAGACACCACCCGGTGGGTGCACGGCGCCGAAGTGCTCGGCTACGGCGCGGTGGCCGACCTGATCGTGGTGGCCGTGATCATCGCGGTCGTCTCCCGCCGGGCCTGGACGGCGATCAGCGAGCTGGCCCTGGCTGAGCGCGGTTACGGGCAGAACCGTGCCGCCCGGCAGCGCGCCGTGGACCTCACCGGCGACGGCTACCGCGGTTTCCTGTCCGGCCACACCCACCACCCCGAGCTGGACAAGGCCGGCTCCGGTTTCTACGCCAACACCGGATCATGCACCACGGTGGTCGAGGCGACCATCACCCGGCCCGGCCTGCCACCCGCGTACCTGCGGGCGCAGCAGATCACCTGGGTGGAGATCACCGCTGATCAGGTCATCCTGATGGCCGCGCGGATCCAGCTGCCCGGTGCCACCCGGCTGGAACGCTTCGCCGCGTACGGCCACAGCCAGTTCTCGGCCACCCCCGTTCAGGTCGCGACCTGGGCACCCGGGCCAGGCAGCCTTGATACCGGCAGCTCTGGTGCCGGCGCCCCGGGCGGAAACGACCGCCCATAGACTCGCAAACGTGAGCAGCGTTCCCGCCGTCGAACTGGCGAGCCTGGTGAAGCGGTACCGGCACGCGACCGCGGTGGACGGGCTGACGCTGAGCGCCGCGCCCGGCGAGGTGACCTCCATTCTGGGGCCCAACGGCGCGGGCAAGACCACCACCATCGAAATCTGCGAGGGCTACCGGCAGGCCGACGGCGGGACGGTGCGGGTCCTCGGGCTGGACCCGGCCCGCGACGCCCGCGCCCTGCGGCCCCGCGTCGGGGTCATGCTGCAGTCGGGCGGGGTACCGCCCGCCGTCCCGGCCCGGGAGTACCTGCGGTTGCTGTCCCGCTTCCACACCCACCCGCTGGATCCGGACGGCCTGCTCGTCCGGGTCGGGCTGACCGAGGCGGCCCGGACCCCGTACAAACGGCTGTCCGGCGGCCAGCAGCAGCGGCTGGCCCTGGCCGCCGCGGTCATCGGCCGTCCCGAGCTGGTCTTCCTGGACGAGCCCACGGCGGGGATGGACCCGCAGGCCCGGCACGCGACCTGGGACCTGATCAGCGAACTGCGCTCGTCCGGGGTAAGCGTGATTCTCACCACGCACTTCATGGACGAGGCCGAGCGGCTGTCGGACCAGGTGGCAATCATCGACCACGGCCGGCTCGTGGCCGGCGGCACCCCCGCCGAGCTGTGCGGCGTCGCGGGCCAGCTCCGGTTCCGCGCCGAAGCCGGGCTGGACACCGACGGGCTGCTCGCCGCCCTGCCCGACGGCAGCGCGGCCAAGGAGTCCCCGGCCGGGCACTACGTCATCGAGGTCCCGGACGGAATCAGCCCGCAGCTGCTCGCTTCGGTGACCGCCTGGTGCGCCGAGCACGGCGTGCTGCCGACCAGCCTGCGGATTGAGAGCCGGACCCTGGAAGACGTCTTCCTGGAGCTGACCGGAAAGGAGCTGCGCTCGTGACCGCGGCCGATGCTGTCGCCCCAGCAGTCCCCGGCGCCATCCCGCCAGGGGCCTTCGAGCCGGCCCCCGGCGCCGCCCCGCTGCCGCGGATGATCGCGGCGCAGACCGCGATGGAGACGCGCACACTGCTGCGCAACGGGGAGCAGCTCACGGTCACGCTCGTGATCCCGCTCGCGCTGCTGGCCATGTTCAGCCTGGAGCCACTGGTCAACTTCGGCGGCGGCAGCCGGGTCGACTTCCTGGCTCCCGGCATCATCGCGCTGGCCGTGATGTCGACCGCGTTCACCAGCCAGGCCATCTCCACCGGGTTCGAGCGCCGCTACGGCGTGCTCAAGCGGCTTGGCGCCACGCCGCTGTCGCGGACCGGGCTGATCTCGGCCAAGACGGCCACCGTCATCATCGTCGAACTGCTGCAGGCGGCCATCATCACCGCCGCCGCCGCCGGTCTCGGCTGGCGGCCGCACGCCTCGGCCCTGGCGTTCCTGACCGTGCCGCTGCTGGTCCTGGTGGGGACCGCGGCGTTCAGCGGGCTGGCCCTGCTGATGGCCGGCACGCTGCGCGCCGAGGCGACGCTCGCCCTGGCCAACCTGGTCTACATCGTGCTGCTCGGGGTGGGCGGCGTGGTGTTCCCGCTGACCAAGTTCCCCGCCGCGGTGCGGCCGCTGCTCACGCTGCTGCCCACCGGCGCGCTGGCCACCGGGCTGCGGGCCGTACTCGCGCACGCCGCCGGGGTGCCCGTCCGTGACCTGATTGTGCTGGCCGTCTGGGCTGTCGTGACCATAGGCCTCGCCATCCGCACGTTCCGCTGGGAGTGAGTGCACGGCCCGGGGCGGCCCGCCCGGCGCGCCCCGCCGGGCGCGGATCACGGGAAATGACCGGCCCGGCCGCGCTCGTCCTGACCGGGATCGTGTCCGTTCAGCTGGGCGCGGGCGTGGCCACCCGCCTGTTCCACCAGCTGGCTCCCGCCACCGTGACCGGCCTGCGGCTGTGGAGCGCCGCACTGATCCTGCTCATCGTGGGCGGCCGGGGAGCCTGGGCGGCCAGCACCGGCGTGGCGGCCCGCCGGGCCTGGCGTGACGCCCTCACCGCGGTCGCGTTCGGCGTCTGCCTAGGCATCATGAACTACGTCTTCTATCAGGCCATCGCCCGGATCCCGCTCGGCGTGGCGGTGACCGTCGAGTTCCTCGGCCCGCTGGCGGTCGCGGTAGCCGGCTCCCGCCGCCCGGTCGACCTGCTCTGGGTGGCGCTGGCCGCCGCCGGCGTCGTGCTGCTCACCGGGACCGGGACCGCGCACCTGAACGCCGCCGGGATCATCTTCGCCGCGCTGTCCGCGGCCGGCTGGGCTGGCTACATCGTGCTGAGCGCGGCCACGGGGCGCCGCTTCCCCGGATCGTCGGGACTGGTCATCGCCATGCTGGTGGCCGCGCTCGTGGTCACCCCGACCGCGGTCGCGGCGGCCGGGCCTGCGCTGCGGCGGCCGTCCGTCCTGGCCACCGGGGCCAGCATCGGGGTGCTTTCCTCAGCGATCCCGTACGGGGTCGAGCTGCGGGCGCTGCGGCGGCTGTCGACGAGGGTGTTCGGCATCTGGATGAGCCTGGAACCGGCCGTGGCGGCGCTGATCGGCCTGGCCCTGCTCGGCCAGCATCTGTCGGTCAGCGAATGGTCCGCCGTCGGCTGCGTCGTGGTCGCCTGCGTCGGCGCCGCCCGCTCCGCTCCCCCCGCCCCGGTTCCCTCCCCCGATCTGCCGGCCCCGGCCCCCTCGGCCCCGGACCTCCCGGCCCCGGCCCCCTCGGCCCCGGCTCCCTCGGCCTCCGATCTCCCGGGCGCGGCCCCAGCTCCCGTCTCCTCGGACCTCAGTGCCCCAGACGCCCGTAGCCGCCTCCGACCCCGCCCGCGCGCGGCAGGTCGCTGACCCCGAAGCCGTAGCCGCCTCCGGCCCCGCCGCACGCAGGCCAGGAGTGTACAGTCCGTCGGGAACGGGAAGGGAACCGTCTCCTGGGGCCCGCTCTCGCTCAGGCCGCCACGCAGTGTGCAGTCCGTCGGGAACGGGAAGGGAACCGTCTCCTGGGGCCCGCTCTCGCTCAGGCCGCCACGCAGTGTGCAGTCCGTCGGGAACGGGAAGGAAACAGTGCGCGGCCGCCCGCAGCGCGGTCGTGATTCCAGTCGCCATCGCGGCCGCCGGGCATGCCTGCGCCGGGCCGACCGCGCACAGCGCGTAAGGAGGGCAACGCTATGGATCGTGACGCGAGCACCCGGGCCCGGCTGGAGCAGCACTGGGACGCCTCTGAGCGCGGGGACATCGACACCGAGCACGCGATCTACGCCGAAGATGCGATCCTGGACTACCCGCAGTCCGGGGAGCGCTTCCGGGGCCGGTCAAAGATCCAGGCGCAGCGCGGCGGGCACCCGGCTGAGCGCCACTTCAGAGTCCTGCGGATCCGGGGCGGCGGCGACCTGTGGGTGAGCGAGTGCGTGATCACCTATGACGGCGTGCCCACCTACTCGGTGAGCGTCATGGAGCTCACCGGTGACCTGGTCACGCACGAGACCCAGTACTTTGCCGATCCCTTCCCGGCGCCTGCCTCGCGGGCGGCGCTGGCTGAGCCGATGCCTGGCCAGGACCGATGAACCCCATGCGCGGATCATGATGACTAATGAAAGGCCCCCGGCCAGCAGTCGTGGTCTTGAGCTGGCCCGCGCCCAGCAGACGCCGATGGTGTCCGCGATGACGTGCGCGGCTACGTCATGGACTGCCCCGGCCACGCGGGCGCGGCGCCGGTGGCCCTAACTGCCGGTCCTGCTGATTGAGCTACTCCTGGTAGGCCTTTGCTTCGTCGATCCAGCTTTGCGCCTCATGCTCGGACAGGCCCACCACCGGTCAATGCCGTTCTTCGATCATCTCCTTCAGGTGCGCCGGGTTGCTGCGAATCGCTCCGCGCCCTGCGGTGCGCCCGCCAGCATGCCATGCGAGCGCAGAACGCGGCACCGGTTTCAGGCGTCTTTCCGGTGGATGGACCATTGCATCTTCTGGAGATCAGGATTCAGGCAATCAAGCTATTCGCCATATCACGCGGGTCCCCGAGTGCATCGCTCCATACGCCTGGACACGACCACTGGTTCGCTGCCATGCTGTTGTCCCCTTAATCTTTCGGCACCAGGTAAGGCATCAGACCCAGGAACATCCCACCAGGTTCCTCCCCGCTAAACAGGGAATACGGTGAAGCGCCTCGCGGCGCACCATGCCATTGTCCCCTCGCGGTTTCCCGTCCAGGTTAGCCATCAGACCCAGAAACCTCCCGCTGAGTTCCTCCCGGCTTACCCGGAATATGACAAAGCGCTTTCGTGGCGCAGCGAGGTTATACAGATCATCGAACCGGCGGCCCGCATCCCGGGCCGCCCAAAGGTGCAGCTTGGCCTGCATACGCAATACCCCGCGGCAGCGCCTCATCGAGGTCCGGCCACGGCTCACCGGTATTCACCAGCGCCTCCTGTCCTTGCAGGCCGCAGTGCCTGTCACCATCTACCGCTCGCCGGGTTAGGCCTCCAGCTTTGCCCCAGCGGCATCGCCATTGTTACGCCGCAGACCTTCGCCATGGCATCCCGGGCTGGCCTAGGTAATCCGGCCCGCGAGTTCCCCGCCCGCAATGAGGGGACAAGTACGCACCGCAGCTCAGCCCGTATGCACCGGATTTGAGCTGGTTCGACTCTTGAGGAGCTTTAAGACACTGGTTCCTGTCGTAGGCCTTCCCGTCTCGCTAGCCGGACCCGCGCCATCCGGTAGTGCTGCCGCGTCCGGTCATTGTCAGGGCTGCTCCCGCCCTCCCAGCCGTCTCCCGGTTCAGGCTGCCCTCAGCTTCGCCGCGCTGCTGCGACAGCGCAGCGGTGGCGGTCTTTCACCTCCACCCGAATAGATGGCGCCTCGTGGCGCACCCCGAGAAAGTCGAGTGATTAAGAGCCACTATGTATTTCAGGGGGAAGTTCGTCGCCAGGAACGCCGTATAGAAGCTGCTCGGTTTAGTTCGGTTCGCGCTTTTTCGCATCGATAGTTACGTTCCCTCTCACAGCTGCGGCTGCCCTTGTCTAGTCGGCATGGAATGTTGCCTGGTCCGTGTATCGACCCGCAGGTTACGCTTTGTACGGCCTCTTGCCAGCCTGGGTCTTCGGTGTAGCTTTCACCCTTATCGTTATGATTATGATCTGGCGCGCCCATCCTTTAATATGATCCGGCGCGTCCGTCCTTTAATATCGCTGGCGTACTGGGCGCAGGCCAGCCGCATTTACACAATCAGAAAGTAATCTGTCAAATGAACCAGAACGGGACGACTGTGTCATCCACGCCCGCCCCTACCGCAGCCGGGCAACGCGCGCAACCGTACGCCTACCGCCGCCGGGAACTGATCGAGCCGGATTGGAAACGGCTACCGGGTTGGCGGAGCGTTACCCGCAGCGAATGGGAATCCGCGCAGTGGCAACGCGCGCACTGCGTGAAGACGCTGGCCCAGTTGCGGGCTGTTCTGGGCGATCTCATTCCCGAATCGTTCTATGTCGATCTGGCCCGCGACCATGCCGACCACGCGACGATGCCGCTGCTGCTGCCGCCGCAGATGATAAACACGATGTTTCCGGACGGGGAGCCCGGCCAGGAAGCGATCTACGCGGACCCGGTCCGCCGTTACATGCTGCCAGTGGCCTCCGACCGGGCGGCCGATTGGCCGAGCCATCCGCTCGCGACCCGCGACTCCCTGCACGAGCGGGAGATGTGGACGGTCGAGGGGCTCACGCATCGCTACCCGACCAAGGTTCTCGCTGAGGTGCTGGAGACCTGTCCGCAGTACTGCGGTCACTGCACGAGAATGGATCTTGTCGGCACCTCCACCGCGCAGGTGCCGAAACTGCGGTTCCAGGCGAAGCCGGCCGCGCGGCTCGACGCGATGATCGACTATCTGCGTCGCACACCGAGCGTGCGCGATGTCGTCGTCTCGGGCGGCGATGTCGCCAACATGCCGTGGCGGAGCCTGGAGGCGTTTGTTGCCCGGCTTCTGGACATCGAATCGATCCGTGACATCAGGCTCGCGAGTAAGGCGCTGATGGGCCTGCCCCAGCACTGGCTGCAGGATTCGGTCCGGGCGGGCATGGAGCGGCTGGCCAGCGTGGCCAGGGCGCGCGGCGTGCAGATCGCGATTCACACCCACGTGAACGCGGCGCAGTCCGTCACCCCGCTGGTGGCCAGGGCGGCGAAGGCGATGCTCGACACCGGCATTCGCGACGTGCGGAACCAGGGCGTGCTGATGCGTGGGGTCAACGACAGTCAGGAACAACTGCTGGATCTGTGTTTCGCGCTGCTCGACGAGGCGGCGGTCCTGCCTTACTACTTCTACCTGTGCGACATGATCCCGAATGCTGAGCATTGGCGGGTTCCGGTGTGGGAGGCGCAGGATCTGCAGCATTCGATCATGGGATACCTGCCCGGCTTCGCCACCCCGCGGATCGTGTGTGACGTTCCCTACCTGGGCAAGCGGTGGGTGCACCAGCTCTCTGGCTACGACCGCGAACGCGGGATCTCGTACTGGCCCAAGAATTACCTGACGGGCATCGAGCTCGACGATCCGGCCGCGCTGTACCAGAGCCGCCGGTACCAGTACTACGACCCGATCCAGTCGCTCCCGCCGGCGGGGCAGGCGTGGTGGCGTGTGGCGGCCCTTGACGCCGGGGAGACGGACGGCGACATCGAGGAGCCGCCGGTCCGGCTGGCTGGCAGCCTATCCACGACGTCCCCGGGGGCTGCGCGATGAGCGGGCGGGCCGCCGGGCACACGGACACCGCGAATGGGGGCGGGGCTGCCCGCGATGGGGACTGGGCCGACCGGGCCACGATGGTGGCGGCCGGGCGTACGGCTACCCATATCGCCGGGGCGGGCCAGCGGGCCGGGGTGGTTCACCCTGCCCGGGCCGTGCCGGCCGCGGAGGAACAGTGCCTGCATGAGGTGTTCGAGGCGCAGGCGGCGAAGACCCCGGACGCGACGGCGATCGTGTGCGGTGACGCGCGGTGGACCTACGCGGAGCTGGACCGTGTGACCAACAGCCTGGCCCGGCGGTTGCGGGCGCTAGATGCCGGGCCCGGCCAGTTCGTCGCGATCTACTTTGAACGATCCGAGCTGCCGATCATCGCGATCCTGGCCTGCCATAAGGCGGGTGCCGCCTACGTGCCGATCGATCCGGCGTATCCGAGCGAGCGGATCCAGCACATCGCCGACGAGCTGGGTCTGCTGCTCTGCCTCACGGAGACCGCACTCGCAGACGGGGCGCACAGGTTCTTCGCGGGCACCCGCACGCTCGTGCTCGACGCGCAGTGGCCGCAGATCCTGGCGTGCGCCGACTCGCCGATCGGACGGGCCGAGTCTGGTATCTCACCGGCCGACCTCGCGTACGTGATCTACACCTCCGGTACGACCGGCCGTCCCAAGGGGGTGATGGCGGAGCACCGGCAGGTCACCCGGTTCGTCGACGCATTCAACGCGGCCTGCGGGACCAGCGGTGACGACCGCGTCTACCAGGGGTTCTCCCTCAGCTTCGACGGGTCCGTCGAGGAGATCTGGATGGCGTTCTCGAACGGCTCGACGCTGGTGGTGCCAACCCGCGACGCGCCCCGGTTCGGCAGCGACCTTGGCGATTACCTCACTGAACAGGCCGTCACGTACTTCTCGACCGTGCCCACGATGCTAGCCACCCTGACGGCCGTGGTCCCCACGCTGCGGACGGTCGTGCTGAGCGGCGAAGTCTGCCCACCCGAGCTGGTCGACCGGTGGGCGCGGCGGGGCCTGCGGCTGCTGAACGTGTACGGCCCGACCGAAGCGACCGTGAACACCACGGTCGCCGAGTGTCGGCCCGGCCGCCCCGTCACGATAGGCCGCCCGCTCCGCGGCTACGGGATCCACATCCTCGACGACAAGCTCCGGCCGGTGCCGCGCGGCGCGAAGGGCGAGCTCCTGATCAGCGGGCTGACGCTCGCCCGCGGCTATATCAACCAGCCGGCGCTCACCGACGAGCGGTTCCTGACTACTGGGCAGATCGACGGCGCCGACCGGTTCTACCGCACCGGAGACCTTGTCCGGCTGACCGCCGACGGCGAGCTGGAGTTCTTCGGGCGGATGGACACGCAGGTGAAGATCCGCGGCTACCGGGTCGAGCTCTCCGAGATCGAATCGGTCCTGCGCGAGGACCCGCAGGTGCGGGCGGCGGCCGTCCAGCTAGTGGAGCGAGACGGTCTGCAGCAGCTTGCGGCCTATGTCGTCGCCGGGCAGGCGGCCGGCGAACTCGGCCGCGACCAGATCCTGAGCCTGCTGGAGAGCAGGATGCCGCCCTACATGATCCCGGGCTATCTCGACGTCGTCCCCGAGCTGCCACGGACGACGAGCGGGAAGATCGACAGGAATCAGCTCCCGCCACCGCAGCACCCCCTGGTGCGCACCTCCCGCACGCATGTCGCGCCGCAGACCGAGCTCGAAGCCCAGATCGCCGGCGTCTGGGGTGAGATCCTCGGAATTGAGCCGATCTCCGTGACCGACGACTTCTTCCTGGACCTGGGCGGACACTCCCTGCTCGCCGCCCGGATGGCGACCACGCTCAGGCAGCGGATCTCCCGCACCGTCACCGTCCGCGACGCCTATGAGTGCCCGACCGTTCGCGCCCTCGCCGAGCGGCTCGAATCGCTGCCCGCCGAGGACGGCGCAGACGCCCCGGCTTCGGCGGCCGCGGCACCGGCGAGAGGGAGCCGCGCCGTGTTCCACGGCACCCCACGATGGGAGCGCCTCGCCACGTTCGCCCTGCAGGCACTTTCGATCTACGTCATGGCGGCGATGGCGGCCATTCCGCTCGGAGTGATGTTCCTGCTCGGTCGCGGCTGGTTCGACGGGACCATCTCGACCGGGCGGGTGGTGGTGCTCATGGTGGCGGTGGTCCTGCTGACCTGGCCGGTGTTCCTGACCGTCTCGATCGCCGCCAAGTGGCTGATCATCGGCCGCTACAAGCCCGGAGAGTATCCGCTGTGGAGCCTGTACTACTGGCGCTGGTGGCTCTGCAACCGGGTCCAGGCGTTCAGCGGCCTCGGCGGGCTGAGCGGCACGCCCCTTCAGCCTCTGGTGTTCCGGCTGATGGGGGCACGGGTGGGTGCCCGGTGCACGCTCGATACCGCGCAGGGCTCCGCGTGGGACCTCCTGTCGATCGGATCTGACACCAGCATCGGCGCCGATACCCAGCTGCTCGGATACCGGGTCGAGGACGGCATGCTCCGCTTGGGCACTGTGGAGATCGGCGACCGGTGCTTCATCGGCATCCACTCCGCGCTCGGACTTGGTGTCCGGATGGGCCACGACTCGCGCCTGGACGACCTGTCGCTGCTCCCGGACGGTGCGGCGATCCCGGCTGGCGAGGGCCGCCGGGGCTCGCCGCCCCGGCCTGCCGACGTCTGCGTCCCGGCTGCCGCCCCGCGGCGGTCACCGGTGCGCCGCTTCCTGTTCGGTGCCGCGCACCTTGTGGCCGCCGAGCTGACGAGCCTCCTTGTGGCCGTACCACTCCTGTCGGTCGCCGTTGTGCTTGTGGTGTCCTTCCTCGTCGGCGGGCCGCTGGCGCTGGCGCTGGCGCTGGTGTTGTCCGTGCCGGTTGGCGTGGTCTTGTCCTGCCTGATCCTGGCGCTGGTGCGGCGGATCGTCCTCAGCCGGGTCCGGCCGGGAACCTACCCCGTGGAGAGCATGCTCTACGTGCGGAAGTGGCTCTCGGACGGGCTGATGGGGCTGAGCAGGGCACTGCTGCTCCCCGTGTATACGACGCTCTACCTGCCGCCCTGGCTGCGGCTCATGGGGGCGAAGATCGGTCACCGGGCGGAGCTGTCGACGGTGTGGAACTTCGCGCCGGAGCTCATCGACGTCGGCGCGGAGAGCTTCCTCGCCGACGGCTCGATCATCGGCGGCCGCCGTGCGCACCTCGGCATGTTCCAGATCTCGGTCAACCGGATCGGCAGCCGGAGTTTCGTCGGTAACAGCGCGGTCCTACCCGTCGGCAGCAGCCTGGGAGACGGCTGCCTGCTCGGCGTGCACTCGGTTCCCCCGCCCGAGCCGGCCCGTACCCCGGACCGCTCCGAATGGCTCGGTTCGCCCTCATTCGCATTGACGCACCGACCGAAGGTCGGCAACTTCGAGGAAACCGTCACATTCCGCCCGACGGTGAAGCTCTACTTTCAGCGAGCCATGATCGACGCCCTCAGGATCGTGATCCCCGGCTACATCGGCCTGGCCGCCGTAGTCGCCTGGGTCTTCGCGCTGATCTGGACCGACGTCCAGCTCGGGGCGGTCCCCATGGTGGCACTCGCGCCGGTCACGGGGCTTGTCCTCGGGCTTGGCGCGGTCGTGGTCGTCGCCGCGCTAAAAAAGGCGGTAATGGGCACCTTCAAACCGGAGATCAAGCCGCTCTGGTCCATGTACATCTGGCTCAACGAGATGGTGAACGGTGCGTATGAGTCGGTCGTCACACCGGTGCTGAGCACGCTGCTCGGGACACCGTTCATCGCCCCATTCCTGCGCCTTATGGGCTGCCGGATCGGCCGGCACACCTTCATCGCGACCGCCCTTTTCTCCGAATGGGATCTGGTGGAGATCGGCGACTACGCCGCGCTCAATCACGGGGTCGTGATCCAGAACCACCTATTCGAGGACAGGGTCTTCAAAAGCTCGCACCTGACGGTAGGACCGGAGGCATCGGTCGGGAACATGAGCGTTGTGCTCTACGACTCCGAGATCGAGCGCGGCGCCGTCGTCGGGCCGCTCTCGCTTCTGATGAAGGGGGAGACCCTCGCCAGCGGCACGCGCTGGCACGGCATACCCACCGTGCAGGCAACAGCCGAACCGGCGCAGCAGCCAGGCGGCACCGGCGGCGGTCAGCGACAACCAGCCGGCGACGGCACCGGCCATGCCCGCGCGCGGGACGGCGACCTGGTGAGCCTCGATGACGACCGGTAGCGGGCCGAGTCACATGGCGGGCACCCCGGCGAAGTCCCGGATCATCGGCGTCGACGTGGCTCGTGGCATCGCCTTGGCCGGCATGCTGGCGGTGCATGTCTTTTACACCTTCAACAGTGACGGGTCGCCCTCCATCGCGACGGAGCTCGCCTCGGGACGGTCTGCAGCGACCTTCGCAGTGATGGCCGGGGTCGGCCTGAGCCTGGTGACCGGCGGGCGGTACCCCCTCAAGGGCGCCGCCCGCGTCGCTGCGAGCGCGGGTCTGGCGGTACGAGGCCTGCTGATCTGCCTCACCGGCCTGATGCTGGGCTACGCCACAAACGCCGCCGGCCTGGACGTGTACGTGATCCTGCCGTACTACGCCGTAATGTTCCTGCTCGCCATCCCGCTACTGGGACTTAGTCCGCGGGTGCTGGCCGGCATCGCTGTGGTGCTGGCCGTCTCGGCCGGCACCCTGCTCAACGTGACCATCGGCGATGTCGCCAACCCCAGCAGCGGCATCGACGCCACCCTCGGCACCGCTGGGCACCACCCAGTCAGGCTGCTCATTTTCCTCCTCTTCGGCGGCTCCTACCCGGCGGTGCTCTGGCTGGCCTACATCTGCGCCGGGATGGCCCTCGGACGACTTGACCTAACCTCCAAACGCGTCGCCGCCTGGCTCCTCGGCGGCGGAGTCACCCTGGCCGCTACCGCCTGGCTCACCTCCTCAGTACTGCTGTTCAGCCTCGGCGGCCTGCAGCGCATCCGCCAGGCCGCACCGGCCGGCACCCGCTGGACCAACTCGCTGCTGCTGTGGCAACCCTACGGAGACTTCAATACCTGGTGGTGGTACGCCGGCCGGGCACCCCACACCGGCACCCCGCTCGACATGCTGCACACCCTCGGCGTCGCGCTGGCCGTACTCGGCGCCGCACTCCTGCTCACCCGCCTGCCGCTCGCTGTGCGGCTCCTCCGCCCACTGGCCGCCGCCGGCAGCATGATTCTCACCCTCTACTGTGCCCATATCCTGGTCCTGGCCACCGGTGTGCTAAACGGGTACCTCTACGCCCAGTACACAGTGATATTGATCGCCATGGTCGCCTTCGCGGTGATCTGGCGGCGCACCCACACACGAGGACCCCTCGAGGCGCTCATCGCCGGCGCCTCCACCCGGGCCCGCCGGGCCACCGCGAACGCGCTGGCCGGGTACGGTCGCTGGCCGGCTGAGTCGAAAACCACGGCGCCGCCCGCCACCTCGAAGGAAGGACACATGAATCTTCAAGGCGAGGGCCCTCGCCAGGGACACGGTGATTCTGTGCGCGGTCATCGCCGACCTGACGAGCGCGTACGAGCTACGGAAGACCGACTATGAGTCCGTGATCCTGGAGGCTGGGACCCGCCCATGTGGCCACAGCGGGACCATCCGCGATGGCGCGAGGGAGACCGACCTGAACGGTCACATCTCGGAGCCAGGTCGGCCGGCAGCGACCCGCCGCTCATCGGGGAGCTGGTCTTTACAACGTGAGCTTCCGGGAAGGAGATGTGAGCGATCCGGGCTGGCCGCCGGACAGCTTTGATGTGGTGCTGGCCGCCAACGTAATCCAGTTCCTGCCCCGCACCGCGCGGGCCACCGGGACAGCGGAACCGCTATCTACTACCCAATGCACATGCATTTGCTCGACGCTTTCCCAATGTTGAGCAGCATGATAACGAACCACCTCTCGATAGTGTTCGCGGCTACTTACGGCACGGTCTTCCTGCAGCTGTTCTTCCCTTTCCTGCAGCTCACCCGCCCGACCCGCATGCTTGCTCTCGCCGGGATCATCGGAATGCAAGTGGCCATCGGCATTTTTCTGGCATTGCCGTTCTTTTCCCTGTCGATGATTGGGCAGACATGATTTTCCTGCGAGACCGGAGTGGCCGCGGACGGTCCCGTACCAGCGGTTTAACTTCGATCAGCACGGCGTGAGCAGCCAGGACGCAGCCAGGGCGATGCTGGGGGTGGAGCCCGGGATGCCGCCTCTGGCAGGCGCTGCCGCTTTTGCCCAGCTATTCCGCGACCAGCCCCAGCTTGGGCGGGACCCGGAGGCGGGGCGGCGGGAGGCCTCCTACGATGGGGTGTGTGCCCGCCGATGTCACCCCCGCACCCAGTCCCAGGCCCGCTGCGCGCCCCTCGTCGTTCCCGCAACTGGTGACCCGGCTCGCCGGGCTGGTGCTGCGGCCGACGCCGGAGTCGATGCGAGGCCTGGCGCTGGCCGCGGTGATCGCCAACGCGGTCATCATGTCGACCGGCGAGGCGGTGCGGCTCAGCAAGTCGGGGCTCGGCTGCCCGGACTGGCCCGACTGCACCACGCGCAGCCTGGTCGCGGCCAGTGCGTCGGGCCAGACCACGCTGAACACCTGGATCGAGTTCGGCAACCGGCTGCTGAACTTCCCGCTCGTGGCCATCGCCGGGCTCGTGTTCATCGCCGCGTGGCAGTACCGGCCGCCGGGCAGCACGCGGCGCCGGAAGGACCTGGTGTGGCTCGCGGCGGCGCTGCCCGGCGGAGTCGTCGCCCAGGCCGTGGTGGGCGGGATCGTCGTGCTGACCAAGCTCAGCCCGGCCTGGGTCGCCGTGCACTTCCTGCTATCGACCGCGATCCTCGGCGCGGCGGTCGTGCTGCACGTCCGCTGCGGGGAAGGCGCCGGGCCCGCGACCCCGGTGGTCCGGCGGGACCTGCGGATCATGGGCGGCGCGCTCGTCCCGGTGGTCGCGCTGATGTTCGCCGCCGGGACCGTGGTCACCGGCACGGGCCCGCTGGCCGGCAACGCGGCTGCGCCCCGCTTCCACCTGCCGTTCGTCGGCGTCACCCAGTTCCACGCCGACATCGGCTGGCTGATGGGCGGGCTGTCCTGCGCCCTCATCCTCGGCCTGACGGTGTCCGCCGCGCCGCGCCGGGCCGTCCGGCGCGGGTGGCTGTTCGGCGGGCTCATCCTGGCCCAGGGCGCCATCGGGTACGCCCAGTACTTCAGCGGCCTGCCCGCGGGCCTGGTCTGGGTGCACGTGACGGTGGCGGTGGTGATCTGGATCGTCACCATCCGGCTGTTCCTCGCGCTGCGCGACCGCGGCCCGGTCGAGCCGGTCCCGTCCGCGGCGCCCGCCGGGGCGCCCACGGCGGCCGAGATACCCCCGGCGGCCGAGGTTGCTGCGGCACAGGTTGCTGCGGCACAGGTTGCTGCGGCACAGGTTGCTGCGGCGCAGCTGCCCGCGGCGGGCGCGGCTAGGAGCGCCCGGGTCCCCGGGGCATGACCGGATGCGGCATCGGCGCCCGGTACGACACGGGCTGGGTGAAGCCGGATGTCCCGGACCCGGTCCACGGCGTGCGCGGCGGCGCTGGCTGGCGGCGCAGGAACGCTGACCGCGCGACCTGCATGAGCCCCAGCAGGGCCTGCTGGCGCTGAGCGACCGCGGCGCGGTCCAGAACGCCCCGGCTGGCCTTCTCGTGCAGCATCGCGAGCTCCGTGGCGGCCAGCTGGTAGTTGCCCATCGCCGTGGCCGCGGGCAGGCCGCCGGTCGACAGGGCCCAGTTGCGGGCCAGCCGCCGGTCCCGGAGCGAGCTGAGCATCTGGATGTCGTGCGGGGTGATCAGGCCCGTCGGCTCGTATCCGGGCAGGTACCGCCGGATCAGGCCGACGATGCGGCGGCGGTCGGCCCGGATGACCGCGTACAGCACGCCGAGCAGGCACAGCAGGATCGCGTAAGCCACGGCTGTCCCGGCCAGCCCGAAGATGCTGAGCCCGTTCCACATGGCGTGCAGGCACACGGCGGCGAGCCAGCCCAGCGGCAGCGCCCAGCCGGCGTGCCGGTGCGAGGCCGCGTAGGCGGCGCCGATCCCGGTCATCGAGGTGAAGACGGGGTGCAGGAACGGCGACAGCACGCCCCGCAGCACGAACGTGTAGCCGAGCA
>Ga0187859_10001009_pt1 | contig 18356 bp, 12 predicted proteins | sample June2016WEW_10_1_2_FD_133019 | JGI IMG/M metagenome (GOLD analysis project Ga0187859, IMG submission 133019) | Peatland microbial communities from SPRUCE experiment site at the Marcell Experimental Forest, Minnesota, USA - June2016WEW_10_10 | ecosystem: Environmental > Terrestrial > Soil >...
CGTTCGGCTGATCCAGTTCGGTCATTTCTTGGGACGTGGATGTTCTGTTTTTGGGCCGGGCAGGTGGTACAGATGTTTTCAGCCGATTTGTTGACGTACTGGCGCGTGCTGCCGGTGTATCTGTTCGTTTTGGCGCTGGCGGCTGGGGACTGGGGGCTCGGGGCTGGGGGCTCGAGACGTGGACGTTCTGTTTCTGGATCAGTTTAGCGAGCTTGGGGGGGCGCAGAAGTGTTTGCTGGATCTGCTGCCTGCGATCGAGGAGCGGGGATGGCGTGCGTCCGCTGCCCTGCCCGGCGATGGGCCGCTAGTGAAGTTGCTGCGCGAGCGCAATGTCCAGGTGCATCCGATTCCTTGTGGGCCGTATCGATCCGGCAGCAAGAGCATTGGGGACATGCTGCGGTTCAGGCGCGACGTGCTGCAGCAAGTGAGCGTATTGCGTCAGCTGAAGTTCGATCTGCTCTACGTCAATGGGCCGCGATTGCTGGCTGGCGCGGCGATGGCGTACAACAGTGAGAGGCCGGTGTTGTTTCATGCGCACAGCCGTGTTCCAGCGGGACCGGAGGGTTGGCTAGCCGGGTGGAGCATCCGCAAAATGAAGGCCACAGTGGTGGCTTGCGCTCGGGCTGTGACTCCCAACGTCCGGGAGGACAACTTGCGCGTGATTGCGAACGGCACACCCGATATGAGTTTCGGCGAGCGTCGCTCGGCTGAATGGCGAATTGGGATGATTGGCGCCATCAGTCCTGACAAGGGGCAGATCGATTTTCTGCGCGCCGCGGCCATACTTGCGCCGGAGTTCAAAGACGCACGATTCGTTTTATGCGGGGCGCCGGTGTCTTCCCAAGGCAATTATTTCCTGATGGTCGAGAAGTATGCCGACTTTTTGCCGGTGGATTTGCTCGGATGGCGCGACGACGTCGGAAAGGTGCTGGCTAAATTGGATCTGCTGGTGATCGCATCCAAGATGGAGGGCATGCCACGAGTTATGCTGGAAGCTTTTTCGGCGGGAGTTCCGGTGGTCGCTTTTCCGGTGGGCGGGATTCCGGAAGTGATTGTCGATGGTGAGACCGGATTTCTGGTGCCGGAGAGAACGGCTGAAGCGTTAGCGGCGCGCACGCGGGGGATCTTTCGCGGCGGCCGTGAATCATTGCGGAAAGTCGCGCTGAATGCGCGGCGGGCGTGGGAGCGCAAGTACACAGTGGAGGCTTACCGGAAAAACGTCACGGCGGTGATGGAGTCTCTGGTTTCGGGTCGGCCAACAGCACGCGAAACAGAATCGCTGCGATTACGCAGATGACGGCCGCTAGGACCATCACGGGAGGATAGCCGAAGTGCGCTAACAACCAACCGGCTCCCGCGGCGGCGATGGCTTGCCCGGCGAACTGGACCAGAAAATTGAGGGCGGAAGCACTGTTGCGCTCCGGCGCGCGCACGGATTCCATCAGCAGCGTGAACTGGCCTGGCTCGCTCATGTATTGAGACATCATGTACGCGCAGTATCCGGTGGCGCCCCAGATTGGGCCACCGGTTGCGGCCAAACCCAGCAGGGCGAAGGCCGTTGCCAACTGCATCCCCGCGATGCCGCGCGTGAGGCCGAACTTACGGAACACCAACGGCGATAGAAGAATCGCGCTAACTTGCGCGATTTGCGAGGCGGCATAAACGTAGCCGATTTGCTGGACCGGCATATGAATGCGCTGCGCGAAAAACACATTGAAAAACGGATTCAGCGCTCCGGTGCCCAGGTTCCACGCGGCCATGGCGATCAGAAAGCGCAGCAGCAACGGGCTGGGGCGGTGCAGCTTTCGTTCGCTCGGCTGGGAATCGCCGAATTTCACGCCGGAGAGCGGAATGAGTGCCAGTAAGATGAAGGCGCAACTTGCAAAAAGAGACAAGCGGTAGGATTCGAGACCCGCCGGCGCGAGGTGCGAATGCGCGATCCAGCCGGGCAGGCGTCCAGCGGCAAGCCCTCCCAGGATTCCGATGGATATTCCAGCGGAACAGATCAGGCTGAATCCGAATGGGCGGCTCTTTGCCGTAGTGAGATGCGTGATGGCGGGCGAATAGGCCACAGCCCACGCCGACGAGGCGATGCCCGCGATTGCCGCCAATCCGATGAGAGCCGGTGGGTAGGTTACATAAGCGCGCATAGCCGCGAGCGCGGCTGTGACGGTGAAGGACACCAGCAGCGTACGCCGTATTCCGAAGCGCTGCATGGCGACAACAGTGACGAGCGATCCAACGATATTCCCGGCTGTCATCACGCCGGTCACCACGCCGAGAAAATCCTCGTGAAATCCTAATTGCAACAGGTAGAGATTGTAGAGGAAGAAAAAGATAAACATGCCGAAGTCGAAAAATGCCTCGGCGAAGAAGAAGCGCCAGAATTGGAGTCCCAGTCCGGTGCCGTGGCCAAACCAGCGCATCGCGCTAAAAGCTACGGCGGGCAAAGCGCGAAGATGATACGATGCGCGCGACGCAAAATAGGCCGCGATTCGAAAGTAGCTGGCTACTTTGTGCGACCAGGTGAGCTGCTGGTCAGATGTCTGGACGGCATCCAAGGCGTTCGGCAACTGCTCAGGCAGGAGGCGGCGGCGCAGAATGGTCCAGCGCGCGGAACGGGAATCCAGCAGCGCCCAGTGCAGCCACAGCTCGTCCTTATTTGGACGAAAGCGCGTGGTAAGCGGCGAAGCGGAGTACATGGCCAGCCAGCGTGCAAGATCGGGCGGCAGTTGCTGAATCTCTTCTTGAACCACGGCCGACACGCGGCAATCGAACCAATTCTGCACGAGGGAGAAGCAAACAGTTTCGAGCCGGCGCAATGACGGATGGTGTAATTGAGACCAGTCGGACCAGAACGAATCGTCTTCCGCTGAATGATGCAGATGCCAAGCCAGCTCGTATACGTGGAACGGACGCACGCCGTCGCGCAGCAAGTGCCGGAGTAAATGCAGAGCAGCGTAGCCTAGCTCATCGGCGGGATGAAACGCGCTGAAGCGGATGTCATCGAGTTCTCGCCCTTGGCGGCGCTGCCAGAATTCATCCAAACCAAAGGGCTGGAATCGTTCGGTGGATTCATCCCACAGCCGGAAATGGAGCTCGAGCGACACGGGGCTTTCGGGGTCAAAGTAATCGCCTCGCCATTGCCAACCGGTTCTGCGGACCATCATCGGCAGGTGATCGATGGGATTGGAACGCTCGGCAATGGGCTGATAGCCTAATCCTTCGGCGAGATCGGACGCCCGCGTGACATCTTCGGGAACCAGAAGCAGATCGAGATCGCCTTGGGGACGGAACCGCGGGTTGCTCACGAAACGCGGGTAATGAGTGAACCCCTTTAGGACGAGAAACTCCAGCCCCGCCGGATCAAATGCGCTAGCGACTTCCCGATACGCCGCTTTGGTAAGCTCCCAGCGCGCCGCGGTGCTGGCTAGATTGCCATCGATGCGCGCGCGAACCCACTCGGGCAAATGCTCGCGGCAAGTCAAGCCGAGGCAAAGGGTCAATTGCGTGCGATCGCAGAAGTGGAGAGCCTTCTTCCAATCCTTTTCGCTGAGTTCCCGGAGCGGCCCAAAGTTGGGCGATGAAAAACGCAACGCTTCGAGAATTGCGCTGACGTAGGGAGGAACGAGTGAGTTGAAAAGGGTCAGAAATCGAATCTTAAAGCAAATTGCATGCGGCGTGGGTCGCCGGCGGAAACAGCCCGGCCGAAAAACGGACCGGAATCCGGATAGGGAATGGGGATCCCGATGTTGGGATGATTCAGGGCGTTGAACGTTTCCGCCCGGAACTCGATGGTCTTGCCCTCCCGGATTACGAATCGACGGTGCAACGCGCCATCCACGACGGCGTTGCCGGGGCCTGGCAGGATGTCGCGGCCTGCATCCCCGAAAGTGTAGGGCGCGGGAGGGGAGAACGCATTTACGTTGAAGAACTCATCGACACTGCGCTGGCCGGCCGGAAGGTTCACGCTCACGCCGGGAACCACGTTCGGACGGTTGGGCGTGCCGGAGTTGGCGTAATCTGTCGAGTAGTAAACCGGGTTGAGCGGCGTTCCGTCCTGGAAAGTGAGATTGCCGCTGAGCTGCCAGTTGCCGAGCACGGGGCGCCAAATTGGCGCGGTTGGAATGGAATAGACGTAGCCTCCGGCCAATCTGCGCCGCACATCGAAAAATGAAAGGCCGCGCTCGAGGCGTAAATTGCGCTCATCCTGCGCGCCGAAACTTTCGTAGGAGCCGGGGACAATGCCGTCGGCATCGTCAATGGACTTGGCAAAGACAAAACTGGCTATGAAAGAGAGGCGATTCGTGAAACGCTTCTCCGCCTTGATCTGCAAGGAATGATAAATGGAGTTGGCGATGTGCTGATCCTGGAAGATGGTCCCAAGCTCGGGAAAGGTCCGCAAGGATTGCAAATTCCCGGGGCGCGGAGGCAGATCCTGACCAATCTCGACGTGCGCGGGCGTGTTGAAGCGGCGGAAAAGGCCGAGATCGGTTCCCTTGGTTCCAACGTAGCCGACTTCGAACAGTGTGGCGCCGGGAAGTTCGTGTTGGATGCTGGCAGCCCATTGCTGAACGTAGGGCATGGGAGCGTGTTGATCCACGCCGTAGTAACTGGGAAAGCCAGTGGAGCTGGTTTGCGGAAAACCGTTTTGGAAAGTGAGCACCGGCATAAGCCCGCCTGGCTCATTGAGCTCATTGCTCACGCCATTGCGCACAAGATTGTAGGTTTCGATGGCTTGCTCGGGGCTGTAGTAGATGCCGTAACCGGCGCGGAACACGGTATCTCTCGACGATCCCAATAAATGGGGAAGCTGCGCGGCTAGTCCAAGGCGCGGAGCAAAATTCTTGCGCTGAGGATCGAGGCCGCTGGTAACCGGTTTGAGAACGGGCGCCGAGGGCAGCGTGGAATAATCCAGGTTCAATAGATTGCCGCGATCCTCTGTAAACGGCGTGAAATATTCGTAGCGAAGACCGGCGGAAATGGTGATGCGGGGCGTGAGGCGCCAGTCGTCCTGAATATAGCCGGCGTAGTTATCGTGGCGCAGATAGGCCTGCGCATTGCCGACAGCGCGCTGGGTTTGGGAGGGGTAGCCGAGCAGAAAATCGGCCATTGCATCGCCGGTAGTGTTGGGATTATTCGGGTCGTTAGTGTAAGTGCCGCTAAATATGAAATTTCCGCGGACGAATAGGCTTTGCAGATACGCCATGGTGAAGTGCGTGAACTGAAATCCGGCTTTCCAGGTATGGCGGCCGGTGGTTCGCGAAATGCCGTTCGAGAAATACCAGGTGTTGTCGCGCTGGGTTTGCGGCAGATTGTCGGAATCCTGCACCGTTTCGTAATCGGAAACGGTCAGGGCGGGCAGGCCGTAGCTGAACGGATTGGTGGTAAGGCCGGTGATTCCCAGGTTAGAGAGTACGTTGGCGCCAAAAGCGCTCTCGGGCAGATCGAAAACACGCAGCCGCATAAATGAGAAGTGAGTTTCGCTTACCCACGAAGTACCGGCGTATGTGTGTCCGATGACGGCCTGCTGGGCCCGCGTCGTCTCGACGGTGGGTAGCGCGGGGAACGATCCAGCCAGATCCGCGCGCTCGTCGTTGATGGTGTAGCGGACGAAGAACCGGTTGCGCGATCCCCAGGCCCTGTCCAGCCGCATGGAGCCGTTGTCGGAATGATCGCGATTGGGTGTGGCATCCACGTAGTCGAAACCATTTGCCAGTGGGTAGTTCGGGAGCGGCTCATAAAGCGCGAGATATTTCGCGGTGCTTGGGTCGATGCGGCTCAAAGGAATCACGTTGTTTGCAAACGGCACGCGGGTGCCGGCTGAGGTGAGCGACAAGGGGTCGAAGATTTGCTGGCCGCCGGAGAAATCGCCGCCGCGCACGGCCGCGTCCGGCACCAGATGTTGCGTGGCTTCGGCCGAGCGGTTTCGCAGTCCCTCATAGGACACGAAGAAAAATGTAGAAGGAGTGACCGGGCCCCCCACGGTCGCTCCGTATTGATTTTGGCGGAAAACGCCGCGTGGCAATCCGGGAACTTCGAAAAATCCACGCGCGTCGGTTGCCTCATTGCGGATAAACTCGAACGCGTTGCCATGAAACTTCGAGCTGCCGGACTTGGTTGCAATATCGATAACGGCACCGCCCGACTGCGCGAACTCGGCCCCCGCCAGCGAACTCTGGATTCGGAATTCCTCCACTGTTTCCATTAATGGGATGACGGAAATGGCGCGGATGTTTTGGTCGGTATCGTAACCGCCGTCGACGACGTAGCTGTTTTCGTCGGATCGCGCACCGTTGACGGGCGCGTTGAAGGCGACGGCGCCGCGGTTGCCTTGTTGATCGTTATTGATATCGTGCGTGAATCCCCCGAGCTGGCGAGGAATGGCGCCCGGCCCGATGGTTACCAGCGTGATGATGTTGCGTCCCAGCAGCGGCAGCGCTTCAAAAAACTCCGAGCCCAGCAAGTAGCCTTCGGACGCATCGTCGGTTTGGAGCGCGGAAACGTGCGCGGTGACGGTGATGGATTCGTGGCTGGATCCGAGATGCAGATCGAAATCGAGATGGGACTTCTTGTTCACTTCAACAAAAAGAGGCGACACGGTCACACCTTGAAACCCATCGTGCTGCGCGGTGACCGTGTACGCCCCGGGAAGAAGATCGTCAATTCTGTAACTGCCGTATTCGTTGGAGGTCGCGGTTCTCGAGAAGCCGGTGGCATTGTTGGTGGCCTGGATTGCGACGCCTGCGACGACCGCGCCTTTTTCATCGCGCACATCGCCCAAAACGCTTCCCGACGAAACCTGAGCTTCGATGGGAACCGCGAGCACTAAAAGGAGCGCAAGGAATACGAGGGCGGCCAGGAACAGGATAAACCGGCAAGACCGGTCCCGTGTTTTTAGGGCGGATATTGTCATTGGTATCTAACCTCCGGATTTAACCTCGGTCGGAATCCACCAGCCGCTCTAGACAGCCGATAGCGTCGTCGAGATCGCTGTAGCGCATCTCCCAGATACCAGCGCTCAGCAAGCGTTCATAACATCGGAATTGCGCCTCACGTACTTCCTGTGTACCAAATGTCACGTAGCGTTGGCACCACTCCAGTGCTTCGTCCTTGGGGTACCGACGGATGCGGGAGGGGCCGGGTTCATTCCGATTGAGGAAAACCAGATGATCGATGGAGCAGCCCGGAGTGCTTTGGATAGGGAGCTCGCTCGTGAATATTTCGAGGCCGATCTTGCCGTTGGGCCGCTTGAATGGCAAGCGATCCTGCAGTTCCGGAAAAAGCCGGCCGGCATCGTCGCGTAGACGAATGGCATACGGATCGCCCATCGCGTATCGGTCCGCGCGGTTGCGCACCAGTAAAACCCCGTCGTCCGAGACGAAGGTCCAACCGGCGCGCGCACAGGCATAGCTGAGCGTGCTCTTGCCGGCGAACGAATCGCCCATCAGCGCCACGCCGCAGCCGTTACGGACGACAAGACCGCAGTGGAGCGATGCGCCGTACTGTTGCTCGATCAGGGTCAGCCCCGCCGCGGTAAGAAAACGGTAACGGATCTGCCCATGATCGGCCGCTACGAGCTCCGTCGTCCAGCCGAAACCGAAATTCTGTTTGAAATCGCAGACCATGAAGTTCTCTGCGTCGGCAACGAAAAACAACAGATGCTCGCGCGAGCGGAAGATGGATTGCGGCGGTAACTGAGTGCTGCTGCTTGGAGCCACACCCAAATCCATTCGCGCGGGCGCTTCGTCGAACTGCTGAACGAATCTCCCCCAACCTTCTTCGGCGGCTTGGATCACGTGAGCCGAATTGGTTGCCAAGTCGAGCGGGAATCCGAAAGGGTAAAACCTGGCGCGCAACGGCAGCTCGAACGCCGAAAGCACGGGATCGGGAAGCACCATTTCCAGAATACTTTTCTCGTTCATTCGTTGTAAGATTACGTCATCGGACGTCTGAAAGCTAGCGGTCTAGGCGCGCGCAAGGGAGATTTTACAAGAAAGGTACAAACTGGAAACAAGCCGGATCGCAAAGCCGGCCAAAGCGATGCCGACTACTCCCCACCATCGCATGAACGCGTAGTCCAGAATTAAAGTAAGCGCCAGACTCAGCGCCGCCACGCGATACAACAGGTGATTCGCTTTGAGCGCGGATGTCAATCGGATTTCAAGGGCTAACAAAACAGCGATGGGGAGTTGCAACAACGAGGCTCTCTGGACCATCGAGACCAGGTGCGCGGCTGTTTCTGTGAATGCGCCTTGTTGAAAGAGAACTCGAATGATGGGCTCGGAGAAATACATCAGCCCGGCAGTGATAGGCAGAATAACCGCCAGAATGGCCAATCCATAGGTTCGCAAAGTACGGCGGAGCACGCGTGGATCGCTGAGCATGGCGCCGACCGAGATGTGCGGCAGAACGGCTGTGCCGACCGCGGTGGGCCCGATTACGATCAGCACGCCCAGTAAGCGCGTGCCGTAACTTAGAGCAGACACGCTGCCGGAACCCAATCGAGCGGCGATGCCTTGGTCGACCAGCGATGTTCCAGTCATGACCAATGTGACGGCCACCAGAGGAATATATTGATCCGCCACCTGACGCAATGACGCGGTAACTCCCGCCCAACGCGGGATCATTGGGTATCCAGCGCGTTTCACGCCGATCCCAGCGGCAATCGCTTCCAACGTTCCACCCGCCAGAGTGGCGACGGCCAGCGCCATCACGCCATATTGTTTCCCGCCGGCCAGGATCGCCACGATGGACACGATGGGCGTGATGAGAGGCACTGCAGCGGAGTACGCAAATTGATGTTCGGAGTTCAGCACCGCGCGCCAGGTGGACGCCAGGCTGGCGCATGGAACTACCGCGATCATGATCAGCAAAAGCTTCTCGGTGAGAGCCAACTTATCGGGCGCGAAGCTGGGGGCGAGTAACGGAAGGACAATGCCGGAAGCCGCCGCAGCTAAGAGGGCCGCGATGACTAAGGCCGCGCCCGCAGCCGCCAGCACGTTCGAATATAGCGCTTCCGCGGCGGCTTTTCCTTGCTTCTGGCGAAGCTCGATCAACGCTGGAATCATCGCCGAATCGAGCGGCCCCGCCAGCAGGTCCATGAAAAAGGCAGGCAGCAGAAACGCGATGAGGAAGGCGTCCATGGCATCGCCGGCGCCGAACAATCGCGCGGCTAGAATCACTTTTACGGCGCCTGCCACTTTCACAGCGGCGGTCCAGCTACCGACGGTCGCGGTGTCGGCCAACATGCGCCAACTGGTGGAGCGCGGCGGGCCCGTTTCGCGGCTGTACTCGGTCGGCCGGTTCATGCGTCTGCCAAGCATGGCATACTTCCTACGATAGTCAATGAGAGTAAAGTTTCCATGCGCGCGGCCATCGTCCATTATTGGCTGGTGAACCTCCGCGGCGGCGAGAAAGTGGTGGAGGCGCTGTGCCGCCTGCTGCCGGACGCCGATATTTTCACGCTGTTCTACGATCCCGGAGCCGTGTCGCCGGTTATTCGCGCGCGTCGAGTGCGAGCGTCCTTTCTGCAGCCGCTTCGGAAACATTATCGATCGCTTCTCCCCTTGATGCCGATGGCGCTGGAGAATTTCGATCTGCGCGATTACGATCTGGTGGTGTCGAGCGAGTCAGGACCGGCTAAGGGCGTGATACTTCCTTCTACGACGCGGCACGTATGTTACTGCCACACACCCATGCGGTATTTGTGGGACCTATATCCCGCATATCGCAACGACTGGACGCACTCGCGCCTGAAGCGCGCCCTGATGGCGCCGTTTGCAAATTATCTGCGGCTGTGGGATTACGCATCGGCGGCGCGAGTGGATGATTTTGTAGCCAATAGCGAAAATGTGAAGCGGCGGATCTGGAAGACGTACCGCCGGGAATCGGTGGTGGTCTCGCCCCCCGTAGCGGTAGAGACGTTCTATTCAAAACCGTCTGAAGATTATTACCTGATTGTCTCGGAGCTGGTGGCATACAAGCGCCTGGATTCGGCAGTTCGCGTCTGCGCTGCTACGGGGCGCAAACTCCGCGTGGTGGGCGACGGACCGGAATACAAAGCGCTGCGGCGGCTCGCCAACGGGAACATCGAGTTTTGCGGGAAGGCCAGCGACGGCGAACTCCGCGACTTGTATTCTCGCTGCCGGGCATTCCTGATGCCGGGCGAGGAGGATTTCGGGATCACGGCGGTGGAGGCGCTGGCGAGTGGAAAGCCAGTGATCGCGCTGGGCAGAGGGGGCGCGCTTGAGACGGTGCCGGTGGACGAACCGGTCGGCGGCAGCTTTTTCAGCGAAACCACGGATGCGTCGCTGCAGGACGCTCTGAAGCGCTGGGAGCTGCGTGAGAATCTGGTTCAGCCAGCGGAGTTGCAATCCTGGGCGGCGAGGTTTTCCGAGGCGGAGTTTGCGAGAAAGATGCGGGCGGAGTTGTTTCCGGAGTCCCCGCAGGACATTGCCAACTTGTAAAACTGTTGTAAAAACCATCATCCGGCTGTCAGAGTCCCGCGATGAGGGGTTACAATTTCGGTGGGTATGCAGACTGTTCTGGTGATCGACGACGACCGTAGCGTGCGGGACACCATCGGCGTGATGCTGGAACAAGAGGGATTTCACGCGGTGCTGGCTGGCGATGGTACCAGCGGCCTGAGTCAAGCGGTGGAATTGAAGCCCGGGCTTATTCTGGTGGACCTGCGGATGCCGGGGCTCAGCGGCGAAGAGGTGTGCCGGCAACTTCGCGCTACTGGAATGACCACACCGCTCATTGTCCTGAGCGCTATGTGCGGCGAGATGGACAAAGTGCAGTTGCTCGAAATCGGAGCCGACGATTATGTAGTGAAGCCATTTGGAGCGCGCGAGCTGTTGGCGCGCATCCGCGCAGTATTGCGGCGCGCAACACCGGAAGACAGCAAGGTGATGGGATTCGCGAACATAGAAGTGGATCTGACGCGGCGCGTGGTATCACGGCACGGCGAAGAGTTGAAAATGACGCGAGCGGAGTACAATCTGCTCACATTCTTCCTGCAAAATCCAGACCGGGCGCTGACGCGCGAAATGATTCTCAATTCGGTATGGGGCTACGATTCGTTTCCCAACACGCGAACCGTGGATGCCCACGTGGTGCGGCTGCGGCAGAAGCTGGAGCCGGATTCCGGCAATCCTCGCCACTTTCTCACGGTCCACGGAGTGGGCTATCGCTTCCTCCCCTAGGCTTTCATGACTCGCAACGTGCTGATCGTCGAAGATACCGAAACGTGCCGGGACACTCTCGAAGTGGCGCTCATGAAGCTTCCCAATCTCGCCGTGCAATCGGTAAACAGCGCCGAAGAAGCGCTGGAATGGCTGGACGCAAACGAAGCGTGCGCACTGGTGACTGATCTTCACTTGCCGCTGATGAATGGTTTCGAGCTGATTGAAGCAGTGCGCGGGCGGCCGTGGCGGGCATCGCTCCCCATTCTAGTGATCAGTGGAGATAGCGATCCGCGTATTCCGACTCAGGTAGCCAAGCTGGGGGCGAATGCTTTTTTTTCGAAGCCATATTCACCGGCCGAGGTTCGGCACAAGTTGGAGCAGTTGATTGGTGGTGCGCCGAGCTAGCCCGAGCAAGCGATAATCAAGCTGAGTGGCAATCCATAATTTTCTCTTCCTGTCCGTCTTCACCGGTTTGCTTTGCCTGGCGCAAGATCCAGAAACACTGCTGCGCGATCCCACGGTGAAGGCTGCGCTCGATGCCGCAAAAATCAATGAGCCGCAGGCTATCGAGCGCCAAATCCACGTATGTGAAATTCCAGCGCCGCCGTTCCACGAAACGGAACGTGGGCTCGAATTAAAACGGCTGTTCGTGGATCTTGGGCTCGAGAACGTCCGCATCGATAAGGCCGGCAACGTGATTGGAACGCGACCAGGATTATCGCCGCGGCCTAATCTGGTTTTCAGCGCGCATCTCGATACGGTTTTTCCGGAAGGAACAGTCGTGAAGGTTTCGCGCGAGGGCCATGTTCTCAAAGGACCCGGCATCGGTGACGATTGTCGCGGATTGGCCGTGATGCTGGCGACAATACAGGCTTTAGATCAGGCCAAGGTGCAAACGCCGGGGACCATCACGTTCGTCGCCGACGTCGGTGAGGAAGGCCTCGGGGATCTGCGGGGCGTCAAAAATCTTTTCGGCGAAAGCATGCCGGGCCAGATCGATAAGTTCATCTCGGTGGATGGGAACGGCCTGGACATAGTGAATATCGGTGTGGGCAGCATGCGGTATCGAGTGACGTTCAAGGGGCCGGGCGGACACAGTTACGGCGCTTTCGGAATGGCCAATTCGATTCAGGCGATGGGCCGCGCGATCGCAAGGATCTCCGATTTCAAAGTGCCGGCTAATCCGAAAACGACGTTCAATGTCGGGCGAGTGGGAGGCGGCACGTCCGTCAACGCGATTCCGTCCGAGGCTTGGATGGAGGTGGATATGCGCTCGGCCGATGTTTCGTCCTTGAAGGCGTTGAATGACGAATTCCTAGCCGCAGTCCAGGCTGCAGTGGAGGAGGAAAATCGGCGCTGGAACAATCGCGGCAAGGTCAGCGCGTCGCCCGAACCGGTGGGACTTCGTCCGGCGGGGCAAACTCCGGAGGGGTCGCCCATCGTCCAGACCGCGTTGGCTGTTTCGCGCGCGATGGGGATTGTGGAGAACCTGCGCGAAGGCTCGACTGATGCGAACGTTCCCATGAACATGAATATCCCGGCGATTACGATCGGTGGCGGCGGCTCGGGATCGGGGGTTCACACGCTAAACGAATCTTTCGATACCAAGGATTCATGGCGGGGAACGCAGCGCGCCGTGTTGTTGGCGATCGCGCTGGCACGGTAGCCTGTGGCTGGTCTGCGCGACTATAATCAAAGAAATGTCTGAGGTTCACCGATCGGTCTGCGCTCTGGATTGTCCGGACTGCTGTTCGCTGCTCATCAACGTGGACGGCGGAAAAGGTAGCCACTTGCGCGGTGATCCAGCGCATCCGATCACGCGCGGATTCCTGTGCGGAAAAGTGGCGCGGTATCTGGAGCGTGAATATTCCACCGAGCGCCTGCTCTATCCGCAGAAACGCACGGGCCGAAAAGGTGCGGGCCAATTTGAGCGGATCTCGTGGGATGAGGCGCTGGACACCATCGTCGGCCGATTGCAATCGATCTCCGCCGAATACGGCTCGGAAGCCATTTTGCCTTACAGCTACGCAGGCACCATGGGGCTGCTGAACGGCGGCGGCATGGACCGGCGTTTCTTTCACCGATTGGGCGCGTCACGCCTGGATCGGACCATTTGCTCGGCGGCGGGTGGAGCGGGGTTGGTGGCGACGCTCGGCTTCAAATACGGAACCGAGCCCGAGCAGTTCACTCACTCCAAGCTGATCATTGCCTGGGGCGCGAATATTCTGGGAACCAACGTGCATCTGTGGCCCTTCATTGTGGAGGCGCGGCGCAAGGGCGCACGATTCTACACCATCGATCCAGTTCGCAACCGCACAGGACGATTGTCGGACAAGCATTTCAGCATTTTCCCCGGAAGCGACCTGGCGCTGGCTCTGGGCTTGATGTACGTCATCCTCGGAGAGAATCTGCAGGATGCCGACTATGTCGCGAGGTTCACCGACGGGTTCGACGAGTTGAAAGAACTAGCCTGGAAATATCCTCCGGAGCGGGTGGAAGCGCTCACTGGTATCGATCGAGCTGACGTGGTTTCGCTCGCGAGAGAATATGCCACCACGCGGCCGGCAGTCATCCGCTTGAACTACGGGACCCAACGGAGCGAACGTGGAGGCACGGCCGTCCGAGCGATTGCCGCACTCCCCGCTCTGACCGGTTCGTGGCGCGAAGTCGGCGGCGGTTTGCAGCTCTCCACCAGCCAGGCGTTTCGCTTGAACAAGCAGGATCTGGAGATGCCCGAGCTGCAATGGCGTTCTCCACTGGGGCGCGAAGCGCGCATGGTCAACATGTCCGAGCTTGGAAAAGCGCTCACCAGCTTGGACGATCCGCCGGTGAAGGCGATGATCGTGTATAACTCGAATCCAGCTTCCATCGCTCCCAACCAGAATCTGGTGTTGAAGGGGATGCAGCGCGAGGATCTGTTCACGGTGGTGCTGGAGCAGTTCCAGAACGACACCGCGGATCATGCCGACATTCTGCTGCCGGTGACAACTTTCCTGGAGCACACGGATCTGTATTTGGCCTACGGTCATTACTATCTGCAACTGGCGCGGCCTGCTCTTCCGGCGCCCGGTGAGACCAAGCCGAACGTCGAGATTTTCCGCTTGTTGGCAGAGCGAATGGGTTTTGAGGACACATGTTTTCTTGATTCGGAAGACGACATGATCCGCACGCTGCTCAACTCCGATCATCCTTTTGTCAAAGGCATCACGCTGGAGCAATTGGACCGCGAACATTCCGTGCGGCTGAACATCGCGCCAGAGGGTCAACCGTATCTGCCTTTCGCCCAAGGAGGCTTCGGCACGCCTTCCGGTAAGTGCGAGTTTCACGCGGAGAAGTTGGATTATCAACCGCCCACGGAGTCCCGTCTGGGCGCCGCGGAATTGCGATCGAAGTTTCCGCTCGAAATGATTTCCGCCAAGAACGACGACAGCATGAACTCCACTTTCGGAAACCAATCGCGGACGGATCGCCAGACCTCTGTGCTGTTCCTCAGCCGCGCCGATGCGGAGCCGCGCGGAATCGCAAGCGGTGACCGGGTCCGGATGTTCAACGGACGCGGCAGTTGTACGCTAGTGGCGGAAGTGGACGGCAAGGTTCGGTCAGGGGTGGTGTGCGCGCCCTCAGTTCGCTGGAACAAACTGTCGCCCGATGGCCGCAACGTGAACGCGCTCACTTCCGATCGGCTCACGGACCTAGGCGGCGGCCCGACCTTCTATAGTTGTCTGGTGGAAGTCGAAAAGTGCGGCGACTGACGGGGAAGAAGGCAGAAGGCAGGCAGCAGAAGGCAGCCTCTTGCCCCGAAGCGTCCCGCATTGAATACCCGATTCGATGCTGCTTTCTCCCTTCTGCTCTCTGCCTTCTGCCTTCTGCCTAGATGCCTGCTCGTTTGCGACAAATCCTCTACTACGGTTTTCCCATGCTCTTTTGCGTGGCCGTGCATTGGCTGGGGATGAAGATCTGGTTTTACGGCGACGACTTTGCATGGCTCGGGCTCCGCCAGCAACTGCAGACTCCGCGAGATCTCATTCATATATTGTTCAGCCCCCAGGCGGAAGGGACAGTGCGGACTCTCAGCGAGCGGCTATTCTTTCTCGTCTTTAGTTCGATCTTCGGATTGGAATCGCCGCCGTTTCGAATCTGGGTGTTTCTTACGCAGTTCGTCAACATCGCGCTACTGATGCAGATTGCGCGGCGGCTTACCGGATCGTCCACCGCAGCATTCTTGGCCGCGCTGCTTTGGACTGCTAATGCGGGAATCGCCATCGCCATCAGTTGGAGTTCGGCCTACAACGAGATCGCGGAAGCTTTATTCATTCTTCTCGCGTTTCGCTTGTTCCTGGCATACGTCGACACCGGCCAGCGTAAGTTCTGGATTTGGCAGTGGGTGGTTTTCCTGCTCGGATTCGGAGCATTGGAATTGAATGTGGTATATCCGGCGATTGCAGCAGGCTATGCGCTGTGCTGCGCGCGCCAGTATTTGCGAAAGACTCCGTATCTGTTCATTCCGTCGATCCTTTTTACGTTGGTTCACCTTTTCCTGATTCCAGCGTCGACGGACGAACACTATAAGATGCACTTCGACGGCAGTCTGCTCACCACGTTCTGGAAGTATTGGGCATTTGCGGTGGGCGCGGTGCGGGATTCTCAAGCAGACTGGCGCCCGGTGTGGCTGGGTATCGGATTCACCGCGCTCGCAACCGTTGCGCTCGGGATTTTCGTTTTTCGGAAAGTGCGCAACGGCGAATGGACGGCAGTCTTTTTGGCAGCCTGGTTCGTCATCGTTTTGCTGCCGCTGCTGCCGTTCAAGAATCACTTCACCGAATATTACGTTACCGTTCCTTCCATCGGGCTCGCGATTCTGGCGGCGTGGGCCATGGCATCCAGCAGGCCGACGCTCACGCTAGGAACTGCCGCGCTACTGGCCGCGGGCTATCTGACTCTCGCGATCACTGATAATCGCATGGCGGAGACGTATCACTACAACAATGCCCGCCGGCTGAAGTATTTGATGACGGGGCTGGAGTCGCAGCAGAAAATGCATGCCAGGGAGGTGGTGCTGTTGAGTGGCATCGACAGCGATCTGTTCTGGAGCGGATTCTGTGACAACCCGTTCCGGCTGCTCGGAATCTATCATGCCTACCTGGTTCCCGCATCGGTTAAGGCTGTGCAACCGCATCCGGAGTGGGGCTGCGACACGTCCCGTTTTTCAGTCAACATAGATGACGCCGTGCCGGTGTTGCGCAACGGTCATGCTGGTGTTTTTGAGCTGGACGGGCGACACGTACGCGATATCACCCAGCAATACTTGAAAACGGTTGCCGCGGAATATGCCGAGAGGCATCCGGATTTCATCGAAGTATCGGATCCGATGTTTCAGAACCGTCTGGGACCAACCTGGTATCCGGCCGAACCTGGCTATCGCTGGATGCCGAAAACGGCGACGGTGAAAATCCACGGGCCCACCAAGAGTGGACAGATCCTGGAAGCCGGCTGCTATTGTCCTGCAGCGGTAGTGGCTCAAGGTCCACTCGAGGTTTCATTTCGAGCGGATGGAATTCCACTGGGAACGTCCACACTGACGCAACCGAATCAACTGTTCACATTGAAGTTCCCGTGGCCGCCGCAATTACTGGGAAGATCCATGGTGGAAGTTGAAATCGAGGTTAACCATACGCTCGAGCCCGCCGGGGAGACGCGGCCCCTCGGGCTGGTCTTCACAACGTTTACGATTAAATAAGCCATGAACTACTATCAACAGCATCACGAGGATTATCTCGAGGGACTCAAGACGTTCCTCCGCATTCCGAGCATCAGCACGCTCTCCGAGCACAAGCCGGATATCCAGAAGGCGGCCGAGTTCGTGCGCGACGAGTTAAAGAAAGCCGGCCTCGATCAGGCGCAGCTGATCGAGGGGCAAGGGAATCCGTTGGTGTACGCCGAGTGGCTGGGCGCGCCCGGGAAACCGACGCTCCTGTTCTATGGCCATTACGACGTGCAGCCACCGGATCCGCTGGACGAGTGGAAATCGCCTCCGTTTGAGCCGGCCATTCGCAACGACAATATCTACGCCCGCGGATCGGCGGACGATAAAGGCCAAACCTACATCCTCATCAAAGCCGTGGACGGGTTGTTGAAGCAGCACGGCAAACTTCCCATCAATGTGAAATTTCTGGTGGAGGGCGAGGAGGAGGTGGGCGGCGAGCACATTGAGAGTTATGTGGCTTCGAAGCCCGCGCGCCTCAAAGCTGACGCGGCGGTGATCTGCGACACGGAAATGTTCGCCCCGGAACTGCCCACCATTTGCGTGGGACTGCGCGGCATCGTGTACGGGGAGCTATGGGTGCAGGGCGCGGATCATGATCTGCACTCGGGCATCTATGGGGGCGCGGCGCCGAATCCCATCCAGGCCATCGCCGAGATTTTGTGCGCGCTAAAAGATGCTCAGGGACACATTCGGATTCCCGGATTTTATGATCGCGTGCAGAAGCCGAGCGACAAGGAACGGGCTGCGTGGGCGCGGCTTCCACTCAACGAAAAAGAGTACACAGAAAAAGAGATGGGCGCCAAGGAGTTGGTGGGTGAGCCGGATATTCCGCTGCTGGAGCGCACCTGGGCGCGGCCGACGCTCGAAGTACACGGCATTCGCGGCGGGTTCACCGGCGAAGGCGCGAAAACCGTGATTCCCGCTCGGGCCGTCGCCAAGATCAGCATGCGGCTGGTTCCCGACATGAATCCGAAAGAAATCATCCGGCTGTACAAGAGCTATGTGAAAAAGATTACGCCCCCGGGCATCCGCACCGCCATCCGCATTTTGAGCTCCGCGCCCGCCTCCGTGGTGAGCACGGATAGCCGCTGGATCGCTGCCGGCGCCGAAGCCTTGGAACAGGTCTTCAAGAAAAAAACCGTCTACATGCGCTCGGGCGGTTCCATCCCCGTCGTGGGCACTTTCCAGAAGTTCCTGAAGGCGCCGAGCGTCATGATGGGCTTCGGCCTCCCCGATGATAATATTCACGCCCCGAATGAGAAGTTTCATCTGCCTAATTTCTACCGCGGCATTAAGACGGTGGGGAGATTCCTGGAGTTGCTGGGGAAGTGAAGGAAATCCGTCGAGGAGTTGCGAAGTTGAAAAGTTGAAAAGTTTAACGCCTTCCTGTTCACATCGAG
>Ga0187859_10001016_pt1 | contig 18290 bp, 13 predicted proteins | sample June2016WEW_10_1_2_FD_133019 | JGI IMG/M metagenome (GOLD analysis project Ga0187859, IMG submission 133019) | Peatland microbial communities from SPRUCE experiment site at the Marcell Experimental Forest, Minnesota, USA - June2016WEW_10_10 | ecosystem: Environmental > Terrestrial > Soil >...
ACGACCTTCACCGTCCTGAGCAGACTCGGTCTCGAACTGAAGCGCCAAGAGGATGTCTTGCCGGTATACACCGTGGAGCGCATCGAGCGCCCGGCCGCCAACTGACGATCACGCTCTATTGTGCGCGGCTCAATCAACCCCGCTCATTTTAGTAAACGTTTCCGAGTGGGGGCTCCCGAAGTCGAATTCGAGGAAAATACAGGACGAAGCGGCGCGTGAGCCTCTGAAGGGCAATCGGCTCCACCTGTCATAAGTTAGCGCTCATGGGGACTTGCCCTACAATGGATTAAGCCGGGCCTATGTTTCACCGCTTCAACGAGCACGCTCGCCGGGCGATCTTTTTCGCTCGCTATGAAGCCGGTTCGTTCGGTTCCAAATTTATAGAGACGGAACATTTGCTGCTCGGCCTCATCCGGGAAGACAAAGTTCTTCCTTTAAAACTGCCGGGCGGCGCAAGCGAGAAAATTCGCAAACGGATCGCGGCGAGCCTTTCCGATCCCGTCCGGAAGATCTCAACCTCAGCGGATATGCCGCTCAGTACCGATTCGAAGCGCGTTTTGTCGAATGGGGCGGAGCAAGCGGACAAGTTGAGTCACCATTCTATCGATTGCGGCCACCTGATTCTCGGTTTATTGCGAATCGAGACTTGCACGGCAGCCACTCTGCTCCGAGATTTTGGAATTGAGTACGAAAATTATGTCGAAGTTGTAAGCGACACATTATCGCCGGCGCCCGTGCCGCCGCCAATTCTCGAACAACCTGAACCGCCCGCGGCGTCCTCGCTCCTCGACGCGATCGATGCGCTGCAGCGGCTGGTTGAGGAGACCCTCCGGCACCTCCCGGAGTATTCCGATTCCTACGCCGATCAGCGCCTCAAGCGCAAGCCCTGGACGCGCAAGGAAGCTTTCGGCCACCTGGTGGATTGGGCTGTTGCACATCAGCAATGGTTCGCGCGCGCAATTACGGAGCCGAGGTTAGTGGCAGAGAGCTACCCGTTGGATGAATGGGTCCCGGCCCAGCAGTACCGGCATTATGCATTCCAGGATCTGGTGGATCTGTGGGTTTTGTTGAATCGACTTCTGATCCATTTGCTGGCGCTGATTCCGGAAGACAAGCTGGGCTTGCTATGCCACATCGGCGTGCAGGCGCCGATCCCATTATCGAGGTTGATTGAGCGCTACGTGGAGCATTGCGAAGACCTGGTTGCTCAGATTCTGTCGCGTCTGTAGCGAGGCGGCGCATGTTTGAGCGATATACCGACAAAGCGCGGGGAGCTCTCTTCCTAGCCCGCTATGAAGCGAGCATTCTCGGGTCTTCTCTGATCGAAGCCGAGCATCTTCTGCTCGGTCTCCTCAAGGAAGACAAGATTCTTCTCGGCGTGCTACGGGACGACGTTGCGGAAGCCATCCGCGCCGAAATCGAGCAAAGCTCGCCGCGCGGCGATCAGCGCGTTCCTGCCATAGATCTGCCGTTCAGTGTCGAATCTAAGCGCGCTCTTGCGTACAGCGCCGAGGAAGCCGTGCGCTTAGGCCATGGACTCATAGATTGTCCTCACCTCACGCTTGGCCTGCTTCGCGTGGATGGTTGCATGGCGGCAAACCTTCTACGGGTGCGTGGCATCCAGAGCGTTGCTTATCGATCCATGGTAGGTGGCCGGCCGGCAGCGCCGCTTCAACCCACGGCGCCTCTGCGACCCGCGGCGCCATGGCTTGAAGACACAATTGCGACGCTTGAAAATCTTGTCGGGCGAACGCGCAAACATCTGAAGAGGTATGCGGACGTCTACGGCGAACAGCGGTCCCAGACGGATAAACCCTGGACGCGCAAGCAGGCCTTGGGCCACCTGGTGGATTGGGCCGCCGCGCACCATGTGTGGATCGCACGCGCACTCACCGAGCCGAAGTTGTCTGCTAGCGGTTATCCGCCGGATAGTTGGGTGTCGGCGCAAAAGTATGAGAACTACGTGTGGCAGGAGATCGTGGATCTGTGGGCGGCACTGAACATGCTGCTGATCCACGTGCTGGCGCAGATTCCGGAAGCGAAGCTCGGTCTCGAATGCCGTATCGGGAGTGAAGAGCCGGTCCCGCTATCGAAGCTGATCGAGCGGTACGTGGAACATTGCGAAGGCGTGGTTGTGTCGATCCTGGCCTAGTGTGCTACCCTAGCGAAGTATGGTAGAGCTGCAAGGCACGCTGGTGCTGTTAATTCTGAAAACCCTGGCGCACGGCCCCAATCACGGCTTCGGGATCGCGCTCCACATCCAGGCTGCCTCGGATGGATTGCTGCGGGTGGAGGAGGGCTCGCTGTATCCGGCGCTGCACCGGTTGGAGCGCGACAAACTGGTATCGGCCGAGTGGAAGGTCACCGATAACAAGCGCCGCGCGCGCTATTACAAACTCACGCCCGCTGGACGCAAGTGGCTGGCCAAGGCGGAAGATAACTGGGATTCCATGGCCAAAGGCGTGGGCCGAGTGCTGAGGTTTGCGTGAGCGACCGGGACGATTTCAGGGAAGAGATCGAATTCCACGTCGACATGCGTGCCGAACTGAATCGCGCGGGCGGAGTTTCCGAGGACCAGGCGCGCGAATCCGCCCGCCGCCAATTTGGAAACGCAACATTAATTCAGGAGGACATGCGCCGCATGCACGTCAATACTTTTCTCGAAAGTCTTCTGCAAGACTTGCGTTACGCCACGCGCGGATTCGCCCGCCAGCCTCTGTTCACATTGACTGCCGTCTTCGCGGCGGCGCTAGGCATCGGTTCCACTAGCGCCGTCTTCAGCGTGGTGGATCGCATCTTGTTCCGCAGCCTTCCCTACGCGCACGACGACCGGCTGGGTTCCTTAGGAATGATCGCGCCGCTGGATACTAACGAATTCCTTTTTGCTGATGCATATTTTGACTGGCGCAAGCATCAGACGCCATTTACATCCGTCACATCGTTCACGGCGGGTGTTGCGGATTGCGACCTTACTCAAACTAATCCCCTGCGTTTGGGCTGCGCTCAGGTGGAGGGCAATTTTCTCTCTACCTTTGGGGTTTCGCCGGTTCTCGGAAGGGATTTCACGGCGCAAGAAGATGTTCCCAATGGTCCGCGAGTGGCTCTCATGAATTACGGTTTATGGCAGAGCCGTTTCGCGCGCGATCCGAATATACCGGGCAAGACCGTGCTGATCGACGGCCAGCCGGTGACGATCGTCGGCGTATTGCCGCCGAATTTTGAAATGCCAACGCTCGCGCATGCCGATCTGCTGTTTCCCGAGGCGCTGGATGAAGCCCGGGAGCGTGCCGGCCGCGCCCTGCGCGTGTTTGCGCGATTGAAGCCGGATGTAACGCTGGCGCAAGCTCAGGCTGCGATGCAGCCTCTATTCGAAGCGTCCCTGCAATATGTTCCTCCGCAATTCCGCAAGGAAGTGCACCTGCGCATGCGCAGCCTGCGGGATCGTCAAGTGCAGGATGCGCGCACCGCTTCCTGGGTGCTGTTGGGCGCGGTGGGCGCGGTGCTCCTGATCGCCTGCGCCAATATCGCGAACCTGTTGCTCGCGCGCGCTACCAGCCGCAGGAAGGAACTGGCCGTCCGCGCGGCTCTAGGCGCCGGACGCGGCCGTTTAATACGGCAGACGCTGACGGAAACTTTGTTGCTCGGCACAATGGGCGGGGTAGCTGGATGCGCCCTGGCTTGGGCGTTATTGCGGATGTTTGTTAGCTTGGCTCCGGAGGGGATTCCGCGCTTGGACCAAGCGGCACTCGATCCGCGCGTCCTGCTATTTACGTTGGCTGGGTCCATCGCTTCAGGCTTGTTATTCGGCATCGCGCCCGCGATCCAGAATCCGCAAGCGGAATCGCTCACCGGATCGCGCACCGCTGGCACCCGCAGAATGCTGCTGCGCGAGTGGCTCTGCGCTGGACAAATTGCAATTTCGCTGGTGCTGCTGGTCTTGGCCGGCATGCTGCTGCGCAGCCTCTGGAAAATCCAGAGCGTTCCGATGGGCTTAGAAACCGAGCACGTAATCACTGCGGAATTCGTTCTGAGCCGGCTAGGCTATTCCGAAGATGCGCGCCAGCATCAGTTTCTCAACGAATTGGAAGCGAGGCTGGCGAAAATTCCGGGCGTAGGGTCGTTTGCCATCAGCGATTCGTTACCACCGTCGGGCGGCACGCGTGGCCGGCTGCTGGCATCCATGCAGGTGGAAGGTCAACCGCCGTTCGACAAAGGCACCGGAGGCTTGATCATGTGGCGCTACGTCACGCCCGGGTATTTTTCGGCTCTCGGGATTCCAATCGTGCGCGGGCGTGCGTTCACCGAAAACGACCGCGCGCCCGGTGCAAGTTCGATGATGCTCAGCCAGACGTTCGCTCAGCGGCTGTTTCCGAATGGAGATGCGGTGGGCAAGCGGATCAAGACCGTGGAATGGGCTACTATCGTCGGCGTGGCCGCGGATGTCAGGAATTTGGGCCCCCTGCAGCCTGCCGAACCCGAGTATTACATCCTGCGCAGACATGTTCCGGACGAGATTTCACACATCCAGGAGCCGCCCACCGGATGGCGCCAGGCCAAGGTCGCTATCCGTACATCGGTGAACGCCAACGTGATGGCGGGCTGGATCAAGCGCGAATTCGCGGCGCTTGATCCCGCGTTGCCCGTTACCATCGGCAGCATGCAACGGCGCGTGGGCAGGCTGGTGGACCGGCCGCGCTTCAACGCGCTGCTGTTGACTCTGTTCGCAGGGATGGGAGTGCTGCTCGCGGCCGTCGGACTGTACGGCGTGATGGCGTTCCTTGTAGCACAAAGGACCGCGGAGATCGGCGTGCGAATGGCCTTGGGCGCCACTCCCGCAGCGATCACCAAGCTGGTGCTCTCGCGCGCGGCGGGTTGGACGCTAGCGGGTGTGCTGGCGGGTCTGGCTGGATCAATATTTGCTACGCGCGCTTTACAGAGCATGTTGTTCGGGGTTGAGGCGCGCGATCCCAGCACGTATTTGGTGGTGCTGCCGGTGCTGCTGCTGATCGCCCTCGCCGCGGCCTGGATTCCCACGCTCCGGGCCGCGCGGGTGGATCCGATGAACGCGTTGCGCCACGAATAATTGACAAAGTCAACTATCTGGCCGACAATGGAGCATGCGCCAGCACGCCGGCTCCGTTCGCAGCTTCAATCGCTTTTACACCAAACAAATCGGCCTGCTGCGCAAGGGCTATCTGGACAGCGCGTTCTCGCTCGCCGAAGTGCGGGTTCTCTATGAGCTGGGCCGCAAGAAACATCCCATCGCCGTTGACATCGCAAAGGAGCTGGATCTCGACGCCGGTTATTTAAGCCGATTGCTCGCGAAGTTTGAAAAGCGCGGGTTAATCTCGAGAAAAGCTTCCGGAACCGATGCGCGCCAGAGTCACTTATCGCTGACTAAGCGCGGCCGCCAAGCCTTTGCTCCGCTCGAAGTGAAGACGCAGCGCCAAGTTACCGCCATGCTCAACCGCCTTTCCGCCTCGGACCAACAGCGCCTGGTGGACGCCATGCACACCATAGAAGCGCTGCTGGGCGCCGAGCCCCAGCCGGAGCGTCCGTACACACTGCGGTGTCACAAGCCAGGTGACATGGGATGGGTGGTTCACCGTCACGGTGCGCTTTACGCGGCCGAATATGGATGGGATGAGAGCTTCGAAGCATTGACCGCGGAGATTGTGGCGAAGTTCATCCAGAATTTCGATCCGAAGCGCGAGCGCTGCTGGATTGCCGAACAGGACGGAACTAATCTCGGTTGTGTTTTTCTGGTGAAAAAGTCGGATCGGGTTGCCAAGCTTCGCCTGTTGCTGTTGGAACCCGCGGCGCGCGGCCTCGGCCTCGGCAAACGCCTGGTAGATGAATGCATCGGTTTCGCACGGGAGGTAGGCTACCGCAAGATGACGCTATGGACGCAATCCAATCTGCATGCCGCGCGCCACATCTACGCCAGCGCCGGATTCCGTTTAGTGAAGAAATGGCCGGTGAAGCAATTCGGCCACGAGATGTTATCGGAGACTTGGGATTTGAAGTTATAGCGCCCGCTTCAATATCGCGATTTGCCCGGCATGATACAAGTTGTGCTGCACTACGCCATGCAGCAGGAAATAGAAGTGGTACTCCGCTCCGCCGGCTGATTCATTCAGCTTCTCCTCCGGCATCGCGCGAACCGCTGCTACCAGAGCCTGTGTAACAGTCCCAAGCTCCGCGACAGTGGTTTCCCACGTCCCCTGGACCGGCGGCCAATCCTGCTCGCCCGCGAGCGTCTCGTACTTTTTTCCTTCAACGACCGCGAGCGCCTCACGCTCCCAGGCTGTCACATGCAGCACCAGTTCCAAGATGCTGTGCGCGCCTGAAACCGGCTTGGCCGCGGCTTGCTCCGATGTCACGCCATCCAGCAGCTCTCGCAAGCTGGGACCATGCCAGGCTTGGCCTTCGTAGGATCGGCGAAGTTGGCTCGCCAAACGTTTGGTTTCCATTCGTTCCAGTTTCGCAGAACCAGCCCGCGACACTGTAAAGCTTTTGTGAATTCTCAGTTGAGCGTGTGCCAGAATTGGGGTAGCCCGCATCCAAGAGCTCATGCGCTTCGTTCCTTTGTTCGCTCTTAGTGCGTCTCTTTTCGCCCAAGCCGTGACACCCGGGCCCGGATTCGTTCCATTCGCGGGCGCAAATTCGGGCGTCGGGGACAATGGTCCCGCAATTCTCGCAACATTAGGTTATCCGGAAGCGCTGACGTTGGATGCCCAGGGAAATTTGTATATCGCAGACTTCGCCTTCGCGCGCGTGCGCAAGGTGACGCCGGCCGGAAACATCACTACGGTAGCGGGAAATGGCGTCAACGGATTCTCCGGCGATGGTGGCTTGGCGACCTCGGCGGAACTTTCGTCGCCCACCGGAGTCGCCGTGGATTCCTCCGGCAATCTGTATGTCGCCGACGGTCCGAACGCGCGGATTCGCCGCGTCGGGCGCAGTCCCGCTGAGGGAAGGACCTACGCCGGAGCTGGGATATCTCGGCGTGTTTAACGCTGCGAGTTTAGAAGTAGTTCTCCCTGGGCTCGGGGAGCCGTCTGGCCCAGTGACCCGTGAGCCGATTGCACCGGGGGAGATTCTGATCCTGCATGGAATTTGCATGGGCCCGGAATCGACATTAGTGGGCCACTTCGATTCCAGCGGCGTGCTTTCCAACCAGCTGGGCCAGACGCAAGTGATGTTTGACGACGTCGCCGCGCCGCTCTTTTTTGTGCAGAGCGGACAGATCGAAGTGGTCGCGCCGTATGAGTTGGCCAATAAGAGCGTCACTACGATGCGCGTGACCAATCAGGGGAACAGCACTTCCACCCAGGTAAACGTGATCGACGGCAGGGCAGGGATCTTTACTGTCGACGGGGCTGCCGCGGCCGTCAATGCCGATGGGACCATGAACTCTGCCGCGAATCCAGCCGCGCGCGGCGAGCTGATTGCGCTCTACGCCACTGGCCTCGGCCAGACCAACCCGCCGGGTGTCGACGGCAAGATAGTGAAAAGCGTGGCGACGACGATATCCACAGTGACGGCTTCGATCGACGGGCAGAGCGCCAAAGTGGTCTTCGCCGGTGACGCGCCCGGATTCGTGGGGCTCTCCCAAGTCAATGTCATCGTTCGCAAGGCTTGCCGCCAAGCCCGAGGCCTGGTCCGTCAGCGGTCCCAGTAAGCCTTACGGTGGGGGGCAACGTGAGCGCGCAGGTGGTCTTCATCTTCGTCGAATAATGTAGGGCAGGATGGCATCCCAATGTCACTTAGTTTTTTGATGCCACCAACATTTTCAAGGACTTATGTTGTTTGAGGAACCGCCCGATGTTTCGCCGTAGCCTTCGCCAACGGGCAAGCCAGGCGTCGGCAGGAGTGCCGACGCGGCACGGTGTGCTGGACCTGCCCAGCACACCGTGCCGCGTTCACACTCATGTGAACGCCATGAAAATAGTTCCTCTTCCTAATTGTGTTCCGAAGTGTGTGAAACACGCCCCGCAAACGCGCACGACAAAGCAGACCGCGTTTTTCATGAATGGCGAGGATTATCCCGGTGCAGTCCGGCTGCTAGTTGTGTTGTCATCAAAATGTAATCGGCAGCCGTGCTAGAATAACGCTCTTTATATGTACAATCGAACGTTTCTCGGCTCGATCCTTCTCTTTTTCTCCCTGAACTTCGCCGGCTGGTCCCAACCTTACACCATCACCACCGTCGCGGGAACCGATCGGTTACTCGATGGCCACAGCGCCAACACCGTGCCGCTCCGCAGTCCAGTCGCGGTCGCGGTGGATAGCAACGGTAATCTTTACATCGCGGACGCCAGCGACAACCGCATCAGGAAGGTGGACCCATCGGGGATCATCAGCACTTATGCCGGCACGGGAGTGCCGGGCTACAACGGAGACCGAATTAAAGCGGCGGCTGCGCAACTGAACTTTCCATCGGCGCTCGCGTTTGACGCGGCCGGCAATCTTTATGTTGCGGACCTGGGCAACTCCAGGGTCCGGGTGATTTCTTCGGACGGCACCATCAATACCGTCGCCGGCAATGGCGCACCAGGCATTTTAGGCGATAACGGACCGGCGATTCAAGCGCAAGTGGATCCACTCTCGGTAGCAGTGGATACGCAAGGGAATCTTTTCATTTCAACCACCGAATTTTATATTCGCAAAGTAGATACCAATGGAATCATCACTACCATCGCCGGCCAGGGCCGCCCGGGCTATGGAGGTGACAACGGCCCGGCCAACCTTGCAATCATCGGCCAAGTGCCCGCCATGGTCTGCGACGCCAAGGGAGATCTGTACCTGGCCGATCTTTTTAACGGGTACGTTCGAATGATCGACACCGCCGGCATAATCCATCCAGTCGCCGGCAGCGGGCAATTCGGTTACATAGACGATTTCATTCCCGCCTTGCAAGCAGTGATGTCGCCGCAAGGTCTCGCGCTGGATAGTTCCGGGAATAATCTCTACATTTCGGACCTGACACTCAACGCAGTTCGCGTGGTGGATCTCACTACTATGCTCATTCACTCGGTGGCCGGGAACGGAAACGCAGGTTTCCTCGGCGACGGTGGCACGCCCCTGCTCGCAGAATTAGAGGGCCCGGCGGGTCTCGCTCTCGACTCGAGCAACGATATCTACGTGGCAGACTACGCAAACCGTCGGGTCCGGAAAATTGCGGGCAACGTTATTTCGACGATCGCTGGAACTAGCGACGGCGATGGTGGCCCGGCTACGTCAGCATTTCTCAACTTCCCGCAAGGGCTGGCCGTGGACTCAGCCAACAACCTGGTAGTTGCCGATACCGGAAACTCCATCGCGCGGCGCTTCAGTTTCGGCGGGAGTATTAACACTTTCGGCCAATTGATGGGAGCTCCAGTGGCCGTAGCAGTGGACACCTCCGGAAATTTCTACGTGACGGACGATGAGCCGCTGGTGCTGGAGATCTCGAAGACCGGCGCCACCTCCATTATTGCCGGCGATGCCCAAAGTGGATACAGCGGCGATGGCGGTCCCGCCACCAGCGCCATGATTGCCAATCCTACGGGCGTGGCAGTGGACGCCGCCGGCAACGTCTACTTCACGGATGACACGAATAGCAGAATCCGCAAAGTCACCATTTCCTCCGGTGTCGTCACTACCATTGCCGGCAACGGCAAGCCCAATTATTCCGGCGACAATGGTCCCGCGCTCAACGCGGGATTGGATCCGTTCGATGTCGCCGTCGACAGCCAAGGCAATCTCTACGTGGCCGACTCTTTGAACAGTCGCGTCCGCAAGATTGCGCTGGACGGAACCATTACAACCGTGGCCGGAACCGGCATCGCAGGTTATGCGGGCGACGGCGGACCGGCCGTGGCGGCAGGAATCGCTTTTCCCACTGGCGTGGCGGTAGATGGCGCGGGCAATCTCTACATCGCCGACCATGGCAATGCCGTGGTGCGGCGCGTAACCGCCACTGGACTCATTACCACTATTGCCGGTACTCCCGGACTTTCAATGCCCAGCGCCGGCGATGGTGGACCAGCCGCGGGCGCGCAACTGGACCCCTGGAAAGTCACCGTGGATCCCGCCGGCGACGTCTACGTCACGGATTCGACAAATGATCGAGTCCGCAGACTGACCCTGCTGGTGATCACGCCCGCCAGCATGAGTATCGTCGCCGGCGACAAACAAAGTGGAACCGTGGGGACGGCCTTGGGTGATCCGTTGGTGATAAAAGTTGCGGCAGCCGGTGGCGCGGGAATCCCGGGAGTAACGGTCAACTTCACCGTCAGCCCCTCAGGCGCCGCAACCGTGAATCCGTCGCCTGCTATCACGCTGAATGATGGAACCGTGACGGCAAATGTCCTGCTCGGCATCACGGCCGGGAGTCTCACCATTACCGCCTCTGACGGAATTTCGGATGTGTCGTTCTCTCTGACAGCGAATCCGGCGGTCTCACCGACTGCTCCCGTCATTTCCACGGCTGGGATCGTCAGTGGAGGCTTGAGCGCTCCACCGCTCACCACGGTCGCTCCCAACGCGATCGCGACAATTTTCGGCGATAAGTTTGCACCACCCGGCACGGCCCGGCAAGTAGGCCAGCAGGATCTCGTGAATGGCAAAATTCCGACCAGCCTGGCGGGAGCTTGCGCCGTATTTGGAACCCAGCTCGCGCCAATCCTGGGCGTATATCCCGGCCAGCTCAATATCCAGGTGCCGCAACTTCCGCCCGGCCCGACCCCGGTGCAAGTGATCACACAGTGCGGCACGCCGCAAGCCCAAACCAGCAACGCTGAGACGGTGACCATCCAAGCCACGGCGCCGGAGTTCTTCTATTACGTGCACACTGCAAGCGGGCAGAACCCGATCGCCGCCATCAACGCAGTTACGCACGCGGCCGTGGGCGCCCCTGGGCTAGTATCAGGCGGCGACTTTGCGCCGGCGCAGCGTGGCGATTTGCTGACGCTGTTCGGGACCGGCTTCGGCGCCACAGCTCCGTCGTATGGTCCTGGAGAATTACCCACCGGAGCAGCGCAGGTGACAGCTCCAGTCAGTATTACATTCGGTGGAGTGCAACTAGCGGCATCCGATATTCTATACGTCGGCGTCACCGAGAACGCCGGACTTTACCAGGTCAACCTACGGGTACCCAATCAGGTTCCCGATGGAGACCAATCGCTCGTAATTACGATCGGCGGCGTCGCGTCCCCATCGGGGGGCTTCGTAACCGTGAAGGGCGGCCCCAGCTCGGCAGCGTCTTTGCCCTAGCGCCGGATAACGGCCGGCCGCCCTCAAACTTAGTCCTTTCAGGCCGATGAGCAAGACATGAACCGTCTTGCGCACGGTACTCACACCGCACTCGTTTTCTGTCTGCTGACCGCGGCGGGCGCCGCTCAGGACATCCCTCCGGAAAAAGGGACCGACAGCTCGGCTGCCAAGCCCGAGTCTGTCTTGTTTGAATCGCTTCCGATAGTGGAAGCGGCATCCTTGCACGCTCAGACGCTGCTCGAAGCTCCGGCCAGTGTGACGATTATCACCGACGAAGAAATCCGCGTGCGGGGTTATCGAACGCTCGCGGATGTGCTGGCCGATGTGCGCGGCATGTACGTTACATATGACCGGGCCTACCACTACGTCGGCGTGCGCGGGTTCTCATTGCCGGGCGATTCGAACGATCGTTTCCTGATGATGATCAATGGCCATTCGCTCACCGACAACACGTATGGCCTGGCAAACTTCGGTGAGGACTTCGGGTTGGATCTGGATCTTATCAAACGTATCGAGATTGTGCGCGGCCCATCATCGGCGCTGTATGGAACCAGCGGAATGTTCGCCACCATCAACATCGTTACCAAGTCTCCGGTGGAATACCAGCCGCTGCGCGTATCGGCGGAGCTGGATAGTTTCGGGGAACACAAAGCACAGGTGTCCGGATCACAATATCTCGGCCACGGCGCGAATCTGCTGATCTCGGGTTCCATCTTCAACAGCAGCGGCCAGTCGCCCTTGTTTTTCCCCACCTTTGATACGCCCCAGACCAATCATGGTCTGGCCGTGAACATGGACGGAGAGCGCGGCTATCACGCGTTTGCGAACCTGATCTGGAACAACTGGAGTTTTACAGCCTACTTCAACGATCGGGAGAAGGCCGTTCCCACCGCGTGGTTCGGCACGATATTCGATGACGGCGGCGACCATGTATTGGGCGGCCGCGATTTCGTGGAGGCCAGCTATCAGCGGAGTATGGGGCCGGAAGGCCAGCTCCGCTGGCGAGTCTACTACGACGCGGACCGGTTTCAGGCCCGGCTGGATTTCGCGTTCCCCATCGGACTCGTGGACGGCCGGAATGTGGCCAAAGGCGATTGGATGGGCACCGAGCTCACTTACCGGTTCCGAGTGCCGATTTTCGGATTCCTGACGGTTGGAACCCAGGCAGACTGGGACTTGCGGGCGCAAATAGAGGCCTACAATGCGTCACCGTTTTATCTGCTTTTGGCGAATGTAAACCATCCGGACCGGTCCCTGGCAGTGTTCTTCCAGGATGAATGGAAGTTCTCACAGCGCTGGACATTGTATCTGGGAGGGCGTGCCGACGATTCCAGGAATCATGCACTCGAGCTTACGCCGCGTGTCGCGCTAATCTACCAACCTTCTGAAACCAGCGCCGTGAAGCTGCTCTATGGGCGGTCCTTCCGCAACCCCACTCCATTCGAGCAGTTTTACGGAGAGGGCGTCTCGCAGATTGCCAATCCCGGGTTGGGCCCGGAGCGAATGGAAACTTTCGAGGCGGCCGTCGAGAAGCACCTGGGCAAGAGATTTGAGTTACAAGCCAACGTTTACCACTACCGGATTACCGATTTGATCCAAGCAGTGCTGCTAAGAGGTACGCTCCAGCAATATCAGAACACAAACCCGGTTCAGGCCAATGGCCTCGAAATGGAAGCGAGCGCGAATTTGGGATCGGGATTCAAGATGACCGGAAGCTCGTCGGTGGACAAAGTCTCCGCGGATCTGGGCGATGTCGTGAACGTAAACTCGCCGGCGCGAGTAGGAAAACTGCTGCTGGATTCCCCGGTGTGGCGCCATCGCTGGTCATTGAACGGCGGGCTTCAATATCTGAGCGAGCGGTTAGTGTTGAGCGGAAGCAGGGTCTCCCCGGTGTATCTGACGAATTTCACGGCCACGGGCCGCCTGCCAGGCGACATGGAGCTCACCTTCGGCATTCGCAACGCCTTTAACTACCGCTATTCGGATCCCGCCGGCAGGGTGCAAGAGATGGATAGTATCCAGCAAGATGGCCGGAGCTGCTTCGTGCGCGTTACCTGGGCGCCGGAACGCACCGCGGATGTGGCCCGGGGGCGCGGCGCAGCGAGCAGCCCCGGAAACGAGCCCTAGCATGCGCGCGCGACTCTACGCCGTCGTGGTAATGGCGTTGGGCATTCTGTATCGCCGCGCGGATGCCTTGGATACGCCAGCACGCGCTGACCAGCCCACCGTCGTGATCGTAACCTCATCCGCGGTAGAGGCATTCGAAGAAGCCGTGCGCGGGATTCAACGCGGATTGGGGCCGGCCATCAAAGTAGTCATCGTGGATCTGGCATCTAAGTCACAGCCATCCGCGAATCTGAGCGGCAAGGAAATCCGGCTACTGATCAGCGTAGGCAACAACGCTTTCGAATCGGCCGCGCAATTCGGAACCGCTCCGATACTTGCAACCATGCTTCTCAGGGCCGATCTGGCGGGGACGCGGCTGAGGGCTCCGAGCGACGTGGTCGCGCTGGATGTACCGCTCGGCGACATTCTGGCTCGAATGACCAGCGTGATGCCGGGCAAGACGCGGGCCGCCATCATCCGGAATCCGGATGCGAACAGCGTTCCACAAAACACGCTGGCCGCTCAGGCGAAAACCGCGGGAATGACCTTGAAAGTTCTGGATTGTCCGCGGCCGGAGAAGCTGCTGCAATTGTTTCTTTCGTTGCGCGGGCAAGTGGATTTCGTGGTGTGCCCGCCGGACGGGACGCTCTATAACAGCACCACGGTGCGGCCGCTGATACTGGCATCGCTTGAAAATCGGTTGCCGGTGATCGGGTTTTCCGAAAGCTTCGTTCGCAGTGGTGCGGTAGCAGCCGTTTATCCGGATTATTTCGATGTCGGATCACAGGCCGGGGAGCTGGCCAGAAACTATCTTGCCGGCGGCAATCTGCCATTGAACGAAAAGCCGCGCAAATTGAAAGTGGCTGCCAATCCGCGCGTGGCGCGGCTGCTGGGACTTCGAATTCCGGGCAGGAACGATTCAGAATCCGGAATCGTGGTGATCGAATGAGACTGCCGCGGCCGCATACCGTTTCGCGCCGGCGGAGTCTGCTGATGCAGTCCTCCCTCACGAATCTGTTGGTCGCGCTGTCGGTGGTTGGCGCCGGCATCATGCTGGTACTATGGCGGCAGCGCGCAACTTTCGGACAGCAGCTGGAATTGCGCGCCCAGACAAGCGCCGAGTTTCTGGCCAATCAGAGCGAGTTCCCGTTGCTGATCGGCGACCGCGAGGCATTACAACAAGTGGTCCAGTCGGCCGCAACGCGGGAGGACGTACTGTACGTAACAATTATCAGCGAAACCGGCGAAACGCTGGCCCAAGCCGGACGATTAGTTCCGGCATCCTCAAACCTCCCGAGTAACTCACGTATGGAGATACTGCCCGCGACCATTGAAGTCGCGCGCGAGGTTCGGCAAGGGTCCGCGAACGGACTAACCGATTGGGAAAGCGAGCGCGCGCATTCGAAGCGGCTGGGGCTGGTAAGGATCGGCTTTTCCACGGAGAAGGAGCGGGTCCTGTTCTTGGACTTGGCGCGAGACATCATTTTGACCCCCTTCCTATGTCTCTGCTTAGTCCTGTTCGTGCAGTACCTAAAACTAAGGCGACTGCTCAGCCCGTTGGTCCGGCTGATTGGCTTCACGCGGGTAGTGGCGCAGGGTGATTTGAAGCAAAGGGCGCCGTTGGGTGCCTGGAACGAAGTGGACGATTTGTCGGTGGCGTTCAACGATATGGTGGAGCAACTGGACGCCTCTCGCGGCGAGCTGCTGCACCTGGTGGATCGCGCCCAGGAGGCCAGCCGACTGAAAAGTCAGTTTGTGGCCAACATGAGCCATGAACTACGCACGCCCATGAACGGCATCATCGGCATGACGGAGTTGGCCCTGGACACTTCGCTGAGCCCGGTGCAGAAAGAATACATGGAGGGAGTCAGGGAATCCGCTGACTTGCTTCTGACCGTGATCAACGACGTGTTGGACTTCTCCAAGATCGAGGCCGGCAAGATGAGCCTGGACGCGCAGCCCTTCGACCTGCGGGAATTCCTGGACCAAACCGCGCGAGTGGTCGCGCTCCGGGCGCATCAGAAGAATCTGGAACTGGCGCTGGAGATCGATCCGAACGTTTCCGATTTAGTGATAGGCGATGCCAACCGGCTGCGCCAAGTGCTGGTGAATCTTCTGGGCAACGCCGTAAAATTCACTTCAGGCGGCGAAGTGCTGCTCCGGGTGGAACAGAGAGCTCGAGGCTGCTCGGAGTTGGAGCTTCACTTTCTGGTTGAAGACACGGGGATCGGCATCCCGGCTGAAAAACTGCAAGTGATCTTCGATGCATTCACACAAGCCGATGGGTCCATGACGCGCAACTCGGGTGGGACGGGCCTGGGGCTTGCGATTGCGAAGAAGCTGACTGAATTGATGGGCGGAAGAATCTGGGTGGAGAGCGAACCAGGCACAGGCAGCCGCTTTCATTTCACCGCAATGTGTGAACGCGTCCAGGATGAGCCGCCGGAGCCCCGGCTGGCCAAGCCCGAGGTTCTGCGCGGATTGCGAGTACTGGCAGTGGACGACAACCAGACCAACCGGCGCATTCTCGCCGCGATGCTGGCCGCCGAAGGAGTGGAAGCAACCCTGGCTGAATCGGGAGCGGAAGCATTGCGTCTGTTGCATGCGGCGCAGGCCGAGAAACGGCCGTTCCAGTTGGCGATCTTGGACGCGCTGATGCCCGGCATGGATGGATTCATGCTGGCGGACGGGATGATTCACGATCCGGATTTGACGCAGCCGGTAATCATGATGTTAACCTCCTCCGATCTACAGGGTGACATCCCGCGCTGCCGCCGTCTGGGAATCACATGCCATATGGTGAAGCCGGTATCCAGGGCGGAACTGCGGGATTCGATGCTGCGTGCTCTCGGTTCATCGCCAGCCGAGGCGCCTCCGCCCGAAGAAAAGACCATCGAAAGTTTGCGGCGCCTTTCGATCCTGCTGGCTGAGGACAACGCCATGAATAAGAGGCTGGCCACAAGGCTGCTTGAAAAGCGGGGACACACAATCACGAGTGTCTCGAACGGCCGCGAGGCATTGCAGGCGTTGGAGCAGGGCCGCTTCGATGTCGTGCTGATGGATGTACAGATGCCGGTGATGGATGGCTGGATGGCTACGCAAGCCATTCGCGAACTCGAGCGCGGCACCCAGAAGCATATCCCGATCCTGGCGCTCACCGCGCACGCCATGAAGCGCGATCAGGAACAATGCATGGCAGCGGGCATGGACGGATACTTGAGCAAGCCGTTTCAGCCGGCTGAGCTTTATCGGGCGGTGGAGAAGATAGCTCGGGACTAGGGACTCGGGGCTGGGGGCTGGTCGGCGTTTTGGGTTTCAGTCCCGAGTCCCTAGCCCCGAGCCCCTATCCGGTGGCCCGCGAGAAAAATTTCTAAGACCTCAATCGCCCCAGTGACCTCGTGGAAGCGGAAGCGGACGAGGTCCGCTCGCTCGCCTGGGTTCAGGCCGCGCTGGCGGGAGGCTATGCGGCCAATGCGCGCTGGATTGCGAGTGGCTAGCGTGATGGCTTCTCGAAGATTCAGGCCCGCGATCTGCATTACGTTTTGAAGCGCGCGATCCATGCGCAGAGCTGAGCCGGCTAGCCGCGTTCCTCCTTGCAAACGCACGCTTCCATCGGGGTGTAGCTCGACATCTACTTCACCCAGCTTGTACTGGCCGGGGGCGCAACCGGCCGGCATCACGGCGTCCGTTACCAACAGGGAGCGCTCCAGGCCTTTGGCGCGCAGGGCAACTTTGAGAAATGCCGGCGCGAGATGAATCCCGTCCACGATGAAGCTCGCGGCCAAACGGTCGTCCGCTAACTGATCCCAGATGTAATTGGGATGGCGCGGCAGGATGGCATGGGCGCCGTTGCCGAGGTGCGTGGATAGCGTTGCGCCCGCGCTCACGGCGGCGGCGATTTCGTCCGATGTCGCGCGAGTGTGTCCAATGCTTACCACGATGCCTTCGCGCACCAGAGTTTCAATGAAGCGCGGGGCAGCCGGCCATTCGGGCGCGAGCGTTACTAGCCGGATGTTGCCACGAGCGGCTTCCTGAAAGCGCTGGAACTCATCCAAATCCGGTGAGCGAACCCATCGCACAGGATGCGCGCCCCGGGGTCCGTCGTCGGGTGAAATATAAGGTCCCTCCAGGTGGAAGGCTTCCATGGCCGCGCCTTCCCACATCGCCTCTTTCGCCGCTGCGAGATTGCTGAGCGCACCCGACATATCCTGCGGCGATCCGGTGATTACTGTGGGATAGAAGCGAGTGACACCAGTTTGTAATAGGGCGCGAATGGAACGGGCGATTTCCTCTTGGGTAGCCTGTGGCGAGTTGTAATCAACACCGGTGAAGCCATTCACCTGGAGATCGATCCAGCCGGGCGTAACGTAGATGGAATCGCTCGATCGGGTGAGGACCGGGTCAACGCTTTCAATGAAATCCGAGAAGCGAATCTCGATTTCGTCACCGGTTCCAGGATCGATGCCGTTACATTTCATTGCAGCACCGGTTTATGCACAAGTTTCCCACAGGCGCGGGGAGCTAAGCGTAAGACTCCGCGAGAAAAGGAAACTGTTGAAAACTTTTTGAGGACGCAAGAAATGTATAGCATTTCCCTTCCAGGCCTGATAAAAAAGAACAGATCCCCTGCGAGTGCGATTCTGGCGGGTAATCTCGGGGGAGGTGGCCGTCGGGATCGCACTTGCGGATCGAAGTTTCAAGCCATTGTCCCCTTGCTGACGCGCGGGCCTACATACTCGCCTTTTTGATCCGACCGCCGAGTACGGATTGTTCCGCAGAATCTGTGGCCCCGCACGTGAGTGAGGGAGCTAGACCCCCACCGGCACGTTCTTCGCCACTGGCGTGAGCCAACCGAAGCGATCCGGAACGCGTCCACTCACGATGTCGAAGAAAGCTTTTTGGAGTTTCTCGGTGATGGGCCCGCG
>Ga0187859_10001020_pt1 | contig 18256 bp, 20 predicted proteins | sample June2016WEW_10_1_2_FD_133019 | JGI IMG/M metagenome (GOLD analysis project Ga0187859, IMG submission 133019) | Peatland microbial communities from SPRUCE experiment site at the Marcell Experimental Forest, Minnesota, USA - June2016WEW_10_10 | ecosystem: Environmental > Terrestrial > Soil >...
AACGATGGCGTGGGGAATGCTGCCGATCCAGGCTTCGAAGCGGCGCGCCAGGACGGGCTCGCCTATCCAGCCGAGGCTGAGGCTGGTGATGGTGATTCCGAGTTGGACGCCGTTGACGACGCGCTGGAGTTGCTGGTGAAGCTTGAGGACGGTGCGGGCGCCGGCGCGGTGGGATTCGATGAGCTGGAGGATGCGGGTCTCGCGGACGCTGACGAGCGCGAACTCGGCCGCGGCGAAGAAAGCATTGGCCGCCACCAGGAGCAGGATAACGAACACCCGCAGCAGCACGTACGCAATCATGTAAGCCTAATTCTAACATTCCAAAGGGATAAAGAGTCAGACTTTGGGGAAAAGCAAGGGGAAGGTCGGAGGTGGCAGGGGACCGGAAAAGGCAGGAGAGAATTTGGGACGATGGATCGAATCGCGGGTTGAATGAGGAAGAATCGTTTACCACCAAGGGCACTAAGGATCACCAAGGAGAATCGGGTCCATTTTTTTTGGTAGCGAGTCTGTGATTGGGATCGCGGTACAATTAAGGCATAAACCCTTTAATCGCCAGCGCGATTCGTGCTTTCTTTTTCCTTTCTCAGCGGTCTAATTGGATATAGCGGGCAGAGTGAGATGGCATGAATTCGGCTGGCACGGCGAATTTTGTCGGGAACTTCTCAGGAACTATTCTGAGGTTTCTCACGTAACAACAGGTGAATGGCAGTTCTGAGAGTTGCAATCAAGCAGGAGGCGGTCGTGGAAGGCAACGGTAATGGTAAGAGGAAGCGGCGCAAACGTATCATCATCTGGTCTTCGATCGCGGCGGTCGTCGTAGTTCTTGTAGTGGCCGGCGCCCTGGCCGCATACAGCGGCGGCGTGAAGATCGACCCCTCGAAGCTGGCAAAGGTTGAGAAGGGGGACCTCGCGAAGAGCGTGGTGGCTACGGGCAAGATCGAGCCGATCACCAAGGTTGAGGTCAAATCGAAGGCTAGCGGCATTGTGAAAAAGCTCTACGTCGATTACGGCGACCGGGTAAAAAAGGGTCAGGTGCTGGCTGAACTCGATCGGGATGAGATTCAGGCGCGGGTCGATCAGGCGCGCGCGCAGCTTGAGGCGTCCGAGGCCAGCTTGAATGGCACGCGCGCCGATCTGGAGCGAGCCAAAGTCGACGCGGAGGGTCCGGACGTTCCGCTGTTGAAGCGAGCGTATGAGCGGGCCAATGGCATGGCTAAAGACGGCGTGGTTTCGGCGTCCGCGCTCGACGACGCCGAGAAGAATTACAAGATGTCGCTCAACAAGCAGAATGTCGCCAAGGCGCAGTTGGTGGTATTGCAGGCGAAGATCGGGCAGGCGCAGGGGCAGTTGGCGCAGGATCACGCCAATCTCAAGCAATTGGAAGAGCAGCTGAGCTACACAACGATTGAATCTCCGCTGGATGGAATTGTCTTATCGCGCGACGTGGAAATTGGCGACGCGGTGAGTTCGATTCTGGTGCTGGGTTCGACGGCGACGCTCGTGATGACGCTTGGCGATACGAGCGAAGTCTACGTCAAGGGCAAAGTGGACGAGAGCGATATCGGCAAGGTTTATCTGGGGCAGCCGGCGCGCATCAAGGTCGAATCGTTCAAGGACAAGACCTTTACGGGCAAGGTGACGAAGATCTCTCCGATGGGCGTGGAGAAAGATAACGTCACGACTTTTGAGGTGCGTGTCTCGATCAATAATCCGGAGGGCGTGCTTAAGGCGATGATGACGGCCAATGCCGAGATCATTCTCGAAGAGCACAAGGGCGTGTTGCAGATTCCGGAAGGCTCGATCATTTACGACAAGGATAAGAAGGCGTCCGTCGAAGTGCCCGATCCGAAGGCGAAGGATGGCAAAAAGAAAATCGCCGTCAATATTGGAATCTCGAATGGCGCCAAGACCGAGCTGCTATCGGGGCTGAAGGAAGGCGATCAGGTTGTGCTGCAGTAGAACGGCGGCCTGTCGGTGACAGGTAACGGGTATCAAGAAAGCTGCTCGGAGCAGACATGACGGTCGCGGCGGTTTTGCCTTGTCCCAAGACAAGGATAACCAGTGTCGTCTACTTGCTTTACTTCGTGACGGTGATGTCCGCCGCGTTTTTCATGAAAGGGCTTGTCGTATCTGACGATGCTGCAGCTACGGCGAACAACATCCTGACGCATGAGACGTTGTTTCGGGTGGGTTTCGCCATCAACGTCATCGCGACCGCGCTGTATATCGCCGTGACGGCTCTCTTTTATCAATTGTTCAGGCCGGTGAGCAGGAGCCTCGCTTTACTCGCAGCATTCTTCAGCCTCACCGGATGTGGCGTTCAGGCTGTTGGGTACGTCGGTTATGTCGCTCCGTTCACGCTGTTGGGAGGCGCGCAGTACTTGACCGTATTTAAGGTGGAGCAGTTGCAGGCGCTGGTGCTCACGATTCTGAGATTGCGTTCTCAAGCGGAACAGATCGGCATCGTATTTTTCGGATTCTTTGACTTCCTGATCGGCTGCCTGATTTTGAGGTCAACGTTTCTGCCTCGAATTCTCGGAGCGCTGATGGCATTGGCGGGGTTGGGTTGGATGATCTTTCTTTCACCGCCGCTGGCAAACAATCTGGCTCACTACATTCTGCCCCTTGGCTTCATAGCGGAATTCTTGCTGATGCTGTGGCTGCTTGTGAAGGGCGTGAATGTTCAGCGCTGGCAGGAGCAGGCCCGCGCAGCGACGGAGTGGTAATTGAAACCACAGGTCCCTGGCTCGGACCATGGAGCCCGAAACTGGAACACTAAGATTAGGAGACACGATTACTATGACAACTATTTCATGGCTTCACCATCGCGCGACTAGAACGCTGGTTTTTATTCTGGCTACTTCGCTGGCCGGCTTTGCCTCGGTCATCGGAACCTTTGACCGTTCTTTTCAGGTCGGCGGACCGGTCGATCTTGAGGTGCTGACTCGCTCCGGCGACATCACCGTGCGAAATGGGACTGCGGGCACGGTGACGATTCATGCCAAGATCCATTCCAGTAATTCGTGGTTTGGCGGCGACCACAAGGGGGAAGTGCAGGAGTTGCAATCGAATCCTCCCATTCGCCAGAACGGCAACAGCATTCGCATCGACTACGTGAACCTCCATGACATCTCGGTCGACTACGACATCACTGTTCCGGAAGAAACCGCCATTCGCGCCCATACCGGTAGCGGCGATCAGACGATTGAAGGCCTTAGGGGCAACATCGAGCTAGAGAGCGGCTCGGGCGATTTGAAGCTGGCGCGTCTCGCCGGTGAGATGCGCTTCCAGACGGGATCAGGAAACGTGCGCGGCCGCAACCTAGCCGGCCCGGCGAAGATCAAAGCTGGCAGCGGTGACATCGAGATCGAGGAGACGGGCTCGGGCGACATGGAGATTCGAACCGGCTCCGGCAATATCAACGTCAGCGGCATCAATGGCGGATTTCATGCCGAGGCGGGCAGCGGTGACATCCACGGCAAAGGCCTGCCAAAGAGTATGTGGAGCGTTCGCACCGGATCGGGAAATGTGACTTTGAATGTTCCATCCGACGCGGCTTTCGATGTCGATGTTTCTTCGAGTTCAGGAAGGGTCACGCTGGGCCATCCCGTGACAACCACCGTGCAAGGCCGCATTGAGGAGATGAAGAAAAGCGTGGTGGGCAAGGTGCTCGGCGGCGGGCCAATGATCTCCGTGCATACCGGCTCGGGTGATGTCGCGGTCGACTAAGGGCTAAAGGCGTTAACCACAAAGGGCACTAAGGGGCACGAAGGACATCGGGCATACCCTCAGACCTCCGTGGACTTTAGTGCCCTTTGTGGTTACTGCACACTCCTTGACGCGCCATTGTGCGGCGTTTGATACTTCGGTGGGGCTCCTACAAATTTCCTAAGCTCAATGAGGTAGCGAATTGGCTCGTACCGCAATCATAACGCTCACTACTGATTTCGGATTGAACGATCATTTCATCGGCGCCATGAAGGGTGTCATGCTTGAGATTGCTCCTGACGCGCAGATCATCGACATCAGCCATGCGGTGCAGCCGTTCGATATCCTCGATGGTGCGTTGACTATTTCGCAGGCGTATTCCTACTACCCGTCCGGCACTGTGCACATGGTGATCGTCGACCCGGGCGTGGGGACGGCGCGACGGCCCATCGTGCTGACCGGCGACCGCCATTTGTTTGTCGCTCCCGATAATGGCGTGCTCTCGCTGGTCTACGCTCGCGAAGAGAGGCTCTCCGTCCGCAACATCACCGCCGAACATTATTTCTTGCAGCCGCGCAGCAATACCTTTCACGCGCGCGACATTTTTTCGCCAGTGGCGGCGAATCTGGCAAAGGGTGTTGCCGCCGACCGCTTCGGAGAAGAGATTACCGACTACGTCCGTTTCGCCGCGCCTCGCCCGAAGCCGGTGGACGAGCACACGCTACGCGGCGTGGTGCTGAAGGTCGATCGCTTCGGAAATCTCATTACGAACATCACTCCGCAGGACGCGCCGCGACTTTTCGGAATGGATCCCCCCGGCTTTAAGATTTCGATCGGAGCGAAGGCTCCAGCAACGCGCATCTGCACGAATTATGCGGAGGGCGCTCCGGGCGAGGTTTTTGGCATTCTAGGCAGCATGGGTTTTCTGGAAATCGCCGCCAACCGCGGGTCGGCGTTTCAACTGCTGGGAGCGGGCAAGGGCAGCGAAGTGAATGTGGTGATGGGGTAAGGAGCCGTCAGCATTCAGCACTCAGCAGTCGGCATTCAGCGATCAGTATGCAATGCCGACGAACACCAGATTCCGGCGCACCTGCGAAACGTTCCTGGCTGAATGCTGAGTGCTGAATGCTAAGTGCTGTTTCTCGGATGGACGTAGCGATCCATCTCCGCTGTCCACTTCAGGAAGCGCCATAGGTCGCCGCGCTCCGTCCACAAAAATTCCCAAAATTCCAGGAACCCGATTTGCGTCATCTTGACGCCGGTATAGGTCTCTATGCGCCATAAAAGATAGGGACTGCGCCACGGGGCTATACGATGGCCCCGTGTCGAGTTCCAGAGAAAGCGCAGCATTGGCCGCATCGCGTTTTAGTATAGCGTGCCGTTATTTTGTGATGTCGATGCTGGCGCGGGTGTTCTCCCACTCCAGGCGCATGGTGCATTTGCTGCCGCCCTGGTCGAAAGCGATGGTGAAATTTTCGACGGGCGCGGATGTTTTCGATACATGCATGTCAAACCGGCCCAGTTCATCGGCTTCGTACTTGTAAGGGATGCCCCACTCGGCGGTCTTTTTGTTGACGATCAATGCCCACTTGTCGGCGTTGGGAACAGTGAAGATGGTGTAGCTTCCGGCGGGCAGCGACTTTCCGCCTATGTTGACCGTCGTATCCGTGACGAACTTGGTGGCTTCATTCGCGCCCGTGCGCCAGATTTTTCCGTAGGGAACGAGGGCCTGATCGCTCTCGGCGCCGAAAATCTTGCGCCCTTTCGCGCGCGGGCTGGAGTAATCGACCTTGATGGTCTTGCCGTCGGAGAACTTGCACTCCGCGCTGGCCGGCGGACTGGGCCGCTTGGAGTTGTCTTGTCCCATACCGCCCATCTGGGCCGAGGCGAGAGTTGCCGCTGCGAAACCTAAGGCTGCAATGAAAGCGAACTTCTTCATCATTTGTTTCCTCCTGTGAGCAATCAGCAATCAGCAATCAGCATTCAGCAATCAGCACTCGGCAATCAGCTAATTCAAGACCAAAAGCATTGGCTGAATGCTGAGTGCCGACTGCTGATTGCTGTTCGCCTGCTGGTTGCTGTCCGCCAAGAATTATACGCATATCCTCGCTACAATCTCTCTATGGCCGTGTTCAACGAAAAGCAGGAAGAACTCGAGCACTTCGAAATGCGCATGGGCGTGCCACGCGGACGCCTGGCCGTCACAATGGATCTGGTCACCGACGCGATGGCGTTAGTCGGGCAGCACGGCGTCTATTGCCAGAGCCAGCGCTGGCCGGGCAAGCCGGTGATGGATGTGCAGCTCATTCTGAAGAATCTGACCGACGCGAAAGAGCTGATCCAGAGCGTGATGGAAGAACTGAAGCCGAAGGCTTGATCCGGGAGGGGCGTCGGCGCTCTGGCGCTTAGCAAATTTTTCGAAACGCAGAAACTTTCGACATAAAACCGAAGTGTTTTCGCGGCCTGCTTAAGTGGGATTCTCTGAAGACGTAAAAGTCTTACAATCAAGTGATGGAGCGCAAGATTTTCTGGGGCTCGATGACCGTGCTCGGGATACTCGCTGACCTGGTGCTGCCGTTGTGGTGGGCGGTGGGCGCTACTATTCCCATTATTTATTTCTCCTGGTGGATTGCGTATCGGAGCGGGTGGTTCGAGTAGGCGATTGTATTTTTCGGCACCGCCCTTGATAATTGCTGAGCCGCAATTCCAATCTCACAGGGGCAAAGAATGAAAATCCAATGGAAGTTCGCAGCCGTGTTGTGTCTGGTCTTCGCGCTGGCGCTGGCCGGAATCGCCCAAACCGCCGCATCCCCGGCGACAACCACTTTGACGCCCGAGGAGCGCGCAGCCGCGCTCAAGAGTCTACAGGCAACGCACGACGCCTTTCTGCAATCGATTGCTGGATTGTCGGAGAAGCAGTGGCGATTCAAGCCGGCGCCGGATCGCTGGTCGGTGGCTGAAGTCTCGGAGCATATTGCGGTCTCCGAGTCCACTATCTTTGGATTCGTGGAAACCAAGATCATGACGGCACCCGCCGATCCGTCTAAGCGAGCCGAAGTGGCCGGCAAGGACGAGATTATTTTGACGAAGGTGCCGGACCGGAGCCATAAAGTGCAGGCGCCGGAAATTCTGAAGCCGACTAACCGTTGGGCGACCGAGGCAGACGTGATCAAGGCCTTCGAGGATAGCCGCAAAGTGACAATGGATTACGTAAGAACGACGAACGATGATCTGCGCGACCACTTTGGGCCGCATCCCGTGCTCGGTCCGCTCGATGCCTATCAGTGGATATTGCTGATCTCGGCGCACTCCGAGAGGCACACGAAGCAGATTGAAGAAGTGAAGGCGGACCCGAACTTTCCGAAAGAGTGAGTTCTTGTGGACTCTTAGCAGGTTTCATCCCGAGCGGAGTGGCTTGAGGCTCCGCTCGGGATGACAAGTTGAGAATGTCTACGACAACTGATACTTCCCTGCCTCGATCGTCTTCTGGGCAATCTGTTGTCGCAGTGCAATCGTGTTGAAGGGCTCGTGCTTGGCCAGTCGCCGCACAATCGCCAACTGCGTGCGCAGCATGTCGCCTTCAGCCACGTCGGCAATAACTTTCTTTGCCGCCGCTTCGATTTTCTCCAGCGACTGGGTTAGATAGACTCGCGTCATGGCAATGGCTAACGCAGCCGAGGCTTCGCCTTTTTGTTCGACCATTTTTTGCGTACGCAGCACCGCCGATTCCATGGCGTAAATTTCGATCGTCATATCGGCGATCGCGCCCATCACTTCCTGCTGGTCCTGAATCGACTGCATATATTTCTGCGTGGCCGAGCCGGCGACGAACAGGCCCAGTTTCTTGGCCTGCGCTACCAGTTTGCGTTCTTCGGCCAGCGCGCCGTCGATTTCGTCGCCGTTCGATGGGCCGCTGAGCACTTCATCCATCAGCTTCTTTATAGCGGGCATCAGCGGTAACTGGCCGCTCATGGCGCGCTTCAAGAGGAAGCCGGTGATGATGAGCCGGTTGATTTCATTGGTGCCTTCGAAGATGCGGTTGATGCGAGCGTCGCGATAGGCACGCTCGGCGGGATATTCTTCGACAAAGCCATAGCCGGCAAAAATCTGCAGGCTCTCGTCGACGACGTAATCGATCATCTCCGAGCCCCAAACTTTGAGGATCGAGCATTCGACCGCATACTCCTCGATTGCTTTGCGCTGTTCTTTGGCGGCATCCTGGCTGGAAGAGTCGATCTCAGAAAGCAGAGCGTCCATCATTCCCACCGTGCGATAAACGAGCGACTCGCCTACGTAAATCAGCGTTGCCATGTTTGCAATCTTTTCGCGGACCAAGCCGAAATCGCTGATCGACTTGCCGAAGGCTTTGCGCTGCTTGGCATATGCTACCGCGCTCTCGACCGACACGCGCGCTCCGCCCACGCACATCGCGCCAAGTTTGAAGCGGCCGATGTTCAGAATGTTGAAGGCGATGATGTGACCCTTGCCAATTTCGCCGAGCAGATTTTCGACCGGAACCTTGCAGTCGTTGAGAATCACGGGGCAGGTGGAAGATCCGCGAATGCCCATCTTGTGCTCTTCGGTACCGTTAGAGAATCCGGGGAAGGTTCTTTCGACAAGGAACGCGGAAAACTTTTCGCCGTCGATTTTTGCGAAGACGGTGAAGAGGTCGGCGAAGCCGGCGTTGGTGATCCACATCTTTTCGCCGTTGAGAATGTAGTGCTTGCCATCCGACGAAAGCACGGCGCGGGCGCGGCAGTTGAGCGCGTCAGAGCCGGAGGTCGCTTCTGACAAGGCGTAGGCGCCGACCATTTCTCCCGCAGCCAGGCGCGGCAGATATTTTTTCTTCTGCTCTTCCGTCCCGAAATAGACGATGGGCAACATGCCAATGCCGCTGTGCGCGCCCCATGTAGTGGCAAAGCCGGCGTACTTGGCCATGTGGTCGGCGATGACGGCGGCGGTGACTTTATCCATCTCAAGGCCGCCGTAGGCCTCCGGTACTTCGACTCCGCTGAGGCCGAGGTCGCCAGCTTTTTTCAGGAGAGCGCGCGAGACAGAGTAATCCTTGTGCTCGATTTTTTCCGCCTGGGGGAGAATCTCGTTGATGGCAAATTCTTCGGTGGTCTGGCCAATCATTTGCTGCTGGTCAGAAAAATCTTCCGGGGTGAAGACATCGGCGGTCTGGCGCTCTTCGAGCAGGAAACTCCCGCCGGAAATTTTAGTCTTAGGGATTGCTGTTGTAGCCATAATGACCTCGATCGATTCGATTACACCACGGAGTCACCGAGACACGGAGAAAATCTTTTCTGTTCTGAGTGGCTTCTAACCTTCGTGGTTACGAAACATTTTGTGGTTACGACAGATTCTCGAAGATTCCTGCTGCGCCCATCCCTCCGCCAACGCACATGGTCACCAGGCCATAACGCGCGTTGCGCCGCTTCACTTCGCGGATCACGCTGGCGGTCAGCTTGGCTCCGGTGCAACCTAGAGGATGGCCTAACGCGATTGCGCCGCCGTTCGGATTCACGCGCTCAAGATCAAGTCCACCTTCCTTAATCACTGCCAGCGCCTGCGCCGCGAAGGCTTCGTTCAGCTCGATTACGTCGATGTCAGAGAGTTTTAATCCTGCGAGCTTTAGCGCCTTTGGAATGGCGAATACCGGGCCGAGGCCCATTTCTTCCGGCTTATATCCGGCCGTGGCGAACGCTACGTAGCGCACCAGGGGCGTGATGCCCAGAGCCTTCGCGCGCTCAGCCGACATCACGATAGCTGCGGCCGCGCCGTCCGACATTTGCGAAGAATTGCCCGCGGTTGTCACACCCTTCACATGAAACGCGGGCTTAAGCCCACCGAGAGCCTCGAGCGAAGTATCGGCGCGCGGGCCTTCATCGACTTTGAAAGTGATCTCCTGCCGCTTGGGCTTCGATCCGTTAGGCATGGTGAAGCTCACCGGCACGGCGACGGTTTCATCGTTGAATTTGTTGGCCGCAATTGCCGCCAGGGCATTCTGGTGGCTGCGCAATGAAAACTCATCGCACTGCTCGCGCGTGATTCCGAACCGAGACGCCAACCGCTCCGCTGTCAGACCCATAGAAAGATAGGCATCGGGATAATGATCGACCAGCCAGGGATTCGGCGAAATCTTGTGGCCACCCATGGGGATCATCGACATCGATTCCGTTCCGCCCGCGACCATCACCTCGGCGCCACCGCTCATGATGCGCTCAGCGGCCATGGCGATCGATTGCAATCCCGACGAGCAGAAGCGATTGATCGTCACCGCCGACACTTCGACCGGTAGGCCCGCGCGCAGCGACGCGATGCGGGCGACGTTCATCCCCTGCTCGCCCTCAGGCATGGCACAGCCGAGGATCACATCTTCAATCTCTTTGGGATCAAGCTGCGGGACACGATTGAGCGCACCTTTGATCGCAACCGCTGCCAGTTCATCAGGACGCGTAGCCCGCAGCGTTCCCTTAAACGCGCGGCCCACAGGAGTACGGACGGAAGAGACGACGACGACTTCTCGCATACAGTGATTTTACCGCAGAAAGCGATGCGTGCCGATGGATCTCTAGCGATCGCCGACGCGGTAAATCGTGTTTTTCGGCTGCGCGAAGACGCGCTTCAGAACCGGCTCAAATGCTGCCAGCGGAAAACACTCCGCCTTCGCATCGAACGCGGGGCCGTCGAACCTCTCGCAGAATTCTGCCGTGCGCAAGAAATGCGGGTGCCCGCGAAACTGCTCGCGCATATTGCGGTCCATGCCGATGTGATGAAAGAAATAGTAGCCCTGAAAAATGCCGTGCTTTTCCACCATCCAATGATTTTCCTCGGAAACGAACGGCTTGAGGATGGCGGCGGCAATGTCGGGATGGTTAAAGGTTCCGAGCGTGTCTCCAATGTCGTGCAGCAGGGCGCAAGCCACGTACTCGTCGTCGCGGCCGTCCTGCATGGCGAAGGTCGCGGTGAGCAGCGAGTGATGCAGGCGGTCGACCGGGAAGCCGCCAAAATCGCCGTCCAGAAGCTTGAGATGCGCGACGATGCGCTGAGGAAGTTGCTGGGCGTATTTCATAAAATCAGTAGCGATGAGCGCCCAGTCTTCGCGAGTGGAATGTTCGAGGCTGGAGAAAGTGGCTATCTGGTCGTGCGGCATGTTGGCCAGTTTACGCAAATCGGAGCGGGGTCGACAAGGAGGGAAAGGCGGACGGGGCGACGAGCTGTCAAACTCCAACAGCTTTTCCGTTCCGGACTACTAAAAGTTCATTTCTTGCCTTTCAGCTGCTGCTTCCACCCCAGCACGCGCGCCTTGTTCCCTTCCGCCTCGGCTTCGGGGACCATTCCTTTTTTCTGGTAGAGGATCGAGAGACTGGTGTGGGCGAGGATGTCGTCGGGATCGATCCCCGAAATTTGTTTCGACACTTCGATGGCTTCGTCGAAGCGGTTGAGATCCTGGAGGGCGCGGCTTAGTCCGTGCAGCGCGTCGGTGAATTTGGGATCGGCAGCTACCGCCTGGCGATATTCCTCGACGGCGCGATCATTGTGGCCTTCGAGCACCAGATCGAGCGCGGCGTAGTAATGATGCTCGGCCAGCTCGCGGGCTTGTTCACGCTCATGCTCGGAAGTAGCTGGTTCGTCGGGCATAGGGGACGGACTTAGGTGATTTTAGCAAGCGAGGCACTCAGACCATCCGCGGTTGACACGCGACACTGAGTCTTTCAAGAAGTGGGGGTTAAGGCGTCCGCTTAAGGGTGAGACTCAGTGGAGCTACGCCTTGCTTCCATGTGCCGGTGATCTGGGAATGGCCTTCGTCCATAGTGCCGTCATACAAAGCTGGAATGCTGCTGCTTTCGAAGTGCAGCGCGTGCGCCTTGTAGGTTATGGCAGTAATCTGGATGCCCGAGGTCTCCTGGTCAGGATAGTCGATCGTGCCACTTAGACTTCCGTCCTGCGCGGCGGCAATGTGTACCACGATGCGCTTCTTCGGCTGGGCTCCGGGGTCGAGAGTTCCTTCCCAATCTCCTACGATCCCGGCCCTATTCTGGGCCTGCGTGAGAGCGGGCGCGATTCCCACTGCGAGCATCAGCGCGAAGTAGAGACGGAGCGATGATGCGCGGCGCTTTTTCATGGTCGATCTCCTTTACTTACCAGACCAGACGGGTTCCCACGGACTCAATTTCCGGGTGGCGCTCCTCCGCGGTTATAGCCGGGACTTCTACGTAGTGTACGACGACCGGCGATGAAAATCGCAGGCTAGGGGGCTGAAGGCGCCGGCTTCCAGCGCAGCACCGGTTTGCGCGCGGCCGCCGTTTCATCGAGACGCGAAATGCGTGTGTTGTGGGGAGCGTCGAGCACGAACTGCGGGTCCTCTTCCACCTCTTCTGCGATCGACTTCATGGCTTCGATGAAGAGATCCAGTTCTTCTTTGGGCTCGCTCTCGGTCGGTTCGATCATCAGCGCGCCAGCGACGATCAGTGGGAATGCCGTGGTATAGGGATGGAATCCGTAATCGATCAGCCGCTTGGCGAGATCCATCGTCCTGACGCCCTTCTTCGACTGCACCTTGTCGCTGAAGACGACTTCATGCATCGAGGGCGTCGAGTAGGGCAAATCGTAAACGCCTTCGAGCCCCTTGCGGATGTAGTTAGCGTTCAGCACGGCATCTTCGGTTGTCTGACGCAGCCCGTCGGGGCCGTTGGCAAAGATGTAGGCGAGCGCGCGGATGAACATGCCGAAATTTCCGTAGAACGCACGCACACGCCCGACCGACTGCGGACGGTTGTAGTCGAAGCCCAGCGTGCCATCCGGCTTGGTGATGACAACCGGAGTGGGCAGAAATGGCGACAGAATTTTCTTTACGGCGACGGGGCCAGAGCCGGGTCCGCCTCCGCCATGCGGAGTGGAAAAAGTTTTGTGCAGGTTGAGATGCATCACGTCGACACCGAAATCACCGGGGCGCGCCTTGCCAACGAGCGCGTTCATGTTGGCGCCGTCCATGTAGAGCAGGCCGCCTTTTTCGTGCAGCAGGTCGGCGATTTTGTGAATCTCCTGCTCGAAGACGCCGAGCGTATTGGGGTTGGTGACCATGAGCGCGGCGACATCTTCATTCATTTGCGCCGCCAGCGCCGCCACGTCGACCATGCCGCGATCATTCGATTTCAAATTTTCGACCGCATAGCCGACCGTTGCCGCAGTCGCGGGATTCGTACCATGCGCGGAATCGGGGATGAGAATTTTCTTGCGCGCGTTGCCTTGCGACTCGTGATAGGCGCGCACCATGAGCAATCCGGTGAGTTCGCCTTGCGCGCCAGCGGCGGGTTGCAGCGTGATCGCGTCCATGCCGGTGATTTCCAGCAGGCAGTCGCTCAGCGTCTTCATAATTTGCAAAGCGCCCTGCGAAATCTTCTCCGCCTGATAAGGATGGCCATTGGCGAGGCCTTCGACGCGCGCGACGAACTCGTTGACGCGCGGGTTGTATTTCATGGTGCAGGAGCCGAGCGGATACATGCCGAGATCAATGGCGTAATTCCAGGTCGAGAGCCGCGTAAAATGGCGGATGATTTCAATCTCGCTCACCTCGGGCATGTTGCCGAGGTCTTGTCTTTCTTGCTTACCCAATAGTTTCGCCGTGTCAACTTCGGGGACATCGAGCGGCGGCAACTTCCATGCCGCTTTTCCCGGCGATGACTTTTCGAAAATCAAGCCTTCATTCTGATTGACGTGGCGCGTCGCTTTGCGGGTGATGTGTTTCGTTGTCATCGCGCCACCTCTTCCGGCTCGACCGCTTTACTTGGCTTCAGAGTCCCGCTCTCGGCGCCCCGTCCGACCGCAATGTCGATCGCCTTATCGATCATCGAACGCGTGGTCAGTTCTGTACAGCACCAGAGCGCCGCATGGCCAAGTTCGGGATAAAACTTCTTCAGCGGAAATCCGCCGACAATTTTGTGTTCCAGCAAACGCGAGTTGATGGCGCGCGGATCTTCGCTCGTCTGGACAACAAACTCGTTGAATCGCGGCGCTCCGGCGAATAGCACTTTGGCATGCTTGTTGAACAGCTCGGCAGCATACGCAGCCTTAGCCAGGTTCTGCTTGGCCAATTCGCGCAGGCCGACTTTGCCGTAGACGGTCATGAAGATATTCACCATCAGCGCCACGAGCGCCTGATTGGTGCAGATATTCGAAGTCGCCTTTTCGCGGCGGATGTGCTGCTCGCGCGTGGCCAGCGTAAGCACGAAGCCGCGCTTGCCGTTTTTGTCGACAGTCTGGCCGGCGAGGCGGCCCGGCATCTGTCTTACAAATTTATCTTTTGTCGCGAGAACGCCGCAGTAGGGGCCACCAAAGCCGAGCGGCACTCCGAAAGATTGCGCTTCCATAGCGACGATATCGGCTGTGCGCGGCGGTTCGACGATGCCGAGCGACACGGCTTCGGCGATCGATACGATCAGCAGCGCTCCGTGTTTGTGGGCGATCTCGGCAATGGCTTCGACGTCTTCGATGGTGCCGAAGAAATTCGGCGACTGAATGAGCAAGCACGCGGTATCGTCGCCTATTGCTTTTTCTAGCTCCTTCAGATCGATTTGCCCCGAGTCGGTGAACGCGACCGTCGTCAACGGAATTTCCTGATGCGTCGCGTAGGTCGTGAGCACCTCGCGATATTCTGGATGCAGATTGCTCGCGATGACGGCGGAATTCTTTCCCGTGACGCGAACCGCCATCATCACCGCTTCGGCTGCGGCGGTCGAGCCATCATACATTGACGCGTTCGCCAGATCCATGCCGGTGAGTTCGGAGATCATGGTCTGGAATTCGAAGATGGCTTGGAGCGTGCCCTGCGCGAACTCGGCTTGGTAGGGCGTGTAAGACGTGAGAAATTCGCCGCGTTGGACGAGCGCGTCGATGACGACTGGGCGGTAATGCGCGTAGGCGCCGGCCCCGAGGAAACTCGTGTAGCCTTCGCCGTTTTCTTTGGCGCGCTGCTTGAACCAGTCGACAATTTCCGACTCAGCCATTTGCCGGGGGATGGCGAGATCGCGATTGAGGCGGTACTCCGCCGGTATAGGCGAGAAGAGGTCGTTGATCGAACGGATGCCGATCGCCTGCTGCATGGCAGCGCGGTCCGCAGGAGATTTAGGTAGATATCGCATGGGAACTTTTATTAGATGTAGTCGGCATTAAAACGATTGCGTAGTGATTGCAGAGGTCAGAGGTGAGATTGCAGAGGTTAAACCCGCGGTCTTTAGAATTCTCGAGGGCCAACGCTTTTCACCTCTGCAATCTCACCTCTAACCTCTGCAATGGATCTCAGCTTCCTGCCTCTTCACTTACAAATTTGTCATAGTCAGCTGCGGAAAGCAGTGCGTTCATCTCGGCCGGATCTTTCACCTTGATCTTGATCAACCAGGCTGCGTGCGCATCTTTATTCACCTGCTCCGGCGCCGTGGCCAGAGCGTCGTTTGCAGACATCACGGTGCCCGATACGGGCGCATAAATGTCGGAGACAGCTTTTACCGACTCCACTGTGCCAAACGGTTTTCCTTTGGTCAATTCGGTGCCAGCCTTGGGCAATTCCACAAAAACGATGTCGCCGAGCGCCTCTTGAGCATGGTCGGTGATGCCGATCGTGCCGTCGGCCGTGATCCACTCGTGTTCTTTCGTATATTTGCGATCGGTTGGGGATGGCATCTGCTTCGGGCTCCTGGCTCGGTTTCGTCGTTCACTCGTTGGGCCCACCCTACACGTCGCAAAAGGCGCGACGTTTAAGGATGGGGACCCCCGTAATTAGGATTTTTTCGGACGCTTATAGAACGGCGTCACGACTACTTGCGCTTTCACGCCTTGTCCACGTATTTCTACTTTTACTGTTGTTCCTACTTCTGAATGCGTTGGCGGAACGTAGGCGAGCGCAATATTTTTCTTGAGGAACGGCGCGGGCGATCCGCTGGTTACGTAGCCGATCTGGTTTCCGGCGTCATCCAGAATTTTATAGTCATCGCGGGCGATTCCCCGCTCGATCATTTCGAGGCCGATAAGCGTTTTCTTCACGCCTTCGGCCTTCGCTTTCTCAAGCGCGGAGCGGCCGATGAAATCTGGCTTCTCCATCTTACAGAAACGATCGAGGCCGGCTTCCCAGACATTGATCGTGTCGGAGATTTCGTGGCCGTAGAGCGGCAGCTTGCCTTCGAGGCGAAGCGTGTTGCGCGCGCCGAGGCCGCAGGGGACGGCGCCAAATTCTTTCCCGGCATCGAGAATCGCATACCAGACACGGGCGCTGGTCGCCTCGTCGGAAGGAATGTAAATCTCAAATCCATCTTCGGCGGTGTAGCCGGTGCGGCCCATTAAGATATTTTTGAGGCCACACAGAGTTCCGCGGGTGACCCAATAAAACTTTACCGCGCTCAGGTCGGCATCGGTTAGTTTCTGGAGCAAGTCGACCGCTTTCGGACCCTGAATTGCGATCTGCGTGAAGTCATCGGACAGATGTTCGACCTTGCAATCGAACTGCCTCGTATTGTCGCGCACCCAGTTGAAATCTTTTTCCCGTGTGCCGGCGTTGATGACGAGTAGATACTCGTCGTCGCCCAAACGGTGGACGATCACGTCATCGACGAAGGTGCCTTGCGGATACAGCAGCGCCGAATATTGCGCCTGACCGATGGCGAGGCGCGAGGCGTCATTCATCGAGATATGCTGCACGGCGGCGAGGGCTCCCGGTCCGGCGAGGCGAATATCCCCCATGTGGCTGACGTCGAAGATGCCGACGCCGGTGCGGACGGCCATGTGCTCGTTAACGATGCCGCAGCCGATCGACGCAGGATATTCGACGGGCATGTCCCAGCCGTTAAATTCCACCATCTTCGCGCCCATCTGGCGATGGACCGCGTTCAGCGCGGTGTTGCGAACCGTTGGCGGAACGGCGGGCGGAATGGCTTCGGCGGCGGACAAGTGTAACCCCTCGGGGATCTGGAACTGTTTAAGTTAACACAGAGGAGCTGGTCTTAGGTGACAGGTCGCAGGTCACAGGAAAAACAAAGGACAGGAAAAACGAGAGCGGGAAAAGGGGCTTGCTTTTCCTGTCACCCGTCACCTGTCACCTGCGACCTGTGACCCGCCCTGTGACTTCCGTTATGTTCTATCCCCGCACGCTCCGAACTAAACTCTAACCATGTCCTCGAAGCCTGGAGTCAGCCGCATCGTTTGCGCGCAGTGCGAGCAGCCGGAAGCCAGTTGCTGGTGCGAAAAATTCTGTGTGTATTGCCAGGGGCAGCTCGGCGTACGGCTTTGCACCGACGGCCTGATGTATTGCGAAGCCTGCCGCACCGCCTGCGACTACAAGGTGGCGAACTGATCGGCATTGGCTGTCACTCACCCCTTTTTTCGCGCAGCATTTCAGCGGCGCCCTGTCCGTAGCGGGAGAGAAGCATAGGCCCGAGCCGAGACCCACTTTCCAATGCCACGTCCGAATCCCCTTCTATCGAGCGTGCATGGCTGCTTCTTCGATAAGAGCCGCAACCTCCTTCGGGTGCGAGACGTAAACCGAGTGGCTGGCCCCTGCGACTTCGACCTTGTGGCTGTTGGCTCGCGTGGCATACCAGCGTTCGAGGTCGGGGTTGATGGTTCTGTCGCTTCCCGCCACCAGCATCCAGCTTGGCTTGCTTTTCCACGCGGGGGTGGTGATGACTGCTTTGAAATTTTCAGCTTTGTTCAGCACCTGCGACCGCGCCATGAAAGCGGCTTGCTCAGCAGACAGATCGGCCGCGAAGTATTCATGAAACTGCGCCGGGTCAAGGTAAGTGAAGCCGTCGACGGTCTTCTTGATCGCGCCAGACTTGCTGAGGTCGCTTGGAAACCGCTTTCCGTCATCCGCCTCATTCTCTCCCGCATCCGGCATGTGAGCCGCAATGTACACCAACCCTGCGACGGATGAATCTGTGCCCGCTTCAGTAATTACGGCTCCGCCGTAGCTGTGAGCGACGAGAATGCACGGCCCGTCCTGTAGAGCGAGGATGCGCTTCGTAGCCGCGACATCTTCCTGGAAGGATGTCTCCGGCTCTTGCACGATGCTGACGTTGAAACCATCCTTAACAAGAATGTCGTAGACGCCCTTCCAGCCGGAACCATCGGCCCATGCGCCGTGAACCAGGACAATGTTCCGAACGCGATGGTCGTTATTGTTATCGTGCGTCTGCGCTGATAGGTTCTGCGCTGAGAGCGCGAAGCAGGCCAAAAGCAATAACACGGTGCCAAGGGATTGAGACATTCCTCGAACTACTCGCACGGACGTCATTGAGTTACACATTTTCTCGCTCCTCTCTGCGATATTGCTCAGATCACCATCACTTCCTTGTACTCCCCGTACACCTTTCGCATCGCGTCTGAGATTTCGCCCACCGTGGCATTCGCTTCCACTGCGGCGAGGATGCGCGGCATGAGATTTTCTCCCGAACGCGCCGTATCTTCGACGGCGCGGATCGCGGCTTGCCATGTCTCGACGTTGCGTTTGGCGCGCACAGCGCGGAGGCGCTCGACCTGTTTTGGTTCGAGCGAT
>Ga0187859_10001024_pt1 | contig 18188 bp, 15 predicted proteins | sample June2016WEW_10_1_2_FD_133019 | JGI IMG/M metagenome (GOLD analysis project Ga0187859, IMG submission 133019) | Peatland microbial communities from SPRUCE experiment site at the Marcell Experimental Forest, Minnesota, USA - June2016WEW_10_10 | ecosystem: Environmental > Terrestrial > Soil >...
GGAAACAAATCCTCTTGATTTCGTGCCGGACCAAATTCCTTTCGACACTCCGTATGGCCCACCGATATCACTAGACCGAGCCCAGGCGGTTATTTACGCGGCGGTTGCAGAGGCGAAGAAGCGGAATTGGAAGATGAACGCAGCGGTGGTCGATTCCGGCGGCAACCTCGTCGCCTTTCAACGAATGGACGGTGCGATGCTTGCCTCCATTCAGATTGCCGAGCATAAGGCACGGGCAGCCGCGACCTTCCGGCGCGAAACGAAACAGTTCGAGGACGGTATCCAGCTTATGCATTTCAACTATCTGCTCGCATTCGATGGAATCATTGCCTCCCGAGGCGGCATCCCACTGATCGAACAGGGGGTGATTATCGGCGCAATAGGTTGTTCGGGAGGCGCGGATTCCCAGGACGAGATCGTTAGCAAGGCAGGCGCGGCGGTAATCAACCAACTGCCGGTTTCCGAGACAAACAAATAAAGGAGAAGATCATGACAACAGCAAGCGCACTTACGAAGCCCGCACAGATTCGCGTGACCCGGCGGTCGCCCGCCTATTGGCGCGTCACGATCAACAACCCTCCGATCAACGTGATGGGCCCGCAAATGGTTCAAGAGTTCCAAAAACTCATCGACGCTCTCGAGGCCGACGAGCATGTCAGGGTGGTGGTCTTCGACAGCGCGGTGGACGATTACTTCCTGAATCACTCCGATTTCCTGGCCAAGCTGGAGGACCTGACCTCACTGCCGCCGGGTCCCACAGGCTTGGCGCCTTGGCCGGATTTTCTGGTGCGACTGACCCGTTTGCCAGTCGCCTCCATCGCCCTCATCCGTGGCCGGGCGACAGGCAACGGCAGCGAGATCACCCTAGCCTGCGACATGAGTTTCGCCAGCCGCGAAAAGGCCATCCTCTCGCAATGGGAGGTGGGCGTAGGGATGGTCGCCGGTGGCGGCCCCATGGCCCGGCTGCCCCAACTCATCGGCCGAAGCCGCGCCCTCGAAGTGCTCCTGAGCTCGGAAGACATCCGGGGAGAGCAGGCCGAGGCCTACGGCTATGTGAATCGCGCCCTGCCCGACGCCGAGCTAGACGCGTTCGTAGAGGCGCTCGCTACCCGGATCGCCAAATTCGACAAGTGGGCGATCGCCCAGACCAAGCGCCTGGTCAACACCAGCCTGCCGCCGGACGTCGAGCTCGGTGCCGGGTGGGATGCGTGCATCGCTTCGCTCGGGCGATCCGCCGCCCAGGATGGGATCAAAGCGCTGATGGCGCGCGGCTTCCACAAGCCGGGGGATGTCGAAAATCGGCTCGGATACTACTTGGGCCAAATTGCGCGCTAAAGTATTTAGTTTGTCGTCAATTTGGAGGCTCAAGATGGACGATCCACAAAAGACGGGCCCGGATTCTGGAGTGCGAGATCAAGTGATCCGTGCGGCACTGGATCAGCATTGGGCGGCGTCGGATGCCAACGATTTTGAAACGGAGCACCTCATATATCACGAGGACGCGGTGCTGGAATATCCGCAGTCAGGCGAGCGATTCCGCGGCCGAGGCAACATACAGAGCCAACGAACTAATCAGCCGAGCAAAAAGCGGTTCGTCGTCCGACGAATCATTGGCGGCGGTGATCTTTGGGTCACCGAGTTGATCATAACGTATGACGGCAAGCCGTCTTACACCGTGAGCATCATGGAGTTCAGGGGCGACAAAGTTGCGCGGGAAACACAGTACTTTGCGGATCCATTCGTGGCTCCTGCATCGCGCGCTCAATGGGTGGAACGATAGGAGGCACAAGATATGGATTGGAAAGCGTTGGTCCAGTTTGCGCTGCTAGGTAGCAGTGGTTTGGAACCGTATGCCATCCTGCTGGTACGCGTTTCACTGGGATTGTTCTTCGCCATCTCCGGGGCGAATAAACTGTTCGCTGCCGGCGGCATGAAACAGATTTACGAAACCCTTGTTAAGGCCAAAGTTCCGTTTCCCCAGCAGACGGCTTATTTCGTGGCGGGTGTCGAATTCGTTGGCGGATCCTTGGTGGCCTTGGGCCTTCTTTCGAGCCCGGCATCGGTGGCTTTATTGATCGATATGACTGTCGCCACCCTGACCAACGCTCTTTCCACAATGCCAAAAGGCCTTTCTCCTCTTAACTGGCTCGACGATTTCTTCTACCTTCCGGAAGTCTTGTACGTGCTGTTCTTTACCTGGCTGATCTGCTCCGGTCCGGGGAAGTTCAGTGTCGATTACTGGCTGGCCGGCAAGTTACTGCGGTGATCGGATCGGCGAAGAACGGCTGCGCGTTGCGGTAGAATTCCCACACGGTTTACCCGCTCCCCGCTGGGCGGTTTGTCATGATCGGGCACACCATCTCTCACTACCGCATTGTGGAAAAGCTCGGCAGCGGAGGAATGGGCGTAGTTTACAGAGCCGAAGATACGCGGCTCGGCCGCCACGTCGCACTCAAGTTCCTGCCGGACGACTACGCCAAAGATCACGCTGCTTTAGAACGATTTCAGCGGGAAGCCCGCACCGCCTCAGCTTTAAATCACGCGAATATCTGCGTCATTCACGATATCGGCGAATACCACGAGCGGCCCTTCATCGTCATGGAGCTGCTGGAGGGCCTGACGCTGCGGGAGCGCATCGAAGGAAAATCTCTGAATACCGATGAGCTGCTGGAGATTGCGATACAAGTCGCCGATGCGTTAGATGCCGCGCACGCCAGGGGCATTGTGCATCGCGACATCAAGCCGGCAAACATCTTCGTCACGCGGCGCGGGCAAGCCAAGATTCTGGACTTCGGTTTGGCCAAACTGACGCCGGACGGTAACAATCCGAAATTCGCGTTGCGCGCGGAGACAGAAAAGTTGCTCACCAGTCCGGGGACGGCAGTGGGGACGGTAGCCTACATGTCGCCTGAGCAAGCTCTGGGAGAAGAGCTGGATGCGCGCAGCGATCTGTTCTCGTTCGGCGTGGTGCTGTACGAAATGGCGACGGGTTTCCGGCCGTTCACGGGCAACACCACGGCAGCGCTATTCGACGCGATCCTAAACAAGGCGCCAGTTTCGCCCCAGCAATTGAACCCCGAAATTTCCACCAAGCTGGCGGAGATCATCAAGAAAGCGCTGGAAAAGGACCGGGAGATCCGCTGCCAGACAGCCTCCGAGCTACGCGCCGACGTAAAGCGGCTGAAACGCGATACCAGCTCTTCGCGGCACCAGGTGGCAGCGTCACAGCCGGCCGCCGCGGAAAGAGAGCCGGAGTCAGCACCCGAATCAGCATCGGATTCCGTCATCTTCGCGAGCCTGATTAAGCGGCACAAGAAAACCGCTATTTCAAGCATCGCCGCCGTGGCCGCGCTGGTTGCTGTGGCGTGGTTCCAACTGCATCGCTCTCCCAAACCCCCAGCCGAATTGACACAGAAACGGCTGACTTTCAATTCCAGCGAGAACCCGGTCTTAGTCCCCGATATTTCTCCCGATGGCAAGTACCTTGCGTACATGGGTGCAGCGGGAATTCACGTGAAGCTGCTATCGACGGGGGAAGAACGTGTCATCCCCAGGCCGGCCGGCGTTCCGGCCAGTTCCTCCTGGTATGCTCACTCGTGGTTTCCCGACAGCACGCAATTGCTTGCGAACGCCATCCAACGGGGAGGACAGATGAGCATGTGGACAGTCTCGTTGCTTGGGCAATCTCCACGAGAGCTCCGGGAGGGCGGGTCGGGATTCGAGGTTTCCCCGGACGGGTCGCAGATCGCCTTCAGCCCGCAAGGACTGGAAGATGTTCGCGAAATCTGGGTGATGGGTAGCCAGGGAGACAACCCGCGGAGGGTCCTTGAGGCCGGAGCAGCTGAGTCATTGAACACGGTGCGTTGGTCGCCGGACGGACAGCGTCTGGCCTTCATTAGAAAACCTGCGGACCGGTCCCAGATGATGATCGAAACCTGCGACCTGAAAGGCGCGAACCGGACGGAGGTGGTGCTGGAAAAGGACCTGTCTCTGCTGGTTTTTTGTTGGCTTCCCGATGGGCGGATGGTTTACGTCCGCCAGGAATCGCAGGGCGCAACCGGCTTAACCGACGCCAATCTTTGGCAAGTCGGCATTGACAACCGTACAGGTGCGCCGAAAGGTAAACCGAGCCGTATTACCCGGTGGGCTGGATCAGCCCTTTGGGGATTGACTTCCACCGCCGACGGGAAGCGGCTGGTGCTCAATAAGGTTACGTTTCAGGAGCAGGTCTACGTCGGCGAATTCGCGGCCGGGGGGACGGGCCTGCAGCCTCCTCAGCGGCTGACGGGAGACGAAGGCTCCGACCAGCCCATGGCCTGGACGCCGGACAGCAAATCCGTATTGTTCGCATCCAACCGCAACGGGTCGGGTATTTTCAGGCAAGGAATCGGCCAGGATACCGCTGAACCGGTATTCACAGGGCGAGACGCCGGTCCCTCGATACTATTTCACCTCAGCCCGGACGGTGCGTGGATACTGTTCGTGGAGAGTCCGACAACGCCGGCCAATCCCCAAGCGCCGTCTCGCCTCATGCGCATTCCGGTGGGTGGTGGAGGGCCTCAATTTTTGTTGGATTCGCCGAATTTGAATGACTTCGAGTGTGCCATATCCCCGGCGAGCCGCTGCATCCTGCTGGAGGACGGCCAGGATCGAAAACAGCTCCTGATCTCGACATTTGACCCTCTGAAGGGGAGAGAGAAGCTGCTTAGGACCATAGAGAAAGATCCCGCGCACGGCTACGGTGCGGCAGGAATCTCCCCAGATGGATCCATGCTGGCGCTTTCCAGCGCAGGCGAGGCGGAAATTCACATTCGCTTGCTTTCGCTCTCAGGTGGCCTCGACCGCGAAATCGCTGTGAAAGGTTGGCGAACGCTTACGGGTCTGAATTGGGCATTGGACGGAAAGGGCCTTTACGTCGGTTCTCACTCGCCCCCAGGCAGCACGCTTCTCTACGTTGATCTGACGGGAAATGCGCGGGTGCTGTGGCAGTACAAGGCCGGACGCGGTGCAATGTGGGGCCTTCCTTCACCGGACGGCCGGTACCTTGCGATCCTGGGCGACGTCACTAATAGCAATGCCTGGATGCTCGAAGGTTTCTGAGTCGCATTGGATAATCTGAGCTTACGCAAGATACCGCCGTCTATGTTCAGGTTCGCTCCGGTCACCAGAGCCGCTTCCTGACTCGCGAGATAAGCCACAAGACCGGCAACTTCATCATCCGTGCCAAACCTCTCCATAGGCATCGTATTTCTGACAGCCTCGCTACAAGCGCCCGATTAATTCGTATCAGGGGCCCGCGCAGGAAAATTCGACAGCGTGGTCGACAGTCCATCGACACTCGCGTCGACAGGCCGTATCGCCGTCGCTGCAGGTGGCAGGCGGACGGGAGGAACCTGATTAGTTGCAAGAACCTCACCTACTGGTTCCCTAATTGCTAACTGATCGACGGCGTTGGAGAGAATGTTCGTTCTCATTGGTGTTGAGTCAAAGACTGCTTCCCGAGCTCGTTAGAAACCGGTTTGTAGGTGGGCAGACGATGAATTTCCGTGAGAGCACTCTCACGCACAATGGGCGTTGGCATTTTCTGGTTGTCCTGGCACTGCGAAGGCCAGCGCATTGAGTTCGAGATTCTACATAGGAGGTTGATATGTCAGACAAGAAAGAAGCAATCGTCATGGAGTCACAACAAGGCGCGGCGAGATCTCACCAGCCGGGCCAAGACGTTTTCAGATCGATCCTCGCGGAAGACATCGATTGGAAGCCATTCGCGGCGTTCCCTCCCTCGGTTCGCCTGGCAGTGGTTGTCGGTAATCCCTCGGAGGCTGGCCCCTACACCATCAGGGTCAAAGTGCCTCACGGCGTGAAGTTGATGCCACACCGGCATCCGGAGGATCGAGTTTACACCGTTCTATCCGGCGTTTTCTACATCGGCTTGGGCGATCAGTTCGACGCCGATAAACTTCAGGCATATCCGCCCGGCAGCGTCATCGTTCTGCCCGGCGACACGTCCCATTTCCACTGGGCGAAATCCAGTGAATACGTCACCCAAGTAACGGCGATCGGGCCGCTTGGCCTTGAATACCTCAGCGCGAAAGACGATCCGCGAAACAACCACTCTTAGAATCAGGTCGCGTACTTTTTGAAGCAGTCGAGCGCTATCTGCGTATACTGGCCGACCTCGATGAGATAGCCGTCGGGATCGCGCATGTAGCACCGCCACTCCCAGCCGTGATTGTCCAGCGGCTTCAGTGAGGAAACCGCTCCTTTCGCGCGCCATTGGTTGCAACAAATCCAGATATCGGCGACGCGCAGGTCCAGGAAGCTGTTTCCTCTGTTGAGATCAGAAGGGGGCTCAAGACTAACCTCGGGCTTGTCCGGCGTTGGGCCGCCGCCGGAGTTGAGAATGAGCCAGGAGTTGGCCAGCTTGATGTAGCAGGGATTTTCCGGCTTGATTATCTTCCCGCCAAGAATCCGCACATAAAAGTCCTTCGATTGTTCCAATCCTACGGTAGAAAATGCGTGACGAAGAAGCCTTCCTGTGCAACTGGTGCGTCTGGTAGATTCATCATCGAGCCCCGAGTCCTTCGCGGTGCGCCAGCGCTTCCAACACGGCTGCGGGCCGGATCGGCAGGTGGCGGAGGCGCGCCCCGCAAGCGGCGAAGATCGCATTTCCTATCGCCGGTGCAACCGCGGTCGTCGCCGGTTCGCCGAGCCCAACCGGGGCTTCCGTACTGGGGAGAAACTCAACCTCGACTTCCGGCACGTCGGCCATCCGCAGCAACCGATAGGTGTCCATGTTTGTATCCTTCGGCTGCCCGTTGATGAACTCGGATCCTTCATACAAGGCCATCCCCAATCCCCACAACAACGCGCCCTCCACCTGCGCTTGGGCGCTGTCGGGATGAATGATGGTTCCGGCGTCGACGACCATGGTCAACTTCTCCACCGCGACATGGCCGTTGGAACGGTCCACCCGCACCCGAGCGGCGCAGGCTAGCCAAGTCGGCATCGCGCGTTCTTGGCCGAACGTGGTTGCGATGCCCAGCCCGACATCTTTCGGTGTCGGCTTACCCCAGCCGGCCTTCTGGGCCAAGCGGGCGAGCACAGCCGCCTGGCGGTGCGCGCCACCCACGGAGTTCGGCGACGATCCGGCATTTCTGCCGGCGCCATCCAGCATCCGCAGCCGAAACTCGACCGGATCGACGCCAGCTACGAGCGCTGCCTCATTCATGAAACTTTCGAGCGCCCAGTTGATCCAGCCTGCCCCGACGGAGCGCAGGTATCCGGGCCGAAGCGTCCGTTCCGCCAGATCATTGCGCAGCGCGCGAACGCGCTGGGCCCCTACCGTGTACCAGTGGTCAGCGCCCGAGATCGAGAAGATATCGTAAGGAACCCCGTTGACGCCCTTCAGCATGAAGAACGGAGCCATAACCGCGGTCGGCCACCCGGCCGCCGCGTGGTGATCCATCGCCGTCACACGGCCCCCATCTCCCCAGGCCATGCGCAGCACCTGCGTCGAAGGGGATCGCGGACAGTCAAAGCGCACGTCATCCGGGCGTGTGCAGACCATCTTGACCGGCCTCCCGATCGCCTTCGCAGCCAGCGCCGCCGGCACGGCGTAGTCACCGTCTAGCCGACGCCCGAATCCGCCGCCAAGCAGGTAACTGCGCAGCACGATTTTGTCCTGGCTGCGCCCCAACGCCTTGGCCAGCACCGGAAGGATCAGCGTCTGCCATTGATTGCCGGTATGAATTTCGAAAACGCCGTCTTTTTCGAAAGCCAGCGCGTTGACCGGTTCCAGTGCGAAATGCATCACGGTGCTCGTGGTGTAGGTTCGCTCAATCTTCTGCTTCGCCGATGCGAGCGCCGCGTCGACGCCCGTATCGTCCACCAGCAGGGAACCTCCGCTCCGATCTCGAATCAGCTCGGCTGCTCGATTCTGAATATCCCGCTCGGATACCGTCGCAGCCTGGCCCGAACTCCACACCACCTTCACCAGATCGGCCGCCCGGTTTGCGGCTACGAAGCTGTCCGCGAACACCATCACCCAGCCGGGCACCGTGCCCGAGGGGTCCTCCAGAGCCAGGCTCTTCAGATAGCCAGGTATTCGCTTCGCCGCCGAGTCGTCCATCGAGATTACCTTGGACTCGTAACGTGTCGGCGGAATCTTCGGACGGGCGTAGACCATTCCTTCCACCGCTGCGTCGAGTCCGTAGCGGCCTTGGCCGTTGACCTTCGACGGAACATCCAGCGCCAGCGTATCGCGTCCGATCAGACGGCGCTTGTCCGGCGCCTTGATCGGAATGTTTTTGAGCTGTTCCGGCGTGAACGTTCGCCTCAGATCGCCGCGCGCGACGATATCGCCGTACAGGATCGATCTTCCTCCGGCGTGCACCACGCCTTCGCGCGCCGTACACATTTGCGAAGAAACGCCCAGCAGCCTGGCGCCTTCCTCCACCAGAGCAATCCGGCCCGCTGCGCCGGCGCGGCTGAGCAACGGGAAACTCTGCCACACCGACCAGCTGCCGCCGGTGATCATTGTGCCCCATTTCGAATCGGAGTCGACCGTGACGATCTTCACTTTGTTCCAATCGGCCTCCAACTCTTCGGCTACGATCCGGCCGAGCGAGGTGCCCACATGCTGACCCATCTCAGCGCGAATGATATTGATCGTAACGGTGCCGCTGGGGTCGATCCCATACCAGATGGTTGGCTCGAAGAGCCCGCCGGCGCTCGGAGCCGGCTGGGCTGAGAGGCCTGATCGAGCGTATCCCAGCATGACGCCGGCGCCCATCATCGTAATCAGGAAGCCGCGGCGAGACGGCTCGTCGCTCGATCGAAATCCGTGAGCGGACAGGCTAACCATGAGTTGCTCCCTCTTGCATTCTGGCTGCCGCGAGCTTGATGGCTTTGCGGATTCGAATGTAGGTCATGCAGCGACAGACACTCCCGGCCATGACCGCGTTGATGTCCCGGTCGGTGGGATTGGGGTAATCCTTCAGCAGCGTGGCGGCTTGCATGATCTGTCCCGACTGACAATAGCCGCATTGTGGAACCTGCAGCTCAAGCCACGCCGTCTGCAGCGGATGCTTGCCCGTCGGATCCAGCCCCTCGATCGTAGTGACCTTGGTGCCCGCGATTGCTCCGAGCGGAGTGATGCAGGATCGCGTGGCGCGTCCCTCCACATGGACGGTACAGGCGCCACATAGGCCAATCCCGCAACCGAATTTAGTTCCGGTGAGTCCCAGTTCGTCCCGGATCACCCAGAGCAAGGGCGCGTCATCCGGACTGTGTGCGGAAACCGCACGCCCATTGAGTTGGAATGTGGTCATGGTCGCATAGCTCCTGTTCTCGCTTTCTGTTTAATGGGCCGCCGGCTTCCCGCGGATGGCCGCGACTTTTTTCTCCAGATCGCTCCAGGGTGGATAGTTCGTGCGCGTGCGGCGCAGATAGGCCGCGAGCCCGGCGATTTCAGTGTCGGTAAGCGACGCGTAGGCGGGCATCACCAATCCCGGCGCACCATCCGCATTTCCGACACCTTTCAACACAACCTGAATAAAATTCGTCGGTTCGGGCAGCGTCAGTGCGCTATTGAGCGCCAGTTCCGGCCGCGCGGGAAGGGGGGCTGGCCCGGTATTGTAGTGGCAGCTGATGCAGGCGGAGGCATAAAGGTCTGCCTCGGCATCGTACGGCTGGCTGATGGCGAGATCGGAAGTCGCCAGCGCTTGACGCACCGTCGCGTCCACGCTAGAGGCACGAGCGGCCGCGTGATTCATATCGCTGAAGTAGACTGCGATGGCGCGAATGTCGGAGTCCGGCACGACGGCAAGCGCCAGAGCATCGCGGATAACTGGAGTCATCGTCGCGCCCGCCGCCCCGTGCAGCGGGCTGGTGCCGTTTCGCAGGAAGGCGAACAGCTCCTCTTGTGTCCATGGCACAGGGGAAGGATTCTTTTGATCGAGCGCGGGTGCGATCCAGCCGTCAATCACCGTGCCGGCGTACGAATCCGCAACTTTTTCGCCACCGAGCGCGTTGCGCGGCGTGTGGCAGCCGCTGCAATCGCTGAGCGCTTCGGCGAGATAAGCTCCGCGATTCCATTCAGCGCTCTTGGAGGGGTTGGTCTCAAAGCGTCCGCTTCTGAAGAAAAGAGTTTTCCATCCTTCCTGGAGAGCGCGGACACTTAAAGGGAAGGGAACCGTGTTCGACGGTACGGTTGCGCTGACCGGCTGGCGCGTCATTAAGTACGCGTACAGCGCCCTGACGTCATCGTCTGTCAGCTTGGTGTAAGCATTGTAGGGGAAGGCAGCGAAAAGATGCGATCCATCGCGGGCCACGCCTTCGTGCATGGCGCGGACAAAGGCTTCGAGCGGCCATGCTCCGATACCGGTTTTCGGGTCCGGCGTAATATTCGTTCCATAAATGATTCCGAACGGTGTGTTTACTCCGTACCCGCCGGCAAAGGGTTGACCCCCGGCACGCGTGTGGCAGGACGCACAATGTCCAGCCGCTGCAAGAGCTTCCCCGTGAGCGATGGACTCCGGGGAGAAGCTTTGTGGGGCGGGCCGCTCGATTGGAGGAATTGCCCGCCGCCAGGACAAGAGCAGGAAGCCAGCCAGCCCGAGAAAAGCCACTGCGAAAATTGCGATCGCAATGCGTCGAATCATTGCATCCCCTCCTCTCTACACAAATGCCCCGGCGCGAGCGTTGTTCGCCTTACTACCTATCAGAGCCGAAACTGCGCGTCGCTGTTGGAAATCTCAGGGAATGTAGCTCGAAAACACGTAGTCTTGAGCTTTTTGCGGCGTATGGCAGACGAAGCAAGCTGCGACCGTGTGGGCTAGATCCGGTAATTGTGGTTTCGTGGGATCGCCTGCAGCCCACACTTGGAATCCCCACCCTCCAGTCGCCGCGTACTTCTTTGCGTCCTTCACCATCACCGTCACAAATGTCTTGGCGCCTTCCAGAGTCGCGCCATCCTTCACCGAGAAATCGTGAACGTCGTCCGCGAAAATGGTTCCGTCAGGATACGGAAATGGGCCGCCCGTTTTCAGGGTCGGCAGCCCCTTGGCATTCACGTAAATGTGGTGCAAGCCGGCCATACGGTCGAAAAGCGGGCTGTCCGCGGTCACGGACAGTGAGTTCACGAAGAACCAATTCCGGAAACCATTGGGGAACGGAACCCCATCGCCGGCGGAAACCGCCGAGAGGGCGCTGCATAACATCAAGACTCCAGCAGAGCCTAAAACGACTACAAATTTGCGCAACATTAGTGTGCCTCCTCTTGAATAATGAACTTGTTTATCGATGGCTCGTTTCGCCTTGGGCGACCGGTTGCGAAGCGGTGACATTGAGTGCGAAATCGAGATTGCCTCGCATCGCAAAAGAATACGGACGGCGGCACAACCCTCTTTTTAGCAGCCACGATCTTGAGGGCTGACAGGAAGCAACCAGCCCACGCCAACAGCAGGTGAGGGTTCGTGCCGTGCCGGTCATGCCGGGAACCGATAGCCTAACGTCCAGCCTGCCATCAGAAGTGCGGGATGCACCGTTTTCGCGGCCCCAGCGGTGTGGGCCAATCGCTGGCGAAGATCGGCTAACGTTGCTTCGGGAAAACTAGTATGGAAGGGCCGAATTGACACGGTCGTGCCAGTGCAATCAGAACACCACGAACGCGGAAGGTCGGAGTAGGTGCCTATGTGCCTAAGGGGCAACGGCTTCGCGCAATCATCGGGCGCGGTCCTGCTTGTCGATCTGTCGGTGCGCCGTCTCGCCGAGCCAGTTGGGCTCTGGAAGTGTCGGCAGTCTGACTCGTGTTTTCGGTGCTATGGCCCCTCAAAATAGGAGTTCCAGAGCCAGTTGCAGCGAGCGCGGGCCGCCAATCTGGTATAGAGGATTGAAAGTGCCATTCGCGCCTCCGGAACCCAAACTGTCCGCTAGTGTTGGCGTCGAGCGGCCAAACAGGGGGCTGGTCAGGTTGTTGGTGGGGCTCCCGAAGTTGGGGTGGTTCAGCATGTTGAAGAACTCGCCTCGTAAGCGGAGCCCTGTTTTCTTGGTGACGCGAAATGTGCGCTGCAGCCAAATATCGCCTTGCATGCCGTCGAAACCCCGCAGCACATTTCGCCCAAAATCACCCTGCTGGCCCGGAGGATTGGTGAAGGCCGCCGTGTTGAAAATCTTGCCGCCAGGATATCCCGCGCCATAAAACGCAAGAGGCACTCCCGGGTTCACGTTCGGGCGCCGACCAGATCAACCGGCGGAGCCGATCCGGCCAAGCTAAAACCATCCAGCGACCAGCCTGCCAATACCGCACGGGCAAGCGTCCCCGGCGCGGCCGAGGGCGCCTGATAGTCGTTCCCGAGGTGAATGCGTGCCGGATTCTCGAACGTGCCCTGCGTGACGAGGTCGTTTCCGATCGCATCGGTTGAGGCATCGTCAATCGAATGCGACAAAGCACAAGATGCCAACGCTTGGAAGCAAGGTGACAAACGCCGCTCGAACCGCGACGCCAACCAGAGACTAGGAACGAGAAACCAGCAACCCGGCTTGGGCGGATTTTAGCGCTGCCAGTTTCTCGGTGGCCTGTTGTTTCACTTTGGCGATGCTCTGGTCCTTGATCTTTTCGTAGCCGCGGATCTGGTCCGGGAGCGCCGCGATTTCGAGGGCTTGCGGAATATTCTCTGGCGTCAGGTTGGAGAGCACTTGCTCAATCAGATCGCGATACCACTGGATCAGCGACCGTTCCATGCGGCGATGGGCCGCGTAGCCGAAGAGGTCGAATGGGGTCCCGCGCAGCATCTTCATGTTTTTCAGCATGAGAAGCGGCGTACGGAACCACGAGCCGAATTTTAGCTTTTTGTTGACTCCGAAGCGGCGCAGCATGGGCGGATGCAGATTGTAAGAGACGGACTCAGCCGATGTCCACATGTCTCGCACGCCGCGCTCAAACGACGGCTTGGTTAATAAGCGTGCCACTTCGTACTCATCTTTATAGGCCATCAGCTTGTACAGGTACTTCGCGACGGTTGCCTTCAGGGATGGCTCGGAAATCTTTTCCAGGAAATCTACGTACGTCTGCGCGTAGGCTGCGTTTTGGTATTCGCGGAGTTCGGCGACGCGGTCGATAGATGGCTTCGTCGTGGTTTCGGATTTCAGGTAGCTTTCTACCCAGGCGGCGTCTTCGTAATACTTGCGTCCCCAGGAAAACGTTTGAATGTTACGCTCAATATCCACGCCATTCCACTCGATGGCTTTTTCCATGGCTTCGAGCGAAATCGGAATCAGCCCACCTTGATAGGCCACGCCCATCATGAAAAGATTCACCGCCATGTGAGTGCCGAACAATCCTTCGGCTAGCCGGTTGGCGTCCAGGAAAATATTGCGGCCGCGATTGGTGACGGAGTTCACCAGTTCAAGCATTTGCCCGGGTCCGGATACCGGCGCGCGGTTGCGAATATTGTCGATGGTGGGAACCACATCGCTATTGACGATGGCCACCGTTCGCCCCGCGCAGGCCGTGTTCAGATTCGCGGGATGCACCACACCCAGCAGATCGAAGCCAAGAATCAAATCGGCGTTCCCGCTATTCACTTTCGCGGGCGCTTCGATGGGATGCTCGCTCAGCAACAGATGCGAAACCACCGCGCCGCCCTTTTGAGCCGTGCCGGTCTGGTCGAGCGTAGCCACCGAAAGCCCGTCAATCCACGCCGCGGTGGCGAGCAGCGCGTTGATGGTCACTACGCCGGTCCCACCGATTCCTGGACCGATGATACGATAACCATCGCCGGCCTTCATCATCTGACGCGGCGCTGGCACATCGGCAGGCGGCAATTTCGGAAGCGTTTTCTTCTTGAGGCCGGTCCCTGCCTTGATTTGAACCGTGACAAACGACGGGCAATCGCCCATGGCGCAGGTGTAATCTTTGTTGCAGGACGATTGATGGATGCGGATCTTTTGTCCCAGCTCGGTTGCGACCGGTGTCAGGCTCATGCAGTTGGATTGGCGGACGCAATCGCCACAGCCTTCGCAAACTTCTTCGTTGATCACCAGGCGCATGGTGGGCTCGGCCAACTGGCCGCGCGAACGTTTGCGGCGCTTTTCAGCCGCGCACTCCTGGTCGTAAATAATCACCGTGACACCGGGAATCGAGGGCAGCTCGCGCAGCGTACGCGGCAGTTCATCGCGGGAGCGGAGCTCAGCATTCGATGCGAAGACGCTCAGGTCGGTATATTGCTCGACGTTTTCCGCCAGCACCACGGTTTTGCGGACTCCTTCAGCCTGCAGCTTGCGCGTCAGCTCTGGAATCGGAAGAGCGCCCATGGCCGCTTGGCCTCCGGTCATAGCGACGTGACCGTTGTAGAGAATCTTGTAAGTGATGTTGACCTTGGCCGCGACGCAGGCTTCAATCGCCAGATAGCCGGAGTGAAACAGCGTGCCGTCGCCAATGTTTTGGAAAATGTGCGGATGATCCACGAAGGGCGTCATGCCGATCCAGGGCGCGCCTTCGCCACCCATCTGCGTGAGGAAAGAAATGGCACGAGTGGGATCCATCAGCCGCATGGCCATGGTGTGGCAGCCGATGCCGCCGCCTGCGATCTGGCCCTCGAGCAGGAGCGTGGAGCGATTGTGAGGACAGCCGCTGCAGAAAGCCGCCGGGCGGGCGCCCAGAGGCTTCGGGGCTTGGGACTGGGGGCTGGGGGCTGGCTGTCGGTGATCCTTCAGGTTTAGGACGTCGCACAGAACTTTTGCGATTTTGTCGGGGTCCAGTTCGCCGACCGGGGGGAAATGGGATTTGCCTAAGATTTTTGGATGGGTTGGTTGATCGTAGAGGATTTCGCGGAGCTGCATTTCCAGGAAGCTGCGCTTTTCTTCCACTACCAGGATGGTTTCCAGACCCGCCGCGAATTGTTTTACAAACTCGGCATCCAGCGGGAAGGGCATGCCGATTTTTCCTATTCGGATGCCGTCGCGGACCTTGAGATCGCGGAGCGCCTGCATCAGATCGTAGTAAGTCTTCCCGGTGCTCAGGATTCCCACGCGAGCCGCCGCGCCGTTGTGCCGATTCACACCGTTTAAGCGCGCGAATTGGCGCGCGGCCTCCAGGCGCCGTACATTCACTTCATTTTCGAGCGCCAGCGTGATGGGTGGCACCAGGCGCGGATCGGTGTATTTCTGATACCCTTCCGGCAATCGAATGGCGGGCAGGTCGGGATCGGCTTCCATAGTGCCGCCGCCATCGCAAATGTCGGTGACCATTTTCATTCCAACCCAAGCGCCGGAGAAACGTGACATCGCGATGGCCAGCAAACCGTAGTCGATGATCTCCTGCGTGTTGCCGGGATACAGGAACGGAATGCCTAGGTTGAACAGGCTGAAGTCGCTCTGGTGTGGGATGGTGGAGCTTTTGGAAACGGGATCGTCACCGCACAACAGCAACGCGGCGCAATTCTTTCCGGTGCCGCCCAGGTTGGCGTGGCGCAGAATGTCGCCCGAACGATCCACGCCCGGCCCTTTGCCGTACCAGATGCCCACCACGCCGTCCACTTTGTTCTTGCCGATCACTTCATAAATCTGGCTGCCCATGACAGCCGTGGCTGCCAGATCCTCGTTTACTCCCGGTCGAAAATGGATGTTATATTCGGTGAGTAGCTTTGCGGAGCGAGCCAGCGCCATGTCATATCCGCCCAGTGGAGATCCCTCGTAGCCGGAAATGAACGCGCCGGTTTTGAGGCCCGCCGCCTGGTCGCGGCGCATCTGGTCCACGGGAAGCCGGACCAGCGCCTGGATACCGGTCAAATACACTCGGCCCCGTTCGAGTGTATATTTATCTGATAGCTTCATAGATCTGGTGGGATATCCGATTCATGCTAGCACGCTGTAAGGCGCGGGTTTCGGAATATATATTGTTTGGGAGGATCATTCACGATGCGCACAGTGATTTACGCACTCTCGGCGTGTTGGGCGTTTGTTCTTTTGGCGGCCGCAGCGGCTGGACAGGAGCAGGAGCGTCCCAGTTTCAGCGGCAACTGGCAGTTCGACGCCTCCAAGAGCGAACTGCATACCAGCAAGATCTCCAGCGCAACCTGGGTGATTGAGGAAGGCGACAACTCCATTCACATCTCGCAGACCGAGAACGGCAAGGCCAAGAAAACCGAGCTGCAGTGTACGACCGATGGAAAGGAATGCAAATTCCCCGGCGACCGGCGGGACTCGTTCTGGTTCAACGGCCCCATGCTGGTGGACATGGAAACCAAGAGCGAGCACGTTACCCGTTTTCGAATGAAGATTTCCGACGATGGGAAGACGTTGACGGTGGAAGTGACGCCGATTGTCCCGCAGAGCGACAAGATTGATACGTTGGTGTTTCAGAAGTAGGGCTGACGACGAGGGCCTGGGCGGTTTCACCAGACGGTGTGCACGTTGGATGCTCGGATGCGGCTGTCCCGGCTAATGACGGGAACGCCGAAATATGCAGCCGTCGCGGCAACGATTCGATCCGGTAGGTCTGGAACAGCATCTCTGGGGACCTGGCGCATCGCCTCGACGATATCTACTGTGAAAGGAGCCTCTTCGAGCACGTACTGATGATCAGCCAGCGCCTGCTTCAATTCTTCATAGGCCGACTCAGGTAAGCGCTGTTTTTCGGTGAGATAAACGATCTCCGCTAAACTGATCGGCGAAAGCAGAATTTCGTGACCGGCCGCGGCGGCATCATCTATAAACGTTCGGGCGGTCGGCGATAGGAGAGGATTGTTAAGCAAGTACCAAAGGGCAGCGTGTGTGTCCGCGACGCCAGCAATCACGGGACTTCCTCGGCAAAACCGTGAAACATTTCCCTGCGGTTCTCATCGATCTCCTCCGCAGAGGGGCCGGGCCCATACTTCGCAAGCAGACCGAATGCCGATTTCTTGGGTTCGTGACCTTGCTGTGGCCGCTCGGTCAAAGCATGTTCTAATACCTGCCGTGCGTAGCTGGAGGCGCTTATGCCTTGAGCGTTTGCCTTGGCTTTCAACACCGCTTCCAATGCGGCTGGAATTTCAATAGTCAGATTCATGTCCAGCGGATGCTTCTTCTTCCAGAGTACCGAATCAGTAGGCCTCTGTCATTCGTGCCGCAAGGCCTCCATGGGATCCACGTGGGCAGCGCGATGGGCTGGAATATAGCCTGCCATGGCGGCTACAGCGACGAGGGTGAAGACTACCGCAGTCAGCGTGAATGGATCGAACGGCTGCAATCCGTATAGCAGGCTCTGAATCGCTCGCGCCGACGCCATGGCGAGGGGTAATCCGATCGCGACACCGCCAACGACAAGCGCCAGTACCTCGCGGAGAATTGTCCAACACACGCTCGGTCTTGGTGCTCCCAGCGCGAGACGAATCCCGATTTCGCGTGTTCGTTCCACCACCGCGTAGTCGAGCCTTCCATAGAGGCCGATCGCGGCCAACACTAATGCAAAGATGCCGAAGCACGCCGATAGAGTGGACACCATGCGCTCTTGAACCAGCGTTGCATCCACTTGTTCATCCAGAGTGCTGAGCGAGAAGGCCGGGACGTTGGGCGCCGTTTCGTGAAGTTCGCGCCGCACCTCGGGCAAAATGCTCTCCGGATCGCCCACGGTTCGGATACCGAAGAACAATTCCTCCCAGAAATCCGGCATCTGCAAATAGGGCCGGTAGACCATGGGCTGGGCGGGCGCGCGCAGGCTTTGGTAACGAGTATCTTTGGCGACGCCTACGATCTCCAAGGACGATCCACCGATCGTGATCCGCTCGCCCAATGGATTCCCGCCTGGGAACAAGCGCGACGCAACGCTCTCGCTGACCACGGCAACGCTCGCCGTGTGATCGTTGTCCCGTGCGGTTAGATCTCGACCCATTCGGAAGGGAATGCCCATGGTTTCGAAGAATCGCGGTCCGACGCTGTTGACGCTTGCTTCAGTAGCATTCGAAGACCCGGGCCGGGATGCTCCCGCGGTGTATGAGACGCCGCCGAGCGGGGTGTCCATCGACAAGGTGACGGACCGCACACCCGGCAGCGCAGAAAAGCGCCGCTGCAAATCCTGGTATAGCCGCGCGGCTCGCGATCCGCTGTACCCGCTCAGTTCCGGGCGAATGCTCATCAGCAGTACGTGGTCTGGACGAAAACCCGCATCCACCTGGCGAAGCTTTCTAAGGCTCCCGAGCATTAATCCC
>Ga0187859_10001025_pt1 | contig 18186 bp, 16 predicted proteins | sample June2016WEW_10_1_2_FD_133019 | JGI IMG/M metagenome (GOLD analysis project Ga0187859, IMG submission 133019) | Peatland microbial communities from SPRUCE experiment site at the Marcell Experimental Forest, Minnesota, USA - June2016WEW_10_10 | ecosystem: Environmental > Terrestrial > Soil >...
CCTGTCACCTGTCACCTGCCCTTGCCTTTCCCGCGTTTCCCGCCCTTCACTTGCTTTCCTTCGGAGGCACCGTCAGCCCAAATATCGAAAGCTGCCCCGGTCCCGCAACGTTCATCCCACGCGCATCCTCCGGACTCGGCAGATACAGCGTCTGGCAGAATTCGCAGCGATACACTTCGACATTCGCTCCCCACGCTTTTTCGACACAGCCGCACTCCCGCTCCAGCACGTCGGCGGTATAAAACCAGCGCTTTAGGTGCCCGCCACAAAACTTGCCCTTGTCATTCTTCTCATTGCACGCGCGCTGTCCCGCCTTCTTGACCTTAACTTTGTGATTGGGAAGCTGCGGAACCATGCCCGTAACAGCCGCTGCCGTATCGCCCGAAGCCATCGAATCTCCTGCGCGCCTATGCCAAGGTGCGTTCCATCATTATTACTCAGCGCCAGCATTCTAACCAATGACGCATGGAATTCATCACATCTAAGGGGGGCTTCGATTCGGCGAAAAACAATTCACCTGGAAAAGATCACGCCGTTTCAGCAGTGGCGGCAGGTGCGCCACTCATTCGCGATTTGTGCGAATGAGTGGGTGTCCAGCGCAATCATGAAACCAGCGCGCTCATTCTTAACTTCTCACCGCACCTTACTGCTGTAATCGGGCGTCAGCACTCCGATTCAACAGCCACAGTCTGTTTCGCCAGCAACTCATGCGAGAACGACCACGGCCCACATAGAAGAGGTTCAGACGCGAGACAATCGCGATCGCTCATTTACTCACCACCTGTCTGACCGGTCCGCTGCTTGTCCTGAACTCCGCATCACCGGCGTAGGTGGCCTTGATGTGGTGCGTGCCCACCGTCAGTGAGGAAGTTGTGAAGGTGGCCACTCCGGCGGATGTGCTGCCCGTGCCGACCGCCGTGCCGTCATCCGCGAACGTCACCAGTTCGCCGTTCGGAATCGTGCCGAAGATTGACGTCACCGTGGCTGTGAAGGTCACGGGCTGTCCGACTATGGAAGGCGACCCTGACGTGGTTACCACCGTCTTCGTCGCGCCGTTGATATCCTCCGTCAGCATGGGCGACGTACTGCCCGCGTTATTCCCATCGCCGGAGTACACCGCGGTGATCGAGTGGGTGCCTACCATGGAGTAACGCGTGCGATAGGCTGCGTGATTGCCCGACAAATTTACAGTCGCGATCGTCGCGGCGCCGTCCTTAAACGTCACTGTACCGGTCGCCCCGCCGCTGTACTGGCTGGTCACGGTCGCGGTGTAGGTAATTTCCTGTTTGGGATGCCCAGGGTTGGGCGACGAAGCCACCGAAGTTGTGGTGGTTGCCACGTTCACGATCTGGGTGAGCGACCCTGAGGTGCTGGGCCCGAAGGCGGCGAAACCCTGGTAGGCAGCGGTAATGGAGCTCGAACCCGCGAGCAGAGAGGAAACTGGGATTAACGCTTTTCCACTGGCGAGAGTGGCGCTGCCTATGGCGACCGAACCATTGTAGAGTTGGACGGTTCCGGTGGGAGTGCCGAAGCTGGAGGTGACCGTCGCGGTGAAGGTTACGGATTGGCCGTAGACGGATGGGTTGAGGGAGGACACGAGCGTGGTGGTTGTCCGCAGTTCAGACAGCAGCACTCCTACAAGGCCCGAGCAGGGACCGCTGCCCGGTGCGCATAGATCGGATGCGATCACGTCGAGCCTTCCGTCGCCAGTCAGGTCGGCCACGTTGATCCCCGAAGCTGTCCCCCCAGTGGCGTAATCTGTTGCTTCCTGGAATGTGCCATTGCCGTTGCCCAGCAACACGGCAAGACCCCCGCTGGCGGACATGAGGTCAAGAATGCCATCGCCGTTCAAATCCGCGAGCAAAACCGCGCCTGCGCCGTTGCCGCCTGTTTCGTAGGCCACTCCCGGCTGGAATGTTCCGTCGCCGTTGCCAAGGAAGACGGTGATACCGTTCTGATTCCCTAGAAGTGCGTCAGGTATGCCGTCGCCGTTCACGTCGGCGAGTGCCTCTGCGCCGGCCGATGGACCGTTCCAGGTGGTATTTATCGGTGCCTGGAATGTGCCGTCGCCGTTGCCAAACAGTACGCTCAGGACTTGAGTCTCGGAACAATCCGCGGTTTCACTATTTGCGATTCCGCAATTTGCGACAACAATGTCCGGCTTTCCGTCCCCGTTCACGTCTGCGATGCCGACTCCAAGCGCGTTCAGGCCGCCCGAGGGATAAAGGACCGGCGCGGCAAAGGTGCCGTCGCCATTACCCAGCAGGACGGAAACGCTTCCCATGCCGGAACCGGTGAAGCAATTCTGTGCCGGATCGCAATTCCCAACCACGACGTCAAGCTTTCCGTCTCCGTTCAGATCTGCGATAGCCAGGTATTGACTGGGAAAACCGCCGGTGGGGAAAACGAGTGGCGCCTGGAATGTCCCATTGCCATTGCCAAGCAGCACTCCGATGGTGGCAGAATCCATCTCGCAGGTATTAGAGCTTCCGCAGATGTTTGTGACAACCAAGTCCATCTTGCCGTCGCCGTTTACGTCTCCCGCCGCGATGCTGAGGGTGCCATATCCGCCAGAAGGATAGGTGACGACGGATTGAAAGGTGCCATCTCCGTTTCCTAGCAAGATACCGACCGAGCCCTCGGTAGCGCTTACGCAGTTGCCGTCCGAGCCGCAGTTCACGGCCGCTATGTCCGTTTTTCCGTTTCCTCTAAAGTCGCCGGTTGTCATTGAAAAGGTCGGGCCCCCGCCCGATCCATACGTCACCACCGGCACGAACGAAACCGACGTCTCCGGTGCGGCGATCGGGAAGAATATAGCGTTGGAAGCGCCGCCTCCGGGGCTGGGGTTGACTACTGTGACCGAAGCGGTGGACGCCGTGGCAATGTCGGATGCAAGGATGGCCGCCGTCAGGCGAGAGCTGCTTACGAAGGTCGTGGCGCGCGGGCTACCGTTCCAATTCACCACTGAGGCCGCAACAAACCACGCGCCATTCACCGTCAGCGTAAACCCGGCTCCGCCGGGGGAAGTGGCGTCGGGAACGAGCGGCTGATCAATGAAGGGCACAGGATTCTGCGCGATTGCCGGCGCGGCCAACACTGTTAAAGCTCCGATGCCCGCGACGAACAGAGCGATGACACTGAGAGTTTGAAATTTGCGGGCGAAGTGGCGGGTCATGGGAAGCCTCCTATGGCGCAACAGTAGGGGCGGTATTTCTTGGCAGGAACTATACACTCTTTCTTGGTAACCTTCCCCCGGATAAAGCTAGGGGCCGCAAGATAGTTGTTGTAATCAGCGTCGGCACCAACTACGGCCCGACCCGCTGCGCCGGTCCACGAGTGCAATAGCGACTCCGCGATACTTATCCGCTTAGCATCGGCGTCCGCTTTTCAATCGTCATCGCATCACTTCTCCGGTGTTCTCTGTAGCAGCAGCGTCCCCGCCAACTCCCTTATTCCGCGCGGCATCTCAGCTGCCGCAACAGGACTGGATTCTGGGGAGGAATCTATGCATTTGCCAATAACCAATCGTGGGGTGAACTGTTCTCGGAACACCCTCAGTGTCGAGCCAAAATTGGCCTCGACGAAACTCCGCGGGGTCTTAACCCTGGCCGCACTTTCCACACTGCTGCTGGTGGGCATTGCGCCGGCGCACGCCGTCACCGAAACCGTTCTCTACAGCTTTGGCAGCTACTCGGGCGACGGGAAAAATCCCGGCTCCAACCTGATCGAGAGGGGGGGCAACTTCTACGGCACCACCTTCAGCGGCGGCGCGAACACCTACGGCACGGTTTTCAAACTTACTCCGACGGGAAAAGAAACCGTGCTCTATAGCTTCTGTTCTCAGCCGAACTGCACGGACGGAGAGAATCCCTCCTCGGGCGTGATCGCCGACAAGGATGGTAACCTCTACGGCACTACGATCTACGGCGGCGCCTGGGGCACGTTGTTCAAGGTCACCCCAACCGGGGAAGAAAATGTGCTCTTCAGCTTTGGGACCTATTCCGGCGACGGAGCGTGGCCGGTCGGGGGCGTCATCATGGACAAGGAGGGCAACTTCTACGGCACCACCAGTCTCGGCGGCGCGAATGACTCCGGTACGGTGTACAAAATCACCCCCACCGGAGAGGAAAGCATCCTCTACAGCTTTTACAGCTATCCCGGAGACGGTAGCAGCCCGCAAGCGGGCGTGATCATGGACAACAAGGGCAACCTTTACGGCACCACTTCAGGAAGCGGCGCGAATAATAACGGTACGGTGTTCAAGCTCACCGCAAGCGGCGAAGAAACCATACTCTACAGCTTTGGGAGCCATCCCGCAGACGGCGGAACTCCCGTCACGGGCCTGGTCATGGACAAGGAGGGTAATCTCTACGGCACCACGTCCAGCGGCGGCGCGCATAACTTCGGCACCGCGTTCAAGCTCACTCCAACCGGTCAAGAAAAGGTGATCCACAGCTTTGGGTCCGGGAGCGCAGATGGCAGAGGAGGAGCTAATCAGCTGATCATCGACGAGGAAACGGGTATCCTCTACGGCACATCGCCTCTCGGTTCCGGCAAATGCTACGGCACGGTATTCAAGATGACTCTCGCCGGAAAGGAAACCCTACTCCACCACTTCTACCCCGACACAGGAGACGGCTATGATCCCCAAGGCGCCCTGTTGATGGACAGCAAGGGCAACCTCTATGGCACCGCGGCCGGTGGCGGGCACAACGCGTACGGCGGCGGCACGGTGTTCAAGATAACTCCGTAGGAGCTTCGGTCATCGCTTGGACGGCAGTTGCACCGTAGCTGCCGTCCAGCGGACAAAATCGGGGACAGACTGCACTGTCCCTATTTTTATGAAAAGTGAAAAATGGCGTACATCCCGTCTCTCCCCGTATTTCACTTTGATCTTTTGATCGCCACGAATTCACCTGACTATCGGCTGGGACTCTCCGATAGCAACAATGTGCCCATCTTTTTTCGAGATGCGAACCCAGTGCCATTCCGGGCAATAGAAACCGGGGCTCGGTAGCTGCTCCTGGCAATAGGTCGTTCCACTCACCGCCCACACACCACCCTCCAGTTTGACGTTGAACGGTCGCTCCGCTCGTACCGCCTTGCCGTACTTGTGCACCAGTGCAGCTTCGGCAATCTCCCGAGCCTGCTTCGCATTGCGCACCGGACGAGGACCGGTGTTTGCGTCTTGCGCCCAGGTCAGGCAGGCGAGCACGGCAATGCACGCGATGTTACCGATACCGCACACGAAAGCATTCAGCGTCGCCGTCGGTTGGAGCTTCATTGCGGGTCCTCTCAAATTGCCTCCACCGATTGCCTCCACCGAGAAAAGATGAGTGTAATCGGGGATTACGTCAACTCTCTGCATTCCCTCCTCGCGTGATTCTTATCATCGTCACTTCAGGAGCTTTTTTCGCTGCTGCTCAAGACACGGGGCTGAGCCGACTTTTGGCGGTGCAGCACTCCCCGATCAATCACATCGCTGGCATAATGCGCGAAATCAGCGCACGGAAACCATCCCCTCCTGGGTGGTCGCGCGCCATTACTGTGGTCGCGCGTCTTACTACTGTAACTTGGCGGTTACTGACTAACAGGTCAGACTTGCACATCGAAAACGCATTCGACGTCGTGATGGCGGTCCTTGCGTGTACGCGCTTCTTGTTTCCCAATATTTGCCAAATCCATTTTCAGAATGAGGAACAAACCATATGCGCACGCGCCCTATCGTCATCGTCGCTGGTCTTCTAATCCTTAGCTTGAACCCGGCCTTCGCAGGCCCCCCGCCACCAGTCTCATTTCTCGCCGCGGGAACGTATTTTGCGGGCAACGAACCCACCTCGGTTGCGGTGGGGGACTTCAACCGCGACGGCAAACTCGACTTGGTGGTGGCCACCGAAGACGGCGGTGTCACCGTGCTCTTGAACAATGGCGACGGCACCTTCCAGCCGCCGGTGTCCTATGGCGCCGGTGGACTGCCCTACTCAGTCGCGGTGGGGGACTTCAACGGCGACGACAAGCTCGACCTGGCAGTGGCAACCTTCGAGGGCGGCGTGAGTGTGCTCTTGGGCAATGGCGACGGTACCTTCCAGGCCGCCACGACCTACGGCGCCGGCGCGTATCCCGCCTCGGTTGCCGTGGGGGATTTCAACGGCGATGGCAAGCCCGACCTGGCGGTGGCAAACATGGAGGGCGGCGGCGTAAGTGTGCTCTTGGGCAATGGCGACGGCACCTTTCAGGCAGCCGTGAACTACAGCGCCGGGTCTTATCCCTATTCGGTTGCGGTGGGGGACTTCAACCGCGACGGCAGGCTTGATCTGGTGGCAGCCGACGAAACCGGCGGCGTGAGTGTGCTCCTCGGCAATGGCGACGGCACCTTCCAGGCGGCGGTGGGCTATGGCGCGGGCTATGGTGGCGGCGGCACTTCGGTTGCGGTGGGGGACTTTAACGGCGACGGCAAGCCCGACCTCGCAGTGGGCGTGGGTATGGGTGGGAGCGCCCTCTACGTGCTATTGGGCAATGGCGATGGCACCTTCCAAGCGGCGGTGTACTACAACGCGGGCATCGAACCCTACTCCGTCGCGGTGGCGGACTTCAACGCCGACGGCAAACTCGATCTGGCGGTGGCGGACCAGTACGGCGCCTTCAGCACGCTTCTGGGGAATGGCGACGGCACCTTCCAGCAGGCGTTGACCTACGATGCGGGCACATCTCCGCAATCGGTTGCGGTGGGGGATTTCAACGGCGACGGCAAGCCCGACCTGGCGGTGGCAAACAACGGTATGGGAGGCATGGGCAGCCTGTTAGTCGCATTAGGTAATGGCGACGGCACCTTCCGCGCGGCCCCCAGCTACGGTTCAGGCGAGGCACCCTATTCGATTACGGTGGGCGACTTCAATGGCGACGGCAACCCCGACCTGGCAGTGGGAGACTGGGTCGGCGGCATCAGCGTGCTTCTAGGTAATAGCGACGGCACCTTCCAGGCAGCAGTGGGCTACGGCGCGGGATCCTATGTCACCTCGATCGCGATGGCAGACTTCAACGCGGACGGCAAGTCCGACCTGGCGGTGGCAAACTACGGCGGCGGCGTGAGTGTGCTCTTGGGCAATGGCGACGGTACCTTCCAGACAGCGGCGAACTATGACACGAGCGCAGCTCTCTACTCTGTCGCAGTTGGGGATTTCAACGGGGACGGCAAGCCGGATCTGGTGGTGGCAAACACATACAGCAACGGCGTGGACCTGCTGTTAGGCAACGGCGACGGCTCCTTCCAGGCGCCGGTCACCTACAGCGTGGGCCAAGGTTTCTATCCCGAGTCGGTGGCAGTGGCGGACTTCAACGGCGACGGCAAGCTTGACCTGGTAGTGGCAGACTACTACCTGACTGTGTTTCTGGGCAATGGCGACGGCACTTTCCAGCCCCCCGTGAACTACACGGCGAGCGGTTCGTACTACGTGGCGGTGGCGGACGTCAACGGCGACGGCAAGCTTGACTTGGTATCGGTCGTCAGGGGTCAGCCGTTCTCTAACGGCGCCGTGGATGTTCTCCTGGGCAATGGCGACGGCACTTTCCAGTCGGCGGTGAGCTATGGCGTGGGCTCTAGCCCCACGTCAGTTGCGCTGGGCGATTTCAACGGCGACGGCAAACCCGACCTGGCAGTGACAAACCAGTCCAGCGACAGTGTAAGCGTGCTCGTGGGCAACGGCGACGGTACCTTCCAGTCGGCAGTGAACTATGGCGCAGGGTCAGATCCCTTCTCGGTGGCGGTGGCCGATTTCAACGGCGACGGCAAACCCGACTTGGCGGTGGCAAACTACGGAAACAGCAACGTATCAATACTGATGAACACGACGGTTTTCCCGAAAGCCGCAACCACGACCGCGCTCGCCTCTTCGCTCAATCCATCGTCCCTTGGTCAGTTCATCATCCTGACCGCCACCGTTACCTCCAACCGGAACGGCGAAACCGGCACAGTGATCTTCCTTGATGGCACCAACACCCTGGGCACAGGCACCCTGTCTGGCGGCATGGCGAGATTGTCGACAAGAGCGCTGGCGCTCGGGCTCCATTCCATCACCGCTGCCTACGGCGGTGACTCGAATTTCACGGGTAGCACATCGACGCCGGTGATGCAGGTCGTCAATAAGGCCAGGACTGGGACTCGCCTCACGTCTTCACCGAATCCATCGATGGATGGCCAGGCAGTGACCTTCACTGCGACCGTCACTTCCGCGGACGGTGTGCCACCGAATGGAGAAACCATCACGTTGATGGCCGGCAAGACAGCGTTGGGAACGGGGACGCTTAGTGGCGGCTCGACGAGCTTAACGACCTCGGCGCTCAAAGTGGGCATAACGAGGGTCAGCGCTGTCTACGGTGGTGACTCGGTTTTCGCGGGTAGCACGTCGATGCCGGTGATGCAAACAGTTGAGAAAGCCAGGGAATGACTTTCAGAATCGACTCCCCCAGCGCAGGGACGTCCAGGTCGCATCCGGATACTCGCCTGTAAGTCTTGTAACCAGGGCGATTACACCAAGTACCGGATCCCGGACTAACACCGTGCCGTTAATAAGATGTTCGTGTTTCAAAACTCTTTGCGTGGAGCCTCCTGATCCGCCCCAACTCTCCCCACCGTAACTTCAGCCACAAAATAATTCTCGCCCTTGATCGCCACACCCGCCATCCGCCGCAGCATCGCGATCTGCCCGACGTGCGTCAGCGCGTCCGCAATCGGACCCTGAAACAATTTCTCGGCAGAAACCTGCAAAGGCTTTTCCGAAGCGAGATAGTCATCGAACTTTTTCAGCGTCGCAAAAAAGCGCCGAGACTCCTCCTCCCACGCCAGCGGAGCCGAATCATTCCACTTCCGGCTCCCATCCGCCATCGACAGTCCCCACTCCATCAAGTCGCCAACATGCGCCAGAACCTTCACCGGCGTGCGCGAAGTTTCAGCAGAACCATACTCTGCAAAGTCAGGCCCAGCACCGCGTATCGACTTCGCTCCCCGATACGCAACCGTAGCCAGTGTGTGCCGCAGAAATTCCCGCGAGTCGCTCATAAAATTCCGCACCTCTTTTTCTTGTTTTCCGACTAAAACCAAATCATTGTCATTCAGAAAGGTGTTCGTTGTCATCCAAAGATTGCCATGAACATTGGCGCCTCCTTCGTGTACCTTAGTGGCCTTCGTGGTTAAAAGCTTTTTGGCGTGTGTCATGGCTCAGCATTGCCCACCTCCCCGCCGCTCTGCTACTTTGATTAGTTTCCCGTCAGCCGTTCGTGTGGAGCGGACACTCTTGTCCGCTTGCAGTTCATAGCCATACAAAAGAGGTGACCGTAAATGCCAGCCATCAAATTCCGCGGAGTAGATTTCATAGGCTTCGACACCTTGCTCAACGACGACGAGCGCCTCGTCCGCGACACCGCCCGCCACTTCATTGAAGACGACCTCATCCCCATCATCGAGGAGTGCAACCGCGCCGGCCGCTTCCCCCGCGAACTAGTCAAGCCCATGGCCGACCTGGGATTCTTCGGCGCCTCGCTCCAGGGCTACGGCTGCGCCGGCATGTCCAACGTCGAATACGGCCTGGTCACCCAAGAACTAGAGCGCGGAGACTCCGGCGTCCGCTCCTTCGTCAGCGTGCAGTCGGCGCTGGTCATGTATCCCATCTACGCCTTCGGCTCCGACGAGCAAAAAAATACCTGGCTCCCCGCCATGCAGAAAGGCGAAAAGCTAGGCTGCTTCGGCCTGACCGAGCCCGACTTCGGATCGAACCCCGGAGGCATGCGCACCCGCGCCAAAAAAATCGGCAAAGAATATGTCCTCAACGGCGAAAAAATGTGGATCACCTCCGGCACCATCGCCGACGTAGCCGTGATCTGGGCGAAAGTCGAAGATGAGAACGATAGAGTACGCGGCTTCCTGGTAGAGACCGACCGCCCCGGCTTCAAGGCCTCCGACATCCACGGCAAGTGGTCGCTGCGCGCCTCGGTGACCTCAGGCCTCTCGCTGCAAGATGTCCGCATCCCCGAATCCAACCTGCTCCCCGGCTCCGGAGGATTGAAATCTCCACTGATGTGCCTGAATCAGGCGCGCTACGGCATCTCCTGGGGAGCCGTAGGCGCCGCCATGGCCTGCTACGACTGCGCCCTGCAATATTCTTTACTAAGAAAACAATTTCGCGACCAGCCCATAGCGTCGCATCAACTGGTCCAGGAAAAACTAACCTGGATGATCAACGAAATCACCAAGGCCCAACTATTAGTCCTGCAGGTAGGTCGCCTGAAAGACGCCGGCAAAGTCGAGCACCAGCACATCTCCATGGCCAAAAGAAATAACGTCTGGATGGCCCTCGAATGCGCCCGCCTCTCCCGAGATATCCTCGGAGCCAACGGAGTAGCCGACGACTACCCCATCATGCGCCACCTGATGAACCTCGAATCCGTAAAAACCTACGAAGGCACGCACGACATCCACACATTGATCATTGGGGCGAGCGTGACCGGGATCGACGCGTTCTAGCCCCAGGGCGAACAAAAGGGAGATATGTTCCACGTGGAACATTTGTTGGTGCAGTTTTGTATGTACTTTTATGTAGATACCGTGGAAGTCATTGATTAGGCTTGGATGGCCCTGTGGTTAAACTGGCACATGGGTGTAATTAGTACACCATGATGGATCATCCTCTGAAGCGCGACGTTAGGATGGGCACCCTCAAATACAAAGTGGCCCAATGGGGTAGGTAACACCACCGTAACCAGTGGAGTGTAATCTTTCGCGGTATCGCCACGCAGCGTAGAGTCAGGGTCGGATACACAACTAAATGCACAAGATGATCTCATGGAGAGCGTTGGGTGTTGTCCTGCTTTGCGGCGGCGTGCTGGGCGGCATCAAGCTCCTGTTCGATCTGGTAGAGAAGAACAGGCGTCCCTAGTGTCAGGGCCAGTCGAGGTCATCGAGCGCCGCGCGGTTGATGCAGGTCATCTTGACGCAGGTCATTGAGACGCAGGTCATTGGGACGCAGGTCATCGAGAGGAGAAGTACGATGTTGGGGAAACGGCGAGAGCCTCGGATGCCGGCGAAACTGCACGTCCGCATTGCCGCGAGCGATGACAGCGGACGTCCGATTCTCCTCATGGCTCCGACGCGCAACATCAGCCGGCAAGGGGCAGCCTTAGAAGGCATTCAAGGCGGGCTGAAGGTTGGACAGATTGTCGCTATTACCTACAAGACCAGTCGAGCCCGGTTCCGTGTGACTTGGGCGGGAGACGGCGAAAGAGCGGGCCAGATCGGCGTCCAGAGCGTGGAAACGGAAAAGTGCATCTGGGATGCAGCCACTTTGCCGCCAATCGCTGCCGACAGGTACGTCGCACCGACTGCCCAAGCAAGCATCGTGAGTGGAGACGCTGTGACCCGCAGCTAGCCCCGCTCAGCTTCCAGGAAAATCCAGTCCCAACGGCGGCAGAGACTGGACGATTTTCACAGTTTCGAGGCTGACGCTGATTACCTGGCCTATCAAGCGCAAAATATATTGGGGGTCATCTTCACGATTCGGATCGTTGGTGATGCCGCTGCGCTTGTCGGTTGAGACCTGATATTGGTCGATGACCCATTCGAGAGCGGAGCGATTGCCCAGGCGGTAATCGTAGGTTTCTTTCGGGATATCGGAGAGCGTGACGAAATCGTTGTAGATGAGGGTAGTCTTGTCTTTGCTTAGACGCATTTTAACGACGCGCCAGTCCAGCTTTTCTCCTGCTTTTTCTTTCTTCGCGAGTTTGTATTCCGGTTGATTCTCGTAGTGGACGTGGATTTCTGTCAGGCGCTGGCCGGCTTTGGCTAGCTGACGGAAAGCGTCAACGGCTTTTACCGCAGAGGACGCCGAGTTCGCCGAGACTCTTTTGGATTTGTCATCCCTTCGCTTCGCTCACGACGACAAAATATGGGGAAGTGCGCAGTTTTTCGCTCGGCCGGATAACAAGGTTTTGGGGGGAAGTGCGCTGGTCCTTTCCCTTCGACCCCGCTCTGGTCAGGACGACAAAACGTCGACAGCGAATTTTGCGGCTCGTTAGCGCAGCGCTGAAGCGCTGCGCCATCCAGAATTCAAATCAACGCTTAGTCGGGAGTGCAGCCCAGGTATTCTTCGTATCCTTCGAAGATTTCTTGCAGCAGATTGTGGATGCGTTCGTTGAGGCTTGCCTCTCGGGGCTTCGAGAACGAGATGCGTTTGTTTTCCAGCGCTAGTTTCAGCTGGGGGACGATCGTTGGATTGGCTGCCATGTGAGTTCTCCTTTTCTTGGCTTAGGGGTACGAGTTCCGCAAACTGGCTGGGAACTCGTACCCGTGCCCCCTCACTCTCTATAGCGGAAAATCGGGGCGGAACCGGCCAGGATTGGCAAAATTATTTTTTTGGGGAGGTCTGGCGCGGAACCTTTACCACAGGGAGCACGATGCGGTGACAATCTCCGGATGTTTCCCTGCTACAATCGCTAGCTTTATGATTCGAGGGAACTTCTAGGCACACAGAAACGTAGATATGGTGTGCTGTTGAGGGGGCGGTGGTTGGGTCTCCGAAGCGAGCGGGGTGTTTGGCCTCGCGGTTAAGTCGGGGCTGAGCTTCGCTCAGCAGGACAGACGAGGGCGTCTGTCCCTACGTGATTTAGATTGCCCTACGCGATTTGGTTAGGGGCTACGGAGTTTGGTTTTGGATGATGCCCAGGTTGTCGGATTGCTGGTCCGTCGCTGTATTTCGGGCGATGCTGCGGCTTGGGAGGAGATTGTCCAGCGCTATCACCGGCGGATTTATAACGTCTGCTACCGGTTTGCGGGGGATGCGGAGAACGCCCAGGACCTCACCCAAGAGGTCTTTATCAAGATGTACCGGACATTGAATACCTATGACTCCGGTAAAGGGGCGTTCATGACCTGGGTAACCACGATTACCCGGAACCTGCTGGTGGATCATTTTCGTAAAAGCAAGGGTGACCGGGTCACAGATTCTTTAGATTCAATACCTTCCGAGCATGAGGACGCGCAGCCTTTGAGCGAGCGGATTGCGGACCGGGCGCCTCCTCCGGACGCTTCGGTGCAGTCGCGGGAGACGCGGGAGATGGTGCATCTGGCGTTGCAGAAGCTGTCTCCTGAGCTGCGGGAGGCGGTGATTTTGAGGGACTTACAGGATATGGACTACCGGGAGATTGCTACGGCTTTGAGGGTTCCGGAGGGAACCGTCAAGTCACGAATTAACCGGGGACGCGCGGAACTTGCACGGCTCCTACAACGTACATATAGGCAGGTGATCTGATGCCAGAGGAAACTAAACACGGAATGGAGTGCGCGGAGTTTGACGCGCTGCTTAGCGACGCCCTGGATGGCGGCTCGCTGAGTCCGGATCGCCAACAAAAGTTTGCAGCGCATCGGCGCGGGTGCGCGAATTGCGGGCCAATGTTTGCGGAGGCGCAGGCGGGGCTGCAATTTTTGCGGTCGCTGCAAGAGGTCGAGCCCCCGGCATTTTTGGTGCACAACATTCTGGCGGCGACGAGCGGCGTCGAGAGCCGGCGTACACTTACGGCGGACGGGCGCGCTACTCCTTTTGTCGAGCGGGCGCGAGAGTGGTGGGATTCATTCTTTAGTCCGGTAACGTCGTTCATACGGCAGCCGCGATTCGTGATGTCGTTTGGGATGATCTTCTTTTCGTTTTCGCTGGCGCTGAGTATTGCGGGAGTGAAGCCTGCGGATGTGGCGAAGGTCGACCTGCGGCCGGCGGCGTTGCGGCATGCGTATAATGACGCGCAAATCAAAGTGGTGAAGTTTTACGACAATATACGGTTTGTGTATGAGATCGAATCGAAGGTGCGCGAGTTGAAGCGGGCGAACACACCGCCGGAAACCACACCTTCACAGCCGAAGGAACGGAAGAACAACGACACTAGTGGGCAGCCAGATCAGAGACAGGATCGCAATTATTCCCAGGAATATAACCAGCCGATGTTAGCCGCGCTGAATGGGCCACCTGCCGTGACGAGGACGACGAACAGGAGGCTGATATGAACTGCGCGAATCATGCGGATGCGCCGGCAGTGGCGTATTGCCGCACGTGCGGAAAGGCGCTATGCGCGAATTGCACGCGTCCGGTGCGGGGAGTGATTTATTGCGAGGACTGCCTGGGAGCGAAGATGGAAGGTGCTCCGGTGGGGGCTGCCGCGGGCTCTTCGGGATACATAGCGCCGGGATTTGTTCCGCCAGCCGGTGGTCACATTCCGCCGCAACCGCTACCTCCTCCTGCGGGAAGCGGGAGTGGACCGAACCCGACGGTGGCAGGAATTCTGGCGGGATTTTTTCCTTTCGGCGTAGGCGCTGTTTATACGGGGCAATATGCCAAGGGGTTGGCGCACCTGGCGGTCGTAGCGCTTCTCTTTGCCGGGGCCAATGCGGGCGACAACGGCCGCAGTGAAGCTCTGCAGGTCATTTGCATCTTGAGCCTCCTCTTTTTCTATGTCTACCAGATCATCGATGCAGTGCGGTCGGCTAAAGCAATACAGATGGCGCAGCCGCTACCGGATCCGTTTGGCCTCGCTTCGACTTTTGGCGGCGGGTCGAAGATAGAGACGAGCAAGATTCCGACGGGCGCGATCGTGCTCATTCTGCTCGGCGTGCTTTTCCTGCTGCATACGATGGGCTTGACGGAATTTGGTTTGGATCGCTTCTGGCCGGTGATCTTGATCTTTATTGGCGGCTGGATGTTTGCGCGCAACTGGGGGTTGCTGGGTGATCGAAGCTGCCGCACGCGGCAGATTTCGAGCTCGGGGTTGTCGATTACGGTGTGCCAGTGTGCGCGATGCCGCACGCGAAGGATCATGGGGCCGGCGATCGTGTTTACGATTGGCGTGCTCTTCCTGCTGCAGAACCTGGACATGGGCAATCTTGGCTTCCATCGCACGTGGCCGTTGATTTTACTGGTGGTAGGCGGGATCAAGTTGATGCAGGGGAATGCATCGACGGAAGGACACGTTTCCTTCTTGAGCTCTAATCCTCCGGGTGCGGGAGGGCCAATTCCTCCCGTGCCTCCTGTGCCACCGACTCCGACCGCGCCGCCGGTTCCACCGGCCGAGGAGGTGAATCGTGGCTAGCCCTGTGATGCCGCCGCCGATTCCCCGGCCTCCGCATCGTTCGATTGCTGGGCCCGTCGTCTTAATTCTGATGGGCGTTTTGTTTCTGCTGGGGACGATGGGGGTTCTCGAAATACACACTTTGGGAAGGGTGTTTGCGCGCTTCTGGCCGGCACTGCTGATTTTGTGGGGATTGCTCAAGCTGATGGAATACGAGCAGGCGAAACGCGCGGGCCAGCCGGTTAAGGGCATCGGGGTCGGGGGAATTTTCCTGATGTTCTTTCTGATTTGTGCGGGGCTGATTGCGACGCAGGCGTCGCGCGTCGACTGGAAGAATCTCGGCGAGCACATCCAGTTAGGCGACGACCAGGGGCTGGACGAAATCTTTGGCGGGTCGACTTTCGACTATAGCGGCGAAGTTAGCAGTCCGCTGCCGGCGGGCGCAGACACATTGCGCATCAATGACGAGCGCGGCACGGTTACGGTGAATGTGTCGGACGACAAGAAAATACGTGTCGCGTGGCGTAAGAAAGTGCACGCCGAAAAACAGGAAGAGGCGGACCGCTATAACAAACAGACCGATCTGACGATTACGCCGGCTGACAAGATCATCGTGCTGAATGCGAATACGCAAGGCGCGGGCGACAAGGGCGTGACCATGGACATGGATATTTATGTCCCCGCCAATTTCTCTCTGGCGATCACCTCGGGGCGCGGCGACGTAACCGTGGCGGGGAGGTCGAGCAGCGTGGAGATCAACCACCGGCACGGCGAAGTGAACGTCAATGACCACACCGGGAGCGTCTCACTAAATCTCGATGCGAGTTCGGCGCGGCTGCAGCACATCAAGGGCGACGTGACCATTCAGGGGAAGGCGAACGAGGTCGACGTGGAGGATGTCGACGGCACGATGCATTTGAATGGAGAATTTCAGGAGAGTTTGCGGCTGGTGCGGATCAGCAAGACGATTACCTTCCATTCGTCGCGGACGGAGATGGAATTTTCGCGCCTGGACGGCCGGCTGGATCTCGACTCGGGCGACCTGCGGGCGGATTCGGTGACCGGGCCGATGCGGCTGACGACGCGTTCGAAAGATATTTCGCTGGAAGGTCTTTCGGGCGATTTGCGGCTCGAGGACTCGAATGGAACCGTCGACGTCGCGCTGCGCAAGCCGGGAAATATCGAGATCGATAACAAGAAGGGGGATGTGCAGGTTTCGATTCCTCCGAATACGCCGATTAAGGTGGAAGCGCGGACGCGGGATGGCGAGATCGAGAGCGACTTCGCTGAAATCAAAATCGATAGCCATGATCGTGGGGCGAGCGCCAGCGGAGCGATTGGAACGAACGGTTCGCGGTTGGTGATGAACTGCGACAGGGGAGCGATTGAGATTCGCAAAGGAACGACGGCAGCGGCTGGGACGGTCACGCCATTCACGCCGCCGAACCCGGGTAAGCCATTGAAGGCGCTCCCGCCTCCGAAGGCCCCGCCGGTGGAGAGCGAGAACTGAGAGCAGGGGGGCAGGGGCGCAGGTCGCAGACGACAGGTGACAGGTGACAGGTCTTAGGTATCAATATCCCTCCGAGTAGGAAGTTCGCAAACCGCCATTTTAAGTCGTCTTGACAATAATCGTTATAACGGATATTATTGCTCTTGATGAAAGAGGTTGTCCCATCCGTTAAGAGCAAGCGGCGCAGCGGCGGTCCCGAGGAGGCGGCGTTTCTGGACCTGCTGCGCACCACCGACATGCTGTCTCGTGGACTGGTCCGCGTGCTCAAGAGCGAAGATCTCTCTCCCACGCAATACAACGTGCTCCGCATCTTGCGCGGGGCGCCGGAGGGCCTCGCCTGCGGGGAGATTGCCAACCGCATGATTACACGCGACCCGGATGTCACGCGGCTGCTCGATCGCCTGGAGAAGCGCGAACTGATCTCCCGCTGCCGCGAAACCAAAGACCGCAGAACAGTGATGGCCCGGATCACTCCCGATGGACTTAAAGTGCTGGCCCGGCTGGATGAGCCCATACTGGCGGCGCATCACCGCCAACTGGGGCATTTGGGGCGGGAACGACTGCAGGCCCTGGAAGAACTCTTGAGCGTGGCGCGCAGCCAAGTGGCTTGATTTATTTGACTTAATAGTTGTTGCAACGATTATTGTGGTAACGCATCAAATGCAGTAGATCCAAATGGCGGGATCGAAAATATCGAATCCAAATAACTTCGAAAGGATCATGACCTATGAGCACACTCGCTAGTCCGCAGATCGCAACCACCACCTGGAACATCGACCCCGTTCACTCCACCGCCGAGTTCAAGGTAAAGCACATGATGATTTCTAACGTGAAGGGGCAATTCACGAAGGTCCAAGGCGTCCTTAGCCTGGACGAAGCCGATGTAACCAATTCGACTATCGAAGCATCGATTGAGGCAGCATCGATTAACACCCGCGAAGAGCAGCGCGACGGGCATCTCAAGAGCGCCGACTTTTTCCATGTGGAGAAGTTCCCGACGCTGTTATTTAAGTCCACGCGCGTGACCAACTCGGGCGCCGGCGAACTTGACGTCACGGGTGATCTCACGATTCGCGGTGTGACTCGCCACGTGGTGTTCAAGGTTGAGGGACCGACTGCGGCCGGTAAGGATCCGTGGGGAAATATTCGCCGGGGGTTCTCGGCAACTACGAAGATTAATCGTAAAGATTTCGGCCTGACCTGGAATGCCGCGCTCGAAACCGGCGGAATCCTGGTGGGTGACGAGGTGACCATCACGCTGGATCTGCAGTTCGTAAAGGCCTAAGACATTTTGGCGCGCGAGGTTGAGCTTACAAGCTGCGCGACGCAGAAAAAAGAGGAGGGAGTATGTCACTCCGACCAGTAAGAGAGATTATTCAACCGAAGCCGACGATCGAGGGCGCGGGCGTAAAGCTGCAACGCGCCTTCGGTTTCGGCAAAACGAAAGAGTTCGATCCGTTTCTTCTTTTGGATGATTTTCGCAACGAGCATCCGCAAGATTATCTAAAGGGATTTCCCTGGCATCCGCATCGCGGGATCGAGACCATCACGTACGTGCTCGCCGGCTCGGTGGAGCA
>Ga0187859_10001035_pt1 | contig 18074 bp, 11 predicted proteins | sample June2016WEW_10_1_2_FD_133019 | JGI IMG/M metagenome (GOLD analysis project Ga0187859, IMG submission 133019) | Peatland microbial communities from SPRUCE experiment site at the Marcell Experimental Forest, Minnesota, USA - June2016WEW_10_10 | ecosystem: Environmental > Terrestrial > Soil >...
GCCCGCGGTGATCTTCGAATGCGTGGGGCTGCCGGGCATGATCGACTCGATCATGCTGGCGTCGCCCGGCAATGCGCGGATCGTGGTGGTGGGAGTATGCATGGACCGCGACCAGATCGAACCGCTCACGGGAATCAGCAAAGAGCTCAATATCCAGTTCGTGCTCGGCTACTCGCCCGAAGAGTTCGCGGTGACGCTGAGCCATCTGGCCGAGGGACGAATCAACGGCGACCCGCTGATCACCGGCAAGGTCGGAGTGGAAGGAGTGGCGAAGGCGTTCGAGGACCTTGCGTCACCCGAGACGCACGCGAAAATCCTGGTCGAGCCGTGGCATAGCTGAGCGGCCGGGCGCCGGCGAGCGCGCGCTTCAGTGAAACAGGCGGCGCGAGGCTAGATTGGCGCCCGCGCGCATCGCGCGCAACTTTTCCCACACTATTTCCTCGGCGACTTCGCCCAGTCCGGCGGAAGTCTCGAAGCCGCAGTCGGTTCCCGCCATCACGCGGCGCGGATCTCCGATCGCATTGGCGGCGCGCTCGAGGCGGTCGGCGACAACCTCGTGGTGTTCGACGTAGTTGGTCTTGGTATCGATGACGCCGGTGACCAGGCTCATCTGATCGGGCAGCGGGAATTCCTTGAAGCAGCGATATTCGTGCTGATGGCGCGGGTTGGCGGCTTCCAGAACGAGAGCGCCGACGTTGGCGCGATAGAGCAGCGGCAAAATCTCGGCAAGCGGGACATCAAGATCATGCGGCGCCTGGTAGTTACCCCAGCATACGTGCATGCGGACCCGATCGGGCGCGATTCCATGCAGAGCGCGATTCATCGCGGCGATGTTCAGTTCGACGTACTTGAGGAAATCGGCGAGCGGACGGTCGGCGTACGCCGTGTGCCGTTCCATCGCGAGATCCGGGCAATCGACCTGCAGAACGAATCCCATTGATACTATGTACTCGTACTCAGTATGTAATGCCTTGGCGACTGCGATTACATACTCTTCATAGTTCTCGTAATACTCATTGAGCATTGCCGACGCGATTATTCCCGGCGACGGTGCGGTCATAAACGGCTCGGCGAATTTCTCCGGCTGATCGGCCAGGATGCGCAGGGTATCGGCGCATTCGAGATCGACGGCGGCGCAGTCGCGGTACTCGATCTCGCCAATTGCCTTCGGCGCGTGCAGCAGATCGACCATCGAGCGCTGAAACATCGGCGCCATCAGCTTGCGGAAGCTCTGGTAGCGGACGAGATCGCGCATGATGGGCCGCTCGCTTCGTCCACCAAAGCCGGTCATTCGATGCTGCACGTAGGTAAAGAAGCTCTCGCGTGATTGCTCGCCGTTGTTGCCGACGTCGATTCCCGCTTCGAGTTGTTTCTGTACAACGTGGCGAGTGGATATCTCGATCTCACGGAGCATCGCGGCGCGGTCCACGTCTTCGCCCCGGCTACTCTTCACCAGCATCGCGATCAGGCTTTCCCGCCGCGGCAGGCTGCCGGCGTGCGTGGTTAGAATGCGGCCCTCGCTACGAAGCATACTAGTTCCTCCCGGCCTCTTTCACTCATTTACTTTTCACCGGTTCGCGCTGCCAACATAGCATGCCGTCTGCAAATATCAGGAGTGGACACCGGGGGATCTGCTCTCGCCGGCGGCGGCATCAACCGGCGCCGTTGCCGGGAGATTGATTCGGCGTGGAGAATCATCCTATGCATTTGCAAGGAGTCTGAAGATGCCAACGCTCAAGCGCGCCGATGTATCGATATACTACGAGGAGTACGGCACAGGGTATCCGATTCTGCTATTTGCGCCCGGCGGGATGCGCTCCAGTATCGAGTTCTGGGCCAACAGCCCGTTCGATCCGGCCAAAGAATTCGCGGCTGACTTCCGCGTGATCGCGATGGACCAGCGCAACGCCGGCAAATCGGCCGGGCCGATCAGCGCTGAGGATGGATGGGACACTTACACGGGCGATCATATTGCGCTGCTCGATCATCTTGGGATCAAGCAATGCCACCTGATGGGCGGATGCATCGGATCGTCGTACTGCCTGGGACTGATCAAAGCTGCGCCGCTGCGGGTCAGCGCCGCGATTCTGCAGAATCCAATCGGGCTCAGCCAGCGCAATCGCGAGTTGTTCTTCGCGATGTTCGACGGATGGGCGCAAGCGCTGAAGGCGCAACGTCCAAAGCTTGACGACCATGCGCTTCGGCAATTCCGCGACCGGATGTACGGCGGCGATTTCGTGTTCAACGTTTCGCGGGAATTTGTGCGCTCGTGCAAAACACCGATGCTGATTCTTTGCGGCAGCGACGACTATCATCCGACCGACACCTCGAAGGAGATCGCCGCGCTCGCACCAAACGCCGAGCTTATCGAGAACTGGAAGACGCCCGAGGTGATTGCCGCGACCGTGAAGCGCGCCAGAGAATTCCTGATCTCGCATACGCCGAAGAGTTAACCGGCGAGCGCCAGTTTGATCCGATCGGCGAGTCCGGAGAATCGCTCCACGCGAGCGGCAATTGCTTGGTTGAGCGTCGATTCGTCGCCGACTATGACGACCGAGGTTCTGCTGCGGCTGACGGCGGTGTAGATCAGCTCGCGGGTCAAAACCGCGACGGGTTTCTCGGGAAGAACGATGGCGATCGAATCGAATTCGGAGCCTTGCGCCTTATGCACCGTCATCGCGTAGCTGAGCTCGACGAATTCGCGTAGCACCTCAAATCGGAATGCGACGAAGTTGCCGCCGCGCGGAAATATCGCCATCGGGACTTGCGAGCCATTGCTGCGCTGGACCCACAGCCTGATTCCGTTGTCGCCGTTGAAAAGTCCGCGTTCGTAGTCGTTGCGCAGCACGATCAGCGGCTCACCAACCACGAATGAAGCGCGCTCCGTGGCGACCCCGGCGGATTCGGCGGCGCGCGAATGAAGGCGCGCGTTTATTCGCTCGGCGCCGGTTTCGAAAACGCGCGTCACGCACAAGATGCGCGATTTTCCGGCGTGCGCGAACAGCTTCCGCAATCGCGCGCAGTCGGCGTCATCGAAACCGCCATCGCGTTCGACGTAATCATGCGCAACCAATTCCGCGATTTCCGGGCCGCCGCGCACTCGATCGATGTACCAGCGATCGAGAAACGGGCCGAGTTCGCGCGCCGCGATTGTAATAAATTCCACGCCGGCGAACCTGAGTTCATCCGGTGATGAGCGCCGCGCCACAATCGGAGTATTCGATTCGTCGACTGAATTCAGAAGATCGGCATCGCCGTCGTTAATCGACCGGGCCGCGCGCAAAATGGATCGGCCTGCCCTGCCTTCGCTCTTCATCCGATGATTCACTTCGAGCCGCACCGATGCCGCGGAGAGCCGACCGATATCGTCCCCGGCGGACCCGACGAGATCGCGGAACACAGAACCCGCGGCGACCGACGGCAATTGGTTCGCATCGCCGAGCAGGATCAGCCGCGCGCCGGGCGCAATCGCGTTCGTCAGTCGTTCCATCAAGCTGACGTCGAGCATCGATCCTTCATCGACGATCACCACCTTCGCGGATAGCGGGTTGTTGCGATGATGGCGGAAGCGCCCGGATTCTGGCGAGTAACCGAGCATCCGATGAATCGTCGCGGGCTCGAGATGCGCATCCAGGAGCGCCTGGTCTACACTGTCGAGCCGTTCGATTCGCGTCAGCGACTCGGCGATGCACTCGCCCATCCGGTAGGCGGCTTTCCCCGTCGGCGCCGCCAAAGCAATCTGGGAGGGATCGACGCCGAGCCGCACCATCAGACGCATGATCGCAACGATAATCGAAGTCTTACCGGTGCCCGGGCCGCCTGAAACAACTGTTAGTCCCGCGCGGGCCGAAGCGGCAACGACGTTGCGCTGTTCGTCAGACATCACAATCTGTTTGCCCTGCACAATAACCGGGCGGGCAATCACACTCTGAAGCGCGCGACTGAGTTTCTTCGCGTCCGCTTGCGCTTGCGTATCCGTAGTCAATAGCGCGGCGAGCCGAATAGCCAGTTCACATTCGTAGTGATAAATGCGGTGATGAACTATGTAAGGCTCAATATACATTAACGGTTTGTATTCATCCTCCCGCCGGCCGACCACCGCCGATGCGCAGTCGGATTGTATAAGCGCTTCGATCGAAGCCGCGATCGTAGCGATGGCGTCGTCACCAAAGCCATTGGCGCAGAGCGAACCGAGCACGCTCCGCATCGGCGCTTGCGAAAGTGGACCCGTTACCGGGAAGCGGGTGCTTCCGTCCTGAAGCGCCACCAGCGAGATGAGGATGAGCACGATGAGCGCGATTCGGTCATCGTCATTCAGAGCCGGTTCAAGGGCCGCGAGTTCGGCCGCCAGGTGAACCGACTCAGGCGCAAGATTAAGCCCGGATACCGAGACTTCGAGCGCGCGCATGCGAGCGTTGAATGCGGACCGGCCACCGCCGCTGGCTGAATCAAAGCGCCGCCACGCGGTATCCATTCCGAGTAATGAGTATTTCTCTTTCAAACGCGTAGCTCGGAGTCTGGTTCGCGAGTCAATAGTTCGGATTCATAAGTGACTATTTCATTCCACGACGGTCTTGCGAAGTAAAATCCAGAATGCCCATCGCCAGCCTGCGAGACGCCACGAAGAAAGACGTACAAAAGGCCTCCAAATCTCAATTCGTAGTCGCGCTCGGTGTGTATATCGAGCAGGCGCACTATACCGACTGAGTATATTTGCGCTTGCAAGCGATAGTGGCGTTCGACGTGCCGTGCGACTGCGGCAGGCTCGTACGAAGGCAGAAGATCGCCCTTCCAGTCGGCGAAGTATATTAGCCTGTCGCGCCGGAATACCAAGTCGATAAAACCCTTTATGTAGCCCCGTCCGACGATCCACGCGCCGTCCGGGCCCTCACCGAGCAACGAGTGATGTTTCTCGGGAATTGGATACGCGAATTCCATTTCGCGGACAGCGGGCAGCCGGTACAGTGCGCTTTCGAGTACGGTTTCGCCCAGCGCGACCGGTGAGGTGAGCGCGTTGAAAACCATCTCGCATCCGCGGGCCAGCCATCGCGGATCATTCACGCCGTGGCGGCGCATGGCACTCGCAAACAACTCGCGCACGTCGTCCCGCAGCATCCAGGATTTGAGATCCGGAGCATTGCCAAAGGACTTGAAATCGAGCTTCTCGATCGCCTCATGGAGGAAAATGCCGACGTGGCGGCCGCCGGGCAAATCGACGTTGTCGGTACGCGCCTCGATCGCATCGACGCTGGTTTTGAATTCATCGGGATCGAAAGCGGTCGCCAACCCAGTTTCGCGCGCCATCTGGAGCGAGGTATAGGATTCTATCATCAAGCCACGATGCCCTGCGCCGAGCTCGGCGAATTCGCGGTCAAGGCCGGCGGTCTGTGACGTCGATTCGAGCCAGTCGCACAAGGCATTCTCGTCAAGCGCAGTTTCGTCGTCCTCTTTTTCACCTTGTGAATCGATCGATGCCGGAGCGACTACAGCTTCCGTCGTGAAGAGCGTATCCAATCGAGCTTCGCGATCGAGAGCGCGCAGCCGATCGTTCAGTTGCGCATAGCAGCCCGACAGGTCTCGATTCAGCGCTCCATCCGGGACGTAGGGCAGTATCAGTTTGGCGCGCGCGCGGGTCAGCGCGACGTAAAGCAATCGCTGATCCTCCTCGTGTTGCTCCTTGTTGAGCGCCGTCTTTTCCATGTCCCGCGCCGGTTTGCCAATCGCAAGACGCCGTTGATTTCCGTCGTGGAAGATGCTGACCCAATCGGGTCGGTTGTTTGCGAAAAATCCTCCGTACAGAGCTACGACGTCGGCTTCGAGCCCTTTGCTTTTGTGGATCGTCATGATTTGCACGGCGTCGCGATCGTCTTCCAGGCGTTGCACATCCGGATCGTCGCCTGCCGGTGTCGCTCGCCCCGTGATGTAGGCCTCGAGAAGTTCGATTATTTCGGCGAGCGAGATTCCTTGCCGCGATGCATCCTGAGTTAGAATCTCGAAGATGTGTTCGTAGTTGGTGAGTTCGCGGCGATCGTCTGACAACAGCAATTCACGTTCGACCAGTCCGCTTTGATGGAGCAAGGCGTCGAACAAGTCGGCGAAACGCCCGGCCTCGGCAAGTGCGCGCCATTCGAACAGTCGTTCGAGCATCGGATGCGAGTTGCGCTCGTCGTCAAGCCGCGCAAGTTCCCCGTATTCGACCGCGAAGAAAGGCGAAGCCCACGCCTTGAGCCGGTTCGAGCGGCGACCGGGTTCGTCAATTCCTCTGAGCAGGTCGAGAATGTCGGCGGCCTCGCGGGTCTGGAACAACCCGTCCTGCTTGTAAAAGGCAAACGGGACTCCCGCCTGACGCAGGTACTTGCCAATTTCCGCGCTGTCGCGGTTGGTCCGAGTAAGGACGTAAACGTCCTTGGCGGTAATCTTGCGCGGCTTCTGCTTGTCATCACAAATTTCAATCGCGTGATCCGGGTCCGCAATAATTCGCCGTATCGCCTGCGCGATTCGCGGACCTATCGCTTCGCGCATCGGCCGCGAAGACTTGTATCGCTCGTCAAGCTGCAGGAACTTCATGAGCGTTACCGGTGCGATCGGCTGGCCGTTCGCCGCGACGGCTCGCAGGGCGGGACGCCCGCATTTTACCGGATGGTCGTAAGTGATCTGACCGGTAAACAATGGCGCCGCAGCATTCTGATCGAATATCAGGTTGCACGCCTCGATCACGGCGCCGGTCGAACGGAAATTTTCGCGCAAGTGAACAACGGTCGCTCCTGATTTGGAAAGCTGCTCACGCTCCTCCAGGTAAGCGTGCACGTCGGCGCCGCGAAACCCGTAAATCGCCTGCTTGGGATCCCCGATTACGTAGACAGTGTTGCTGGCGCCACCTTCGATGAACACCTGCCGAAAGATCTTCCACTGAAGTTCGTCCGTATCCTGGAATTCGTCGATCAGCGCCACCCGATAGCGCTCGCGCAAAGTCGCCGCGAGCGATTTGCCGCGAGGACCGTCAAGCGCGTCTGCAAGCCACGCCAGCATGTCTTCGTAGTCCAGTGTCCCGCGCTCGCGTTTTCGCGCGTCCATTCGCGTAGCGATAGCGAGCAGCAGTTCGTCAACCACGCGTTGCTCGATAGTCAGCGCTGCCTGAACCCGATCCCCCGCGCTGACGATCGCACACACGCGTTCGGGCATCTGGCCGGGGAAAATCGGCCGCGTTTCGGATCGCGTCCGGCGTGCGTTTCTGGGCCGGCAGATGCGATCGAGATCGAAGCCGCACAAGCCATCGGCCAGCATCGCGATCGATCCATTGGCGCGTTCGACGAGCAGCTCGAGTTCCCTCGTCGCGGCGATCGCGTCGCGCCGGGCATCATCTGTAATCGCTGCGCTCTCGAATGCGTCCATCAAAGTGCTCGCATCGAACGCGTTCGCCAGATCGGTCAACGCTTGTTTACTGAGTTCGCGTCCCGCCGTCCGCAAGTAGCGTTGAGAGTGAGCATCCCAGAGCAGTTCCTCGAGGTCATCTAAAGTGCGTTTCTCATCCGAGAGCCACTCACTAATGAGCCGCTCGACTCGAACGTCCGATTTCAGCCGCTCGCGCAATTCAGCACGCAGCGCCTCGTGGAACTCGAGACGGCCGCTGGTGAGGTCAACTCCGAAGCGCACTCCGCTGTCAAAAGCGAGCTCCGTGAGCATCCGGCGGCAAAAGCTGTGAATCGTGTGGATGGGCGAATGATGAAACGAAAACAACGCGGTCTTCAGTCTTTCCCGCTCGTCGTTACCCAATTGCTTGCGTTGCGATGAATGCGTGGCGTCCGCACTATGCCCGGACAGGACGGCTTCGATCGTAGCGCGGATTCGCAAGCGCAACTCGGCCGCCGCCTTTTCGGTAAATGTCACGACCAGGATCTGATCGAGCAGGGCCGTGCCGGTGAGGAGAAGGTCAACGACGATATGCTCGATCGTAAACGTCTTGCCGGTTCCGGCGCACGCGTCGATAACCTTGTGCCCGCCGTCGAGAATTTCATCGAGAATCGCGGGCCGATAGTAATTAATCTTTGCCGAAGCTGGAGTCGCGCTCATTTGAATATCCCGATTATTGGGTTGAAGCGGCGCGCGACGATGTTCGCGATCTCTTCTTCGTCCGGCGGTTCGAAACGGGTCGCGTTTCGCACTGGTCCGTATTCGGAGCTGCTCTTCGAGGACTCATTTAAGCGGATGCGCTCGACAGCTTCGACCAGGTCGCGACGATCCACAGGCTCGCGCCATTCCTTGACGACTTCCGCAACCGCCTCGATCGGCAAAAAATATTCATTGCCCGTCGAAAGCAGATCGCCGACGACCGTGCTCAGGAAGCCGAGCGCCGAATCCCGGTCCATCGGCGCGAACTCGCGAATAAATTCGCCCTGCTTCGTTGACTGTGTTCCGATCACGATTGCGCGAAATCTTTCCGGCAGTTTCGCTCCGCTGGCGGCAAGGACAATTGCGTTCAGAAAAGCCGGGAGAAAATCCTTCGGCTTGACGTTCTTGTGAAGTACGCAGTTGATCGCGGCACCTGCCTCCGGCGACGCACCCCGAATCGTGCCGTAGAGACTCGCGCGCTGCGTCGCTATCGATCCGTCGCGGTGGCGGACATTGGCGTTCAGCGCGATTGGGGCAAGAATCTCTCCGGCGTCGGCGAATTCGTCGGCGCGTCCGATCTGGATGTCCTTCCATCCGCCGAAATCGGTGACGCCGGCTTGGGAAGCCTGCGCGATCCATCGACGAAGCGCAGCCGCATCAGCCTTTGCAGCGATCTCCGCAAACTGCCCCGCGGGCGCGTGCCCATTGGCCTGCGCAATCCGAACCTGGCGCGCGTATTCTTCATCGAGCGCCTCAGGCTTGGCGGCGGAGCGCCAGAAGACCTCGCGCAGAATCACCGTACGATCGAGCCGCGACTGCTGGACCGGCTCGTCTTCCGCCTGCTCGGGCGCATATTCGTCCTCCAGCATTCCGAGCGAATAACGCGCAGCGCCCTGCAAAGGACATTCGAGATATTTTCGAATCGCGGCTATCGGAAGCGCGAACTCCTCGGCCGGCGCGTGGAGTGCCGCAGCGGGGACTGTTTCGAATTCGGCGAATTGCAAATCCTCTTGCAGACGATCGCGCAGCTTCTCGCCGAGACGATCCAGCAGGCGCTCAGGCTGCGGCTTTGCTCGATGCGGCGCGGTGGCGTCGAGCTTTTGCCGTAGCGCGAGCATCCGTGCGCCGCGGCGCGCCTCGGGATCGAAGCTCGCGAATTCATGATCGCTGTTTGAAGTTGCGCGATCGGCGAATTCAGGAAAATATTTCAAATCATAACGGCTGACTGGATGTTTCACCGTCAGCGTGGCGAGCGTCTTATCATCGATGAATCCCCGCAGCATGTATTGCAGTTCGCGAATGACGGACGATGGTTCGAGGGCGTCGCCGGTCTTCGCATCGCGAGCAATGTAGGAGAAAAAAATCCGCTCGCGCGCGGCCAGGATCGTTTCGAGGAATAGATAACGGTCGCGCTCGGCCGGAGTGACATCGCCCGCGCCGCGCTTGAGCATCCGCAAATCAAGCGGGTCGCGACGCTCGCGCTCTGGAAAGGCAGCTTCGTTCAGCCCCAGCGCAAAGATGACTTTGAATGGGATCGACCGAAGCGAGGAAAGCGATCCAACCGCAACGCCCCGGCCGGAAAATTGTCCGTGACGCGATTCGAGATCGGTGATTCGCGTTGCAATCATCTCACGCGCCGATTCGTACGACATTGGACCGATGTTCAGTTCTGAGTTGCCGACAGCCTCGATCGCCTCGAGGAACCGGTCCCTGACTTGTTCATCGAGCGCGCTCGATGGGCAAAGGTAGGTGTTCAAAAATTCGATGAGCATTCGCGACCATTGCCGGGGCGTGAGCCGCGCATCGCGCATCGAGAGCGCGTCGGCGATGAGCGAGCGTGCCCTGCGCATGAATCGCGCCGCCGTCTCGATTTCATCCTGCGCCACTTCAAACGGCAGGTAGCCCGGGGCTGTCGCTCCTCTCTCATAGAATGCGGGATTCCCGCCACTCCGACCGGTCAGCATGGCGCCCAGCGCGAGGCGTTTGATCGCCTGATCCCAGTGATAGAGGCCGCTCGGAATGTACGTTGCTTCCAGCTCGTCGTCGTCGGCGCCGAAGAAAATGCCCAGCGCCTCGCTCCATCGAGGCCACATCTCAACGTCGATTCGGGTTTCGCCTTCGCTGTTCAACGCGGGATGTGTCAGCAGCCGGATCATTTCCGCGCGCGAAAAGCGCCCGCGCGGCAGATCGAGAAGCAACTCGACGGCCTCGGCGACGCGGCTTGGGCCAGCGATGCCGCGGCCGACGAGATCGATTGGTATTCGGTGCTGCTTTCGGAAAACGCTCTCGATGTGCGCAATGTAGTCGTCAACCGCCGCGTCAGGAATCAGCACCGCGATTTCGTGAAACCGAATGCGCTCGGCGGCGCCACTGGAGGCCAGTTTCTCGTTGTCGCGAACGATCGACCAGATCTCGTTTGCGACGATTTCGGCCTCGCGTCGAATCCCCGGGGTCGCAAGGAACCGGATTCGCGCTTCGTATGGTCTGCCCTTGCCATCCTCGACGTCCGGGGGCTGCGGCTGGCGATCGAGGATGTTTTGCTGAAGAGCTTCGAGCAGAGTGGATGGCTCGCGAGAAGCCGGATCGGAAAAGAGCGGCGCGAAATCGCATTGAGAGAGTTCGTTGAGCAGCCGAATGTATTCACGGCCTGGCCGCCCCCAGAGCCTCAGCGCAGGCGGATCGGATGATTCATTCAACGCGAATGGGTCTTCGGATTCAGCGAGTTTTTCTCCGACTTTGTCCTGACGATGAGCCCATGCGGTGAGCGCGCCGCGGCGCGAAGTATCCACGTCTTCCCAAAACTCGCGGCACGGATTGAGCGCGTAGATTCGAATATCGCCGAGTGCGCCGAGTCGCGCAAAAATTTCCGCGTAAGCATTTCCCGCGTACGGCGCGCCGAACACGTGAAGCACCGCCGGCAGGACAGATTTGAGGTGGCTGCTGTCGCCCGCCTCGAACCCATCGGGCAGCATCATCAATCGAGTCTCGCGCTCCGACAGCCAATCCTCGCGCACGCGGCCGTGCGAATCGAATACCGACTGCCACAAATGCCGCTGCCATCGCTCAGTCTCGCCCATCGCATCAAGGTCAGAGCGCCGGGCAGCGCGCCATTTCTCGATCATGCGCCGCCTCGAAATCGAATACTCGCGAAACAACCGCGCCAACTGTGAGGCAAGCAGGATCGTTCTGAGCTCGACGTCGGCGTCGGTCCTGGATCCCGCCTGGATGTAATCGCGCGCCGGCTTCAAGTCGGGGTCGTCACGATGGCTCGAACTTCGAAGGCATTCGAACAAGATCAGTTGGAGCTCATCGGCGTCCAGGATCTTCAGGTTTTTATCGGTCGATTGGAGAAGTTCGGCCAGATAATTCCGCAGAAACGGAAATTTCAGATTCGCCGCGACGCCGATCGATTCGGCCAGCCGATAGCGGACGAATTGTTCGACGATGCGGTTGGGTACGACGATCGAGACGGGGTCGAGCGGCTCGTGGCGCTGATGCGCGGCTACCGCGTTGGCCAGCGGCGCGATCAGGTTTTCGAGGCGATTGGAATAGTAAAGACGAATCATCGCGGCACAACTATGGATCGCGGATCAGGTTTTAGGAACATATATTGTGGTACTGACAACGGTTGTCATCGGATGGGCGGGATGATTCGATCGGCAAGCTTGCGCAGAGGATACGATCATGAAGAAACCTGGCCGCAAACCAACCTACGGCGCGGCGATTCGGCTGGCACGCATCGCCGTCGGTTTGTTCTCGAAACCATACGGCTGGAGTTTCAAGGCGATCGAGGAAAGCCTGGAAATTTCCGAGCGCACACTTGCCCGTTACGTGTCGGCGATCCGCAGCGATCTGCTCGACTGGCGCGGCGCTCCGATCGTTGAAGTTGCCGGCACGGGCGGCGAGCGCAAACTTCGGCTGGTCAGTTCGATGAAAGCCGCGGAGGCATCCTCGTACCAGGTCGCGCTGCTGTATTTCTCGCTGACCGTGCTCAAGTTCCTGGAGGGCACGGTGCTGGAAGAGGGCGTTGAAGGGCTGTGGGAGAAGATTTATCAGAACCTGAGCCTTACCCAGCAGACGCGGCTGTCCGACCTCGAGCGCAAGTTCTACGCGGTCCCTTACGCGCCGAAGGACTACGGTGAGTTCAGCGAGCAACTCGACGTAATCTTGCGGGCGCTGCTGGATCAGGTTCGGCTCAAAGTCGATTACGCCGGTCTGACCGGCGAGGGGCGCCGTCACGAGTTCGATCCATACTCGCTGATCGCCTACCGCGGCGGACTTTACATTCTCGGCTTCAGCCATCGTGTCAGCGCAATCATCTATCTCGCGGTGGAGCGAATCCGCTCGGTCGAATTCATTCGTCAACCCGACGGGAGCTCGACGCGGTTCATCTATCCGCGCGGCTTCAACCCGGCGGCGCACACCGAAGGGACTTTTGGAATCGTCGAAGGCCCCGAGACCAAAGTCGAGCTGAAGATTCACAGCGAACAAACCGAAGCGTACGTCCGTTCGCGCACGATACATCGCAGCCAGCGTTTCTCGCATCGCCGCGATGGTACGACGATCATGACGATGACCGTCAGGGGCACGACGGAGCTGGCGAACTGGATAATGAGCATGGGGCCGTGGATCGAGGTGCTCAAGCCCGCGTCTTTGCGCAAGGAAATTGCGCAGCGCCATGCTGAAGCCTCGCGCCTTTACCGCGTCAGTTAGTGCAATGGCGAAATCCATTATATGCTTGCGGGCGGGCAAGCCATGATCATACTAACCGGCGGGGCGGGCTTTATCGGCAGCAATCTCCTGGGCGCGCTGAATGCCAAGGGCGTCACCGACGTGCTGGTAGTGGATCGGCTGGGCGATAATTTCCGCAACCTTTGCGATCTGCGGTTTTCGGACTTCATGCAGCCCGCGGAATTCGTGCGGGCAATCGAGCGCAGGATTCTCCCCGACCGAATCGAAGCGATCTTTCACCAGGGCGCTTGCGCCGACACCACCTGCGACGACGGCCGCTACATGATCGAAAACAACTTCACGTTTTCGAAGTCGATTCTGCACTTCGCCCTCTCGAGCAAAGTTCCACTGGTGTATGCGTCAAGCGCGGCTGTGTACGGCTCATCGCGTGCGTTTGCGCCGTCACGCGAAAACGAGCGCCCGCTGAACCTCTACGGGCTGTCCAAACTCGCTTTCGACAATCACGTCCGCATCGTTGCCGCGAAGTCCGAGAGTACGGTGGCCGGTCTCCGATACTTCAACGTCTATGGTCCGCGCGAATCCCACAAGGGCAAAATGGCGTCGATGGTGTATCAGCTCTATCGACAGTTGAAGGCGAGCGGACGCGCACGGCTGTTCAAGGGCACCGATGGATACGCCGACGGAGAGCAGCGCCGCGATTTTATTTTTGTCGACGACATCGTTCGCGTAAACCTGGCGCTGGCCGAAGGTCCCGTGCGCAACGGTATCTTTAACGTCGGCACCGGACAGCCGCGCAGCTTCAACGACGCCGCCAGCATAATAATCGCGCGGATCGGTGCGGGTGAGATCGAGTATGTGCCGTTTCCCGAGAACCTGGCCGGCAAGTATCAAAGCTTCACGCAAGCCGAGCTCTCGGCGCTGAGGAGTGCCGGCTACCTCGAGCCTTTTGCGAGCCTGGAAGATGGAATCGCGCAGTCGATCAATGCCTGGGATCGAGAGTCAACCCGCGGGCACGGCTAGGCAGGGGTGACCCCTGCACTCAGTATTAAGGCCGCCCGCCGCTGGCGGGCGCGGGCTTCAGCGGATGCTGCCGAAAAAAGTCCAGCATCGCAGTCGTCGATTCCTTGGGCCATCGCATGTGATTACCAAGGCCAATCAGTGATCCCATAATACTGGCGGTTGATTTATCGGGAGCCTTTGGATCGGTTCCGCACGAATCGGTACATGAGTAAACCCGGCGATGGTGATTGTCGAGTATCACGTCATCGACAACTACTCCGGCTGCGTTTAATTCGGTCGCCAGCCGCTCGTCATTGGGACAGATGCCGCCGACGTCGCAGCTGTTATGGATATGCATGACTCGCGCGGCCGGATTGAAGATTTGAAGCTGCGTGTTATTCCCGGGCGGTCCGGCGACCGGCCGCTGCTGACACGGATCGTCGAAGGCGCCGAACGGATCGGGTCCCGAATAAACGGCCGCCGCCGCGATGTTCGGACGATTCACCGCATACAGAAGACCCATCGCGGCTCCGTTGGACCATCCGGAGACGTAAATCCGGGCGCCATCGACGTTGCCGGTCGCGACTTCGGCCGCAATGAAATGATCGATCGCGGCCGCGTCCGCATTTTCGCGCCAGGTGATGTCTCCGATCTTTACGTCACCGCTTGGGTTCAACTGGCGATACCAATTATCCCATCCAACTCCCGTGTTGTCCGGAAACGGATAGTAGTGCGTCGTCTTGCGCCCCTCGGGAGCCAACACGATGTATCCGACGTTGTTCGGATCATCGGTGAGTGAGACGGAATTTTGAAGGTCAAGGATATTGGTCTGAGTAATCCATCCGGCCGAAAACAGCGACGGATGCAAGTAAACGATCATTGGCAGCTTGCGATTTGCGCCTGCGGATTTGGGCTGGTAGAGGCAAGCGTAGCGGTCGATGCGGTCCGCGTCCTTCCACGGACCGATCAACTCACCTGCGCCGCAATTGGGTTTGACTTGCGAAATTACCGCGGCTGACGGATCGCCAAATGGCCCGCATGCAGCCGGCGCGGCGCTATCGCCGGTCGCGCTGCCGCATGAAAACAGGCAGGCGACCACGCCCAAGCAAATGATTCTCTTCACGACTTTGATTTAGCATATCAAGGAGCACGCGCTTGAAAAGAGATGCCGCTTGCCCTAAACCCGTCGAGTAACCGTGAGCCAAAACGGAAATTCCGGCTAGCAGGCGTTGAAAAAGTAATTTTCAACGCCTGCTCCCTCTCTCTTGTCTCCCCCAAAAGGGGGAGATGTTATAGGTAAGAAGACAGCTTTTACGCAGGATGTTGAAGCACTCGAAGTCGAAAACGACAACTGACCTGAATTTTTCAACATCCTGCCAGGGCGGGGGTGTCAGTTTTTGTCCGGGCGCGACAGCATCGCAGACTTAGAGTTCGAAGTCGTAGCGACGAGCACTCTCGCAGAGCCAGCCCGCGCGCGCATCATGGCGCTGTTCCGCGCGTCGTATCTGGATGCCAACGAGGCGTATCTCGAGCGCTCGCTTGTCCGGCTGCGCTTCGTCGCGACCGCAACGTCGGCCGGCGCACTGGCGGGTTTTGCGTTAGGCGAGATGCGCATCATGGATCTGCCGCGCGCACCGCAGCAGGCGGTCGCGCTGGCGGGCATGTGCTGCGTCGATGCCAGCTTGCGCCGCCACGGCCTGTTCCGTGAACTCGAGCGGCGTGCGTTTATGGCCGCGGGGCTCGGGTCCGGGTCACGCGTGTTGAGCTGCGGACGCATGGCGCATCCTGCAAGCTTTCGGACCTTGACCAGCAATCCGACGCACGTCCCGAAGCGTCACATCCGGCCGACGCCATGGCAGCAGGAAATCGGCGCGATCATCGCCCAAGCGTACGGCGTCCATGACTTCGATCCGGAGACTTTCGTTTGTGTCGGCAGTGGCACGCCAATCGGCTATCCCAGAATTGAAATGGATGTCCGACCCGAAGAGTGGGACGTCTTCGCCCCGGTCAACCGCAAGCGGGGCGACTCCCTGCTAGGTCTGTGCTGGTTCCCGGACGCTCCACAGGGATGGTGATGCTTCACGCTGGTGGTGGGCCAAAGCAATCCGAGCGCGGCTCGCGCTCGATAATACCGACTAACTATGGGCCAGCATGCGGCTGGGCTGCTACTCGCGATCCTTTGCTTATTGTGACGCGGCAACAGTCGCTTTGCTCGCTGGTTGCCACGTCGCATCCGGATCGTACGCCGTCATCGCCAAAGCTATCTGGGCGGTATCGGCACCCAAATCCTTTTGATAGACCTGACCGTCCTGATTGACGATGAAAGTCATCACTCCGGAGTCGCGATAGCTGGCAGGATAGGCAACCAGCGCGAATCCTCCGGTCATCTTGCCCGCGACGATATAGCTCTTGGCGCCACCGGGCGCGTTGGCTCCCTGACTGGTCAGCAACCGGTACATGTAGCCATGGAAGGGATGCGGCTGGCTGGTGTGTTGATAGCCTTCGCTAGCCGCTTCCGCGACCAAAGGACCGAGAGGACTTTCGCCCTGCGAACCCTTGACCTGCCAGTATAAGCCGTCCTGCGTGCCCGCCGTGCTGCGGAACTTCGCAGCGTATTGATGCTCCGAGGCGCCGTCGTGCAGCGCGTTGAAATAGTCTCGCTGGGCATCGACGATCGCCGCGCAGACTTTGATCACGTCCAGTTCATTGAAGCCGATCCGCCGATATAAGATTTCCTGCTTGCCGTAAGCCGTGTCGAAGTACCACTGCGTTTGATTGTGCTGCAGCGGTATCGGCGTCGGCCAATTCTCGTTGCCTATGTAGAGGAAGGTCAGTCCATCGGGAGCGCTGGCAAACTGATGCGACGCACGATACTTGGCGACAAAGGCATCCTGATTGGTTTTGTCGGCGACCGGATCACCGGAGGAAATCACGTCGCGTCCGGATGGGCCCAGAATCGCCAGCATCGCCGTTTCATCGTGATTCTGTACGGCTGCGCAGAAAGCGTTGGTCGCCTCCGTAGCCGAACCGAAGGTCTTCTGGCCAGGCTCTTGCGCCAAGGCCGCCGGATCGATCCCAAACCCAAGCACGAGGCTGACCGACAAGACCCACAAAGCCAGCCGGCCGGTCGTGCTTATTCGATCACCATTTATTGGTTGACACATTGCTTTTCCCTGCCATCGACGATTAGTGGCCATGACTGGTGCCTCCTCCACCACCGTGATCACCGCCTCCGCCACCGCTGGCATGTCCGCCGCCTCCGCCGCCAACGCTGCTGCGCCCGCGACTGCTCGCGGCAAAGGTGTCGTGGGCCGGAGCAGAGCCGCCAAATTCGCTTCTGCCTCCACCGTAATCCCGATCGCCACCGCCGTAGCCGCGGTAGACGTTGGTCGAGTAGTAGCTCGGCCCACCACCCCACCAACCGCCGCCTCCGCCGTAACCCCCGCCTCCCCAGCCAGGGCCGTAACAACCCGCCGCCAGAGTTGCCAAGAGCAGCGCCGCAAGGAGCGTCACTTTCCGAGTGCCGATAGATCCCGTTTTCATTTCGATAAGATGCTCTCTGCCTGGAGGTTGACTGACGATACCAAGATTTCAGGTTTCAAATCTGAACCGTTCGGGGACTGCGCTGCTTCAGGGCATCTCGAGCAGACACTTGGCGCACAGCGCCCATCGCGCGTGTCCTCCGGCCGGCACCACCAGGATCGCCGCGATCGACAGCTTCGCATCGCCACAGCGGCGGCAAATCAAGTCGTCGCCCTCGCAGTTGGCTTCGAACCCGAACTCAGCAATCGCGGCCGGATCGTCGATCAACTCGATCCGTACATAGTTGGGGTTGGGGCCAGTTTCCAAAGCTTCACCCGGTAAACTCGCGGATCACACGGAGCCAGGTCTTGCGATTCCTTTTGCGACGCCCGCGGTCAGCGATTTCGGATGGTACGCCTTTCAGCCGCCACCTGTTTATCGGTGGTCGTCACTCAATTTAAACGCGCACCAGCCAGATGCGCGGCAGCTTGCGCATCCTTCATGGAATCGAAAAGCTTGGCGACCTGCACGACCATCTGTCGTCCCTGGCGAATGACGAACTTTTCGCGCTCCAATCGCGCCAGGTGCTCGGTCACTCTGGGCCGCGAGGCGCCGACCAGGTTGGCGATATCCTTATGGCTGAAAGATACCCGCAGCAGCGTGCCGCGCGATTCCTCGACTCCAAAGTCCGAGCACAGCTCCAACAGCGCAACGGCGATTCGTTCGTGCAGGCCAAGGTTCAGGAAACTCGA
>Ga0187859_10001037_pt1 | contig 18063 bp, 16 predicted proteins | sample June2016WEW_10_1_2_FD_133019 | JGI IMG/M metagenome (GOLD analysis project Ga0187859, IMG submission 133019) | Peatland microbial communities from SPRUCE experiment site at the Marcell Experimental Forest, Minnesota, USA - June2016WEW_10_10 | ecosystem: Environmental > Terrestrial > Soil >...
TGCAGGATGCGTCTGGCGCGGTGATTGCCAATGCGAAAGTTAGCGTGACGAATGAAGCCACAGGTGAGGTGTTGCGCCAATTGAAGACCGACGCATCGGGGTTGTTCAACGGCCTGTTGTTGCCCGCGGGCACCTATACCGTGACGGTGGAGGCCTCGGGCTTTCCAGAAACCAAATTTCCTGGCGTGACGGTTCGCGTCACCGAGACGACGCGCATCACCGCCAATCTCAAGCTAAGCGCCGTAAAAGAAGTCGTCGAAGTCCAGTCGATGGCGGAGCAAGTGGACACCACCGACGCAACCACGGGAGAGTCCATCAGTTCGACGACCGTGAACACGCTCCCACTGGCGACGCGCAATTTCCAGCAGTTGCTTGACCTGTCTGCAGGGGCATCGGCCAGCTTAAACAACGCCGCCGCCCTGGGCCGCGGCGATGTGCGCATCGACGTGAACGGCGGAAGAGAAGATAACAACAACTATCTGATCGACGGGATCTCGGCTTCTGATTACTCGTTCGGCGAACTCACTTATACTCCAGTTCCGAATCCCGACTCGATTCAGGAATTCAAGGTCGGCACCAGTCTCTACGACGCAACGCAAGGCCGTAACGGAGGCGGCAATATCAACGCCATCCTGAAAAGCGGTACGAACAGCTTTCACGGAGATGCCTGGGAGTATTTCCGCAATACTGATCTCGATGCCGATGACTTTTTCCTGGGCAAGTTCGATCTCAAGCAGAACATCTTCGGCGGTGACTTGGGAGGGCCGGTCCTTCCCGGCGGCAAGCTGGGATTTTTCTATGTGAACTATCAAGGAACGCGCCAGCGTAGCGGTGATTCACTCGGAACGTACATCAGCGGCGCTCCACTCCCAGCGCTGCCGCAAGCCCGCGACTGCGCGACCCTCGTGAGCACTTTTTTTTCCGGGGGCTTGCCGACGAACGCAAATCCAGGCAACGGTTTCTGCGGACTCGACCCTGTAGCATTCAAATTATTGAATGTTGCGGGCACACAGTTTGGCGCGGGCACCGGAGGCGGCTGGCTCATCCCGAGCATCGCGTCCGGCAGCTCCCTTACCATCAGTTCCCCCGGCCGCTATAGGGATGATCAGTTCACGGCCAACTGGGACAAAGATTTCAACAACGGCAAGGATCGATTCAGCGAGCGCTTCTTCTGGTCGGATGCGGAGACCTACCAGCCCTTCGGTGCCGATAACTTGCAGGTTCAAACGGGCTATCCGGCCATTGACACCAATCTGAATTTCCCGCTCGATATTCCGCTGCGCGGAAGGTTTGGCAGCATCTCGGAAACTCACACCTTTACCAATTCGTTGATCAACGAATTTCGCTTTGGCGTGAATGTGATCAGCGACGCGTTGACGAATGTTTCCATTCCTGGAACCTCGCCCGCCGACCTCGGGATCAGCAGCAACAACCCGCAACCGAACATGTACCGGTTCGAATTAACGGGCTTCCAGATTGGGACTTTCCCCAATCAGCCGCAATCGGCGTTGGCGGACTCGTTCGTCTACCTCGATACGGTAAGTTGGTCGCACGGGCATCACTCGTTCCGATTCGGCGGCGAAGTTGATCGCACTTCCGATCGCCGCGTGCTGGCAGTGCTGAGCAATCCCCTGTTGCTATTCTTCCCTGGCGGTACCGATGCCAGCGGCAACACCCTCAACGCTTTCCAAAACTTCCTGTTGGGACAACCTGCTGTTGGGGAAGGAGGCAGCGGCGCAGACAATCACGATTACCACATTCCAGCCTACGCCCTCTTCGCCCAGGACGATTGGCGGGTGACGCCGACTTTGACGCTGAATCTCGGCGTGCGCGTGGAGGTGGTGGGTGCAGCGGAAGATAACCTCTGCCATTTGGGAAACACCATTCCTCAGGACGCCAATGCCCCGATCGGCCAACCCTACGTGTGGCCGAAGTGTGTGGACAAATTCGGACTGGCAGGCCTAACCGGCACGCTTAACAGTGCTGCTCTGAATAACGAGTTCGCGACCGTTCCCGAGCCGCGTATCGGTTTCGCTTACGACGTGGATGGCAAGCACGACACGGTGATTCGCGCTGGATATGGCATCTACAGCATTCGCGAGGATATTGGCGGAGTGGATAACCTCGCATTCGCACCTCCGTTTTATCCGTTGGCTTTTCCTAGCGGCTCGTACGCAAGCTTAGCCACCCTCTACTCTCCAGGCGGGGTCCCGTCATTGCCACCCCTCGGTTCGGCGCCGCAACAGACCTTTGTGCCGACGCCTTCATTTTTTCAAGGCTTTGGGGGAGGCCCCACGACCGGAGCTGCGCAGTTCTCCGGCACCGCCGCCGCCTTCTTTGCTCCTGCAGTTCCCCTGCACTGGGTGTCGCCAACGACGCAGCAATGGAACCTATCTGTGCAGCGGCAATTGGGTGGAAACTGGGTTCTCGAAGTGGGATATGTAGGCACGAAGGGCACCCGTCTGCGCTCAACCTTTGATCCCGATCAACCGGCCCTGGCTAGCCCCACCAATCCCATTACCTTGACTGCGCAAAATGGAACCCAGTACACGATTACGCAGAACACGATGGCCAACGCCCAGGCGCGCGCGCCTTACCTGGCGATTGCTCCCTCCGACTTTGAGGCGTTCTATCCCAACTCTGATTCCAACTATGACGGTTTGCAGGTCACAGTGTCGCACCACTTCTCGAAGGGACTTTATTTCCAGAGCGCCTACACGTGGTCACGATCGATCGACGATGTCTCCACCGCCAGCGTGGCTTTCCTCACGCGCGTGAATAATCAGCTCAGCGGAGCCGACTCGCGCGGACTTTCGGATTTCGACCACCGCCAGCGCTCCGTTACCAGCTTTAATTATGCGCTGCCTTTCTACGCCGGCCGGCACGATCTCATGGGATATGCGTTGGGTAGCTGGGAGGTGAACAGCGTGATTGTCGCGCAATCAGGCGCTCCGATCACCATTCAGGATTCGGCTGCGGGAACCACCTACAATATGACTACTCCCCAACTGGTGACGGCGGATTTCGCTCCCGGCTTCAATTGCAACAACGCCTTGAATTCCGGCAGCCTCGCCACCAAGATCGCAAATTGGGTCAATCCTGCCGCCTATGAGACAGTGGCCACGGGCGGCAGTTTCCCTGCCGTAAATTCCGCGGACGGTTCGACTGGTTTTGGAGACTCTCCCCGGAATTGCATCCTCGGCCCGAAGCAGGTGAATGTTGACTTCACGCTGGGCAAGGCGTTCAAATTCAGCGAACGTCAGAGTTTGCATTTCCGCGCCGAGTTCTTCAATCTTCTCAACCATCCGTCATTCCAAAACCCGTTAAACTTTGGGTATGCGGATGTTCAACAAGGCCCGAACATCGCCAAGATTACTCAAACCGTCGGTACGCCACGGCTGGTTCAGTTCTCGTTGAAGTATGCGTTCTGAGGGGTGGGCTGGCACCCACAGATGGGAGCTGAGCTATTCCAGCGCCGAAGCCCCGCTCGATCTTGGTTGACCATTTCTGACAGGGGGCAAATTGGATGAAGTTCCGGAGCGGATCTCTCCCGCTGCTGGCAATAATATTGACCGCATCCACCGTGGGCCACACGCAGCCCAGCGTCGTCCACTACACCGCCACCATCAACAACGTGAAATATCTCTTCGCCGCCGCCGACCCGGTGGCGCGCCTGAAGTCTGGCGACATTCTTGATACGAACACCCTCGACTGCTTCGGCAACGTGCTGCGAAAACCAGGCGACACGCTCAGCATGGTGAAGGGTGACAATCCTCTGGCCGGACCTTTTTATGTTGAGGGCGCGGAGCCAGGTGACACGCTGGCGGTGAAGATCCTCGATCTGCAAGTTGATGGCGACACCGGCGTGGGCGCGTTCGCTCCCGGATTTGGCGCGATCAACGAAACCAATTACACGCCCATGCTGCATCCGCCGCTGCCCGAGCGCATCTGGTATTACCACATCAATCACGCGGACAACACTGCGGTGTTCAAAGCCCTCGATTCCGATTTTTCGGTGAAGATCCCCATGCATCCTTTTTTCGGCTGCATCGGCGTAGCACCGGCCGATGGCGAGGCGCGTAGCTCAGTTGTCCCGGCCGAATTCGGCGGGAACATGGACTCGCCAGAAGCCAGCGTAGGCAACACAGTTTATTTTCCCGTCAACGTTAAAGGCGGCCTGTTTTACATTGGCGACGGGCACGCGGCCATGGGTGACGGAGAGGTCGCCGGCACCGCGATTGAAGTTCCGCTAAAAGCGCGTGTGCAGTTGAGCGTGATAAAAGGCCGCACCATCGCGTGGCCGCAGTTTGAGAATGACGATGCCATCATGACCGTGGGCGCCTATCGCCCTCTCGACGATGCCGTGCGCATCGCTTTCACCGAACTGGTCCATTGGATACACAAAGACTACGGCTTGTCGGAGCTCGATGCCTACGAACTGCTCTCAAAGGTAGCGAGGATTCATCTCAACGAGATGGTCGATCCCAATTACGTAGTAGTCGCTTCAATCGAAAAGAAGTATCTGCCGGCGAAGAAGAGATAGACCTGCGCTAGTGTTTCCCTTCGCGTCCATCGGTGAGATGAGGTATAGTCTCGCGGGGGGAAATCCCGTGACGGACCCTGCAGCGACTCGAGATGGCAACTCGCCTCCGCAATCGGCGCTGCGAAGCACTAGCTCAGAGATTGACATCCTCTGGATTACCGCAGGACTCGGTTGCGACGGTGACACCATCGCCGTGACTGCGGCCACGCAGCCAAGCATCGAAGATATTGTGCTCGGGTCGATGCCTTGGCTCCCCAAGGTTCATTTTCGCAATCCCTTCCTGGCGCTCGAAAATGGCGATGACTTTCTCCAACCCTTTCGCCTTGCCGCCGAGGGCAAGCTGACTCCGTTCATTCTCGTAGTCGAAGGATCGATTCCCAACGAGAACAATAAGAAGGAAGGTTATTGGGCATCGCTCGGCACCGACCCGAAAACCGGCCAACCGATTACGACTTGCGAGTGGATCGATCGCCTCGCGCCTCGCGCATGGGCGGTAATCGCAGCGGGCACGTGCGCGACCTACGGCGGAATCCACGCTATGGAGGGAAATCCCACCGGTTGCATGGGTCTCCCCGATTATCTCGGATGGAAATGGAAGTCGTTGGCCGAGATTCCAATTGTTTGCGTGCCAGGCTGCCCGGTCCAGCCAGACAACTTTACCGAAACACTCCTCTATCTCTTATATATGGCTGCGGGGCGAGCGCCGATGATTCCTCTGGATGACGCGCTGCGTCCGAAATGGCTGTTTAGCGCAACGGTCCACGAAGGCTGTGATCGCGGCGGCTATTACGAGCAGGGGGAATTTGCCGACGAGTACGGATCGCCGCTGTGCATCGTGAAGCTGGGCTGCTGGGGTCCGGTGGTGCAATGCAATGTCGGAAAGCGCGGGTGGATGGGCGGCATCGGCGGCTGCCCCAATGTCGGCGGCATCTGCATTGGATGCACGATGCCGGGGTTTCCGGATAAATTCATGCCGTTTATGGACCAGCCTCCCGGGTCATTATTGTCATCCAATGCGGTTATGACGTACGGTCGGGCGATTCATGCCCTGCGCCGCTTCACGCAGGCCTCATTGAATAAGGAGCCGAGTTGGCGGCATAAAGGATAGTCGCAGGTTTCAGAGCATCAAGGTTGACTGAGGGTTTTGAGGTCGGCATGATTGCTGCCGGGAGCGCCGAATCTATCACGGAAGCTACTCAAATGGAGTCTGCGCAGCCAACTATCAGCGCTGCGGACGCGGAAACTTTGTTGGCGGACCTGGCCGCGGTATTTCTTAACTCTGGCGAGCCTGCCAGTTCGCCCGATGCGAACAACGGCAACGAACTGGACGAGCAACTGCCGAATGCCGATGCAGTCTATCGCGCGCTGGTCGAACAAATTCCCGCAGTGATTTTTCTCGCCCATTTGGACCGCGGCATCGGCGAAGCTTACGTTAGTCCGCAAATTGAAGCGAGTCTGGGATTTTCCCAGGAGGAATGGCTCGAAGATCCGATCCGCTGGTATCAGAGGCTCCATTCCGATGACAAGCAGCGCTGGAGCGTTGAAGCAGCGCATATGTTTCTTTCGGGCACGCCGCTGCGGTCGGCTTATCGTGTGATTGCGCGCGATGGGAGGGTCGTCTGGTTTCACTGCGAGGCCAAGATGATCCGCCGGAAGAATGGGCGGCCATGGTTTATTCACGGCATCGCATTCGACATCACCGAATTAAAGCGCACTGAAGAGGCGCTGCAGGAAGAACGCAATGTAGCTTCGGCGATTCTGCATACCGTCGGAGCGTTGGTGGTGGTGCTGGACCCGGATGGACGAATTATCCGCTTCAATCGCGCTTGCGAACAGATATCAGGGTATTCCTTCGCCGAAGTTAAGGAAAGATATTTTTGGGAGCTGTGCATTGCGGCAGAGGATGTGGAGCGCTTCAGAACGGTGGTGGAACAATTTCGCGTGGAGCATCGCATCACGGAATACGAGACGTCGTGGGTGGTGCGGGATGGTTCGCGTCGGTTGATTGCCTGGTCGAGCACTATCCTTCCCGGAAAGAATGGAGATGCGGCCTACATTATTGCCACTGGAATCGATATTACGGAGCGCAAGCGGTTGGAGAAGGCGCTGCTCGAAATCAGCGCCGACGAACAGCGTCGCATCGGGCAGGATCTGCACGACGGTCTCGGACAACATCTGACGGGCATTGCCTTCATGAGCAAAGTGCAGGAGCAAAAGCTGGCCGCGAAAGGTTTGGCCGAAGCGGCGGAGGCGACGCGGATTCTGGGTCTGGTCAATGAGGCGATTCACAAGACGAGAGAGTTGGCGCACGGACTCCTGCCTGTAATTTCTGACGCTCAAGGCCTTATGTCTGCCCTCCGGCGTTGGGCGGCCGAGGTGGAAGACTTATTCAAGATTTCCTGTTGCCTGGAGATCGATGAACCGGTGCTGATTCACGATGCCAATATGTCGACACATCTTTATCGTATCGCCCAGGAAGCAGTGAACAATGCGATCAAGCACGGCCACGCAAAGAACATCCTCATCCGCCTCGATGGCGGGAACGAATACGGGACTCTGGCAATCGAAAACGATGGTACCCCGCTGTCCGCACCCTGCACCCACGACTCGGGAATGGGGATGCAGATCATGAGCTATCGAGCCCGAATGATTGGGGGATCGCTCAAGGTGGAGAGCGGCACTCATCGCGGAGTCACCATCACGTGTATATTTCCGTTGGGTAAAAAGCAAAGTAGGGGTTGAGAAAGGTCGCGCATGATTGCTAAACAGACCGCCGACAGATTTGCCTCTAGAAAGAAAATGGTGTTCGTGGTCGACGACCATCCGATTGTGCGGCAAGGGCTGGCGCTGCTGATCAACCAGGAGGCGGACTTGGCGGTGTGTGGCGAAGCCGAAGAGATGCAGACAGCGCTGCCGGCAATCCAGTCGATGAGGCCGGACATTCTTATTGTGGACATTTCGCTGAATGGCCCGGATGGATTGGAATTGCTGAAGAATGTCCGAATCACTTCACCGCGTCTCCCAGTTTTGATTCTCTCCATGCACGATGAAGCGATTTATGCAGAGCGCGCCTTGCGAGCGGGCGCAAACGGCTACATTATGAAACAAGAAGCAACGGAGCGCGTGCTAGTGGCGTTGCGGCGCATTCTGAGTGGGGAGATTTATGTCAGCGACCGGATCGCGAACAGCATGCTGCAACATTATGTTCGCGGCGTGAATCCTGCTGAGCAATCTTCGATGACAGAGCTTACCGACCGTGAACTGGAGGTTTTCCGGCTGATAGGGGATGGATTGGGAACGCGGCAGATCGCCGAGGCCCTCCACCTCAGCGTGAAGACAGTCGAGTCATATCAGGCGCATATTAAGGAGAAATTGTCTTTGCGTAGTGGCCGCGAGTTGGTCCAGCACGCGGTCGAATGGAATATGCGGGAGAAAACGGCGTAAAGACTTGTCTTGCCACCTGTTGTCATCCTGAGCGAACCGGGGTCCCCCAACGGGCCGTTTGGCGCGTCGGGGTGGAGAAGCGAAGAGCCTGCCCTGAGCTTGCCGATGGGACGTATATAATTTTGTCTGCACGCGGCAACCAAACTAAAAAATCCACTCATCTCTTGCTCACTCCCTGCTTAGGGGAATCCCCGATGCCATCCATGGGACTTTCCTTGAAAGACAAAACGGGGTGCCTGCCATTGTCCCAATCTTCGAATGGATCGATTCTGTTTTCGAACCGAATATTGAATAACAGTCGTTAGTGTTTTGATTTTGTTGAGCGTCGATTCTGTTCGCGTTGGCGGGGTACCTGCCGGGCAGCACAACCTCTCTCAACCAGTTCGTGGAGAACTCCGCGAATGAATTTTGACTCGAAAGGAGCAATCCTGTTATGGCGGAAGCTACGGTTCCGTATGGCCGCTCTACGCAAAAGGCGCCTGCAGTTAAAGAGGTGCACATACTTTGGATCACGGCCGGCCTCGGCTGTGACGGCGATTCGGTTTCGATCACGGCGGCCACCCAGCCCAGCGTCGAAGACGTTTTGCTTGGTGCTATTCCAGGCTTGCCCAAGGTACACCTTCACAATCCCGTGCTCGCCTATGAGTGCGGTGACGACTTCATGAAGCACTTCTATCTTGCCGAGGAAGGCAAACTGGAGCCGTTTGTTCTCGTTGTCGAGGGTTCGATCCCAAATGAAAATATCAAGAAAGAAGGATATTGGGCGGGGATGGGAACGGATCCGGAGACGAAGCAACCGATCAAGACTACAGAGTGGATCGACCGATTGACGCCGAAGGCGCTGGCGGTAGTTGCCATTGGAACCTGCGCGACCTATGGCGGCATTCACGCCATGGAGGGAAATCCCACGGGCTGCATGGGGCTCGCGGACTACCTGGGCTGGGAATGGCGTTCGAAGGCGGGACTGCCCGTCGTGAATGTTCCGGGGTGCCCGGTGCAGCCAGATAACTTCATGGAGACAGTGCTGTACTTGCTCTATCAAGTAGCTGGACTTGCACCGATGATTCCGCTGGACGACCAATTGCGTCCCACCTGGCTCTTTGGAAAAACCGTGCATGACGGTTGCGATCGCGCCGGCTATTACGAGCAGGGCGACTTCGCCGAAGTGTACGGATCCCCGAAATGCATCGTGAAGCTTGGATGCTGGGGGCCGGTAGTTAACTGCAACGTGCCGAAGCGCGGATGGATGGCCGGGATCGGCGGTTGCCCGAACGTCGGCGGCATCTGCATCGGTTGCACAATGCCGGGGTTCCCCGACAAGTTCATGCCATTCATGGACGAGCCTCCGGGGTCTAGAGTTTCTACCGCCGGCATTACGGTTTACGGTAAGGCCATTCGCTCGTTGCGTGCGATCACTCAAAACACATTAAATAAGGAGCCCAAGTGGCGGCATTCCCGAGCGGAACTGACCACGGGCTATCACCCAAGAGCTTATTAGCGAGAGCGGCCCCGCACGGGGGCTGCCCCTCGCATTGTTTGTTAGCTGCGCGGCCGAAGCCGCGCCCTTCTCAGAGCCAAAGGAGCGATCGCTATGAGCACTATCACTGCACCCTCCAAAGATATCTCCAGCAAACCCAGGAATCTGGTGGAGATGAATTGGGATCCGATTACACGCATCGTGGGCAGCTTGGGCATATTTACCAAGATTGATTTTGACGCTAAGAAAGTGGCGGAGTGCCACAGCACATCTTCTATTTTTCGCGGATACAGCATTTTCATGAAAGGAAAGGATCCGCGCGACGCCCACTTCATCACCAGCCGCATCTGCGGCATCTGCGGTGACAACCACGCGACCTGCGCAACCTATGCGCAAAATATGGCATTCGGAGTGCGCCCACCGCATATAGCGGAATGGATCGTCAATCTCGGTGAAGCAGCCGAATACATGTTCGATCACAACATCTTCCAGGACAACCTGGTGGGCGTGGATTTTTGCGAACAGATGGTCAAAGAAACCAATCCCAAGGTTTGGTCGAAGGCCGAAGCGACGCCGGCGCCACACGCAAACGAGCACGGCTTCCGCACGATTGGGGATATCATGCGGGCGCTCAATCCGTTTACGGGATCGTTCTATCTTGAAGCGCTGCAGATGAGCAGGATGACTCGGGAGATGTTTTGCCTGATGGAGGGGCGGCATGTTCACCCCTCCACGCTTTATCCGGGCGGAGTAGGAACCGTTCCCACCGTCCAGCTTTTTACCGACTACATTGTGCGGCTGATGAAGTATGTCGAGTTCATGAAGAAGGTCCTGCCTTTGCATGATGATCTGTTTGACTTCTTCTACGACGCGCTGCCGGGCTATGAAGAGGTCGGACGGCGCCGCATTTTGCTCGGATGTTGGGGATCCTTCAACGACCCCGAGCATTGCGATTACACCTATAAAAATATGACGAATTGGGGCCGGAAGATGTTTGTTACTCCCGGCGTGGTAGTCGACGGCAAACTGGTGACGACCGATCTGGTCGACATCAATCTCAACATTCGGATTCTGCTGGGGAGTTCCTACTACGACGACTGGAAAAATGCGGAGACGTTTGTCAAGACCGATCCGCTGGGCAATCCGGTGGATAAGAATCATCCCTGGAACCAGACGACCATACCTCGGCCCCAGAAGCGCGACTTCAACGGCAAATATACGTGGGTGATGTCGCCGCGTTGGTTCGATAAGCGGACGGGGGATCATCTGGCGTTGGATACGGGCGGCGGCCCGATTGCGCGGTTGTGGGCGACGGCGCTCGCAGGATTGGTGGATTTCGGCTACGTCAAATCTACGGGCAAGAGCGTAAAGATTTATCTGCCGAAAACAATGTCGAAACCGGAAGTGGAATTTGAGTGGAAGATTCCGCAGTGGAGCAACGCCATTGAGCGCGATCGAGCGCGGACTTACTTCCAAGCTTATGCTGCGGCTTGCGCGCTCCATTTTGCCGAGAAAGCAATGGCAGAACTGCACGCTGGCCACACCAAGACCTGGTCAGATTTCAAAGTGCCGGAAGAGGCGATTGGTTGCGGCTTTCACGAGGCAGTACGAGGTGTGCTGTCGCACCATGTCGTGATCCGGAAAGGCAAGATCGCCAATTATCATCCCTATCCGCCGACGCCTTGGAATGCCAATCCGCGGGATATTTACGGGACGCCTGGGCCATACGAAGACGCTGTGCAGAATACTCCGATCTTCGAAGAGAACGGGCCAGGCAAATTCAAAGGCATCGACATTATGCGCGCGGTGCGCAGCTTTGACCCATGCCTGCCCTGCGGCGTGCACATGTATCTTGGTGAAGGAAAAGTATTGAAGACGCACCATTCGCCAATGTTTGGCGTACATCCTTAGGGGCGTTTCTGAGGAGTGAGGATCGTGTCGTGCGCCTTCACTCCTCCTTTTTCTTAAGGGAGCCGCTCTGTGCGAGAGCGGGCGCGAACAATTTATGCGGGATGAGAAAGACTTTCAGATGAACGTGCTGCGCATCGGCCAGTTGGTCGGTGAGCTGGAGAATATTACGGATGCTGAGGCGCGGGCGAGCGCAAAGGCGCTGATGCAATTGCTGCTCGATTTGCATGCTGCGGGGCTGGAGCGGGTGATGGAGATCGTCGCCGCAAATGGTGAAGCGGGTCGGCGCGCGATTGACGATATGGGGGGCGATCCTCTCGTCAGCAGTCTGCTGGTGTTGTATGGACTTCACCCCTTGGATTTAGAGAGTCGCGTTGCTCAGGCGGTAGAAAAAGTTCGGCCGCGGGTGCGCAAAGGTGGTGGCGAGTTGGAGTTGCTCGCGGTCGAGAGGGACGTCGTAAGACTGCACCTGCAAGTCACCGGACATGCATGCGGTTCGACTGCTTCGACTCTCAAGGCGATGGTGGAAGACGCGCTCTATGAGGCAGTGCCTGACGTTGACCATTTGTTGATCGAAGGGCTCGAGGAGCCCGCCGGGTCGTCCGGATTTGTGCCGCTCGGCAAACTGGGCAGCGTAAGAGCGGCGGCGCCGGCGATGACGGACGCGGCGTCATAGTTGTGACGGATACGGCACAAGATGAATGGCATCCAGCCAGGATACGAGAACGCGTTTAGCGCGCTGCGGCAGTTTGTGCGGCGGAAGCGCGATGTCGAGCGCTGCGAGTTGTGCAGCGCGGAGGTGGGTGCTGAGCATCCGCATTTGATAGAGCCTGCCAGCCGAAAGCTGCTGTGCACCTGCAACGCTTGCGCAATTTTGTTTAGCGGGATGGGGCTGAAATACAAGCGTGTGCCGCGTCGTGTGCTGGCGTTGGAGAATTTTCATCTGAGCGACGGGCAGTGGGAGAGCTTGATGATTCCGATCAGCATGGCTTTCTTCTTTCGCAGTACTCCCGATGCGCGGGTTGTTGCTTTCTATCCCAGCCCGGCCGGGGCGACAGAATCGTTGCTTCCGCTCGAGACTTGGAAGGATCTCGAGGATGCGAATCCGGTGCTGAAGGAAATCGAGCCCGATGTAGAGGCGTTGCTGGTCAACCGCGTTGGGCATGTGCGCGGAGTAGCGGCGCCGGAATATTTCGTGCTCCCGATCGACGAGTGTTACAAGCTGGTGGGACTGATTCGCGCACACTGGCGCGGCCTTTCCGGTGGAACCGAGGTCTGGCAAGAGATTGGACACTTCTTTGCGGGACTGAAACAGAAAGCGACAACCGTGAAAGACGAGGTGCAGTACCACACGGCGAGAGAGGAAACAAATGCCTGATCTGAGCTTCCAGATCGAAAAGGCAGAAGCGCAGCGCTTCACCGTGGCTCCCACACTTCTGTTCAAACTGCGTATCGCCAATTCCGTCGCTGGTGAAACCATCCATTCAGTCGCGCTGCGCTGTCAGATTCAGCTGGAGGTTACGCGCCGTCAGTACAACGCCGAAGATCAGCAACACCTGCGCGATCTCTTTGGAGAGAAAGATCGCTGGGGTCAGACGCTCAAGACCATGCTGTGGACGCATGCCAGCGTGGTCGCACCTGCCTTTCAGGACACAGCGGTCGTGGACCTTCCAGTGCCCTGCACTTTTGATTTCAACGTGGCGGCAACGAAATATTTCCACGGCCTCGCCGATGGTGAGGTTCCGCTTTCTTTTCTATTTAGCGGAACTGTTTTCTATGCCAATGGCAATGGCGCCCTCCAGGTGGCGCCGATACCCTGGGATAAAGAAGCTCGCTTCCGGCTGCCCATTAAGGCGTGGCAGGAGATGATGGAAATTTATTATCCGAATACCGCCTGGCTTTGTTTGCGCCGGGATGTTTTCGAGCGCTTGCAGGAATACAAGGTCGCAAACAGTATTCCGACGTGGGAGCAGGCGTTAGAGAGAATTCTGCCTGCGCTTGAAGGGGTGGCCAAGCGATGAATACCCAATCCATCGACGCGATCGCGCGGGCCGTGCTCTATGAAGGGTACATGCTCTACCCGTATCGGCCTTCGTCGGTGAAGAACCGCCAGCGGTTTAATTTTGGCGTACTTTATCCGCGGCCTTATAGCGAAGCGCAGAGCGGAGAAGACGCTTGGAGCATGCAGACGGAGTGCCTGGTGGAAGCGTCCGATCGCACCACGATAAAAATCAGCGTGCGCTTTCTTAAGCTGGTCGATCGTTCGGTATGGAAACTGAAAGAGCCAGCGCAGGATCGAGACGGAGATGAATCCCGCGGGTTTGAGCCTGTTACCACGCTTGAGGTTGACGGCAAGACATTCGCGGTGTGGCAGGAAGCGATCGAGTGCGAGGTTGCTGTCCCGCCGACCAATTTAGTAATGCTTGAGGCACCGCTAGAGTGGCCATTTGCAATTCCTGCAAAAGAGGAGCCTGAGCATTTGTATGACGCAAACGGTCGTCTGGCGGGAATGATTTTTCGGCGACAGGAATTGGTGCGAGGGGTAGTCGAAATCTCGGCTGAGCGCGTAGCCGACGGAATTTTTAAGCTGCAGGTAAAGGTCAAGAACCTTACTGCCTTTGCCCCGCCGGGCGAGGACCACGCTGGTGAACGAAGCCGAAACCGAGCGCTGACGCATTCGCTGGTCTCGGCGCACTTCGTGCTCGGCGCGGTGGACGGCGAATTCGTATCCCTGCTAGAACCGCCAGAGAATCTGCATGAACTGGCGGCCGCTTGCCAGAATATTGGCGCTTGGCCGGTATTAGTCGCAGGCGATGAGCGCGACAATTCGGCCCGCACTCGCGACACCATGTTAGCCTCGCCCATCATTCTCTATGACTATCCGCAGATTGCGCCAGAGAGTCCGGGCGATTTATTTGATGGAACAGAAATTGACGAGATTCTCGCGCTCCGAATTCTGACGATGACAGATGACGAAAAGAGCGAGATGCGCGGCACCGACGACCGCGCCCGCAGAATTCTCGAACGGACCGAAAGCCTGCCGGTGGAACATTTGATGAAGCTTCACGGGACGATGAGGGAGTTGTACCCGGCGGATCGATGGAGAGCAGATCGATCTAGCGTAGACGCGTGGAAAGAAGAGATGCCATGAACGAGTGGGAATGGCAGCTTCTGGAAGCGAAGAACCCGGTCGACTCCTTGCGTATCGCTGACGCAGAGGTGCGACGCGGCAGCCGCGTCAGGCTCCGTCCCCACACGGGCGGCGACATCATGGACATCGCGCTCACCGGCAAAACGGCAATTATCGAATCGATCGAACAGGACTACGAAGGCAAGATACACGTATGTGTCGTGGTTGACGACGATCCGGGGCGCGATATCGGCCTGATGCGGCAACCTGGTCACCGCTTCTTCTTCGATGCAGAAGAAGTCGAACCCCTTCCCCATAGTGACCGCGATAACGCGAGCGCGGCCAGAGCTCCCCGGATTTTGATTGCGGGAATCGGCAACATTTTTCTGGGCGATGACGCATTTGGAGTTGAAGTCGCGCGGCGACTGTCGGTGCGCGAGTGGCCGCAGAGTGTTCGAGTGACCGACTTCGGCATACGCGGCTATGACCTCGCCTATGCTTTGCTGGATGGATACGACACGACAATTCTCGTCGATGCCTGCCCGCGCGGCGAACCGGCCGGCACGCTCTATGTGATAGAGATCGAACCGAAGGACTTGGGCAGCGCAAATTCCGGCAGTCCGGAAGAGCAACAAGGTGCGATCGAAGCGCACAGCATGAATCCGTTGAATGTGCTGCGGCTGGCAGCCTCCATGGGGCCATTGAAACGCGTGCTGCTTGTCGGGTGCGAGCCGGGCACGCTCGGTCCGGAAGAAGGTCAGATGGGTTTGAGCGCAACGGTTGAGGCAGCGATTGACGATGCGGTGAAGCTGGTGGAGACGATCGTCGGCAAGATTCTGAATGGGGATGAAGCAAGTTCAACAACCAACGCCTTGCAGTGAGAGGAGAATGCCGTGGCCATCATGGAGCTGTCGGAAGAAGTTACCAACCACAATGGAATTGGAACTGACAAAGACACGTTGTACATGCTCAGCGGAGCAGCCCTGATCTTGTTTGGGGCGGGATTGATTCTTTCTAATAAAACCGTGCGCGGTTATCTTGGACAGGTGGGACTGGGCAATCTGGTTACCACCGCTCTGCCTGATTTTGATCGCTATCTGAAGCTGCGGAACATGTGATGGGATCGAATGAGCGCGGGGTAACAACGGAAAGCGGAATTCGGCAGCTATATGTCGCGGAAGCGAGAGCAAGCCAGTTTACCGCGCAGGTCTTTGCCGGGGGATTGCTGTCGGCTTTCGGGCACAGCCCGACGATTGCCATACTCGACTTCGTGGCCGAGGCGGAGGTGAATCCAGAAAACCTCGAGAAATCGTCTCTTAAGATTACGATTCAGGCAGCTGCGTTGACGGTCAAGAACGATATTTCGGATAAGGATCGGCGCGAGATCGAGCGCACGATGCATGAGGAGATTTTGGAGAGTTCCTCGTATCCTGAAATTATTTACGAATGCTCGAACGTTTCCGTTGCTACGAGTGCAGAGAGACAATACTCGGTCACCCTCAACGGCGATCTGACCATGCACGGGGTAACACGGCGGCAGGCTGTCCCGGCGCGTGTGGTGCTGGATGGCGATTCCCTGCGGGCCTTTGGAACTTTCTCGCTGCGGCAGACGGACTACGAGCTGAAGCTGGCGCAGGTCGCGGGAGGTGTGCTTAAAGTCAAGGATGAGATAAAGTTTTCGTTTAACATTCTGGCGCGAAAGAAAGAGTAACTGCTATGTGCCTAGCGATACCAGGACAAGTCGTTGAGCTTTTTCCCGATCAGCCGAACGCCGCGCTGATTGATGTGGTCGGAGTCCGCCGCAAGGTTGACTTGGGACTCCTGCAGGACGACTTGCCGGTGAAAGGCGATTGGGTTCTCATCCATGTAGGTTTTGCCATGAGCAAGATCAGCGAGGCAGATGCGCTGGACCAGATGCGAACTCTGCGCATGCTAGGAGAAGCCGAAGCGGCCGTGCAAGAGGTCGAAGGCTACGGCCTGGAGAATCCGGAAAACAAGAGGGCTTCGTAGAGCCTCTTACTGCAGTCACTGGAGTGAAGGGCCGGATATGAAATTCGTCGACGAGTTTCGCGATGCTGAGGTGATCACCAGGACTTCAGAAGAGATCCGTCGGCTCGCCGATCCGAACCGCCATTACCGCATTATGGAGGTGTGCGGCGGCCACACTCATGCCATCTACCGTTTTGGCCTCAAAGATCTGCTTCCTTCAAACATTGAATTGATTCATGGCCCCGGCTGTCCGGTCTGCGTGTTGCCGATGGGAAGAATCGATGACGGTCTGTCGATCGCGCACGATCCCAATGTGATCTTTGCTGCTTTTGGCGACATGATGCGCGTCCCCGGCACGCAAGGGAGTCCGCTGGAACACAAGGCGCGCGGCATGGATGTGCGCATCGTTTATTCTCCCTCTGACGCGCTCAAGCTGGCGCAGGCGAATCCAGACAAACATGTCATGTTTTTTGCTATCGGATTCGAGACCACCGCGCCGTCGACGGCGCTGACGCTGGTGCGGGCGAAAACACAGGGAATTCACAATTTTTCCGTGTTCTGCAATCACGTCACGATCATTCCTGCGATTCGCGCCATTCTTGATTCTCCGGACATGCGCATCGACGCCTTCATCGGACCTGGGCACGTATCGACCGTGATCGGTTGCCGCCCGTATGAATGGATCGCCAAGAACGAAAATAAGCCGGTCGCAGTCTCGGGCTTTGAGCCGCTCGATATCCTGCAATCGATTGTCATGGTGCTGCGCCAGCTTCGGGACCATGAAGCGAAAATCGAAAACCAGTACAAGCGCGTGGTGCCGTGGGAAGGTAATCGCGCGGCCCTTCGTGCCATGGCCGACGTTTTCGAGCTGCGCCCATACTTTGAGTGGCGAGGACTTGGTTTCATTTCTCAATCGGCGCTGCGCATAAGGGAAAGCTACGCGGCCTGGGACGCGGAGCAGCGTTTCGCCGTTCCCGGAGTGCGAGTGACCGATCCGAAGGCAGCGCAGTGCGGAGAGGTGTTGAAAGGTGTGCTGAAGCCGCATCAGTGCAAGTTGTTTGGGAAGGAGTGCACGCCGGAGCATCCGATTGGCGCACTCATGGTTTCATCCGAGGGATCATGCGCAGCGTACTTCAACTACGAACACCGCAAAACGGGAATGGTAGGCAGCATAGCGTCGGTAGCGTAGAAACGGCCGCGGACAATGCATCTCCTGCCGGTTCGACTATCGACAATTCCCTCGAAAACTCACCCAAGGTCCGTTTCCGCGAACCGCAAATTGAAATGGCCCATGGAGCCGGAGGTAAGGCAAGCCGGCGGCTCGTCGAAGGGCTTTTCGCTCCGTTGTTTTTTGCGTCGGCATCCGAACCGCTGGGAGATGCGGCCCATTTGGATTTCGGCGGGGCTCGCATCGCAATCACTACAGACAGTTTCGTGGTTAAGCCGCTGAGCTTTCCCGGGGGCTCGATCGGCGAGTTGGCCGTGAATGGAACGGTAAATGACTTGGCGGTCTCGGGAGCAAAGGCCGAGGCTATGGTTATCACTTTTGTCCTCGAAGCAGGGCTGCCAACA
>Ga0187859_10001040_pt1 | contig 18025 bp, 14 predicted proteins | sample June2016WEW_10_1_2_FD_133019 | JGI IMG/M metagenome (GOLD analysis project Ga0187859, IMG submission 133019) | Peatland microbial communities from SPRUCE experiment site at the Marcell Experimental Forest, Minnesota, USA - June2016WEW_10_10 | ecosystem: Environmental > Terrestrial > Soil >...
CGCCGCCGTGGGGCAGGCTCGCAGCCTGCGCGGGCCTCGCAGGCCCGCTCTTCGGCGGCGCACGGCGCCGCCCCACGGGTGCGTTTTCGAGGGTGCCCCACAAAAGAAAAACCGCATCGGAGCGGCTCTGAGGACCGGCTAGAGCCTTCTGCCGATGCGGCTCGCCCAGGTCGGGCTGGGATCCGGCGGCGGACCATCTGGATGGACCGGCACTCCTGGTAAGGTCCGCGTCCAAACTTTCCTCGCCACGAATGCCAGATGACTACCGCAACCTCAGACCCCCGGGGAGATCGTATAATGCCGTGACAAAAAAACCCCTCTGTTGCAACCAACAAGGGAAGACTAGCGAGCCCAAATACTGTTACCGGCACCGGCTCCCGCAAGCACGATGTCTTGTTGTGCTCGTTCCTCTTCCGCCTGCCTGTTGCAGCAGAGGGCAGGTTAAAAGTTACTTCGCCAATTCATCACCGAAAATAGCAACCTGATCGCCAAGTGTCAATGCTTTGTATCCTGCTGAAATAGCGCAACGTCTTCGAATTCACCTTTCCGCGGGGCGTGGCCCGCTGGGCGGGCAGTGTGTCGCTATGACACAATCGGTGTGGATGCAGCTTCGCTGGATTTCCGCTTTCGCGCTCGCCGTGGCCTCGCTGGCTGGCATGGCCTCCGGCCAGGACGAAAGCCTGCGGGCGGACGCCCCGCACCCCCGCATCCTCCTGGGGGCCAGGAGGCTGCGGCTGCTGCGCCGCGAACGCGAGCGCCAGTCGATGCGCTGGAATCAGTTTCATCTGCTGATCGCGGGCAAAGCACCCATGCCCGAGCCGGGGTTCGCGCAGGCGCTGTATTATCAAGTGTCCGGCGATGCCGAAGCGGGCCGGCAGGCCATCGCATGGGCGCTGGGCCCCGGCGCCGATCTCCGCCAACTGGCGTTGGCTTTCGACTGGTGCCAGGATATTCTGACGGAGGCGCAATCCAAGAACCTGGCGGCGAAAATCGCGCGCGGCATGCAGCAGAGCCGCCGCGACTCGTCCGTGTCCGCGGTCCGCTCCCGCCTGTTGGCTGCGGTCGCACTATCCGGGCAGCTTCCGGACGTCCCGGAACGGGAGATCGCACAGGTGGTGCGCACGTGGTGGGAGGGCGAGATTCTCCCCGCAATCAATGGCGGCCGCGAGGCGGTGGCGCGCGACGACGCATACGCTCTGATGGAGATTCTCCACGTGGTGCGCGACAACTTTAACCAGGATCTGCGCGAGGGCGCGCCCCATTTTTTCACCGATATGCCCTCCGTGCAGCTTCTGAGCTACTATCCAGCCACGTTTCCGGCGGGCGAAAACGACTACCGCATTCCCGCCGCGGCGCACGCGGACGGCCAGCCGGACCTGCGCCGCGCGACTCTCTCCCGCGCCGCGGAACTGAGCATGGTGGCTTACGATAGCAACGCGCCCGGCAGCCAGATTCTGCAAGGCTGGTTGATGAACGACCACTTCCTGCTGCGCGGAACATACGGCGCGCCTTATGAATTTCTGTGGGCCAATCCGTACCAGCCGGGCCTCAGCTATTTGCAGGCGCCGCTGGTGCTGCACGATAGCGCCTTCGGACGCTTGTTCGTGCGGTCCAGTTGGGATGAATCCGCCGCCTGGCTGGGATTCTTCTCGCGCGGGCTGCAGATGTTTCAGGATGGCGCCGTTTCCGTGCTCGATCCGCACGCCGACGCCGGGCCTCTGGACCTGGGACGCGCCATGATCCTGTTCGGCGCGCACACGCAGAAATTCAAAGTCGCGGTGGAAGGCAACCAGCCCGTATTTGTGGTGGGATTGAAGCCCCGTCAGAATTATCTGATCGAGGTCGATGACGAAGAATTGTCGGAACAACAGAGCGACCCCGGAGGCATTCTGGATCTGGATGTGCCGCATGACAGGGAGGTCGGCGTGCGGCTGCGGATGACGCCGTGACTTGATTTTCCACATTTTTGGTATCGTTTAGGGCCGGCAGGCTCAGCTATGGAACGCGTCGAGAAAACCGTCTTTCTCAGTTATCGCCGCACCAATATTCCGTGGGCGCTCGCGATCTACCAGAACCTGACGCAGAACGGATTTGATGTTTTCTTCGATTACAACGGCATCGCCAGTGGCGACTTCGAGGGCGTCATCCTGGGGAACATAATCGCGCGGGCGCATTTTCTGGTCCTGCTCACGCCCTCCGCGCTGGAGCGTTGCGGCGATCCGGGGGACTGGCTGCGCCGCGAAATAGAGACGGCCTTGGCTCACCAGCGCAACATCGTGCCGCTGATGCTGGAAGGCTTCGATTTCGGTACACCCACCATTGCCAGTCAACTGACCGGCGCACTCGCCGATCTCAGGCGGTACAACGGACTAAGCATCCCACCAGACTACTTTCTGGAGGCCATGGATCGCTTGCGCGGCAGGTATCTGAATGTGCCGCTGACCGCGGTGCTACTCCCGGCGTCTCTCCCCGCCCAACAAGCCGCTACGGAACAGAAGGCAGCGGCTGGCGCGGCTCCGGCGGTCCAAGAAAAAGAGCTGACGGCCCAACAATGGTTTGAGCGAGGGTTTGCCGCTGCCGGTGTTGATGAACAGTTGCGCTTCTACAGCGAGGCCATCCGGCTCAAGCCGGACTTTGCCTTCGCCTACTGCAATCGGGGCATTGCGCGCAGCCTCAAGAGCGACCTGGAGGGCGCGCTGCACGATTATAGCGAAGCCATCCGGCTCAAGCCGGACCATCCAAACGCATTCGCCTGCCGGGCCGTCGTGCGCCGCATCAAAGGCGACGTGGAGGGCGCGCTGGAGGATTACACCGAGGCCATCCGGCTCAAGCCGGACTATGGCGATGCCTTCAACAACCGGGGCATTGCGCGTTACGCCAAAGGCGATGTGGAGGGCGCGCTGCGGGATCACAATGAGGCCGTCCGGCTCAAGCCGGACTCTGCCGAGATCTTCAACAACCGGGGCATTGCGCGCCGCGCCAAAGGCGACGTGGAGGGCGCACTGGAAGATTACACCGAGGCCATCCGGCTCAACCCGGACTATGCTGACGCTTTCAACAACCGGAGCATCGCGCGCCGCGCCAAAGGCGACGTGCAGCGCGCGCGACAGGATTTCGCCGAGGCCATCCGGCTCGGATACAAACCGAAAGTTTAGGCGCTCGCAGCCCGTCCGAGCTTCCACCGTGCTCGCACAGATTTGTGCGATACTCAAACTGTCAAGGGAAGCGAGTTTCTGCGGAAGTTGCAGCGGCTGGCCCGTCGCCGCGGACTTGGCTTCCAATATAATTCCAGTCTCGGCAAGGGCAGCCGTGGGCGTGTTTGGCTCGAAACGGAGTCGACCATCCTGAAGGACCCGAAAAAGGAACTGGGCACGGGGCTTCTTCGGTCGATGTGCCGCGACTTGAAGATTGAACCCCGCGATCTGTAAAGGAAGGAAACTCGATGTTCACTTTCGCGTACCCCGCAGTTTTCAACCGCGACGACGATGGACGCTGGCTAGTCAGCTTCCCCGACTTTCCAACCGCTCACACGGACGGAGCGGATACAGGCGAAGCAATGGAGGAAGCCATCGATTGCCTGGGCAGTAGCATCGCCTTCGCCATGGCCGACAAAGCCGATGTAGACAAGCCATCCCGTTTGAAACGCGGGCAGAAGCTGGTGCCCGTGCCGCTGTGGATCGTGGCCAAACTAGCTCTCTACTGGGCGATTCGCGAGCTTGGCATCAGCCAGTCGGAACTGGCCCGCCGCATCGACGTCCGTGAGACCGTGGTGCGCCGCATGCTCGACCCGAACCACGACACGAGACCGGAGAAGATTCAGGCGGCGCTCGAAGCCCTTGGGAAGCGGGTTGTCATGGCTTATGACGACGCCGCACGATCCCGCCATCCCCGCTCACAACGGCGGCAAGCGCTCCTCCCGGTACAACGCTGCCGTATTGCGGATGCTCGAAACAATTACCATCGCCCACATACCGATAATTCCCACCACGCCGCCCGCGTCGAAGAGCGGAAAGCGATGGCCGAACAGATTGCCCATCGGCTGGAAGAACAGCGCGATGTTACCCGCCACCAACAGCAATCGCAGCTCGGTGGGACTGAACTTCCAGTACGAGAGCTGGAACGTGCCGAGCGCATAGGCCGCCAGGTAGGCCTGGATCGACAGCATGAAGTAAGCCACCAGCAAGATCGCCGCCACCATGGGGCTCATGTAGCCCGACAAGCCCATGCCGCCCACCAGGAATAGCGTCCCGAAGGCGTCGGTGATGTGGTCCACGTAAAAGCCGTAGCGCGGCCGCTGCCGGTTGCGCACGCGCGCCAGCGTACCATCCAGGCTGTCGCCCAGCCAGTTGGCGGCCAGCCAGAAGATCACCGCCAGCAGCATGTAGCGATTCCAGCGCGCCAACCAATAACACAGGCCGGCGAGGAACATGGCAACGAACCCGAGCAACGTGAGATGGTCGGAATTGACGCGGCGCGGCATGGCATTTGCCATGCGCACGAGCAGGCGCTTTTCGACGGGCGCGAAGAAGCTTTCCTGTTCGCGGCCCGCCTCGCGAAATTTCTCCGGTTTGTCCGGCATGTTCATAGGATAGCTGTGCGCGCCGACGCCGGAAAAGCCGTTATATAATCGGAAGTCGTCGATGGTACCGTTTCCGAAATTCGATCAGATTTCGATTATTTCCGATCTGCACATGGGCGGACCGGCGGGACACCAGATCTTTCGGCTGGGCGGTCTGCTGGGAAAATTCGTCGATTATCTGGGGCAAGCGGGCACGGGCAAGCGGGCACTGGTAATCAACGGGGACATGGTCGATTTCCTGGCGGAAGAGAACGCGATGTATTTCGACCCGGAAGGCGCAATTGAAAAGCTGAACCGGATGCGCGCGGACGCCGCCTTTGCGCCAGCGTGGGACGCTCTGGTACGGTACACGAACACGGGCGCGCGCCATCTGGCGATAACCTTGGGAAATCACGATCTGGAACTCGCGTTGCCCTGGGTGAGAGAGCGGCTATTGGATATATTGAGCGGCGGCGACTCCGCAGCCCGCGCGCGGATCACCCTGGCATTCGACGGCACGGGTTTTGCCTGCGAGGTGGGCGGCGACCGTGTGCTCTGCGTACACGGCAACGAAGTAGACACATGGAATGTGACGGATTACGAAGCTCTGCGCCGGCTTACTGTCGATCGAATGCAAAAAGGGAGCGCTCCCGTCTGGACGCCAAACGCCGGCAGCAAGCTGGTGATCGACGTGATGAATAAAATCAAGGGCTGTCACGCTTTCGTCGACATCTTGAAGCCGGAGAAGGAGGCCGCACTGAGAATCCTCTACGCGCTGAAGCCCGATCTGAAGTCGAAGCTGACTTCCATCGCGGCCATCGCCACGCGCCGGGTTTGGGACGAAGGGCGCCGCGCGGTGCGGCTGCTGTCGGATGCGCCCGGCGGCGAACAGCCGGCGGAGGAGGAGTATTTCCGGATGGCGGGCCGGGCGGCCCAGAACTCGGCCGATGTCGAGACTCTGATGGACCGTGCGGAGGAACTGTTCAAGGCTGGGAAGAATCCGTTGGACATGGTTCACGAGCGCGAATCGGAGCGGTTGGGTTGGTGGGGCGAGTTAGTGAGCACGGCCTTTCGCGGCGAGCCTCATGAAATCGCATGGTCGGGCGTGAAAGAGATGGCCAACGACACGACTTTTCAGGTGCGGCGCGTGGATGACGATTTCGAAAAGATCGACGCCATGGCCGCGCGCGATTTCAAATATGTGGTCGCGGGCCACACGCACCTGGCGCGCGCCCTCGGCCGAAGGAATGGCGGGGGACTCTATTACAACACCGGGACGTGGGCGACCCTGATGCGGCTAGGACGGGAGGATCTCCGGTCGGCGGAGAGTTTCGAGCCTGTATTCCGGCGCCTGCAGGAGGCGCAGACCATTCCCGATCTAGGGAATCTGGCATTCGCCCGCCCGACCGTGGCCACGATCCGCGCTGGAAATGGCCAAACCGAATCGGATCTGCGGAAGGTGATTGAGACGGACGGCAGAATCGGTTTTGTGGACGTTGGAGACGAACAATGAGAACCATCCGGCTGGAAATCCTGCGCCACGGCCCGTCGCATAACCAGCTCCTATCGCCGTTGACCGAGTATTTTGCGCTATGCGAGAACCATCCGGCGGTCACGGTGAGATTGCCGTTCGAACACGCCGAGTTCCTGGCGCGGCTGCGGGCGCTGCAATACAAGCGGAACGATCCGGAGTACCGCGCGCTTGAGTTGGAAGACGTCTCGCGGCAGATGACGGAAATCCTGGGTCAAGTTCCCGGCCTGATTCGAGAGCTCGCGGGACAAGCCGCGGACGCGGACCAGCAATTTCACTTGCGCCTGATCCTGAGCGCGAACGAACTGGCTCTGCTGCCGTTCGAGATCACCAACGCGGCGCAGGGATTCGCCGGCGCGGGGCAGCCGCTGCTGCTGCAATCGCAGAGTCCGGTATGTATCACGCGCGAAGTGCGGCGCGTGGCCACCGAACATCTGGAGTGGCCGCCGCCGCCGGATCCCCGGATTTTATTCGCCGCGGCGGGGCCCGACGCCCAGATCCCGCTGGAGGAGCACTTGCTAGTGCTGCGCGCGGCCATCGACCCTTGGGTATTTCATTACAAGGACGAGAAAGACCGCCGCGCGAAAATCGGCGAACACCTGACGGTTCTTCCGCGCGCCACTTTGCGAGAGATCGAAACCGAGTGCGCAACTGGGAAATACACGCACGTGCATATTCTCGCGCACGGCGTACCGCTGGCCAAGGGCGACGACCGGCGCTTCGGGATCGCCCTGTACGATTCGGCCGATCCGGAGCGGAGCGAGATTGTGGAAGGAACGCGGTTGGCGAAAGCGATACGCGCGCCGCTCAGCAGCGGGGACCCCGGTCTGGCGCACCCGGCGGTGGTGACCCTGGCCGCTTGCAACGCGGGCGATGTCGGCTCGGTGGTGGGAGCGGGCGCCAGCATCGCGCATGCGCTGCACGAAGAGGGCATCCCGTTGGTGGTGGCCTCCCAATTCCCGCTTTCGTTTCCAGGATCCGTAGTCATGGCCCAGGTCCTTTACGAGGGTTTGCTGGTCGGCGAAGATCCGCGCACACTGCTGGTAAACCTGCGCAGAAAGCTGCGGACGCAGGTGGCGGCCGCCCACGATTGGGTCAGTATCGTCGCGTATGCGTCGCTCCCCGCGGACCTGGATCAAAAACTCGGCGCGATTCAGATTTACCAGGCGTTCCGCCGCCTGGGGGCCGCCATCAACTACGCCGACAAGATGATAGTGGACGACAAACCGGCGCCTGCTGAGATGGCCGCGCAACGCGACCGGCTAATGGCCGCGCGAAACCGTATCGACAGGCTGATCGACAAGTCGCAAGACGCGAAGAATCGCGGGATTTTGGCCAGCGCCGACAAACGGCTGGCGCAAATACTGTTCCGCATGACACCATCGGCCGACGCCGCGGCGAAGCCGAAATATGACGATGTCCGCGACCGGTTGAAGACCGCTAGGAAGAACTACGACGAGACCTTCCGGCGCGACCGGTCGCAAGTGTGGGCGCTGGTGCAGGCGATGGCGCTGACGCTCGTTTTGCGGGGCTGGGACAAGAACGAAAAAGTCTCGCCCGACCAGTGGACTCTGGCGAGGATCTTTTCGGATCAGGAGGTGAAACTAGGCGACCGCCAGAGGCAAGCCTGGGCGCACGCCAATCTCATGGAGCTATATTTGCTGGCGCTGGCATTTCGCGACAGCGCGCCACCGGTGAGCCCAGAGGATGCGAGAGTCAAAGCCACGGAGCACGCCCAGGCCTTTCGGAACGTGGCGGATCTTACCGCTGTCGAGATCCATTCGACAAGAAGACAGGTGCTCCGATATTCCTCCTTCTTCGCCGAGCTCAATGAAGAGTTCAAATCGGCGGGCGATCTGGCGGCCGTATTAGCCAACGAGATCCCGGAGTCGTCGGTCTACGCTTAGCCTTCAAGGCTCGGCCGAAGAGCGGGCCTGCGAGGCCCGCGCAGGCTGCGAGCCTGCCCCACTTCGCCCTCGGGTACAATAGCGCTTCAGCAGCGCAGGTGCCCCATGAAGAAGATCGTCTCGTCTATTGCTTGCCTGGCTTGGCTCTCCCCGTGCGCCGGAGCCATCGATTTCAAAGGGTTTGCGACCGTCGCGCCGCTAGCCAGCTTTAGCTCGACGCGCGACACCGTGACGATCGTGTGCCGCGATCAGTCGCAAATCCGCTTTTTCATCCTGGCGCCGGACTTGATCCGGGTGCGCGCCTCCTTTCGTGCGCCGCTGCCGGAGCGCGACCACTCCTGGGCGATCGCCAAGAATGCGTGGGACGTTCCGAAGTGGAGCGTGAAGGAGGAGCCGGACGACGTCGTGATCGCCACCGAGGAAGTGGAGGCGGTGGTGCACCGGTCGCCGCTGCTGGTCGAGTTTCGGGATGCGAAGAGCCATCGCACGATCAACGCCGACGCGCTTCCCATGATGTGGGACCCTCACGTGAACAATCAGCGCCTGCACACGATTGGGGCCGCGAAAAAGCTGGGCTTCGACGAACATTTCTACGGCCTGGGCGAAAAGGCGGCCCGCTTCGACAAGCGGCGGAGCCAGTTCAGCATGTGGAACTCCGACACGCCCGCCTATAAGGAAGGCACCGATCCGATCTATCAGGACATTCCTTTCTATCTAGGCTGGCAGGCCGGCGGTGCGTACGGTATTTTTTTCGATAACAGTTATCGCACGCATTTCGACTTCGCCGCGGAATCGCCGGACCGCGTGGCGTTCTCCGCCGAGGGCGGAGAGATGAACTATTACTTCTTCCAAGGTCCGTCGATCAAGAAGATCCTGGGACGCTACGCGGATCTTACCGGCCACCTGCCCATGCCGCCTAAGTGGGCGCTGGGGAATCAGCAAAGCCGCTGGAGCTACTTTCCGGATACGGCAGCGGAGGAAGTCGTGCGCCGCTACCGGGCCGAAGACCTGCCGCTGGATGTCCTGCATCTGGATATCGATTACATGCAGGAATACCGGGTCTTCACGTGGAACCGCGAAGGTTACCCGGATCCCACGGCTTTCACGGAGAAGCTGCGCAAACAGGGCGTAAAAGTGGTGGTGATCGTGGATCCGGGAGTCAAGTATGAGCCGCCCGCGCCGGGCATAACGGATGCCGCTAATCCGGAACTGGCTGCCCAGGACAAGAGTTACTACGTATTTAACCAAGGGACGGCGAAAGACTATTTCCTGAAACGCGCGGATGGCAAGCCCTGGATCGGCGCGGTATGGCCGGGAAAGGCCGTCTACGCCGACTTCACGCTGGATGCCGCGGCACGCTGGTGGGGCGACTTGCATCGCGCCTACCTGGATCACGGAGTAGCCGGGATCTGGAACGACATGAACGAGCCGTCCGACTTCCTGGACCAGACCGGCAAGACGCAGATGGATGTGGTTACTTACGATGACGGCGCCAAGTCGCCTTATGCCGGGAATCGCAATCTTTTCGCGCTGAACGAAGCGCGCGCCACTTACGAAGGTCTGGTACGGCTGCGGCCCAACGACCGGCCTTACATCATCACGCGCGCGGCGTACGCCGGCATCCAGCGTTATTCCACCATGTGGACCGGCGACAACACCGCCACTTGGGATGCCATGGCTCTGAGTATCCCGATGTTTGAGACGTTGGGGCTTTCCGGGGAGCCGTTCGTGGGCGCCGACGCGGGCGGCTTCATCGGGCGCACCGACGCGGAGTTGTTGACGCGCTGGTATCAGATCGCGTTCCTGACGCCATTCTGCCGGAACCATGCGCAAAGGGACGCTTACGATCACGAACCCTGGCGCTTCGGCACTTACTACGAAGACATCATCCGCAAGTACTTGAAGCTGCGGTATCGCTTTCTGCCGTTCCTCTACACCACGCTGGAGGAGGCCCACCGCACCGGCGTGCCGATCTTTCGGCCATTGCTGCTCAATTACCAGAACGATGCCAACACGCTGGACATCGACGACGAGTTCATGATCGGCAGCGACTTGTTGGTCGCTCCCATACTGAAGCCCGGGTTGACGGGGCGGTTGGTATACCTACCCGAAGGGACCTGGTATGACTATTGGACGGGCCGGCAGTTCACCGGCGGCCGTATGATTCACGCGTACGCTCCCCTGGAGACGGTGCCCTTGTATGTGCGCGGCGGGGCGATCGTTCCCATGGGACCGGAAATGAATTACGTGGGGGAAAAAGCTACCGATCCGGTTACGTTTGAGATTTATCCGGATGGGCAAGGCAGGGCCGAGGTTTCGCTTTACGAGGACGACGGCCTTAGTCCGGCTTACCGGAATGGCGTGGAGCGGCGAACCACAGTGCGCTACCAGGCGCCCGAGATCAATGTGAGCGGTGCAACCGGGAGTTATCTGCCGGGCGCACGTAGGCTGATGTTCGCGGTGCACGCGGCGGCCGAGCGCGGCAAGCCGGTGGAGTTCGCCGATGACGGCAGGCCACACACGATCCGGGTAAAATGAGGACCTTGTTCAGACGAACGGGTGTCGAGACGGGTTTCGACACGGCACGCATAAGTGCGTGCGCCACGTTGATCTGCGCCGCCGTTCTGGGCGCCGCCGAACCCTATCGCGATTGGGCGGTGTACGGCGGCGGCGCGGAGAGCATTCGCTACTCGGCGCTCACCCAGATCAATCGCGGCAACGTGGCGCGCCTGGAAGTGGCGTGGACTTACGATACCGGCGACGTATTCCCGGATTCTGAAATGGAATGCAATCCCATCGTCGTCAATGGGCTGCTGTACGCTACGACTCCGAAGCTGCGGCTGATCGCGTTGGACGCCGCCACAGGCAGCCTGCGCTGGTCATTCGATCCGCGGCAGAACGAGCGGGCCGCATTCGGCAAAGCCCGCAATCGCGGAGTTACTTATTGGGCGGATGGCGGGGAGCAGCGCATCTTTTTCGTCGCCAGCCACTGGCTTTACGCCCTCGACGCACGCACCGGCGCGATCGTCAAGAACTTTGGTGAAGACGGCAGGGTGGATCTGCGGCAGGGTCTGGGCCGGCCGCCGGAAGAAATGTCCATTTCGGCGACCAGCCCAGGCATCGTTTACAAAGACCTGCTGATCCTGGGCAGCATCGTCAGCGAAACGCTGCCCGCGTCGCCCGGCGATATTCGCGCCTACGACACGCGCACAGGCAAGATCCGCTGGACCTTCCACACCATTCCGCACCCTGGCGAAGCCGGCTACGAAACGTGGCCCAAGGATGCCTGGCGGTATATCGGCGGCGTCAACAACTGGGCTGGCATGAGCCTCGACGAAAAGCGCGGCCTGGTGTTTGTTCCCACCGGCTCGGCATCTTTCGATTTCTATGGCTCGAATCGCAAGGGCGACGACCTGTTCGCCAACACGCTGCTGGCGCTGAAAGCGGAAACCGGCGAGCGCGTCTGGCATTTTCAAGCCGTACACCACGATCTTTGGGACCGCGACTTCCCGGCGCCGCCCAATCTGGTGACGGTCCGGCACGAGGGCCGCGCGGTGGATGCCGTTGCCCAGATCACGAAATCCGGCCATGTATTCCTGTTCGATCGCGCGACGGGACAGCCGCTGTTTCCGATTGAGGAGCGGTCCGTTCCGGCTACTGAAGTGGATGGCGAAGCGACCGCGGCGCGGCAGCCCTTGCCGTTGAAGCCGCCGCCTTTCGCGCGCCAGATCTTCACGGGGGACATGGTCACCAACCGCACGCCCGAAGCGCATGCCGCCACCCTGGCGCGGCTGCGGCAGGTGCGCAGCGCGGGCCAATTTGTGCCGCCCAGCCTGGAAGGCACCGTCGTCTTTCCGGGCTTCGACGGAGGCGCGGAATGGGGCGGCGCGGCTTTCGATCCGGCGTCCGGTTTGCTTTACGTCAACGCCAACGAGATGCCGTGGATTCTGCGCCTGGTGGAGTCGCCGCGGGACCACGGAACCAGCGGGCGCAGCCTTTATATTTCGCGTTGCGCGGGTTGCCATCGCCAGGACCGGAGAGGCAGCCCTCCGGAATTCCCGTCGCTGGCCGATATTGCCGCTAGCCGTACGCGCGAGCAGATCGCCGCCATGATTCACGATGGCAGCGGTCGCATGCCGGCGTTCGCGCAGTTGCCCCCGGATGCCGTCGCCGCCCTTATCGCTTACCTCACCACTGGTGAAGACTTGGCAGTTTCCGGAGTCGCGCGCGGCCCATGGCCGATCGAGCAGAAATACCGGCACGACGGCTATAACAAGTTTCTCGACCCGGATGGCTATCCGGCAGTCGAGCCGCCCTGGGGAACGCTGAATGCCATCGACCTGAACAAGGGCGAGATCGCCTGGAAGATCCCGTTCGGCGAGTATCCCGAGCTGGCCGCCAAGGGACTGCGGCACACCGGCAGCGAGAATTATGGGGGGCCGGTGGTGACCGCCGGCGGGCTGTTGTTCATCGCCGCCACGAACCACGACCGTAAGTTTCATGCCTTTGACAAAACCACCGGCGAGCTGCTTTGGGAAACCACGTTGCCCGCGGCGGGCAACGCGACGCCCGCGACTTACGAAGTGGATGGGCGCCAGTTCGTGGTGGTGGCAGCCGGGGGAGGCAAGTCGGGTGCGCCCTCCGGCGGGAGCTACGTGGCGTTCGCACTACCCAAGAATTAGTGCCACTGGAGGGCGGGCAATTCTGCCCGCAGCCGGCTGTCAGCCGGCTCTGGCCCGCATTAGACTACTAGGGACCGGGGCGACAGGCGACAGATTGAAAAGGGTGTTGAATGTGTCGCTTTTTGTCGGCCAGCGGCGATGAGTGGCGCGGCTCTTTTCCGATACCACCGTACGGCATCGGCGCGCCTGTGTTTTCAATCGGGTAGAGGAACTTGAAATGCGCGATCGCGGCGCCGGGCTGCGCTCGCCGAAGAGCGGGCCTGCGAGGCCCGCGCAGGCTGCGAGCCTGCCCCACTAAGAATTGGCTGCTTCGCAAGATGGCATGTTATACTCTTGGCGCGACCTTGTTAGCTCGCAACCAAGGTGCCTTCTCATGCTCGATTTAACTATCGTTCGCATCATATTCGTGCTCGTGTTATCCGCGTCCGCCTACTTGCTGCACCCGTTCCAGGCTGCTCCTTCGCCTTGGGCCGCATTGGCCGGACTGGTTATTGGCGTCTGCATCATCTTTTTCGAGGTCCGGCTGGAAGAAATCAGCCTGAAAAGGCTGATCGGGGCGGCCTTTGGATCGGTGCTCGGTATCATCGGGGCGTTCTTCATGTCGCTTGTGCTGCGCTGGGCGCGGCCGGACGGCGTTGATACTTCCCACATGATTCCGTTCATACAAATCTGCCTGCTTCTGTGGATGACCTACGTAGGCTTGATCGTGGGCGCCAAGAAGGGCGACATGCTCAACTTGTCCGCCTTGGGCGGTATTTTCGGCGGCGAGAAAGTGTCCAAGAAGTCGTTCAAGATCCTGGACACCAGCGTCATCATCGACGGCCGGATCGCCGACATCGCCGAAACCGGCTTCCTGGATGGCGTGCTGGTGATCCCGCAATTCGTGCTGCGCGAGCTGCAACTGGTGGCGGATTCCGCGGATTCCATGAAGCGCAACCGCGGACGCCGGGGGCTCGATATCCTGCAACGCATCCAGAAGATGGCGCACTTGAACGTGCAGATCGTGGAGGACGATTTCCCGCACGTGCGCGAGGTGGATATGAAGCTGATCGAGCTGGCCAAGGTCTACGATTCGAAGATCGTGACCAACGACTTCAATCTGAACAAGGTCGCCCAACTGCACGGCGTGCAAGTGCTGAACATCAACGAGCTGGCGAATGCGCTGAAGCCCATCGTGCTGCCGGGCGAAACCATGCGGGTGTTCATTTTGAAGGAAGGCAAGGAGTATAACCAGGGCGTAGCGTATCTGGACGACGGCACCATGGTAGTGGTGGATAACGCCCGTAAGATGATCTCGAAGACCATCGATATCTCGGTTACCAGCGTGTTACAAACGACGGCGGGAAAGATGATTTTCGGGAAATTCGACGAGCGCATGCACGCCGTGGCCATGGCCGCGGCCGCCGGCGGCGACAGGCACGACCGGACGCCGCGCAAGGGCGAGCCGCTCGCATCGGAGAAAAGCACGGTAGAATCGTAAGTTGGCCCTATGAAAGTAGCCGTGATTCTGCCCGCCGCGGGGCTGGGCACCCGTATGGGCCGGACTTCCGCCGAGAAGGCGGGAACGAGCCGGAAGCAGTTCATGCTGCTGGACGGCGCTCCCATCCTGCTGCATTCGGTGCGCAAATTTGCGGCATCGGCGCGCGTCGATGAGATCGTGGTGGCCGTGCGGCGCGACGACGTGGATTGGGTCGCGGAGTTGCTCCAGCGCGAAGTGCGCGGCAAGAAAGTACGGGTGGTGGAAGGCGGTAACTCCCGCCAGCAATCGGTGGAGAACGCTTTGGCCGCACTCGATCCCGAGACCACGCTGGTGGCCGTACACGATGCGGTGCGGCCGTTCATCGATCTGGAAACCATCGATAAAGTGATCGAGGAAGCCGCGGAAACCGGCGCCGCCATCGTGGGCATTGTGCCGGTGGATACGGTGAAGCAAGTGACCCGCGCGCAAACCAACCGGGCTAAGATCCGCGCCACTTTGCCGCGCGAGAAACTGGTGCTGGCACAAACGCCGCAGGTCTTCCGCTACGACCTGCTGGTGCGGGCTTTCGCGGCCGCGCAGAGCGACGGCTTCACCGGCACCGACGAATCCAGCCTGGTGGAGCGGCTGGAGGTGGAAGTGAGCGTGGTGCTGGGCAGCGACCGCAACATCAAGATCACCAAGCCCAGCGATATGGACCTGGCGCGCCTGTTCCTGGAAGAGGAAATCGCGCCCCGCGAACTGTGAGCGAATACCGCACCGGCCTCGGCTGGGACGTTCACCGGCTGGCGCCCCATCGCCCGCTGATCCTGGGCGGCGTCGCCATCCCGTCCGAACTCGGACTGGAAGGCCACTCCGATGCCGATGTTCTGGCCCACGCCATCACCGACGCCATCCTGGGCGCCGCCGCGCTGGGCGATATCGGCATGCACTTCCCCGATACCGATCCCCGATGGCAAGGCGCCGGCAGCCTGCTGTTCCTGGCCCACGCCCGGGATCTGGCGCGCGCCCGCGGCTATCGCATCGTGAACGTGGATTCCACCGTCATCCTGGAGCGCCCCAAACTCACCGGCTTCCGCGATGCCATCCGCCGCCAACTGGCCGCCACGCTGGAACTCGACGCGGATCGCATATCCGTGAAGTTCAAGACCGCCGAGAAAGTGGGACCCGTCGGCGAAGGCCGATCCGCCGAAGCCCAGGCCATTGTCACGCTCCGGCTCGATTGACCGGTGACGGACCGCTACCGCCGCGATACACTTTGCGGAATTGGACCTTGGCCCGGTGCAGCAGTACGCGCAGATACCCCGGATCGACCTGGAACTGCCGGCAGACTTCGTCTTTATCGGTCTCGTCCAGGTAGATGGCTTGCAGGATTCTGCGGTCCTTCTCCGACAATACCGCAAATGCCTGCTCGATCTCCCGTTTCGAATCGGCGTTGACCAGATTGGCATCCAGGTCCACCGTTGGATCGGCCGGATCGTCCATGTTTTCGCTCCAAGGCTCCTCGCGCCCGTCCAACCGGCATAGCTCCCGCACCACGTTATCGCAGACGCCGTTGACGAATGCGCCGAAGCGCTCCGGGCGCTTGACCCCCTGACCCTCGCGCAGGATCACCAGCACGCGCATCAGGGTTTCCTGCCGGATGTCGTCGATCAACTCGGCGGAGCGCAGACGCACGCGCAGCTTCAGAAACAACAGGTTGCCAAAATACAAGGCAAAGTGGTCTCCTGCGCCGGAATCCCCGTCCGCGAGCCGCCGAACATAGTCCTCGTTGAACGATTCAAATATCAAAGCAAGTTGTGCGACCTGTAGACCTTTATGTTATATTAGCGTCATCCCCGATGCGAAGGGGACCAAGAAGTTATTAATACAGGGTCAAACATGTTCGACGCGACCCGGGCGGAGTCTTCGGACTCCGCCCGGCAAGTTCCCCGCACCCGCCAAGTTCTCCGAATTTTCATCTCATCGGCTGCTATCTTCTGACCGGCTTCCTAATGTGAGAAGCTACGGACGGGGTGATCTGCATCGTGGCGCATCGCTACGGCTACTTCCCTCTGGTGGAATTGGATGGCGACTGGGGCGCTCCATAACCCGGTTTGAGGTGGATGTCGCAAAGCAGGTAGGCCAGCCGGTGTCTGCCTTCTCGGCCGATCCCGACGCACCGTGGACCGGACTCCGGGAAGAAGGCAGGCTGGCCAGCGAAACGGAAAAGGCGGCTATGTTCAAAGGCGGTTCGCCCTCTTCACCCGTCCTGAGCATCTGGCGGCACGCGTCGTAATCGCCCTTGCCAACTTCGCGCCTGCGCCGCCGTGTGCGAGCGCGAACTCGCCCGCCAACGGCTCACCGCCGCGTTGGAACTCCGCGAGGGTCTAGGCCACGGACGGATTGAGAAAACGCGGCGGGTGTTGGACAGCCTTAAAGACACAGGCTGAAGCCTGTGCTACCTATGCGATCTTCAGGGTGGCGGCTTTTGTAAGGGACGGCACTGCGAGACTCCCGGCAAGCAAGCCGAGGGCATCTCTTCGGGTGCGCGTTATCTACAGGGCGAAGCTAATCCTTCGGTTGCGCCGGCGGGGTGTCGTCCGGATTGTTCACACTCTTCAAGGAATCCTTGAAACTGCGAATGCCCTGGGCCAGACCTTTTCCGAGCTCCGGCAGCTTTTGCGGGCCGAAGAACAGCAGGGCGATGGCCAGGATTATCAGCAAGTGCCTGGGTTGGAGCAGATCTTCAATCATGTTTACGCCTGCCTTAATAGTAGCACATCGGCGAGATGCGCTCGCGCGCATCCCCTCGCGGCTACCCGATCTTCACCGCAAGCATGGATATCGATCCGCCATCCACACCTTCCACTGGGAAGCCGGCCGCTTCTCCCGACTGCCGCGAGGCGATGACATACAGCAGGGGCAAATAGTGGTCCGGCGTGGGAATCGACAGCAGCGCATCCCGCCCCAGCCGTTCGTAGTCGATCAGCGGCCGGTGCTCGCCCGCGAGAATCAACTCGCGCGCCTCCCGCTCAAACTTTACGGCCCAGTCGAACGGCTCGACGATGTGCCGTCCCCAGGCGTAGGCGTGGAGGTTGTGTACCAGGTTGCCGCTGCCCACGATCAGCACGCCTTCTTCGCGCAGCGGCGCCAGGCGCTCGCCAATCTCGTAGTGGAAGCTAGCCGGCTGCGTCTCGTCGATGCTCAGTTGCACCACCGGGATATCGGCCTGCGGGTAGACATGGCACAGCACCGACCAGGTGCCGTGATCCAGTCCCCAACTTTCGTCCAGCCTGACGGGCAGTGGCCGCAGCAGCGCTTGCACCCGCCGCGCCAGGACGGGATCGCCGGGCGCGGGATAGTTCACCTCATAGAGTTCCCGCGGAAAACCGCCGAAATCGTGTATGGTGCGCGGCGCAGTGGCGACGGTTACGCCCGTCTCGGGCACGAACCAGTGCGCCGAAATGCTGAGGATGGCTTTAGGACGCGGCATCGCGCGCCCCAATGCGCCCCATGCTTCGGTGTAACTGTTCTGTGACACGGCGTTCATGGGATTGCCGTGGCCAAAGAAGATGGCTGGTGTCCGCATGTACGTATATCGTTGCATGGCGTCTCCGGCGCGCGCAATCCCTCTGACGAGGCGGCGCGAAGAGGCGGACTGAGAGGCCGCCGCAGGCCACGGGCCTGCCCCACGAGCAAGGGGAACATTTTGACTCGGCGCCGCGTACCATCGTTACATGGCTTCTCCGGTGCCTGCGATCCCCCTGCGCCTGGACGCTGTGGTCAAGCGCTTCGGCGACCTGACGGCTGTTTCGGGCGTGTCCCTGGAGGTCCACGAGCGCGCCTGCCTGGGCCTGCTGGGCCCCAATGGCGCCGGTAAATCGACGC
>Ga0187859_10001046_pt1 | contig 17899 bp, 9 predicted proteins | sample June2016WEW_10_1_2_FD_133019 | JGI IMG/M metagenome (GOLD analysis project Ga0187859, IMG submission 133019) | Peatland microbial communities from SPRUCE experiment site at the Marcell Experimental Forest, Minnesota, USA - June2016WEW_10_10 | ecosystem: Environmental > Terrestrial > Soil >...
ACCAGCGCGGAGCGCGGATGCGGGGGCGATCACGCTGTACACCGATCCCGCCAGCGGGCAGGTGTACACCAAGCGATGCAAGCACTGCGTCAAGCTCGGCGAGTACATCCCTGCCGGATCGACCGAAGAGATCGAGCAAAAGGTCGAGCGCCGAGTCACCCAGCAGACCCAGCAGCAACTGGATCAGGAACGCGCCGCCATGCAGGCTGACGAAGCCGCGAAGCAGGCGCAGCAGCAGCAGTGGAACGCCGAGATGGCCAAGCAGGTCTCCGAGATTCAGCCGTTCGCGCGCGAGTTCGGCGACCGGTGGTTCAAGAAGATCTCGATCGGCACGCTGGTTTACGCATACTACGGATTCTGGTCGCACACCGGGTTCGGTCCACAGTTCATGGACGCCAACCAGCAGTGGCCTGGTCCAGGGAACGATACCTTCAACGAATTTGCCCTCAACCGTACCTATATAGACCTCAAGTTCACGCCGGTTGACGACGTTTCGATGCGCGTTACGCCCGATATGTACGCGATGGTTAACACTGGGACCACCTGCACGGCGAAAACCACGGCCGCGGGGACCACCTGCACCGCGAGCAGCGGCGACAAGGTCGGCGTCAACACCGGATGGGCCCAGACCGACGACGGCAACCTCGGACTTCGTTTGAAGTACGCATACATGGACTACAATACTTTTTTCCAAAAAATATTGAACGTCCCTGCGATGCACGACGATAGATTCACCTTCGGCCAACAGCCGAATCCGCTCGTCGATTGGGAAGAGAATCTCTGGGGCTTCCGCTATACCGCATTGACGCCGTGGAACTATGCGAGCATAAGCTCGGCACAGGTCGGCGCCGCGATGAAGGGGCCGATCAAAGTTAACGAGATTCAATACGCCGACTACGACGTCGGCGTGTACGACGACGCCAGCTTCCATGCCCTCGAGCAGACCTCCACCAAGCAGGTGATGGGTCGCGTGACGGTCAATCCGTTCGGCGCCCACTCACGGTACGACAGCCTTGGCCTCACCGGCTTCTACGATTTTGGCTACTCACAAAAGTGCACGCCGGACGACAATTCCGTTGTAGGAAACAACACCACCTGCGGGCATCTGGCGCGCGCCGCGGCGCTGGCGCACTACACCGCGGAGCATTGGGGCCTCATCGGCGAGTGGGATTACGGCCACAATGCGTTCAGCACCAGCAACCTGTTCTCGGGCAGCGGGCCTTCCGACGCAATCGGTATTACCAGTCCGAAGGGATTGTACGGCGACCCGGGTTTTTCACCCTGGTACAAGATGACCGGCACTATTCTGAACAGTCAGGCGGTGCAGATGGGCTGGGATTTCCTGGGTCACTACGATATCCCACACACGCCGTTTACGGCCTTCGGCCTGTTCCAGCAGTTTCTGCCCAACACCCGCGTAGGGCACGACCCGCTCGACTTCGAGCGCTACGACCTGGGCGTGCAGTGGCTCATCAACAAGTACCTGCGCGTCTCGTTCGACACGCAGGCCATTCAGTACTACCAGAAACAGTTCACCTACGCCGAGCCGTTTGGGCCGGGGGTGGCCAAGAAGCAGACTCTTGTGCCGGACGCGGTGCCTTGGGACACCCACGCATTCTTCGTGCACCTGGAGTTCAGATACTAGTTACTGATCGAGACGGCCGGCGCGAGCATCCGAAATGCTCGCGCCGGCTCGTGCTTTGGATAGCGCCACCCCCCCGCCACTCTTACGTCGCGGGCCCCGAGGCCAGGGTTCTTTGGTGGGCCGTTGGAGACTCGAACTCCAGACCCGCTGATTAAGAGTCAGCTGCTCTACCAACTGAGCTAACGGCCCACCGTCGAAGGGGAGGTTACTGGTAGAGGCGAAAGATTGCCGCCAGCATCGCGAACTCTCCGATGCGTGGGAGAATGATGCGGATGCGGTCACGATGGCTCCGCAGCCCCGCTGCCAGCTCGCCCACCGCGCCATCCTCGTGGCCCGCCAGTCCGGCCAGGTCCAGCACCACTCGATCCTTCCGGCGCGCCAGGGCCGCTCGCAGATCCGCAACGAATCTTCCTGCTGCCGATGCCGTCAGCCGTCCCTCCAGCAGCACCCACACCGTCGAGGCGGGTCGCTGCTCCACCTGGACCGAAAGCCCCGCGGGATCGTCGCCGCGCAAACGCTCCCATGCCCGCCCGCAGTCCGCGTCCGACATCCTGAACGTATTTCTCACCAGCGGCGGGTGCTGGAAGAGGCCCAATTTGAGCGTAAGTCCTGTCCATGAAGCCAAGCCTACTGCCGCAACCGACTCGATACGTTCCCGCCAGGTGGGACTCCCCAGCTCTGCGTGGACCCGCTTCTGGAGCCCGCCGATCCAACGCCGCACCTTCGCCGTCGGCCCCAGCAGCTTGCCCGCCAGGAACACGGGGTATGCTTTCCTGAGGTCGGTTGCTATCCGCTGCGCCTTGGCGCGAAGAAATGGGCTCGGGGACTCCCGAAGCTTGAGGTATCCATCGAGCCATCGGTCCACTGAACGGTACAGGACCGGCCCCAGGCTGCGGAAATCTTCCTCGTAGCAATGCTTTTGCGCAGCCTCGATCTGTTCGGGCGTCATCGATGGATGCTTGACCATCGAATAGAACCCGCTCCCCCGCCGATAGAATAGTTCGGGATCGTCGGCCACCTCCGGAAGCAGTTTCCGCTCCCGGATGACTTCTTCGTAGAAGGGAGTGCCGGGACAAGGGCCGTAAATCAGGAACTGTGTGAGCACCGGCCGCAACGCGAGCAGTCCCGCCAGTTCCTGTTCGATGATCTCGGGCGTCTGGTAGGGGAAGCCCACGATCATCGAGGCCAGGATGGTGATTCCGTGCTCGCGGAACTCGGCGAAGAGCTCTTCGATCGGCCGCCCCGACTGTTTCGCGTAGCCTGATCGCGTTCCCTCGTAACCGACCCACATCCCGTCGATCCCCATCTCGAGAATCTCGGTCACGGTGTACTGACTCAAGGCCTTGACGCTGGCGAAAACGAAAATCGAGAGCGGCTTCCCGCTGCGCAGAACACAATCCCGAAACTCCATCGCTCGGCGACGGTTAAGCAGAAAATCCTCGTCCATGATCATGATCGAGAGCTTGGGATCGACCTCGAGATAGCGCTCGACCACCTGGTAGATGTCGGCCCCTGTTGGAAGCAGGCGGATGTGCTTGCGCTTGAAGAAATGAGAGGTGCAGCAGAAATCGCACCCGTTCGGACATCCCAGGCCGCCGAACACGATCCCCGTCCGCGAAATCTGCTTCGAGAACACCTGGAGTTTGTTGATGATCAGAGGGTGTCGATACGGCATCGGGATCTCGGCTTCGCCCAGCAGGCGGCGCATGAAGCCTACCCCCTCCTCGCGGCAGATATGGTCGCCGTAGGGGAGCAGCATCTCATCGGGCGCCACCGTCCCGTACCCGCCCAGCACGATCTTCGACTGCGGCGAATATTTCCGGACCAGCGCCACGACTTCCTTCATGCGGTGGTACGTCGCCAGGACGAAACATACGCCCACGACGTCGTACCCGCGCTTGAGCTCGCGGACCAGCTCGCTGCGCGAGGGATACTGGAGCACCACGGTGGGAGCCTCGAGGTTCTCGGCGATGTAATCCAGTGAGAACTGGGTATGGTGAGAACGGGGGCTGAACAGACCCTGCGCTCGCGTCACCTGTTCGTGGAGCAACTCGTACCCTACACTCGGGGAATCGCCGTAGCGGACCCCCAAGGGACGGCAGACGGACGTGAACAGAACTTGTTGTGTCAAAGTGAATGGCTTACATGGTTAATCGGGATTTGCTTTTCGATCCCGAACAGCGGCCGTTTAGACTAGACGGTCCGCCTGTGCAATCGTTCCCAGCCCGGTTTTTGGTTCAGGTGTTTCAAGCCGCCCCGGAAGCGGCCATATCCGCCTCTCCCGAGAATCCCAAAACCCGGACCGTCGCCTTTTCAGCTGATTCTGAGGGCTCTTCGTCAGATCCGCAGCCGCAGCGACGCGAGTGTACCTGCTGAAAACTCAAAATGCGAGGGAAGGGCCGGAAGCTTTCGATTGCCCGCAGTAGCATCTCCGACACGCTGGCGCTCATGTCATGAACACCAGCATGCCGCCGACACTGATTCTCCGCTTGCCGTCGCCCGCCCGGTTAGAGATTTTTCGGCAGCGAGTAAGAACTCAGGACGCGCACGTAGTTGGGGCGCTGGAACGCCGCCGGGTTGGGCACATTGCGCTGACTCATGCTGCCGCACATCTGGCGAATCGATCCGTACTCGTGCTCTTCCATCCAGCTCAGCAGATCGCGCAGCACAACGCCGAGATGCTCGACGCCGTTGTGCAGCAGTGCCGAGGTCATCATCGTAACGCGCGCGCCCGCCATCACCGCCTTCAACACATCTTGCGCGCTGTGGACGCCGCCGGTGATCGCCAGGTCGGCGTCGACGTGGCCGAAGATGATCGCCACCCAGTGCAGCCGCAGCAGCAATTCCTCGGGGCGGCTCAGCGTCAGGCTCGGCACGACTTCGAGCTGTTCGAGATCCAGGTCCGGCTGATAGAAGCGATTGAACAGCACCAGCGCGTCGGCGCCGGCGCCGTCGAGTTGTTTTGCCATGTTCGCGGGCGCGCTGAAGAATTGCGACACCTTCACCGCCAGCGGAATCTGTACGCTTCGTTTTACCTCCCGAACCAGATCGACGTATTCCCGCTCGATGTGCCCGGCCGTGAGTTCCGGGTCGGTCACAATCGAATAGAGGTTCAACTCGATCGCGTCGGCGCCCGCTTGCTCCATCTCGCGCGCATAGCGGAGCCAACCGCCGGCCGACGTGCCATTGAGGCTGCCGATGATCGGAATCGAAACGCTCGCCTTGGCCGTGCGAATCAGCTCCAGATAGCCATCGGGGCCGAGGTTGTAGGTCGTCAGGTCGGGAAAGTAGTTCAGCGATTCGGCGAAACTTTCAGAGCCGCGAAAGAGATCCGCGTCAAGCGTCTCACTTTCCAGCGTGAGCTGCTCTTCGAACAGCGAAGGCAGCACCACCGCGCCAATCCCGTGATCCTCGAGACGCCGGATACGGTCCATCGAATCGCAAAGCGGCGAGGCCGAAGCGACCAGCGGGTTCTTCAGGGCGAGGCCAAGATATTTGGTCGTGAGGTCGATCATTGCTTGCCCTCTTTTCCCGCCTTGGCCGCGGCCGTCTCCGCTTCGCTGGCGGCTTGCGAGGACGGGATTCCCGTTCCGGCCATCGCGGCGCGGTTCGCGTACACACGCCACTGGCGGTCCACATCGTCCTGCGCCTCCCGCAGCAATTCACGCGCGGCTTCAGGATTGCTGCGTGCGAGCATCGTGTAGCGCGCCTCCTGGTAGGCGTACTGCTTGAGCGGGATACTTGGCGCCTTCGAGTCGAGCTGGAACGGATTCTTGCCTTCCTTGCGCAGCCCCGGGTTGTATCGCATCAGCGGCCAATAACCTGAGAGCACCGCGTTCTTCTGCTGGTTGATGCCGAATGCCATGTCGTAGCCGTGCGCGATGCAGTGGCTGTAGGCAAGGATCAGCGACGGCCCGTCGTGCGCTTCCGCTTCGAGCATGGCGCGGATCGTGTGCGAGTCGTTGCCGCCCATTGCCACCCGCGCGACATACACCGAGCCGTAGCTGATCGCCTCCATCGCCAGGTCCTTCTTGCCGGTCTGCTTGCCGCCCGCGGCAAACTTCGCAACCGCGCCGCGTGGCGTGGCTTTGGACATTTGTCCGCCCGTGTTCGAGTACACTTCGGTATCCAGCACCAGCGCGTTCACGTTCATTCCGGAACCGAGCACGTGATCCAGTCCGCCGAACCCGATGTCATACGCCCATCCATCTCCCCCCACGAGCCAAACGCTCTTGCGCACCAGCGCATCGGCAATCGCCATCAGGTCGCGCGCGTCGTTGGTCGTAAGGTTGGCGATCAGGCGCTTGACCTCGGCGACGCGAACGCGCTGCGATGCGATACCTGCCTCGGTGGATTGGTCCGCTTCGAGGATCCCCGTGACCAGGCCTTCGCCCATTTTGCCCGCCAGCCGCCGCAGCAGTTCCCGCGCATAGTCGGCTCGCTTGTCCAGCGCGAGCCTCATCCCCAGGCCGAATTCCGCGTTGTCCTCGAACAGCGAGTTTGACCACGCCGGCCCGCGGCCTTCCAAATTCGCGCTGTATGGCGTAGTCGGCAGATTGCCGCCGTATATCGAGGAGCATCCGGTTGCGTTCGCAATCAGCAATCGATCGCCCAACAGTTGGGTGAGCAGCTTGATATAGGGCGTCTCGCCGCATCCTGCGCACGCTCCGGAAAATTCGAACAGCGGTTCGAGCAGTTGCGCATCTTTAACTTGCGCATGCGTCAGCGCGTCTCGATTGAACTCAGGTAGCGACAGGAAAAAGTCCCAGTTCTTCGCCTCCGCGTCGCGGATCGGAGCTTGCGGCATCATGTCGATCGCCTTGTGCCGGACCTCGCTCTTGCTCTTCGCCGGGCAAACTTCGACGCACAGCCGGCATCCGGTGCAATCCTCGGGCCCTACCTGCAGCGTGTAACGCATCGCCTCGAGTCCACGCCATCGCGGCGGCGCCGACTTGAACGACCCGGGCGCATCGCCAAGGCAACTCGGCTCGTAAACTTTCGCGCGAATCGTCGCATGCGGGCAGACCATCACGCATTTCCCGCATTGGATGCATAGTTCCTCATCCCAGACTGGGATCTCCTGGGCGATGTTGTGCTTCTCCCATTTGGCCGTGCCGGTCGGAAAGGTGCCGTCCGGCGGCAGCGCGCTGGTCGGGATCGAATCGCCGCGGCCCGCCATCATAGTGCCAAGCACATCGCGAACGAACGCCGGCGCGCGCGAGGGCACCGGCGCGAGAACTTCGATAGTGCTGCTTACCGATGCGGGGATGGCGACTTCGTGCAGATTCGCCAGCGTCGTGTCCACCGCGGCGAAGTTATTGCGCACCACCGCTTCGCCGCGCTTCCCATAGGTCTCCTCGATCGCGGATTTGATCGCCCCGATCGCTTCGTCCCGCGGCAAAACGCCGCTCACTGCAAAAAAGCAGGTCTGCATGACCGTGTTGATTCGCCCGCCCATGCCCGCATCGCGCGCCACCTTGTACGCATCGATCACGAAGAAGCGAAGCTGCTTGTCGAGGATCTGCTGCTGCATCCTGCGCGGCAGATGGTTCCACACCTCGTCGGGAGCGTATGGCGCGTTGAGCAGGAAGGTCGCTCCATGGTCCGCGGCCTCGAGCACATCCATCCGTTCGAGAAAGGCGAACTGATGACATCCGACGAAGCTCGCCTTGCTGATCAGGTATGTCGATCGAATCGGGTCCGGCCCGAAGCGCAGATGCGACACTGTGGTCGTGCCCGACTTCTTCGAATCGTACACGAAGTAACCCTGCGCATAGCCGGGCGTCTTCTCGCCGATGATCGCGATCGAGTTCTTGTTGGCGCCCACGGTGCCATCCGATCCCAGTCCATAGAACAGCGCCCGCACGGTCTTGGGGCTTTCGGTCGAAAACTCCGGGTCGAATGCCAGGCTCGTATGCGTCACGTCATCGTGGATTCCCACCGTGAAGTGATTTTTGGGATTCTCCCGCTTGAGCTCGTCGAAGACCGCTTTCACCATCGCGGGAGTGAATTCCTTCGACGACAGACCGTATCGCCCGCCGATGATTTTCGGCCATCTGCCGTCGATCGCGCCCGCCGCCCGCGCCTCGCTGAGCGCCGTCACCACGTCGAGGTACAGCGGCTCGCCGGTGCTGCCGGGCTCCTTGGTGCGATCGAGCACCGCTATCGCGCGCGTCGTTTTCGGTAGAGCCGCGGCAAATGCCGCGATGTCGAAGGGACGGAACAACCGCACCTTGAGCAGACCGACCTTCTCTCCGCCTGCGCGCAGGCGCTCGATCGTCTCGTCGGCCGCGCCAGCGCCCGAGCCCATTAAGATGACCACCCGCTCCGCTTGAGGATCCCCGGCATATTCAAAAAGGTGATAGCCGCGGCCGGTCTGCCGCGCGAAGCGATCCATAACGTCCTGAACAATCGTCGGGCAGGCGCGATAAAAAGGATTGTTCGCCTCGCGCGCCTGGAAGAAGACATCCGGATTCTGCGCCGTGCCGCGCAGCATCGGACGATCGGGGCTGAGCGCGCGATCGCGATGCTCCCGGACGAACTTCGCATCGATCAGCGCGCGCAGATCGTCGTCTGTCAGCGGATGAATCTTGTTGAGCTCGTGCGAAGTCCGGAAGCCGTCGAAAAAATGCAGAAACGGGATGCGCGATTCCAGCGTCGCGGCGTGCGCAATCAAGGCGAAGTCGTTGGCTTCCTGGACCGAGTCCGACGACAGCATCGCAAACCCGGTCGCGCGCGCCGCCATCACGTCGCTATGGTCCCCGAAGATCGAAAGCGCGTGCGTCGCGACCGTCCGCGCCGCGACATGAATCACGCACGCGGTAAGCTCGCCGGCGATCTTGTACATGTTGGGGATCATCAGCAGCAGGCCTTGCGACGCCGTAAACGTGGTCCCCAGCGCGCCCGCTTGAAGCGCCCCGTGCAGCGTTCCCGCGGCCCCGCCCTCGCTCTGCATCTCCATCACCTTCGGCACCGTGCCAAAGATGTTCTTCTGGCCTTCATCGCTCCATTGATCGGCGAATTCGCCCATCGGCGACGACGGCGTGATCGGATAGATCGCGATTACTTCGCTCAGGCGGTAGGCAATCGAAGCCGCCGCTTCATTCCCGTCCATTATCTGCATTTTCAAACCCGTTATGTATTTCGTCAGGACTTTTTGAACATCGCAACAACAGTCTTGAGCGAGGAGCTGCCCATCTGAATTGACGTTGTGGCTGTAGTTGAGTAGCGCAGGCAGCGACGCCACTCAAGGGTCACCCGGCAGGGGCCTGACCCCTGCCGCGCGGGGGAGCGGACCGCTACGCGCGGGGCGGCAGGGCACGGCCCTGCACCTTGGGTTAATCGCGAAATCCGCGCAGCGCGTCTTTCGCTCTCAGCCCCGAGAGAAAAGGGCGCTTCGGCGCACTTTTCGATTGATACCGGGTGCAGGGGTCACCGCCTGCCCACGGCCGCCCGTGTCATTCTGGAGCGAAAGTTGCTGTGATTGAGCCGAAGCCCTGAGTACTCGAAGGGGAAGAATCCCGGTTCCTTCCTCTTCTGTCATTCTAGAGCGGAGTCTGCGCAGCGAAGAATCCCGGATCCGGGTTCCTTCGCTACGCTCAGGATGACTCAAAAAAAGTCCTAACAGACCGTTGGCAGGGGCCGCGCGCGACAACGGAGCGCGGCCTGAACATTGGGTGCAGGGGTCACCCCTGCGGGGTGTCCTAGTTCAGCCTGCCCGCGCCGGATTTCGCGTGCTATGCATCCTCCTATGGTCAACCGCCAGGATGTCCCGTGCTCGCATCGCTCGCCCAAAGTTGGGCGAGGCCTGCTCTCGGCAGAAATTATTTTTGACGGAACAAAGCTAGCCCTAGAGCGCAGCCGTCCCAAAACCACTACGGATGGTAGAAATTGCTGTTTTCGGCCGTAATCGATCGCTCGGAATCGCGCCCATCGCAGTCTGATCTTCGTGGCGGACGCGATACGCCCCTTCGATCCGAACCGATTGCTTGCCGGTTCGTGGCACTAGCCAGCGCGGAAGGTTCGTCCTACCATCTCGCGCGGGAGGCGACCATGCCCAATCGCACAGCCGTTCATTCCGAACTCTACTCACCGGACTCCAACGACAATCCGCCGCTCAACGGCGGCAAATGCCGCGCGTGTGGCTATGTCTTCTTTCCCCCGCAGCGTTATGGATGCGAATCATGCGGTGCGCCGCCCGAAAAGCTCGAGGCGGTGCAATTGGCCGGACGCGGCACGCTTCATTCTTACGCAACCGTGCATCTCCACATGGGCAACGACATCGAGACGCCGTTCACGATCGGCCTGATCGTTCTCGATGACGGCCCTGCCATTTCGGCCACGCTTACCAGCCGCACCGACGAGGGCCTCGCCATCGGCGATCGCATGCAGAGCGTGCTGGTTGCGGCCGGTACCGATCAGGCGGGCGGCGAGATGGTCGAGTTGCGCTTCTCCAAGGCAGGCGCGGGCAAATGAAAAAGAACCTTCGCGATATGCGTCCGGTCTATGTAGTCGGCGTCGGCCTCCATCGATATCAGCGCCTCAGTGAAACTCCGTACGTGACGCTCGGCCTTACCGCGGTGCGCCAGGCGCTTGCGGATGCTGCCCTCGAATGGCGCGCGGTCGAGTCGGCCTACACCGGCACAGTGCTGATCGGGATGGCGGCTTCGCGGCCGATGCTGCGTCATCTCGGCGCGACCGGAATTCCGATGGCTCAGGTTGAGAACGCATCCGCTTCGGGATCGACCGCATTTCGCCAGGCGTGCATCGATGTAGCCAGCGGCTTGACCGATGTTTCAATCGCGGTGGGAGTGGACAAGCCGGGACCGTTCGCGATGGCGCCGGGGAAGGCCAGGATGCGCGACCTGGTCGGCTCTCGCCTGGTGCCTTTCACCCATTTCGCCCTGCTCGCTCAGGAGTACATGACTCGCAACAGTGTGAGCGCGGATCAGATTGGGATGGTCGCGGTGAAGAACCATCGCAACGGCGCAAACAATCCTTACGCGCAGCGCCAAAAGGCAAAAACCCTGGAAGAAGTGATGGCGGGCCCGGCTATTTCGGGGTCGCTGACGCGCCTTCAATGCTGCCCTATCGGGGAGGGCGCCGCCGCGGTCATCGTCGCCTCCGACGATGCGATCGCCGGGCTCGGGATCGATCGCAAGCGCGCAGTCAGAGTCATCGCGTCGGTCGCCAAAACCGAGCAGATCTACCGCGGCGCGAAAAATTTCGACGCAGAACTGACTCGCGAAACTGTCGAGCAGGCCTATCGCGAAGCCGGCGTAGGACCCGGCGACCTGAATCTGATCGAACTTCATGACGCGTTCACGATCGAAGAACTGCTGTACGTGGAGGCGATGGGCCTGTGCGCGCCGGGGATGGCCGCGGGCGCGATCGCCGCGGGCGAATTCGACATCGGCGGCCGCTGCGCGGTAAGCGCGTCAGGAGGATTGCTTGCGATGGGCCATCCGATCGGTCCGACCGGCGCCGGGCAAATAGCCGAGATCACGCGCCAGTTACGCGGCGAAGCGGGCATCCGCCAACAGCCCAACGCAAAGACCGGACTTGCTCACATGGTGGGGGTCGGCGCCGTTTGCGTCGTTCATATTCTACGCAAGGACGCGTGAATGATGCCGTCGAATCGCGGATCGGCTCAAAGAATTGTTTTCAGCTTCGGGATGCGCAGAAGAATTTGTGCCGTCAGCCAGCTCAGCAAAGTGGTCGAGAGAAAGACAAAGAGAAACTTGATGCCGGCATGGATAGGCCGATCAAGAACCACGCGCTGTGTCCACGTAATGAAGACGTAGTGAACCAGATACATCACATATGCGCTTCTGCTTAACGAGTTCATCCATAGGCGAGGGGTCATCTCGATTCCACGAAAGAGAGCGAGGAAGCCAAAGCAGCTTGCCACGCAACTTAGCACCCAAAGGAACGCCTCCAGCGTCGGTTGCGGGTAAACTCTGGGAACAATTACAAGTGCGTTGTAGGCGACAAAACAACCTGAGATCCACAGCCGCCAGTGCCGCGCCAGCGGTCCCTCGCGGGATAGCAAGCCATCGGCGAAGCTGGGTGCTCCGACGAGGAAGCCGAAGACGAACCAGAGGGCGTAGAGGCCGATACGGCAAATTTGAAATGAAAATGGAGACGTCACTAAGTCAGCCCAGGCTCCGAATCCATAGCGGGCGAGCAGCGGCAGATAGACGAGCGCCGCTAGGAAGTAGATGGCGGTGAACGTCACGAACGGATGGTCCCGCAGGCTCAACATCAATCGCTCGGCCGCCGCCATCCAACGCTGAAGCGGAACTAGAATCAATGCCAGCACTACGCCGAAGAAGAGCAACACCCAGATGAACCACTCAGGTCCGGAAGCAAAGCCGTGCTCGGCCAGGCGCCGGTAGAAGTCCGCAAAGCCCGTGCTACGTCCGGTAAGCTGCCACGATGCGTAGTACGCAACCGGCATAAGGAACACGACGCTGAAACTGAACGGCAGGCCCAGACGCAGCAGACGGCCGCGAATGAAACCGTAGGTGCCATGCCTGCGCAACGCCGGGTAGACGAACAGGCCGGAAACGAAGAACATCAGCGACATAAAGAACACATCGTTGAAGTTTTCCGCATAATCGAGAAACAGCCAGCGCGTGACATCGACAACCGGAGCGGTGGACCGATAAATGTCCTGCTTGTCGAAGTGGGCGAAAGTTGTATACGCCAGAGAGCTATGGTGCGCGAGAACCATCAATGTCAGCGTGGCGCGCAGATAGTCGATGGAAACATCGCGGCGCGGACTCGTCGTGATAGCCATTAAGCCGGAATTTCCATTTGTGATTCCCGAATCAGACTTGCGCCGGCATGAACCGGGATTTTTCTTTTGACTCCCCGATTCCACCTCGCCCTATAGACCAAATGGCTTTCCCCAGCAAGGTCTTAGTCGGTAAATACTTTGAAAACGGGAAACCGCAACTATCGGGTCAACGCGGGAAGCGGAATTGTCAGAGTGTCGTAAACGGTGATCCTGGGACCATAGGCGGCTTGAAAGACCCCAATACCAGTCGTTGGCCTGATCAGGTTGGTGCGATCGAAGATGTTAAGAATCGTGATCCGGTTGGTCACTTCGCCGATCGATGGCATGTGAAAGCTTCTCTGGCCGCTGAGATCCACCTGGACCACGTGCGGCAGCTTTTCCAAATCGGCAAAGCCTCCCCGCAAACCACTGCTATACAGAGCATCGGCGCTGAACGCCCATGGCTTCCATCGATAGGTGATCCCGCCCGAGGCGCCGTAAAGCGGCTGATGATCGAGCACGATGTAATGCCGGTTGATGTAGCCCAGCTCTTCGGGATCGAAGTTGAACTGCCCCGTCGCCACACCTTTCTGCATGTTCCTGCCGATGGTGGTGCTGGCATGCGCCGAGAAGGTCTCGGAGCTATAGGTAACCGCGGTCTCCGTGCCCCAGATGTAACCGTGCTTGTAGTTGAACGGCGCGAATATCGGCACCTCACCAAACTGCCCGGTATCGAGGTAATGCTTGGTGTATTCATAGAAGGCGTCTTCAGAGACTGTTATCCGGTTCGTCAGTTGATGAACCACGCCCGTATCCCACTCATAGTCGTCTTCGGTCTCAGGCGTCACCGCTCCGGTTCCCGCATAGCCTGTAGTGCCTTTGAACGCGGCCGGAGCGCCCGGCGAGATTCCCTGAAAGCTCGGCACCTGCATATACCGGGCGAACCCGGCGTGGAGGGTGGTGTCGGGCCGTGGCAGATAGACGAGGTTGATCGTCGGATCGATCTGATTGTCGTAGGTATATCCGCTCAATCGATCCCATCGCACGCCGAAATTGGCGCGCAGCTTCTCGGTGATTTGCCAGGTGTCTTGCAGATAGATTCCCGACAGCAGATTGATCTTGTTGGAATTGTTGATCACGCGGACGGGAACGAAGGGAGGTCCTACTATCGGCTCTCTGAACACGAGAGAGTTATCGTCGGACTCTACCCCGTATTCGCCAAGGTAGATGCCCGCGCCAAGCGTGTGGTCGCCAAGCTTGTAGGTCAGGTCGCCTTGCAGAGTGTTATCGAGGTCGCTGTGAAATGCGGTGGACGCTACCCCTTGATAAAGGAGTTCGCCTACATTGTCGGGCTCGTAGGCCTGCGAAATATAATGGGCCGAATATGCGAGCTGGTAAGTAAGCCCGGGCGCCGGCGCTCCATTCAGCGCCAGGATGCCGAGATAGCCGCGAAAGTTGAGATAGGAGTTGATATCAGCCGACGGATAGTTACCCGCGCCTGTCAGCTCGAACTGGGGCTTGAGATTCGCCTGGTTAGGCAGCTCGTTGTTACTGGCAGATACGGAGGTGATGAGACTCAGCCGGGTAGTCGGGTCCATATCATAGGCGAAGAAACCGAATCCCTGGCCCTGAATCGTGGAGTTATGGATGGCATCAGGCGCCGGTGTGGCGGAGCTGAATGCGCTGTTGCTCATGTCATACAGCCCGCTGACGTAATAGCTGAACTTGCCGTCGCATCCGCCGTACTGGAAGCTCGGCTGCACGGTGTCGCGCTGGCCGCCGTACATGGTGACGCTGCCACCGGGCTTGTCGCATCCATCCTTGGTCTCGATACTCAGCACTCCGCCGGTGGCGTAGCTGTAGCGCGACGGCACGATGCCATCGAGGAGGCTCATCTGCTTGATGAACATCGGATTTATCATCGAGAGGAATGGCGGGTTGGTGTTGATGTCCAGCGGCACCGTGACGCCGTTTATCTGATACTGAAATTGCGGCCCTTCGGTGTTGCGGATATGGATTTGCTGATTTTGATCGATCGCGACGCCGGGCATCTGCGCCAATACGTCGGTGAGATTGGTGTTGTCGCCGCGCGGCAGGTTGGAAATGTCCTGTGCGGTTACGGTGTACTTGTTTGCGCCGGTCGTGGAGACGCCATTGGGCGCGCGCATCAGGCTGGCCTGGACCGGAATGCTTAGCGCGGTCTCAGCGTCGAGCGCCAGCACGATCGGCTGTGCGCGGCTGGGCGGGAAGCGGACAATTTTGTTTGCGGACTTGAATCCCTGCTTCACCGCCACGAGCGAATACACGCCCGGCTTCGCGGCAGCGATTTTGAACCGTCCGCCCTGGTCGGTTATTGCGTGCGCGATCGCGGCGCCATCGCGGTTGCGCAGTTCGAGCTTCACCTGCACCAGCGGCCGGCCCAGCGCGTCGCTGACGACGCCGGATATTTGCTGCATCCCGGCCAAACACGCGGACGCGAAGCCAAGCGCCAGCGACAACGCGAGCGTGAGCGCGAGCCATATCGGGGTCGCGCCGGGCCACGCTCTGCCGCCGCGGTGGAGGGTTGGTTGATGCTTTGACATGCGGTCGAAAAATGAGAATGATTCTCAATATCCGAAGCCCCACGCTTTGTCAATCGGCCCGCTCAAGTCATGCGTTGCGGACCATCAAGCCTCCATCGACCGCAATGATCGCGCCGTGTCGAGCGCGCAACCTGACGATTGTCGAGCTGTCACATCCAGTGTTAGTTGAGGTAGCTGAAGTCCGGTCTTACTCACGACGAACGGGAGAAAATTACCCGATGCCGAACAGCGAACAGGAGCGCGACGCGTGGCTCGCGCAAGTCAGCGAGGATGCGCTCGAACCGGAGCTGCCGATTGTCGATCCGCATCATCACCTGTGGGACCATCCGGGCAGCCGCTACATGCTCGACGAGATTGTCCGTGACACGGCGTCGGGGCATCGCGTGCTCGCGACGGTGTTCGTCGAATGCATGTCGATGTATCGCGCGGAAGGCCCGGAGCCGATGCTGCCCGTTGGCGAGACCGAGTTCGTCAACGGCATCGCGGCCCAAAGCGCCAGCGGGCAATATGGCCCGACGCGGGTCGCGGCGGGAATCGTGGGCTTTGCGGATTTGGCGCTGGGAGCCGCGGTCGAAGAGGTGTTGCAGGCGCATATCGCCGCGGCGCCGGCGCGTTTCCGTGGCATCCGGCACGCGGGTGGCTTCGACGCGAGTCCAGCGGTCAGGAATTCGCACACCAACCCGCCCGCGGATTTGTACGAATCGCCGCGCTTCCGCGAAGGCTTCGCCAGGTTGCGGGGCCTGGGTCTCAGCTTCGAGGCATGGCAGTTCCATCCGCAGATGCCGGCGGTGATCGATCTCGCGCGAGCGTTTCCCGATACGACGATCGTGCTCGATCACTTCGGTGGCCCGCTGGGAATCGGTCCTTACGAAGGCCGGCGCGCGGAAATATTCGGCGAGTGGAAGAAGAACATCGCGGAACTCGCGCGATGTCCCAATGTCGTGGCCAAGCTCGGTGGAATCAACATGCCGGTGAATGGATTCGGCTGGCATCACAGGCCGTCGCCGCCGACCTCGGACCAACTCGTGGCGGCGACACGGGACTACTATCTCCACACGATCGATCGGTTTGGCCCGCGACGATGCATGTTCGAGAGCAACTTCCCGGTGGACCGGGTTTCATGCTCGTACGTCGTGCTCTGGAACGCGTTCAAGAAGATCGCGGCGGGTTTCACGAGGGACGAAAAAAATCAGCTCTTCCAGCGCACCGCGTCGGAGGTCTATCGCTTGACGCTCACGTCCTAGATGCCGAGCCAGGTGCATTGTGACAGACACGTTTAGTAAGATGCGCTCATTGGAGGAAGCAAAGTGACAAAACTTTACGGAACTTCACGATCGCGCAGCGCCCGGTCCTTGTGGGCTCTCGAAGAGCTCGGCGTCAAATACGAGCATCTTCCGATTGCGACGACCGAAGCCAAGTCGGCCGAGAATCTCAAACGCAATCCCAACGGGCACGTGCCGGTGCTTGAAGATGACGGCGTGGTGGTTTGGGAATCGATGGCGATCAATCTCTACCTGGCCGAAAAGTACGGCAAGAATTTGCTGTGGCCGGCGGAGCCCGCCGCGCGCGCCGACATCTACAAGTGGAGCTTCTGGGCGATGAGCGAGGTCGAGCCGCATCTCATCGCCATTTTGCGCAATCGAGTAATGAATCCGCCCGAGCAGCGTGACGAAAAAGCCGCGCTGGCGGCGATCGAAGCTTTGAAGGCGCCGCTGGGCGTGCTCGAGGAATCGCTCAAGGGCAAGGAATATCTGCTCGGCAAGAACTTTACGATCGCGGACTTGAACGTGGCCGCGGTCATGAGCTGGGTGCCGATGATGAGGCTCGACCTGTCATCGACTCCGAACGTGCAAGCGTGGTTGCAGAAATGCCTTGGGCGGGAAGCCAACAAGAAAGTTCGCGCGCTGAAGTAGTCAAAGCTCGTGCGTAAAATCGCGCGGGCTTAATCGCGCCGACTCAATCGCGCCGACTATGCGGTGAAAATCATGGGTGTGTTGTCAGGATATCGCGTCATCGAACTGGCCGGGATTGGCCCCGGACCGATGTGTGCAATGTTGCTCTCGGACATGGGCGCCGACGTACTGCGCATCGATCGCACGGCGGACGCGGGTGTGGGCATCGCGATGGATGCGAAATACAGCCTGCTCAATCGCGGCCGGCGCTCGGTGGCGCTCGATCTCAAACGGCCCGAAGCCATTGAGGCCGTGTTGCGGCTGGTCGCGAAGGCCGACGCATTGATCGAAGGCTTCCGGCCCGGCGTAACCGAGCGGCTCGGCCTGGGCCCCGACCACTGTCTCGCGCGCAATCCCCGCCTGATTTACGGACGCATGACGGGATGGGGACAGGAAGGCCCGCTGGCGCATGCGTCCGGCCACGACATCAATTACATCGCGCTGTCCGGCGCGCTGCACAGCATCGGGCGCAAGGGCGAGGCTCCGGTTCCGCCGCTGAACCTGGTTGGCGATTTCGGGGGCGGCGCGCTCTATCTGGCTCTGGGAGTGGTCGCGGGACTGCTCGAGGCGCAGAAGTCCGGCCAGGGCCAGGTGGTGGATGCCGCGATGGTGGATGGAGCGGCGTCGTTGATGACCTTGATTTACGGTATGCACGGCTTGGGGATATGGAACAACGAGCGTGGCGACAACATCCTCGATACGGGCGCGCATTATTACGACGTCTACGAAACCAGGGACGGCAAGTACGTCTCGATCGGAGCGATCGAAGCAAAGTTCTACGAGGAATTGCTCCGGCTGTCGGGCCTCAAGGGCGAGCAGCTGCCGCATCAGCAGGATCGCAACTCGTGGCCCGCGATGAAGGAGCGGCTGAAGACCCTGTTCCGCACCAAGACCCGCGACGAATGGTGCAAGATCATGGAGGGCAGCGACGTTTGCTTCG
>Ga0187859_10001048_pt1 | contig 17876 bp, 18 predicted proteins | sample June2016WEW_10_1_2_FD_133019 | JGI IMG/M metagenome (GOLD analysis project Ga0187859, IMG submission 133019) | Peatland microbial communities from SPRUCE experiment site at the Marcell Experimental Forest, Minnesota, USA - June2016WEW_10_10 | ecosystem: Environmental > Terrestrial > Soil >...
AATGTCCCCTTAGGAGTGACTCCCGTGACGATGGCGTCAAACGTCTCGCCCAGCCGATGGCTCATCGCCATGGCCGCGAGCCGTTTCGACATATCCCGCTCGACCTTGCGAGCCGCATCTCCTTTCTGCGTGCAATTGGCGGCGATCGCGGCAAGGTCGTTATCCGTATAAGGGCCCGGCTTCCCATCGAGCAAAGATTTAATCAGCCGCTGCGTGACAATATCGGCAAAGCGCCGATTAGGCGCGGTCGAGTGCGTGTAATCCTGCACCGCAAGCCCAAAATGCCCCTGTGTAGGATCGCCCGGACGCTCCAGCACATATTCCCCCGGCCCAATTAGCTTGATGGTCGCGAGCGACAGGTCGGCAAAGTGATCGGGATCGGCCGCCTTGCGCTTCAAAAGAAAATCATTCAGCGCCTTTGAGTCAGGCTGCGCGGGCAGCTTCTCCCCCTGCCCCGCCGCCAACCGTACAATCCCGTCCCAATGTTCGGGAGTTCTGACAATGCGCCGCAGCGACGAGACCTTCTCCAGCAGCCGCGCCACCACTCCATTAGCGGCGATCATGAAATCCTCGATCAGTTCAGTCGCGCGATTTTTCTCCACCGTCGCAACTCCCGTCACCGTTTGGTCGAGCAGCAGCGGAATGACTTCCTCAGTCTCAAGATTCAGCGCTCCGTTCTCATAGCGCAGTTTTCGCAGCGCCTGAGCCGCTTCATCCTGCAATTTGAGCTGAGCCTGCAACTCAGCAGATGCCGCAACTTTCGGCGGAGCCGCGCCCCTGCCCTCCAGCCAGGCTCCAACCGCGTTATAGGTAAGTTGCGCCTTGTTGCGCACCAGCGCCCGATAGACGTTGCTCGAACCGAGCGCACCCTTGCCATCGGCCACAAACTCCGTGACCACCGCCGGCCTGTCGACATCCGGGAGCAACGATGACGCGCCCGTCGACAACTCTGCCGGCAGCATAGGAAAAATGCTGACACCCGTATAGACCGTGGTCGCCTCCTTCTCCGCATGTTGGTCAATCGGAGAATCCTTGGCAACGAAAGCATCCACATCGGCGATGCCGATCATTACCTTGATGCCGCCATCTGGCAATCGCTCGGCGACCTCGATCTGATCCAGATCCTTCGAAGTATCGTTATCGATCGAAGACCAAAGCAGCTCGCGAAGGTCACGCACCTTGGCCGAAGCAGTGATTGCCGGCGGATGCGCCTTGATCGCGGCCAACTGCTGCTGCGTAGCTGGAGGAAAATTCGGTTCAAACCCGCGCGCCAGCATCACCTGTCGCGCCATCGCCTGAAGATCAACAGAAGGGGTAGAAGTTCGGGAATCGGTCATAAGCGTCTCAAAGGCTAACACGATCCGCGAGCGTTGCACGTGTGCAGTTCCTTCGTGAACCCTCGTGCCCCTGGTGGTGAAAGGTCCCGCCCAGTGGCACTCTGTGTCCCCTGTGGTCAATCGCTTCATCTTAGCGAGCAGCGCAAGAGTGAATGAATAGAGGATGAACCCGTGTTATCCTACTAACAGCAGCTGCGTCTTCTTCCGATACGATTTGGACCGATTCCCGCAGTTCCCTGAATATCATGATCTCAGTTAGCAATGTGTCCATGCGCTACGGCGCTAAAGTTCTGTTCGACGAAGTTTCCACCGGTTTCACTCCCGGAAAGCGCTACGGCCTCACCGGCCCCAACGGCGCCGGCAAATCCACCTTCATGAAACTCCTCACCGGCGAGCAGGAGCCGCAGAAGGGAACTGTCGTCCGTCCCCGAAAGCTTGGCGTCCTGAGCCAGGATCAATTTGCCTTCGATAAATATCGCGTTATCGACGCCGTAATCATGGGCAACCGCCGTCTGTGGGCCGCCCTCGAAGAGCGCGAAATCATTTACGCGAAACACGAAATGACAGACGCCGACGGCATGAAGCTCGGCGAACTCGAAGGCATCGTTGGCGAGGAAGATGGCTATACCGCCGAAACCGATGCCGCGATTCTGCTCCAGGGTCTCGATATTCCCGACGAAATGCACGAGCGCAAAATGTCGGAGATGCCTGGTGGACAAAAGATGCGCGTGCTCCTCGCGCAGGCTCTTTTCGGGCATCCGCAAGCCCTGCTCCTCGACGAGCCCACCAACCACCTTGATCTCGACTCGATTCACTGGCTGAAGAATTTTCTCAACCAATATGAAGGCGTGCTGATCGTGATTTCGCACGATCGCCATTTCCTCAACGGCATTTGCACTCACATCGCCGACATCGATTACGAGACGATTATCACGTATACCGGCACCTATGACGACATGGTGATCGCGAAGACGCAGGTACGCTCGCAAATCGAAGGGCAAAATGCGCAGCGCGAAAAGAAGATTGCTCAGCTGAATGAATTCATCGCCCGCTTCGCCGCCGGAACCCGCTCCAGTCAAGTACAGTCAAGGCGCAAGGAAGTCGAACGCCTGCAAGTTACGGAACTCGCGAAGTCAAACATTCAGCGTCCTTATTTGAAGTTCGAACAGAAGCGGCCTTCCGGTAAACACATTTTAGAAATTGAAGGCGTCAATAAGTCCTACGGCGACGCGAAAGTAATTTCTGGCTTCACCGCAAGCGTGCTTCGCGGAGAAAAAATCGCGCTCATGGGCCGCAACGGCTCCGGCAAAACCACGCTGGTCAACGCGCTGCTCGCCAATTCTCCGACAATTTCCGAATCGGAGTTGCGAAAGACCAGCGGCTACGACGGGCCATTTCTCGACGCTGGAAAAGTGATATGGGGTCACGAGGCCGCGGTGGGATATTTCGCCCAGGATCACAGGGCGCTGATCGAACCCGGCATCAAGGTTCTGGAGTGGCTCCACCAGTGGGATCCATCCGCCTCGACCGAAGAAATCCGCGGCATCTTGGGCCAGATGCTTTTCCCGCGCGATGACGCCGAGAAGCGCACCGACGTACTCTCGGGCGGCGAAGCGGCCCGCTTGCTTTTCTGCAAGCTAATGCTGCAGAAGCCAAACCTGCTCGTTCTCGACGAACCCACCAACCATCTCGACCTCGAATCGATCAACGCGCTAAACATTTCGTTGCAGCGCTACCAGGGAACGGTGTTGCTGGTCACACACGACGAGGATTTGATCGATGAAGTGGCAACCCGCATCTGGCACTTCGAAGGCAGCCACGAAATCACCGACTTCAAAGGCGCTTATTCTGAGTACGAGGCCGTCCTTGCCCAGGGACCCGCGTTATCGGCAAGGGGTAATTAAATAACCAAAAGTTTGTCATCCTGAGCGAAGCGAAGGACCTGCTTTTTCTCAACCCCATCTACAGCGAGGAAGCCATTTTCATCGCTGGCTCGCCAACCTCAGCATGCGTTTCCCCTTCCAGGCAAACGCGGTGCCACCACTCAAGATTGAGCAAACGCCAGATACGATCAGCATTATCGCGATGTTGCGCCCGATGATCGTCGAATAACTTCTCGACCGCCTCGCGCCGGAAATATCCGCGATCCAAGCTGCGCGGTTCCATCAACATTGCACGAATCGCCTCCAGCCGCGGCCCTGCCAGCCACCCGCTCCACGGCGTCGGAAAGCCCATCTTCTGCCGGTAGAGAATCGAGTGCGGCAACAAATCTTCCACCGCTTTTTTCAAGATGCGCTTACCCGCTAAACCTTGAATCTGTACTTCGCGCGGAATTCGCGTAGCAAATTCCACCAGCACATGATCGAGAAATGGTACGCGGCTTTCTATCGACGCGGCCATGCTCATGTTGTCCTGCTTCATGAGCAGTTCGACCAGGTAAGTCTTAATATCGGTGTAAAGCAACCGCTGCAGCATTTCGCCCGAGGAATGGTTCCAGTAATCCAGAACATTCTTATACGCGCTGCTGGGCGCGGCTTCCCGCGCGAATTCGGCGGTTAATAACTCACTCTGCTCCGCCCCGCCAAAGGCGGAAAAGAAATTATCAAAGTAAAAAGAAGCCCACGAATTCCCATCCTTGGCAAGAAATGTATGTTCCAGTTTGCGGCGCGCTGTCGCTCCCAGCAGGGAAGAGGTCGCAACCGAGTTGCGCAACCCGCGGCGCAGAAAACTCGGAACCACGCTGCGATACACGCGGTCTAGCTCCGCATTTTTCAAAGTGAAGGCATAACGCGCATATCCCGCCAGAGTTTCATCCGCGCCCTCCCCGGTCAGCACCACGGTCACTCTCTCTCGCGCCAGCTTGGCCACAAAGTAAAGCGACACGCTCGACGGCCAGGAAATAGGCTCATCTTCATGCCAGATCAAATGCGGCAACGCCCCAAAAAAATCATCCTCGCCGACAATTACTTCGTGATGCCGAGAGCGAATATGATCCGCTACCGTGCGCGCGAAGGGCAGTTCGCTTTGCGCCTGCTCGGCATAGCCCACCGAAAAAGTCTCGACTGGCTCGCGCCGCAGTTTCGTCATCAACGCGGCCACCGCGCTCGAATCCACTCCGCCGCTCAGAAATACTCCCAGCGGCACGTCGCTCATCAGATGGCTCTCGACCGCCCCTTCTAGCAATTCGCGATAGCTCTGCACGTAATAGCTTGCATCGTGCGATTCGTGGGGCGTCGATGCATCCAAATCCCAATACTGCTTGATCTCCGCCTTGCCGTCCGGACCAATCTTCATCGCATGGCCCGGGAGCAGCTTGCGGATTCCAGCGTAGAAACTTTCCTCGCCCGATAAATATCCGAACGCCAGATATTCCGGTAGCGCCGCACGATTGAATTCCGGGCGAATCCCACCATGCGCCAGCACCGCTTTGATTTCCGAGCCAAACAGCAGCCGCTCGGCAGTCAGTTTGTAATAAAGAGGTTTGATTCCCAACCGGTCACGAGCAATAAAGAGGGTTCGCGTATTTCGATTCCAGATGGCGAACGCAAACATGCCGCGCAGATGCTGCACGCAATCCACGCCATACTCTTCGAAAAGATGAATGACGGTCTCGGTGTCGCTGTGCGTGCTGTAACGATGGCCACGCGCGATCAGTTGCTCGCGCAAAGCGAGATGGTTATAGATCTCGCCATTGAATACGATCCACAGCGTGCCATCTTCGTTCGAAATCGGCTGATGCCCGCCCGCCACGTCGACGATGCTGAGCCGCCGCATCCCGATTCCCAGGGCGCCGTCGGTGTAAAAACCTTCATCGTCCGGTCCGCGATGGCTGATGACGCGGCACATCTCGCGCAGCGCGCCAGCGTTCACCCTCGCCTCGCCTCCGAATTCAAGAATGCCAGCGATCCCGCACATTGAGGCCTTCCCGCGCCGTCTGACGTAACTTAGTTAAACGAACTGTGAATGAAATCTGGCGACGATAAATGCGAACCCGTCAGCCTCTCGAACACCGGCGTCACCGAAACATTTTCCGCGTCCGAATTCAACACTCCATCTTCTTGACGCCACTCGAAAAATTTCATTGTCCCAGCGGCCTTCAGAAGTGGCTGTTCCTGCCACGCCACCTGCGTACCGCCGATGACCACCAGATGAGCAAGTTTTTCTTTGTCGATTCGGCAGTACAGCACCCGCGCGTCCGAAGACCACGGACCAAAACTCCACGCCCGATCGCCCAACGCGAAAAAGAAGCCGTGGCTCTCGCCATCATAATCCAGTTCGTAGACTTGTAACGCCGCGTGCGCCATGCGAGTCAGCCGCGGTTCGTTTGCCCGCTTGCTTGCCTCGGAGTTCTGGTCACCTGCCTGGGTCAGCAGAGCCGTCGCCGTCTCCGCCGGCAGCCTGACTCGGGCATGGTTGCGCACCAAAGGCGCCGGCTGAAATGCGCCATAGGCGGGCGACAGCAAAGTTCTGCTAACTTCCGTTGCCCACGCCGTTTCTTCTGGAGCAATCAGCGTGAGCCGAGTTCCGCTTGAATCGTCGCTTGCCACATCGCCTGGCTGCACGCTAACTCTCGATATGTCCACGCGTCCTAAACTGGTTTTCGTAGCCATAAGATCGGGCGCGAAGTGCCATCGTATCTCGAGTTCATGTTCCGCCTGACCAAGTGCAACATCGCGCACCAGCCACGCACCGTCCCCAATTTGCAAAACGTGCCGCTGGTGCACTACCGGGTCCGGCAGCCGCGAATATCCATTATGGCTGCCTACAAAGTAAGTGAAGCTTTTTCCAGCGAGCCAATTCTCTGCCTGCGTGGTCGGAATGTGAGTCCAGGAAAAAGGTTCCTCCGCCACCGCCTGATCCGCTCCATCCACGCGCATCGTGTTGTGCGCGCCCGTGCCGCGAAACACATTGCGGTCCGACGAATCTTTCGAGATATAAACCCCGCTGCCCGCATCTACCAGCCAGCGTTGCCCACCCATCGTGAGCCGCAGGCTGAGCGCGTCGGCATGACCGTGTCCCGAACGTCCCTCGCCATGCGGACCGGCATCCACCACCATCGCCTGCAGACATGGTTCTGAATCGGCGACCACGTAAAGGCCTCCGTCGGGAAACGCCTTCGAACGTGCGGTCGTACCTATCGCTGCGTGCGCCAGCTGGTCGACAGCACGCTGGCCAAACAACCAGATCGCCTCTTCCGTTAGCCGTGCCCCGGCCAACTGTTTCGTGTACGTCAGCGCCCCGAGCCCCAGCGGATCCGTCATGTGCTCCGTTCGATTTCTCCGCGGATTCCACAACCGCCCGCCATCGTCATCTCCAAAGCCCTCCGCCGGACCGGCCTGTGCCAACGCCTCCACCACATCGAGCATTCGCCCCAACACTGCGTCATACGCAGGCGGAATTTCCATGCTGTTGCGAGCCGCCAGCAGCCGCGCGTAGAGAAAAAAATCAAGCGCGTAAACGTGGTAGTAGAGCGATTGCTCGAAATAAACTCCGTCCGGACGCACCTGCCGTCCCGCCTCTTTCCGCACAATCCGCCATCCTGATTCCTTCCAGCGATCCGCTCGCGGCATCTGCGGATATAGGGTTCCGAGAAAGAACAACGCCAGCGCTTCTCCCAGCAAATGTGTGTTGGGAGAAAAATGAGTAGATAGATAGCGCTCGATATAACGCCCATGAAAGGCGAGAGCCGGCCACATTTCCGAACGAAATTTCGCTCCCGCGTCCGTGTCTGCCAGCAACTGGTCGACCCAGATCCACGACAAGCTGCGAAAAGCGACTTCCAGCGTGCTTCCCCAGTTGATGCCCAGCGGATACGGATTCGCCTCGATCCAACTGTGCCATTGCGTCAATAATTCGCGAGTGTATTTGTCATCGCCAGTCAGCAACCACGCCTTGGCAAGCGTCACTAAGTGTTGATGTCGGTTCAACTCCCATATGACCTTGTGATCGCCGACCACGGCGAAATCCAGGAAAGGGATCTTGAACCATGGCGCAATGGGCGCACGCTTCCCGTGCACTGAATCGAGATGCCAGTCAATTCCATTTTCCCTGTTCGCTTGAACGTTCACGGGATCAAGATTGAAACGGAGATTGTCGTAGCCCAGCAAACGAAAACGATGTCGGCAAATCTCGTCCGCCTCACGAAGAATATCGGCCGTTTCGTTGGGTAGATATCTGCGCAGTAACTCTGCGCGCGCCGAAGCTTTGCCGCCCGCTGCTTCACTCCCGGATGTTTCGCCCGCGGAAAAAAAGAAATGTCCTGACCCCGCCGCCTCATCGCCATTGAACGGTATCGACCCCGCGCGCACCCCCAACTGGTGCAGTAACAGGTCGCGCCGCTTCGCAAAGCTCTGCCCCAGGCGTACCCGTACCTCTTCCCAGTCCATTCGCGAAATGCGCGCCAACATATTCTGCCGTGCAGCGGCCATCGGGTCTCTTTATCTTACATGCCAGAAAAAGGGCCGCTCTCACCCCACCGGTTACTGTCGTTATGCCGTTCCGCTCCCAACTCGAAACCGCCGCTGATCGCCACGTTTAGGATGGGATTCATCGGCAATTTGGCCCAGAGATTTCCACCCAGAATGGAAAGAATTGTCCACTTTTCCCTTGTCGCCGCGGGTTTCCGACGGTATGTCAAGAATACTTCGCCATGATTATGAAAATAATGAGGATGTTGCCTGTTCTTGAGGCATGAATCTAGCCACGTGGCCAAGCATTTGCTACCGTGAAAGCGGCGATTGATATAGTGCATAACGAGATACTTTTGGGCTTTGCCGGATGCCGCGGGTCATTTTCGCTACTTCGGCGTCCTGCGAAGGCAGCTACAGGTGAAGGAGAATTCTCTTGAGTTCGTCCGTCAGCATTTTTGGTTTGGGATATGTCGGCTCGGTATCGGCCGCGTGCTTCGCCTCCATGGGCCACAAAGTGATCGGTGTCGATGTGAGCCGTGCCAAGGTGGAGATGATGGGATCGGGCCGCACTCCGATCATCGAAACGCAGATGTCGGAACTGGTCGCCGAAGCTCACCGCAACGGATTGCTGCATGCCACCACCTGCGCGAACGAGGCCGTGCTGAATTCCGACGTATCGTTTGTTTGCGTCGGCACTCCCAGCCTGAAAAATGGCAAGCTCGACCTCAGCCATATCGAGCACGTGGCGAAAGAAATCGGTGCTGCCATCCGCCAGAAAAAAACGCCGCACGTTTTTGTTCTGCGGAGCACCGTGCTGGCCGGCACCACCGAGAATGTTGTTCTTCCCATCCTCGAAAAAGAAAGCGGAAAAAAATGCGGCGAAGATTTCACTGTTTGCTATAACCCGGAGTTCATGCGCGAAGGCAGCGCGGTCGCCGACTTTCTCAATCCGCCCTACACGATTCTCGGCGCCAGCGACACCAATCACCTTGCGCCTCTGCGCGAACTTTACAAGCAAACTCCGGGCACTCTTTATGAGACGACAATCCCGGTCGCCGAGATGGTCAAGTATTTTTCCAACTGCTATCACGCGGTGAAAGTCGGATTCGCCAACGAGATGGGCACCATCTGCAAGCATCTCGGCGTCGACGCGCACGCGGTCACCAGGATTTTCACCTCTGACACCAAGCTCAATATTTCTCCTGCATACTTGTCTCCCGGCTTCGCCTTCGGCGGTTCGTGTCTTCCCAAGGATCTGCGCGCCATTACCTACAAAGCGAAAGAACTCGATCTCAAGCTGCCGTTGCTCGAGTCCCTGATGCCGAGCAATGCCGAGCACATCGATCGCGCTGTCGAAATGGTTTTGAGCACCGGGAAAAAGAAAATTGCGCAACTTGGACTGAGCTTCAAAGCCGGCACCGACGATTTGCGCGAAAGCCCGCAGGTGCAGCTGATCAAGCGCCTGCTCGGCGAGGGCCTTGAAGTCAAAGTCTGGGATGAAGACGTCTCTCTAGGCCGTCTGGCTGGCGCCAATCGTCAGTACATCGAAGAAGTTATCCCGCATATCGGCTCCGTACTCTCGGCCGATCTCGAAGCCGTCTTGCGCAACGCCGAGGTCATAATTCTCGGCAACAAGTCTGCCAGCAAAGATCAACTCGCGAAGCACCTTCGGCCCGAGCACATCGTGATCGACCTCATTCACCTCGATAAGACGCGCCGCCCCGAAGGCGCCAGATCTTACGAAGGTATTTGCTGGTAGCCTTACCCGCTAGGGGAGTGCAATACACAGAGCACTTGTGTGATCGAAGCGGAAACCGGGAAGGTAAGCTGATCAATCTCCGCACCAGAGACACTCCGACCACGCGACCTGCGACTCGGCAATCATCACTGACATCTTAGGGAAGCTTCGCTACATTGGCCGCCTGCGGCCCTTTCTGTCCCTGCACAATCTCAAACTCCACCTTGTCACCCTCTTGCAGGCTTTTGTAGCCCTCGGTGGTGATGGAACTGTAGTGAATAAATACATCTGGTCCATCGTCTCGCCCGAGGAAACCGTATCCCTTGGCATTGTTGAACCACTTGACGGTTCCTTTCAAACGTTCCACGTTCGGCCCCCTCTTTCTTGCGGATTGGCCCAAAAAGGCGCGTTTCCGGACCGCCGCAAAAAATTGTGTAGGCATTGTGCTGCTCACCGGAAGGACTGTCAAGGATTAGCGTCACAAAGCCCTGTATGCCATGGAAGGCAAAGATAGGCCATTTCGTAGCGACGGGAATTGGATGAAAAACCGCGACCTGGACTTACCGCGCTGGACGCCCCATTTGCGCCAGCCAGAGTATGCCGCAGATCGTCTTGGCATCGCGTATGAGACCACGCATCGCCATATTTCGTGCTTCTGTCAGGGCGAAAAATCTGGTGGCTATGCGCTCGTCCGCTTCGGGTTGGGCAACTCCGGCGCGCAGGTCCTGCGCCAGATAAATCGTCATTGTCTCATCAAGAAAACCAGGGCTTACATAGAAATGCAGAATCCTCTTCCATCTGCGCGCCGAGTACCCAGTCTCTTCCAGCAGTTCGCGCTTGGCCGCGGTGAGCGCCGTCTCTCCATCGTCGATGCGCCCTGCCGGCAGCTCCCACATCATCGAATGCGCGGCATGCCGATATTGCCGCTCCAGCAAAATGCGCGGTTCGTTGCGCTTGTCTGTTTTTTCCGAGTTAATGCGCGACTTAGTATCGTTGGTCCCTTCATCTACAGCGAGCACAACAATCGATCCCGAATGCCGCACCACATCACGACGAGCGCGCACTCCACCCGGCTCCTCGACCTCGTCCGTTGTGACGCTGAAGACCGGACCCTGATAGCGGATGCGCGAAGAGATTACGCGCGCCAGTGCTGACTTTGTCGCGACCGCCTTTGTTGCTGACTTCATGGAGGAAGATTTCGCCATAACCACAATATTAAGGTATGCTGCGCCGGTGAGCGGTGACCGGCAGCGAATGCCTAGAGATCTAAAGACTCAAAAAGCGACGAAGCAGAAGCCAAGCATAGCCATCGTCGGAGCCGGCAGCCTGGCAACATTTCTGGCCGTGGCGCTCCGCGAGGCCGGCTTCAACATCACAGAGATCATCACGCGCGATTCGAAGCCGTCGCTGCGCAAAGCGCGCCTGCTCGCCGCAAAGGTGGGAGCACTCGCGTCCACCGTCCGCTCCGCCCGCCTCGACGCTATTCTGCTGTGGTTCTGCGTCCCCGACCGTGAGATTCGGCGTGCCGCTTCAACCCTGGCCGATTATCTCCAGGCGCGGGCCCATTCCACTCCCAGAGTGGGAGTCCGTTTCGCCCTGCACTCCAGCGGTGCGCTCTCCAGCCGAGAACTCGATCCGCTGCGCGCAGCTGGCATCGCGATCGCGTCGGCGCATCCGCTGATGACCTTCGTTGCCGGAGTCAAGCCTTCTTTATCAGAAGTGCCCTTCGCGATCGAAGGCGACGCCGCGGCCACGCGAGTCGCGCGGCAGCTCGTGCGCGCCCTGGGGGGCGAAAGTTTTCCACTGTCCGTAGCTCGCAAAGCTGCCTATCACGCATGGGCAACCATGACATCGCCATTGCTGGTTGCCTTTCTGGTCGCGCTCGAAGAAGCCGCAAGCATAGCCGGACTCACGCGCGAAGACGCGCGCCGCAAGAGTCTGCCCATCATCATGCAGACATTGGCGAACTACTCGCGCCTCGGCCCTGCGAAATCCTTCAGTGGTCCCTTGATTCGCGGCGACGCCGCAACCGTCGCAAAACATCTGGCCGTGCTGAAAAAACATCCTGCAGCCGGCGAAGTCTACAGAGCTCTGGCGCAAGTGGCCCTGCGCAGATTGCCCGTAAAAAACCGCGCCGAGCTGCAGCATTTGCTGCACGATGGAACTTCGTAAAGCTGGCGGAAGAAGTCCTGGCCTTTGCTTTGGGTGGCGCAGCGGTTCACCGCTGCGATTGCGAGTATTTGAAACACGGCTTCCCAGGCTGCGGAAAAACTCGATGCACGACGGCTTTGGGAAGGGCACGAGTTCCAGTCGTGCCGCTAGGTCGCTGACAATGTGTTCGCGCTTCAGCGCCTGAGGTCTGCTCTGGTCTGCTCTAATGCTTGCCCTTGCGCGTGGAAAACAGATGCCCCAACTTCTCTTGCTTCGTCTTCAAGTATTCCTCGGTGAATTCCGTAGGCGCGACTTCGCAAGGCACGCGCTCCGTAACCTGAATCCCCGCCCGTTCCAGTGCCGCCACTTTGTCGGGATTATTCGAAAGCAGCCGCACTCGCCGTATGTCCAAAGCTTTCAAAATCTCAACCGGCATCAGGAACTCCCGCTGATCGGGCTTGAATCCCAACCGCTCGTTCGCTTCCACCGTGTCCAGCCCGCTATCCTGCAGCGCGTAGGCCTGCAGCTTCGCCATCAGCCCAATGCCGCGCCCCTCCTGTTGCTCGTAGATCAAAACGCCCGCTCCCTCGTGAGCAATCATCGACAGCGCCATCTCCAACTGCTGCCGGCAATCGCAGCGCAGCGAACCGAATACATCGCCAGTCAGGCATTGCGAGTGAATACGCACCAGCGGCGACCCAGAGTGCACTTCGCCCATCACCAGCGCCACCGCTTCTTCGGTCTTAGCGCCATCGCCCGTCGCCGAAGCCCGGGTCGTAAATCCATGAATCAGGAATTGTCCCCAGCGAGTGGGGAAGTCCGCCGACGCAACTTGTTTTACTTTCAGGGAACTCACTAATAAATTATAGTCTGTCGAGTTCGAGGACCCGCGTTGGGATGGTTTTGGTTTGCTTTTCCTGCGACCTGTCACCTGAAACCTGTCACCTGCCTCTGCGTATAGGCGAAATCCAACGGCGCTGCTAAAATTAAACTCGCCGCCACAAGGGGCTATAGCTCAGCTGGGAGAGCGCATCGTTCGCAACGATGAGGTCGTCGGTTCGAGCCCGACTAGCTCCACCATATTTTCAATCACTTGCGGAGGGATGGAGTCCGGAGCATCCCGTTTTGTGTCGTGGTTCGTGTCGTAACTCCTCGTTTCACTCCCCGAATTTGCCCGTGAACGGAACTGGGCATACCGTGGGCATGACATCGGATCTTCTCAAACAGTTGCAGGCTGATGGCGTTGAGATCGAACAATTGGAACTCCACCGCTTATTGGGTGCGTGGGGGTTTTCGCAGAAAAGCATCAGGCTTGGGTTGGTCCCCCGTCGCGCTTGGGAACTGGAGGAGTCGGGGCTGGTAGAAATCGAAAAAGAGAACAGGCCGAGTTTTGAAAGTAAGCGTAACCCCATGTCCCCCTCGTGAAATGTGACTACAGTGACTACTTGGGGGAAATGAAAGAACCGGTCGCAAGGAACGGTGGCTTAGTGGTAGGCTGTCCCCGATTCGGGGAGGGAATCGCAAGATGGATAGAAAGCTGTGGCTGTTGGCTGTATGTGTGGTGGGATTGATACTCGTTGCGTTCGGACAGAAGCCCGCACCGAAACTCGACTCGGTTGCACTGTCACGCTATCAGTTGGTTCCGGCTACAGTTTGGGAAAGTGGTGAGCCCACAGCCAAGATGTTCTTGATCGACACGCAAGATGGTCGAGTATGGAGATACCAGCCCGGTGGCCCCACGGCTGCGCCCAACGGTAATAAAGGTTGGTTTCCAGATGCAATGATCGCGGTAGGATTTGGGGTTCCTGTTCTAGGGCAATCCAGCGCCGATATGAAGAAATTGCCGAATGAGGATCGTTAGAAGATAGAAAGCCACGGCGGGCACCGTGGCCGATATATCGCACAATCTAATTTTAACAGGAGAAGTGTGCGATGCAAGTCAATACGGAAGCCACCACATCCGTACCATGCCCTGATCTATTTCCGTCGCGTGTCCCTCACAGAGTCCCAAAGAGGCTTTGGAAAGCGCGTCTCTTAGACGCTGCTCCCCTTCGGCGTCTGCGTGTTCTCTGGCAAATATGGTGTAGGGGTTTCCACAGCCTGCGTGGGCACATCGAAATACAATCCAGTACAGAACGACTTGCGGTTGACTTAGGTCCGGTATGGGATAAATCTCCTGATGGATCATATCGACTGAACCTTCGCACAGCCGCCCGTTCTCAGAGCATAGAAGTTTTATTGGCCAAATACCCTTGGGTTGATTCTGTTGACCTACGAATGTTCCTAGCAGGCTTTGACGCGGGAGCAGAATTTTCCCCACAGGAGAATGCAGAACGTATACAAGGCCATTGCTCACAGACCTTAAAGACACTCCTCAACCTTGCATCGTCCTGACTTGACATTCTCGCATGATCGGAATTGAATTCATCTTGTGCTAGAGATTCTTTTAGGCGCAAACGTTGGTGTCGGCCTGCTCATTGCGTTCGCTCTGTATCGGCTAGGCAACATTCTGTATTCAGTGATTCACTCACAGGCCAATATAACGGAGGCTCTATGGGCGAGAACCGGATATAGCCGCAGCGAGTGGCAGGAGCGTCGAACGCAAGCACGGCTTAGCGAGTTTGAACGGGAAAGCTGGGATAAGTTCCAGCGCGATCCCAAATAGAAAAGCCCAGATGCCAGTCTGGGCCTAGAAAATCGAGGTCGGCGATGACCTGTAAATCCAAGATTACAGGTGATCGCCGTGGAACGTCAAACCGCAGAGGTTGTCTCCGACTTATCAAAATCTAATGCTTCTCAAGAAACGCTTGCAGATGTGCTAAAGCAACTCCAATCTGCAATTCACCGGCTCCGCGTTGAGTCAATGAGTTCAACCGTTCGCGATATTTTCGGAATAACTCTGGATTCACCTCCTCCAATGCCACCTCGAAAGCGGTAAGTTGTCTCTGAATACGGTATAGATCGCCTACAGCGCCAGCGATCATCTGGTTGACTGCGGAAGCTGCTTGTGCATCCATATAACCCTCTTTGACGCGTGCGGCATGATACTCCCATCAAGCCAAAATAGTCTCACGGATACACGGGCCGGTGTTAACCGGTTAATAATCCCGGTTAAAACCGCGAACCACTGGGACGGGGTTGGGGCCGCGTGGTTGCGTCGCACACAGGAAACTCGTGCCAATCCGAGCCGATTGCGGTCCAAAACGGTCCAATTCAAGCAGGCTCGCCGGGGAGTTGCCTCACAACTTTCCTACATTTGAATCACGCGAAATTTTCGTCTTCGTTCCTTTCCCCTCTCGGTGCGAAAATTACGGTATGGGCATCCTGGATAATGCAAAACAAGTTGCCAAAGCTGTTGAAGAGATTCATAACCTCGAACTTTATCAGCGGGTTTTGGGTCTCCACTCCGACATCATTGAACTCGTCGAGGAAAATAATCGCCTACGCAGCGAGAATACAGAACTGAAAAAGCGCCAGGAAATTAGGGGAAAGCTGCGCGTCGTCGATAACCCTGGCCATGTCTACTACATGTACAACGCACAAGGACAACAAGAAGACGGCCCATTCTGTACAGTTTGTTGGGACATCGACGGCAAACTCGTGAGACCTTTTTCTTATAGCGACACAGGCGGCGGTAGAGGCTTCATTTGCGAATACTGCCGCAGTCATCGATCCCGTCAGCGTTTACCCGGCTGATCTCGACCAAGGATGACCTCAATCGCGAAGCTGAGATACACGGAATGATTCTTGTCGCAGGACCTGAAACGCGGCGAAAACGCGGAGCTGCGAATCCAGTTAAATATGGCGTTTTAAACCCTTGATCGTAAGAGCTAAAGGAAGTCACAAATGACCCGAATCCGAATCTTTGTTCTGGCCCTTCTGATCGGGGGGGCTCTCGTGTGTGGATTTCTGTTGGACTCCGTTGTCAATAGAGGCCGACGACCTCGCCCACGGGTCTTCATTGGCCACAAAGCATTTTATATGGGCAAAGAGTATTCCTCGCCTGAATACGAGCGAGCAAAAGATGTGTGGGAGAGTTGCCCCTCAATCGAGTTGATGTTCGACGAAAGCCAGACCGATTATGGTTTGTGGATGAACTGGCAAAAGGATCATTGGAACACAACACTCTTGAGGACGGATTCCGCATTCTTGCTGCAAGAAGATAGCCCCGATTTCAACCAGATTGTTCGCCATGCTTGCAAGGCGATCCATAAGGACGAGGAGTGGCCGGTCCCGGAGAAAAAGTCAGAAGAGAAAAAGTCAGAAGCTAATCGCTACGAACTGCACGATCTCCACAACGGTCCAATCTCTACGAGCGCTATCATCGACAAGAAAAGCGGGAAAGTGTGGGTTTGGACGACCCTGACCGATAACCGAGGGAAACAAACTGGGAAAAGCTATTTCGCGTCTGAAGAAGTCAGCCCGGAGCCGGAAGAATAAAATCGAAAGCGGTCCATGTCCGAAAGTAGACGCTGCCAAAGTTCATCTGAACTGATCTTGCTAAACGGGCCAGCGCTCCACGGTTGTTCCGCGCAAGAAAATGAAAATTCAAAATTTGAAAAATTCGAAAAAATTTGAAGCGTGTACGAGTGTCCAGCAATTGCGATAGGGGTAAGCTGAACCCTCCCCCCCACCCCCTCCATCCCGCCCCCCCGAGCAGAACGAGAATTTTGTGTCGTGGTTTGTGTCGTAACCCTCGCATCCCTGCCCGTGTCGGACGAGTTTGCGCGGTGTCGCTCGGGTACAGTTGAGGGGCAGGGAACAGCGGGCAAACCCGTATGAACACTGCCCCTCAGTGCTATTCTGACTTCTTCTGTGTCGCACCCTCTCGGACAGGGTTGAGAATTCGCAACGATGAGGTCGTCGGTTCGAGCCCGACTAGCTCCACCAATCTTCTCAATCACTTGCCGAGTTTTTCCGCCGATCGCCATGGTCCTCGCCAGATCCAATTTTCCTTGAGAGCATCGTTCTGAAGACCCCTCAGGAAGCGAATGGCAACAGGCGCGCAGGCAACCGCTCTTGCGGGCGGAACCAATGCGCCTCGCCGACGCGTCCGCTGCCTGCGATCGCTTCATCCAAAGCCGAACGGCCCTGCATTTCGTCGACGTCCTGGCGAAAGTAGCCGATCGTCATCTTTTTGGGGACAGAGACCGAGCCATCGTCGGGAGTCTCCTCGCCGACCACCATCCGGAAAAGCGTTGTCTTGCCCGCCCCATTGGGACCGACCAGCCCAATTTTTTCTCCGGGATTCAACTGAAAGGAAGCATCCACGAAGAGCAACTGCTTGCCATACTGCTTATTGATGTTGGAGAAAGAGATCATTTTGAGAGGTCATTTAAACGAGCAACTCGCGGCACGAATCTACATATACGACGGCGCCTCTTCCAGTGTAGCCCGGGCCCTTTCGACAGGCTCAGGGCAAGCTTTGGATGGGCCACCTGCCCCACACCCTAGAATCTTTCTGGGAATTCTCTCGCTGCCCTAAAAACAGTCGCCACTTCAATTAACTCATCTTGAAGCCTGTACACTACGCGAAAACGTCCAACGATGACTTCGCGAATTTCAGGTTCGTCTCGCTCCGGCACAATGCGTCCCGAGCGCGGGAACTGAATCAGTTGCTCAACAGCAGAGAAGATTCGCGCGATGGTCAGACCTGCATAATGCTCAGAATCTTTGGCAATGTATTCGCGGATAGCGTCAAGATCGCGCAGCGATTGTGGCGACCATAGAATGCGCATTACAGTCCGAAGCGATGCTTGGCCTGATCGTGCGGAATGCCCTGGGACCCATCAAGCTCGGCCAATCCAGTTTCGACTTTGGCCAGAAATACGAGGCGTTCAATGGCATCGTCGATGGTGGCATTTGGCGGCATCGCCTGGAGGGCCTCGATAATGCGGTCGCGGGTAAATGGCTCCTGCATGGCTCAATTGTAAACACATTTCACGGCAGGTTCTGGGGAAATGCTTAAATCCGGGGACAGACGGGAACGGGCTGCGCATTTTCTCCCGATTTGCTTGCCGGGCGTAAAATGGTTTCATGAGTCCAGACGTTTCCGAGCTCTTAAAAAAGGCCTTGGCTCTCCCGCCGGAAGCCCGTGCTGCTTTGGCTGGATCGCTGTTGGAAAGCCTCGACGATGAACCTTGCGACGAAGGTGTCGAAGCCGCCTGGAATGAAGAAATCAAACGTAGGATCGGGGAAATCGACTCCGGTAAAGTCCAGATGATTCCGTACGAAGAAGTG
>Ga0187859_10001058_pt1 | contig 17786 bp, 17 predicted proteins | sample June2016WEW_10_1_2_FD_133019 | JGI IMG/M metagenome (GOLD analysis project Ga0187859, IMG submission 133019) | Peatland microbial communities from SPRUCE experiment site at the Marcell Experimental Forest, Minnesota, USA - June2016WEW_10_10 | ecosystem: Environmental > Terrestrial > Soil >...
CAGTCTGGCGCCTCTCCGTCAGGATTTGATCGCTTGCGTGGCGAACATTCGGCCTCGACGCTGCCGCCGCTCGCCGCCGGCATTCTGATAACCCTCTGCGCCGCCAAACTGCTGCTGCACATCTTTACCGACTTGCGGCACTACGGCTATTTTCGCGACGAACTTTATTACCTCGACATGGCGCGCCATCTCGATTGGGGATATGTCGATGCCGCGCCGCTCGTCGCCGTCTACGCCAAGGTCGCGCTGCTGATGGGCGGATCGCTGGCGGCGCTGCGTATCATTCCCGCGCTCGCGGGTGCCGCGCTCATCGCGCTCACCATGCTGATTGCGCGCGAGCTCGGCGGGGGACGCTACGCGCAGTTCCTCGCCGGCCTATCCATTCTGCTCTGCCCCGCGGTTCTCGTGATGGACGGCTTCCTTAGCATGAATGCCTTCGAGCCGCTGTTCTGGATGGGCTGCATCTGGATCGTCGCCCGCATCCTGCGTACGGGAGACTCGCGGCTGTGGCTGTGGTTCGGCGTGCTTGCCGGCCTCGGCCTGGAGAATAAACATTCGACACTATCTTTCGGATTCGCCGTAACCGTTGCGCTGCTCTTGACACATCATCGCCGGGAGTTCGCCAAACCTTGGCTATGGATTGCCGGTGCGATCGCGGTCGCGATTTTCCTGCCTAACCTGATCTGGCAAATCCGCCATCACTTTCCGACCATCGAAGACCTGGCCAACGTCCGGCGCGATCACAAGAATGTCGTGCTGCCGCCGCTTGCCTTCGTCAAGCAGCAGATCCTCGCATTGCAACCGATTCTCTTTCCGGTGTGGCTCGCGGGACTGGTGTGGTTTCTTCGCGAGCGCCGCTGGCGCTTGTTGGGCGTGACTTTTGTCGTCTTCTTCGTCCTGATGGAGGTCGCTCACGGCAAAGATTATTACGTTTTCCCCATCTACCCCATGTTGCTGGCCGGCGGGGCTGTCGTGATTGAAATGTGGTTGGCGCATCGCGCCCGCTGGACGCGCTTCGCCGTCGTCGCGATCATCGTGCTTACCTCGCTTCCGCTCCTCCCGCTGACCACGTGGATGTTGCCGCCAGAGAAAGTTCTCGCCTATCAGCACGCGATCGGCCTCAAGCCTGCCAAGTCCGAGGTGAACCACGAATCGCTATTGCCGCAGGTGATGGCTGACCAATTCGGATGGCCCGAGTTGGTGAGTGAAGTCTCCGGGGTCTACAATTCGTTGCCTGCGGATGATCGCGCCCAGACCGGCATCTGGGCCGGCAACTACGGCGAAGCCGGCGCGATTAATATGTTTGGACCCGCCTACGGGCTGCCAGGCGCCTACTCGCGCCACCAGAACCATTGGTATTGGGGCCCGCCGCCGCAGGTTTACAAGAACCTCATCGTCATCGAGTGGAGCCTCGACGACGTGCGCGACAACTGCACTTCCTATCAGGCCTTCGACCACTACCAGCGTTTTGGCATGGGAGAAGAAAATACGCAATTCTATCTCTGCCGTGGCGTCAAGTTCGATATCCAGAAAATCTGGTGGCACTCGCACCACTGGAATTGAGGTCACGCAGTCTCATCCGCACAAGTGCATTCACCACGGAGTCACAGAGGCACGGAGAAAACCTGTGACAGCGCCACCTCTGACTAGAAAGCCTTTCGCTCAGCCGTTCGGTTCCCGTGTTCCCGTGCCTCCGTGGTGAAAATCACGCGCGCGACTTTCGATTGACCGACTTCCGCACCGCACGATAGACTAGTTGAGTTTGCCTGTACTTGCGGACCCGTTCTGGGACCGCGCCGCGTTTCCGGTCAGAAGCCGCAGCGGAAAAACAGCAAGCATATTTATTTTCTGCCGGGCTGCGCCCGGTGGGCAGGTGAGGGCACCTGCCCCTACGTGAGTTTTCTTACGTGAATTATTGTTTAAGGAGAAACTATGTACGCGGTGATCCGCGCTGGTGGTAAGCAGTATCGTGTCGCTCCGGGGGACGTGATCCGGGTCGAAAAACAGGCTGATAAAGATGGACGAGTCGAGTTCGGCGACGTGCTGGCGGTTTCGGCCGAGGCGGGCAATGTCGCGCTTCCAGGATCGCAGGCGTTCGTCACCGGCGAGGTCGTCGAGCAGGGACGCGGCAACAAAATACTCGTTTTCCACTACAAGCGCAAGAAGCAATACAAGAAGCTGCGCGGTCACCGTCAGGATTACACCGCGGTCCGGATCACCGAGATCGGCTTTGATGGTCAATCGTTCAAAGCTCCGGAACTTCCGAAGAAAGAGAAGAAGGTAAAGGCGGCGCACGAGGGTGAAGTAGAAATAAAGACCTCCAAGCGCCCGGGGAAGAAAGCCGTCAAGCACGCGGCGCACGCGCACCCGAAGAAGGCCGCTGCGAAGAAAAAGACCGCGAAGAAGAAAAAGAAATAGCTTTGGCTGAGATCAAAGGTCGGATCTGAAGCAGGTCCTTCGCTTCGCTCAGGATGACAAATATTTACTGGCAACTGGCCACTGGAAACTAGGTACTGAATTATGGCGCATAAAAAAGGACAAGGAACTTCACGAAACGGGCGCGACTCGAACGCGCAGCGGCTGGGCTTCAAGGCATTCGGCGGGCAACTGGTGCCCGGCGGCACCATCATCGTCCGCCAGCGCGGCACGCGGGTGAAGCCCGGGCTGAACGTCGGACGCGGCAAGGACGACACCCTCTTCGCCAAGATCACCGGACGCATCAAGTTCGTAGACAAGGGATCGATGGGGAAGTTTGTGATGGTGGAGCCCGAAGCGATCGCGGCGAAGTAGCTCCGACCGCGCGATGCTTAGCTAGTGCATTAGCGAACGGGGGCGCCAATGCCAGGATCAAACGACGGAGGGATCGAGTGGCCCAATCTTCCCGATGAACCCGAAGGTTGGCGCGAACTTCAGAAGCGGGCGCGGAACGAGCCAGACCCGAAGAAGCTGGAAGCGATCATCGCGGAGATGAACGAACTTCTTAGCGAGCACGAAAAAAGGGCGGCTGCGAATGAAGCGCCGCAACCTGCCTCGCCGCCCAACAAAGCCAAGCCGCCTTCCAACCCCGAGTAGACTTTTCTATATCGGGTTGGCAATCCGGTGCAATTCGGCACGCAGTTCGGCAATTCGGGATTTTCTCGTCCGGTAGGCGACCAATTCGTCGGGCGTGAATTCCGACAACTTGCGATCGATGATCGAATCGAGTTGCAGTTGTAAGAGATCGCACAGCTCGAGAGCTATGAGTGCGATTCCGCTGGGGTCCATACCAACACTCCCACTTTTAGGAGTGCAGCCCCTATCCTGATGAAGCGCAGTGACGGCTGAGTACGCTCGAGATACGGCTGGTCACAGTTGGCTGTGATCGCAGCACGCGGGCCAATGCTTGAAATTCGATGTTGGTCGTTTAACGGTTGGATGCTTTTCCCTCCATGTTTATCGATGAAGCCAAAATTCGGGTGAAAGCCGGCGACGGCGGCAACGGCTGCATGGCGTTCCGGCGGGAGAAGTTTGTCCCGCGCGGCGGTCCCTCCGGCGGCGACGGCGGACGCGGCGGCGACGTGGTGATGGAATCGAGCGAGCGCCACAATACGCTCGTCCATTTCCGCTTCAATCCCGAATACACGGCCGAGCGCGGCAGGCACGGCGAAGGCTCGAAGAAAACGGGCCGCGACGGCGAAGGAATTATGCTGAAGGTGCCGGTGGGCACAATTGTGTACGACGACGACACGGGCGAGATCGTCCACGATTTTTCGCGGCCCGACGAACGCGTGATCATTGCGCGCGGCGGACGCGGCGGTCGCGGCAACGCGCAGTTTGCCACTTCGACGCATCAGGCGCCGCGCGAGCACGAAGATGGGCGTCCCGGCGAGGACCGCCATTTCCGCCTGGAGTTGAAGCTGCTGGCCGATGTCGGCCTGGTGGGCTATCCGAATGTAGGCAAGTCGACGCTGATCTCGCGTATCTCGGCGGCGCGCCCGAAGGTTGCGGATTATCCCTTCACCACGCTCGAGCCAAATCTTGGCGTGGTGCTCGTCGGCGACAAAGGGAAAGAAGAAAGCTTCGTGGTCGCCGACATTCCTGGCCTGATCGAAGGCGCGCACACCGGCTCCGGCCTAGGCACCCAATTTCTGCGCCACATCGAGCGCACGCGTCTGCTGGTGCACATGGTCGATGTCTCCGACGGCAGCGGCCGGCCAGATGTATTGAATGACGTCGAAGTGATTCGCGGCGAACTGGCGAGCTTCGGCGCGGGCCTCGAAAAGAAACCGACTCTGATGGTTGCATCGAAAATCGACGTGGCGAATCCGGAGAAGCTCAAGAAGCTAAAGCAGTGGGCCACGCGGCGAAAGCTAAAGCTGTATCCGATTTCTGCGGTGACCGGCGAGGGGATTGACAAGCTCAAGTACGCGATGGCCGAGGGCGTCGAGAAGGTGCGAAAGACGCTTGCTCGCGCAGAAGAGAAGAAAATATCCCTCTCAGGCACCTGATGCTGCGGGGGCACACTCTCAAAAGTTGTTGAATCCCAAACTGATTATTTTCGCCTCACCATCCAGTGCCACACTGAATTTGAGTGTGCTCCCGGGACCAAACTCAATCAAGTAGTCGGACCAATTCTTTCCACCGTCTGACCTTCGCCCTTTGAACACGAACGCAGTTGGCGCGCCATAGCGCCCGTACTCACCGGCCATGTGCGTTGCAAGACTGGTTTTCATTTTTGCGTTCAGGCTTGCGCCAAACAGTGACGCGTCATCCGTTCCTTTTTGAAGATGCTCAAAGGCCGTCTTCACTTTTGACGCAACAGTGGGGTCTTCATCGGGAGCCGCCCGCGTAGCCGCACGGGCTAGATCAGGATAAAGGTCATTGAAGATCGCATTCGTGACCATTTCTCCGGGCTCGGGGACATCGACATTGTTAGTCAGCGCTATGATTCGAAGTTTTTGTTCCGGAAAGTAGAAATTCGCCGCCGTAAAGCCATAGCTGCCTCCGGTGTGCCCAATGCGGGATTGACCATTCACGGTGTCGATGAACAGACCAAAGCCATATCCAGAATTCTCACCATCGGTGGTAATTTGTGGCGTCATCATCAATGCGTAGTCAGCCATCGGCACAATCTTCCCGCTCGTCAAGGCTTCGTTCCACTTTTCGAGGTCACCAACCGTGGAAACGATGTTGCCGGCCGACCAGCCGTAGGAGTCATGGATGGTCAGGCCGCTCTCGATCTTTCCATTTACACGCCGGTATCCCTTGGCCATGGTTGGAAGTGACGGCTCGTCGGCGACGGTAAAAGTCTGGGTCATCCCAGCTGGTTGAAGCAAATGCGCTCGGACGTATTGTCGATAAGACTCATGGGACGTGAGTTCGATGATGCGGCCGAGAATGATGTAACCGGTGTTGGAGTATGAGGCCTTGCTCCCCGGCTGAAAATCCAGAGGCTTGTCGGCGACGATACCCATGAGCTGCTGGAACGTGGCCGATTTTGTGGCCTGCTCATCACTGCTTAACCCGAGATAATCCGGGAGCCCGCTGGTGTGCGTGAGAAGCTGTCGCAGCGTGATCTGGCCGGCGTGTGGCGCATCGGGAAGATAGGTGGACACCTTGGCATCAATATTGAGCTTGCCTGCATCCTGAAGCTGCAGGATGGCGGCCGCGGTGAATTGCTTGGTTATCGACCCGATTTCATAATGCGTGTCCATGCCGGCTGGAAGCTGGCCGTCAAGCGCGCGCAACCCGTAGGCATGGCTATAAAGTGGATGACCATCTCTGAGCACCAGAATGGTTGCGCCGGGCGTCTCGGTGCGATGAAGCACAGCCCAGACATCATCGTCGATCCGCTGGACGAGTTCGTCCTCGGACCCCTCGATGTTGGCCATTGTCTGTGAAGCAACCAGCAAGAGAACAACGAATGCAAACCAACGCATTTGTCCCCATCTATCCCGAGCGATTGTCAATTCTGACTTGTTCGCGCGGCTGCTAAGAATCATAACGAAAGCATCCTTCGCTCGGGAGTTTGATGCAAAGTGCATTCGCTCCATTTCGTCAATCGCGGGCCAGTGATGGCAAATTTCAGAGTGAGATTTTGGCCCACACTGGAACGTGTGTGGCCTCCCCGGCCGCTACCCCATGCTAGAATTTCAAGAGCCTTTGACCCTAGGCCACCCTGGACCCTGTTTTGATCGAGCATTCGATCCAACTAGCACCCTCGATTCTCTCGGCGGATTTCGCCCACCTTGCTGACCAGGTGGAGCGGGCTACGGCCGGCGGTGCGGCGGTCATCCACGTCGACATTATGGACGGGCATTTTGTGCCTAATCTGACGATTGGGCCTCCGGTGGTGAAGTCGCTGCGGCGGGCAACTCAGTTGCCGCTCGATTGCCATCTCATGATAGAAAATCCCGACCAGTACATTCCGGATTTTGCGGAATCGGGAGCCGACTGGATTTCGGTGCATCAGGAAGCCTGCCGCCACTTGAACCGGACGCTGCACCTGATCAAGCAGCATGGTTGCCGCGCTGGAGTAGTGATTAATCCGGCGACTCCGGTGGGTACGCTCGGCGAAGTGCTCGACATTGTCGATTATGTGCTGGTGATGAGCGTGAATCCGGGCTTTGGGGCGCAAAAGTTTATCCCCTCGACGCTGCATAAAATGCGCAAGCTGGCCGAAATTCGCGCTGAGAGAGGATACTCTTACCGCATCGAAGTAGATGGGGGCGTTGGGCTGGAAACCGTGGCGGAAGTGGTCCACGCTGGAGCAGAAATTCTCGTAGCCGGGAACGCGGTCTTTGGCAAAGGCGACCCGAAGGCGAACGCCGAGGCGCTGCTGGAAGCGGCGCGGAGCGCTAGTTTGCAGCGAGTGTAAAGTCAGTTCCACCACGGAGTCACGGAGAATACTTGTTACAGGTTTTCTCCGTGACTCAGTGCCTCCGTGGTGAAAAAGTTTTGAGGTGTTAATGATGCGTCGTAATTCCATCGTCCTACTGCTCGCCGTGCTGCTGGCGCTAACCGTTGCCTGTACCAACAAGAAATCGCAGAATCCGCTGGCCAACGTTGGGTCGAAGCAGCCCGACAAGGTGCTGTTCGACCGCTCCATGGACGCGATGAAGCACAATCGCTTTGACGTGGCGCGCATGACGCTGCAGACGCTCATCAACACTTATCCCGATTCCGAATACATCGCTCGCGCCAAGCTGGCGGTGGCCGATTCGTGGTACGCCGAAGGCGGCACGACCGCAATGGCGCAGGCCGAGATCGAATACAAAGACTTCCGCACGTTCTTTCCCAACATGCCCGAGGCCGCCGAAGCGCAACTGAAGGTCGCGAACATCCACTATCAGGAGATGGAAAAGCCGGACCGCGACTTCACTCACGCCATGCGCGCGGAGGAAGAGTACCGGGCGCTGATCCAGGAATATCCCGACAGCAAGCTGGTGCCGCTGGCCAAACAGCGCCTGCGCGAAGTGCAGGAAGTTCTGGCCGAACGCGAGTTTCAGGTCGGCCGGTTTTACTATCTACGTCTTTCCTATCCGGCAGCCATTGCGCGCCTGAAAACGCTGGTCGAGCGCTATCCGCTTTACAGCGGGGTCGACGAAGCGCTTTTTCTGATAGGCCAATCGTACGAGCACGAGATCGACATCGTGCGAAAGAATCCGCACACGAATGAAGCGATCAAGAGCAGTATGATCGAAGAGCTGACGAAAGAAGCGGCCAAAGCCTACGACCAGATCATCACTCGTTATCCCGCCATGTATCGCGGCCTAGACGCAAAGGCGCGGCTCGAAGCGCTGCATCAGCCAGTGCCCCGGCCCACGCGAGCAGCTCTCGATCAGAACAAAAGAGAAGAGGCGAGCCGCCAAGAATCAGGCACTCTGACGAACATGCTGAACGGCTTTGAGAAACATCCAGACGTAGCCAAGGCCTCGCGCGTAGGCGAGCCGCCGATGGTCGATCCGGATCCGGTCACGCCGATGGGCGTGGTGAGAGATTTGACCAAGGCAGGACTCGGACTCGGTGGCGACAACAAACTCACCGCCCAACCGATCAATGGCAAGGTCGCGCCGAACGACCCGGCGCCGCGATCGGATACTGGAACCGCCCCAGCCGACTCATCAGCAGCGGCCACTGCGGACCAGTCCACGCCCCAGGGAACGACGGCGGCTGAATTAAAGCCCAACGTGGCTGATCCCAACGAATTGAAGCCCAATGTGGCAGCCGATCCGAATGCCCTTCCTCCGCCGCAGCAAAACAATGAGCTCGACATGAGCAACGGGACGCCGAGTAGCGCCTCCGCCGGCACCTCGTCAAAAGACACCGAAATGGCGGACATCTCCTCCAGCAAGAAGAAAAAGAAAAAAGGCCTGATGAAGCTGAACCCGTTCTAGCCAGCTTGCAGGTTGCGCTGAGCGCCGCTAAATTAGTGCACAGTTGGAGCTGCGTATGAAGAAGACAGTCCCGGTGGAATCCGGCTCTGCATTTATCGACGAACGGATCATGGAACTTGGGGACTGGCGCGGGAAGATGCTCGCCAGGGTGCGCGAAATCATACACGAGGCAGACCCTGAGATTGTGGAGGAGCGGAAGTGGGTCAGGGCGACATCGCCGGGGACTCCCGTGTTTTCTCACGGCGGCATCGTCTGCACGGGAGAGACCTACAAGAACGTCGTAAAGATAACCTTTGCCAAGGGAGCTGCGCTGAAGGATCCTTCAGGTCTGTTCAACTCCAGCCTCGACGGGAATGTCAGGCGCGCCATCGACATCCACGAAGGCGACAAGGTCGATTGGGCGGCCTTGAAGGAGCTCATCCGCGCGGCAGTGGCGCTCAATCTCACGGGCAAGAGCAAGCCGAAGGCCCAGCGAAAATCCACACTCCTTCGACGACCCAAGCGCAGGCTCTAAATTCCGCAAAGAACGCGGAATTTAGAGTGGGGCACTCGGCTTCATTACGATAACCCCTCTCCTGCTGCTCCGGTCCGTAATCGGCTAATTTACTGCGGAACAATCGCCTTGCTACTGATCGGCGAGTCGCCGGCTGAAACGGTCTCAAATGTTCCGACGCCGCTAATCGCTTGGCCGGCATTGACGACGCGAAAGTAATACCGAGTACTGGGCGTCAGGCCATCGAGTCGCACATGATAATTGCGACCGTCATTGCTCCCCACCGCCTCCTTTGTTTGCGACATCTTGGTACGGTCGGTGCCGTACTGAAGAGTCATAGTCCCAGATACGCTGGTTGACCATCCGATGGTGCAGTTCGAATCGGAGACATACTCAGCCACGGGCCCGTTGCTGATCTGCTGGTGCTGAGTGGACGCAGCCGAATTCTGGCCAACCGTGCTGCCAGGTTTACTCTGCGCTGAGGCGAAGCAAAGGGTGAAAACACTAATGAACAGAAAGGCTAGCGATAGCTTCATTCAAATTCCTCCATAGGATGTGGACGGCGAGTGGCGGGTGTGACGGTAACGACAGCAACATATGGATGCACGAATACGCGGTAGAGTTGGAAGGGTTTTATAAGCGGAGACGCGACCCATCAACAGCAAAAGGTAGGAATCGAGAATGCTCATAGAAATCGGACGGGTGGAGGCGATATTCCGGTATCCCGTGAAGTCGATGGGTGGCGAACGACTTGAGGCCGCCGAGATGGGCTGGCACGGGATCGAGGGTGATAGACGGCTGGCGCTGCGGCGGATGGATGACCGAGGCGGATTTCCGTGGCTGACGGCTGGGAAGCTTCCTGAGTTGGTGTTGTTTACTCCGCGGCGCGACGGCGGCGCTCAAAACGAGCTACCTACGCACGTTCGCACGCCGGAGGGCAGTGAGATGGCGGTCTTTGGGGAGGAGTTGGCGGCGGAGGTCGGACGCCGGTATGGAGCTCCGGTGGAGATGATGCGGATGAAGCATGGCATTTTTGATGAAGCGAGCATCTCGGTGATTGCTTCGGAGACGGTACGCGAGATTGGGCGACTGGCGGGGCGGAGCCTGGACGTGCGGCGGTTTCGGCCGAATGTTGAGGTTCGGTTAGCGCGGCCAATTGCGTTTCAGGAGGACGAGTGGGTGGGCGGCGTGCTGTCGTTTGGCGAGGGGGAGGACGCTCCGGCGATTGCGGTCACGATGCGGGACGAGCGCTGCTCGATGGTGAACCTTGATCCGGACACGGCTTGTGCGGCGCCGGAGATGCTGAAGGCGGTGGTTCGCCGGAACGAGAACTGCGCGGGGATTTACGGGGCAGTTACTCGCGTGGGGAGAGTGGCGGTGGGACAGAGAATATTCTTCAGGGCAACACTGTAGTTCCCCATCGGCGGATACCCCAGAGCAACCAAACCCAACTGCGTCGCATCGGAGATCAGCCCCACTTGGTTTGCTGACCGGGCAGGAAGTTAAATCCGGCGCGAGCAGGCTTGTTCGCGATTCGGCTGAAATTCTCAGCCAACATTCTCGTTGACAATTCGAAGTAGTGAATAAGGAGATGAAAATGACTTCTGTCCGTTCTGTGTATTTGCTCGGTTTGATTTTGGTGGTAATTGCGATGCTGGCCGTGCCTGGCCATAGCTTCGCGCAGGGTGTCGGAGTATCGATCACGATTGCGCCCCCGGTTTTGCCGGTGTACACGCAACCGATCTGTCCCGGTGAAGGGTACTTATGGACGCCCGGATACTGGGCTTGGGATGCTGACGACGCCGACTATTACTGGGTTCCGGGGACGTGGGTTGAGGCGCCGGAAGTGGGCTTCCTGTGGACTCCGGGATACTGGGGGTGGAACGACGGCGGGTTCATGTGGAATGCCGGTTACTGGGGACCGAATGTCGGATTCTACGGCGGCGTCAACTACGGATTCGGCTACATGGGGACGGGCTTTGGGGGCGGATACTGGCAGGGCAACAACTTCTACTACAACACTTCGGTCATGAATGTGAACCGCACGATCATTCGGAACACGTACACGAAGACGATCGTCAATAGCAGGAGCGTAAACCGGGTCAGCTATAACGGCGGAAGAGGCGGACTCAGGGCGCGACCGAGTGCGGAACAGGAAAGATACGCGGGTGAACGGCACGTTGCGATGACCTCGGTGCAGACCGAGCATCAGCGAGCGGCGGCTGGTAATCGCAGCCTGCGAGCTTCGGTGAATCACGGCCGGCCTGCGGTAGCGGCGACGGCGAAACCGGCAGATTTCAAAACCGGCGTAGTGGCGGCTCGAGCGGGTGGTCCAACTTACACGAAGACGGCGAATCGCGCGGGCGCGAAAAATGGTGGCGCGGGTAGGGCGGGAGCCAAGCCGGCCGCGGCCGAGCACGCGAGAACAGCGGGCACGGAGAAGAATCGCACTAATGCGACACATGCTTCTGCGAAGCATGTTCCAGCGGCGCATGAAGGTGTAGCGAAAACGGACTCCAGGAGCGAGCCTAAGACGGCGTCTGAGTCGGCTAAGTCTGAACATGCCACGGCGCGGACTTCGGAACCCAGGAGCGCGGAACCGAAGACTGCCACGCATGAAAGTGCAAGCCGCACGGAAACAAAGTCTGAGCCGAAGGCTTCGAAGCAGGCGAAGACCGAGCATGCCACTGCGCGAACGTCGGAACCCAAGACGGCGGAACCTAAGTCCGCCGAACCCAAGCCAGCGGCTGCGTCTCACGAAAGCACGGCTAAATCGGAGCCCAAGGCGGCTAAGCCCGCAGGGGCTGAACGTGCGAAGGCGGAGCGTCCGGAGAGCAGGCCTGCTCCGGCGCATGCTGCCAGTGCGCCGAAAGCGCAACACGAGAGTGCGCCGAAAGCGGAGAGCAAGCCAGCGCCTGCGAAGGAGGAGAAGAAGCCTCCGCGATAGGTGTTAGGTGGATGGGGCGGGGCGTTCGATGAGCGATAAGGAAGCTGGGCCGATCACTTGGGCAAATTAGGGCCAACCATCTTCTCAATCAATTCGTCGCGCCCAGCCCGTGTTTTGTGCGGCACTGCTTGCAGTAGGTAGGAGGCTCGGTGTTGTCCACGTGATGGCACACCGGCTTCAGCGTGCGCAGGTAGGCGTAGATGGCTTTCAGATCATCATCGGAGAGGTTGCGAAAGAAAGCCCAGGGCATGATGTTCGAGAGTGGGCGCGCGTTGAAGCCTCCATTGCGGATGACATCGATAAACGTGGTTTCGCTGAAATAGGAGATCCCGGAGGCATCCGGGGTAAGGTTGAGGGCGTTGACGGTCTGGATTTTCTTTCCGCCCTCCCAGTTTCCAACCAAGGGGGCGCCGCCGGCTAGGTACATTCCGGGATATGGGTTGCCCTTGTCGTCCGTCGCCGTGTGGCAAGCATCGCAGTGTCCTGCGGTCACCAGGTATTCGCCGTATTTCACTCGATCGGAACGGTCGGGTTCGGCAACATGCGCGAGCGGCGGGGAGGACTGGAATGTCTTTTTGAGCTCCTCGGTGAGGCGTGTCTTCGGACGCTTGATGTGCACTGGCGGTACCGACCTCTCATACACGATCACCGATGCCAGATCTTCATCGGACAGGTTGCGAAAGTAGAAATACGGCATCAAGGGGTAGAGCGTCCGCCCATCGTGCCCGATTCCCTGGCGCAGGGCGCGCACGAAATCGGCGTCCTTCCAGGTACCGGCGCCAAATTCGAGATCGGGTGAAATATTTGGCGCGACCACTCGGTTCGACTTGGGCAAGTCGAGTTCTACGTTCGGGAAGACGAAGCCTCCCAGCTTTTTGCCGGGAGATACTTCGAACGGACGTTTCGAAAAATCATACTCCGAATGGCACGCCGGGCATTGCACAAGTCCTTCTACCAGATATTGGCCGCGGGCCAGACGCTGCGGAGTACGCGGAATCGGCTCCTGGTCGAGCACGGATGCGTAGGCGGTGACCGGCGATTTTGTCTCGGCCTGCGATGCGGCCCTGGATCTCGTGCCGAGGAATGCCAGGGCCGCAGCCGCAACTGCTATCGCTGTGCAATTTCTAACCGTCAGTTGTCGATTCACCCTGGCCCTCGTTGATTGAGATTTCACTTCTCGCGACAACACACGACGGCGGACAATTGCCGGAAGTGTCTTCTTACTTCCTAACGGTACAACGTTCAGGCTGGCGGCTTGGGGAAAGATGAAGCCACGATGAAGCAGTGCCAGAGCGCGGCCTGCAGGCAATACTACTAATGTCACGGATTCGCGGCGTCGTTTTGCCGCGCGGGGAAGGCACGTCATCTTACGTTAAGTTTGATGTGACGCCAAGGACGGAATGGCGGGGGGCGCTCCAGGCGACAAGTCTTTATGGGAATCGACGTCGTGGCGTGGAGAGATCGGGTGAGGGTAGGGTCCTTCGACTCCGCGGAACGATCGCTTTGCGAATTGTTCTGCTGCGCTCAGGATGACAACGTGAACGCCATGCTGATGACAGTGTGGATGGCTTGCTGACCGGCGAACGCTGGGTGTGGTAGCATCGGGAGTTTCGCAGGTGGGGTAGGAGTGGGCTGTGGCCTGTTCTCATTGATTATTCTGCGCTCTCGCCCTTCCTGTGTTTGCCTGCGGAAGGAGAAAACAATCCGTGAAAGCTTATGAAGGAAGTAATCTCCGCAACCTTGCCTTGGTCGGACACGGGCATGCGGGGAAGACTACGCTGGTGTCCGCCATGCTTTATACGTCGGGGGGCGCGCCTCGGCTGGGACGGGTCGATGATGGGTCGGCTCCTACGGATTATGACGAGGAAGAGATTGCGCGGAAGATGTCGATCTCGACGGGCCTGGCGTTTGTGGAGTGGGGGAAGCCGGAGGCGCGGGTGAAGATCAATCTGCTGGATACTCCGGGCTTCAACATGTTTGTGCACGAGGCGAAGATGGTGCTGCCGGTGGTGGATGCGGCGCTGGTCGTGGTGGATGGCGTGGCGGGCGTGGAGGTGGTGACGCAGCGGGTCTGGGGATACTGCGAGGAGATTAATCTTCCGCGGATGATTGTGGTGAGCCGAATGGATCGCGATCGGGCGGACGCTTCGCGGGTGTTGGAGTCGCTGACGAATGCGTTTGGGAGGGCGGTGACTCCGCTGCAACTGCCGATTGGGAGCGAGAAGAGCCTGAGCGGGATTGTGGATCTGGTGCGGATGAAGGCTTACACGTATGAGATGGGCGGGAATGGCAAGGGGAAAGAAGGGCCGATTCCGGCGAATATGGCCGACGTCGCTAAGGAGGCGCACGAGAAGCTGGTGGAGTTGGTGGCGGAGGGGAAAGATGAGTTGATGGAGGAATTTTTTGAGACGGGGACGATTCCGGAGGAGCATCTGGTTCCGGCGCTGCATGAGGCGATTCGCGAGGACAAACTTTTTCCGGTGCTGTTTACTTCGGGGCTGGGAAATATCGCCGTGGATGAGCTGATGGATTTTATTGTCGACTACACGCCAGCGGCTACGGAGCATCATGCGATCACGGGATGGACGGCCGATGGGAAAGAGCAATCGGAACGCAAGGGGACGGATAATGAGCCGGCTTCGGTGTATGTGTTCAAGACGGTGTCGGATGCGTTTGCGGGACGCATTTCTTATTTCAAAGTTTTTTCGGGCGTGCTGAAGAACGACGCTTCTTTGCAGAATTACAACCGCAACACGCTGGAGAAGTTTGCGCATATTGCTTTGGTGCAGGGCAAGCAGATGGTGGCGCTTCCCGAGATTCATGCAGGAGATATTGGGGCGGTGGCAAAGCTGCGGGAGACGCTTACGGGCGACACTTTGGGAGATAAGGCCTCGCCGATACGGTACCAGGCGGTGAAGTTGCCGGAGCCGGCAATCACGTTTGCGATCGAGCCGAAGAGCCGGGCGGATGAGGACAAGCTGGGAGTGGGGCTCCACAAGCTGATGGAAGAAGACGCGATGCTGCGATTCTTTCGCGATCCGCAGACCAAGGAGTTTTTGATTGCGGGGACGGGACAGCAGCACATTGAAGTGGTGGTGTCGAAGATGCGGAAGCGGTATCACGCGGAGGTGGTGCTGAAGGCGCCGAAGGTTCCGTATCGCGAGACGATACGCGGGAAGGCGGATGTGCAGGGGCGGCACAAGAAGCAGACGGGCGGGCACGGGCAGTATGGGGATTGCAAGATCAAGATGGAGCCGCTGCCGCGCAACTCCGAAGTGGAGTTTGAGTTTGTGAACGATATTTTTGGCGGATCGATTCCGCGGAATTTTATCCCGGCGGTGGAGAAAGGGATCAAGGACGCGGCGGCGCGAGGATTTCTGGCAGGGTATCCGGTGGTAAATTTTCGCGTGATCCTTTACGACGGGTCGTATCACGACGTGGATTCAAACGATCTGTCGTTTCAGATGGCCGGGAGGATTGCGTTTCGCAAGGCGGTGGAGCAGGCGAAGCCTACGCTGCTGGAGCCGGTCATGAATGTGGAGATCACGATTCCGGATGAGTTCGCGGGAACGATTATGGGCGATTTGAACAGCCGGCGCGGGCGGATTCAGGGGATGGATAACAAGGCGGGGAACACGATTGTGAAGGCGGAGGTGCCGATGGCGGAGATGCTGACGTATGGCGCGGATCTGACATCGATGACGCAGGGCCGCGGGAGTTTTTCGATGGAGATGCATCACTACGATACGGTTCCGCAACAGTTGCAGGACAAGATTATTGAGAAGGCTAAGGCGGAGCGGGGTGAGGTTAAAGAGGAGGAGGAGTAGGGGGTGGTGCTGACTGATGGCTGCCCACTCATTCGCAAGGAGCGCGAATGAATGGGGCACCCTCAGGGTAGGTTGTGTGCGCACGCGGTGAAATGATTGCTTGAGTTTCGCTCCAGTTTCACCAAGAATCATGCCAGTTCCAGGTCGGTGAAACGAAAATCCTCTCCCTTCGCTAGGAGTTCTTGGCCTGCAGACTTGGCCAAAGCATAGGCGAAACAATCTCCAAAGTTGAGGCCTGCGGCATGGCGTCCCTTTCCGTATTTGCGCCAGGCTGAACGCGCGATCTCGGCTTGTTCGGCGTCTACTGGAACAATTTCTATCTTCGCACGCAGAATGAATAGGTCGAACTCGCGGCCAACTGCTTCGCCGCGCCTGGCCTCAAGCACGATCCCGGTTTCAAGCGAGCTCGCGGCTGAAAGCAGCTTGGTTTCTACCTGAAGAATATGCTCGAGGAATGGCTGGCGCTCGGGTTCGCCTAAGAAGATAGCTACCAATGCGGATGTGTCAATGACCATTGCGTGCGCCTAGCGTGGAATGCCGTCTTCGCCATAGCCGAGGATATCGTCTTCGGTGCGCGCATCACGATTGGGAAGCGCATCCACACGTCGCAGTAGATCATCGATTTGACCAGCCACTATGTGGCCTTTGCGCCGGCGCTTCAGGCGCTCCCAGCGTTCTTCGAGCGACTTTTGAACCGCTCCGGTGAGCGACTCACCGGTTTCGTCGGCTAACTGGCGAGCAAGCAGCTCCGCGCTTTTGTTCTTAATAAACAAGGGCATAATTCTTGTGTATATACACTCAACAATAGTATATACCATATATACCATCCGTCAAGTGCGGTCATCGCTCGCAGGAAATCGTTCCCTGATCGCGGGTTCTGGCGTACTATTCTTTTTTCTTCTTCTTCGGTGCCCAGGAGGGATCATGGTTAGGCCGACTTCGCCCTTCGGCTGCGGGGTTTCGTTTGCTGGTGTTTTTCTGTTGTTGGCGGTGATGAGCTATCCGGCTATGAGTCAGGAAAAGAAGACGGTGGTTTTGGAGTTGGACCATGTGTCGGTTTGCGGATCGAATCTGGATACGCTGCGGCAGATGTTTACGGATGTGGGGCTGACTCCGGATTTGGGTGGGCCGCATGGGAATGGCGTTACGCAGATGGCGTATGTGGGGTTTGATGATGGGACTTACATTGAACTGATTGCTCCGATTAAGGCGGGGGTGACGGAGGGGTCGGAGTGGGCGAAGTATATGGCGGGGGATGCGGTCAGTTGTGCCTGGGCGGTGGGGACAAATGTGTTGCTGCAGGAAGTGGATCGGCTGAAGAAGGCCGGGATTGCGGTGACGGCTCCGGAGCCGGGGAACCGGAAGAGGCCGGATGGGATGTCGATTGAGTGGAGCGTGGCGGGAGTGGGGAGTGGAACGCGGGGGTCGGTGCTGCCGTTCATCATTGAGGATCAGACGCCGCGGGCTTGGCGGGTGCAGGTTTCGGCCAGCGTGCATGAGGCTCCGGTGAGCGGTGTGGAGAATGTGGTAATTGCGGTGAATAATCTGGATGCTTCGGTGGCGTTGTTTCGGAAGGCTTATGGGTGGGCGGATCCGCTGATTGAGACGCAGAAAGATTTTGGGAAGCTGGCGTATTTTCCGGGGGAGCCGGTGATCCTGGCGGCTCCGGCGAATGGGCGCTGGCTGTCGGATTGGCTCGGAAAGTATGGGGAGACTCCGGTGGCGTATTTGCTGGGGACTAGTGAGTTTTCGGCGGCGGCTAAGAAGTATAAGTTGTCGGGGAGTAAGACCTGGTTTGGACAGAAGGTGGGCTGGTTTGACGCGGGGAAGTTGAAGGGGGTGCGCGTGGGAGTGATTGGACAGTAGTCGGTCTCTTCCGGTGGACTGCCGATCCGCTCGAGATCAAAATCCCCACTCTAACGTCGCACAGAACGCAGGTTAAGGATGGGGCACCCTTTCTGGTTGTTCAGACAAAAGGTCAAAAGCAGCGGACAGGAGTGTCCGCTCCACACGTGCACAGGTGAAGTCGGAACTGCTAACATCTTTTCCTGTGTCTGCTGCTAAGAACAATCCTCATTTGAATTTGAAGGACCGGGTGGTTTCGGCTGCTCCGGTGGAGGACGATTCTTCTTTTGAGCTGAAGC
>Ga0187859_10001061_pt1 | contig 17767 bp, 10 predicted proteins | sample June2016WEW_10_1_2_FD_133019 | JGI IMG/M metagenome (GOLD analysis project Ga0187859, IMG submission 133019) | Peatland microbial communities from SPRUCE experiment site at the Marcell Experimental Forest, Minnesota, USA - June2016WEW_10_10 | ecosystem: Environmental > Terrestrial > Soil >...
GTGAAGATGGATCGCGAGGAGCGGATTCTGGGTCTGCGGCAGGCAGCGGAGGCGGCGGAGAAAAATATTTCGGCGCGCGACCGCGTTTTTTTTGACGCGTACGCTCGCGGGGTGAATGCGTTCATCGAATCGCATCGCGACCGGTTGTCGCTGGAATTTCGCTTGATGAAGTACACGCCTCGGCCGTGGACAGTGACCGATTCTATGCTGATCGGGGCGCGGATGGTGCAGGATTTGAATCACTACAGCTATCGGCGGGCGCTGGAGCGCGAGAAGATTCTGGCGAAGCTTGGTCCGGAGTTGACGGCGGACCTCTATGTGAATTCTTCGTGGAGGGATCGGCCTCCGACGGAGATGCGGCGGATGGATGAGGATAATGGCGCGGATAGCGACGACGATGACGACGACGAAGAGGTTGAGCCGGAGGGCGGGAGCAGCCGGATTACTGATGCGGAACCGGCGCGGGGTGGTGTCGTTAGCAAGGCTAAAGGCATGCTGTCTGACCTATTGACGCGACAGCAGGTCCTTCGCTTCGCTCAGGATGACAATCATTTTTCTAATGCGTTAGTGCCCGTAATTACTTCCGTATTGCTTGGTCGTTTGTCCTCTGATTTCACACAGGAAGAAAATGATTCGTTTCGGGCGGGGTCAAATGATTGGGTGGTTTCGGGGCAGCATACGGTTTCGGGGAAGCCGCTGCTCTCGAACGATATGCACCTCAACCACCAGATGCCTAACTTATGGTTTGCGGCGCACCTTCGTGTTAACAGTGGCGCTAACGGTGCGACTAATAACAGCACTAATGGTGAAACTAACTCCGGTAACAGCTCCCGTAATAACTCCACTAACTTCGATGTTGCGGGAGTTACTCTGCCGGGGGTTCCGTTTGTGATTGTGGGGCACAACCAGCGGATTGGATGGGGGTTCACCAATGTTGGGCCGACGGTGGAAGACGATTTTATCGAAGAATTTAATGCGCAGGGGCAGTATAGGACTCCGGCGGGTTGGATAGCGCCGCAGCATCGCGCGGAGACGATTCAAGTCAAGGGTGCGGCGGACGTGACTTTTGATGTGGTGACTACGCGGCATGGGCCGATTATTAGTGAGCTCATTCCGGGCGAGACGCGGAAGATTGCTTTGCGCTGGACTTTGCAGGATGGCGAGGGACTGGTTTTTTTTGATGTCGACTCGGCGCGGAATTGGGATGAGTTTCGCAGGGCGTTTTCTAATTTTGGCGCGCCGGGACAAAACGTGATGTATGCCGACGTCGATGGGCACATTGGATATCAAGCGACGGGGCGAGTGCCGATTCGTGCGGCGGGCGACGGTAGCTTGCCGGTGAGTGGCAGCGATGATCGGCACGAGTGGAAGAGTTGGATTCCTTACGACGAGATGCCGCGGATTTACGATCCGCCGTCGGGGATTCTGGCGACAGCGAACGGGCGGATCACTCCGACGGGATACAAATACTCGATCAGCACGGAGTGGGACGCGCCTTGGCGCACGGATCGCATTTATCGCGTACTGGAGTCGGGGAAAAAATTTGCGCCGGCGGACATGCTGGCGCTGGAGATGGATGTTTCGTCGACTTATGACCGCTTCTGCGCAGACAAGTTTGTGTATGCGATCGATCATGCGGCTGGCGCTTCGGAGCGCGCGAAGAAGGCGGCGGATATTTTGCGGGACTGGGATGGGAGGATGTCGGCGGATGCGGCGGCTCCGACGATTGAGACGAAGGCGCGGCAGGAATTGGTGCGGCTGCTGCTCGAGCCGAAGCTGGGTGCGGCGTCTGGACCGAATAGTAGTAGCCAGCTGAGTTGGAAGACCTATCGCTGGGCGATGTCGTCGGTGTGGCTGGAGAATGTGCTGACTAAGCAACCGGCGCGGTGGCTGCCGTCGGGATATGCGGATTACGGGAGCCTGTTGACCGCGGCGATGGAAAATGTGGTGGCGCAGTCGCGGGCGGGTGTCGACGATTCTTCGCGAGATCATGTGGCCACTCCTGCTGATCTCAATCAGTGGAAGTGGGGCGAGAATTATCCGGTGGAGATCGATCATCTGGTTCTGCGGAAGCTTCCGGTGACTGGGCGATTTACGGGGCCGGGAGAGCATCCGATGAGCGGAAGCGGGTCCACAGTAAAACAGGTCGCACGCGGATTTGGGCCGTCGGAGCGGACGACGTGGAATTTTGCGAATTTTGATGAGAGCACGCTGAACCTGGTGACGGGTGAGAGCGGAATTTTTCTCAGTCCTTATTACATGGATCAGTGGGCGGCGTGGTACAAGGGGTCGACGTTTGCGTTTCCCTTCTCGCAAAAAGCGGTCGAGGGACATCGGGTGCATGAGATGACGCTCGAGCCGCGGTAGCGGAGGCGTCGTTCGCGGTTCGTCGTTCGCTTGAGTCAAAATCAGAGAAACAGAGCGAAGAGCGAACGACGAGCAGCGAGCAGCGCCTCTTAGAAATCCACGGTCTTGACGTCGATGAACTGGCCTACGAGATTGGATATCTTGCCGGGATTGTTTGGATTGTTCGGGTTGTATTCCAAGGCATCGATAGTCAGGTCGTAGATATCGAGCGATCCGCCCTGCACCACGTAAATCACCTGCTGCGCTACTTCGGGATTGTTGGCGCGCTTGCCGATGGGCTGGAGGCCGGTGACGTCTCCGTTGGCGGGGGGGATTAAGACTCCACTAGGCGGAGCGCTTCCTACAGCGGTTGTCAGCGTGTTGTAGATGGAAAGGCAGCCGCGAGTCTCGGCTCCGGCCGGCGCAGGGACGGGCGGAACAATTTCAGTGCAGGTGCGCGCGCCGATGAAGAGTTGTCCGTTGGCGCCCATCGCCATACGGGTGTGATATCCGTCGGTGATGATGATCTGAGCGGTGTTAACGACGCTCATGGTGTTGAGGTTGAAGAGGGTGAGCAGGCCGCAGGTGGTTGCCTGCGTGGTCTGTCCGGTGCAGGCCTGGGAGGGGACGCCGCCGGAATAGGGCGTGCCCGCCACATACAGCGTGGACCCAAGGACTGTGGCAACGGTTCCGGCGCACTGTGAGTTTTGATGTGCGTCGAGGGTGCAGAGCCCGACGGCGGGACCGACAAGAGTTCCCGTCGTCACATTGACCTGTTGTATGCTCGCCTGCGTTCCGCCGCATTCCGCGCCGCAGTTCAGCACATAGGCGGTGGTGTCGTCGGGACTAAAAAGCGCCCAGATCGGCCGGTCGAAACCGGCGATGTAAGTCACGGGGTTCTCCCCGGGAATTCCGATGTCCGAGGGCGTGATCACCGCGAGCGAATCGGAGTTATCGCTGAAGCCAAAAATGCGGTTGCCGCTGTTGTCGATCGAAATATAGTGAACCGAGGGAACGTCGGCCTCGCCGTTAAATGCGCCGCTGGTCAGTGAGATGGACTCGACCAGACCAGGCGCCTGCCCCACGACGCTGGCCGTGGGGATAGCCACGTAAGCGGTGGAACTGTCGGGCGAAGAGACAAAGCTCTCGGTCAATCCCGGTAAACTCACGTGGCCCACGGCAGATTCGCTGGCGTTGTTGATGACGGTGAACTGGTTGTCGGAGGCCTGCGTGCCGATTCCGCTGAAGACAAGAGTGAGACCGAGGTTAGGCGTTAGCACCATCATGCCGGGATTGTTGCCGGCGGAAATCGGGGCGACGCCCGGTCGCACATCGCTGAGAGCGTTGACGACAAAGACGCCAGGAGACGAATTCGCCGCGCTGATGTTATTGGAGATGAAGGCGCGATAGGGGAGACCGCTTGTCTTTGTAGAGCTAGGAGCGCTGCCGCCGCAACTTAGACATATCAAACACGCGGGCAGCAGAAATAACAGAAGGATCGGGATTTTCTTCAAACCTGGGACTCCAACTATTGTGACGGATAATTGCTTGGATGCAAGAACAAGGATTATAGCAAAGGGATCAGGACCAGGTGACGGGTGACAGGGGACGGCCGACGGCCACCCGATGATCACGAAGCTACCCATTCCGAAATCTTGGCTTAGTGAACCTTAGTGGCCTCTGTGGTTAAGGTTTTCGCTCCTCCGCGGGCCACTGGAAACAGAGGTTATAACCATCGGGATCATGAAAGTATAACTGCTTCATTCCGTAAGGGGCTACTTTTGGTTCTTTTAAGCCCTTAATTCGCGAGCGAAGATACTCGTAGGCTGCGTCTACGCTGGGGCATCCGAAATAAATCGCCGTATCGTCGTGGGCAGCGATCCGGCTGGGATCGGGTGTCGCAGGCCGCGAGTCGTCTTCATAAGCCGTGTTCAACATCAACTCGACGCCGTTCAGCCGGAGCAGCGCCCAGCCGAATTGCTCCTCGCCCGGCCGCGAAGTGGCTACGATCTCGAAGCCCAACACGTTCCGGTAAAATGCGACCGATGCAGGCATATCGAATACTTGCAACAGTGGCGTCATGCCTTTGATTTCAATAGCCATGCGGCCTCCTTCAATCCGAGTCAACGCTGCCCACTGAATGAAATCCAGATTACGCTTTTTCACCACGGAGGCACTGAGACACGGAGAAACCTCGACTGCCTGGCAAGAGTTTTCCCTTATCTTTTATCCTTATTTACAGATTCAAGATTTTCTCCGTGCCTCCGCGACTCCGTGGTGAAAATGAATCCGCAAATCACCATCTGCCGTCAAAGATGCAATTATCTCGCACCTTCTTGTATCCTGAAATGAATGGCCCAAAACCTTATTGAACGTTTGAAGCGGGCGCCTGTGCTCTGTGACGGAGCCATGGGCACGCTGCTTTATGCCAAGGGCATTTTTATCAACCGCAGCTATGACGAGCTGAACCTGTCGCAGCCAGAGCTGATCCGCGGCGTGCATCACGATTATCTACACGCGGGCGCCGAGATTATCGAGACCAACACTTTTGGCGGGAACAGCTTTCGCCTGGCGCGGCATAGCATGACCGACCGGGTGCGCGAGATTAATCTCGCGGGCGCGCGCGTGGCTCGCGAGGCAGCGAAGAGTTTCGATGTATGGGTTGCCGGTTCGATGGGGCCGCTTGGCGTGCGCATCGAGCCGCTGGGCAAGACATCATTTGAAGAGGCGCGCACGGCGTTTCGCGAACAGGCTGCGGCCCTTGTCGAAGGCGGCGTCGATCTACTGATGCTCGAAACTTTCGGCTACGTCGAAGAGTTGCACCAAGCTGTGCTCGCCTGCCGCGATGTGGATGCGAAGATTCCGATCGTCGCTCAGGTCACCATCGACGAAGACGGCAACTGCCTCGACGGCTCTGACCCCGAGGCCTTTGCCGCGCGGCTGACGGAGTGGAATATCGACGTGCTCGGCATCAATTGTAGTGTTGGCCCGGTCGCTATGCTCGATGCAATCGAGCGCGTGCGCGCGGCGACTTCCCTGCCCCTGGCCGCGCAACCGAATGCCGGCATGCCGCGGTCGGTCGAGGGCCGAAATATTTATCTCTGCTCGCCGGAATACATGGCCAGCTACACGCGAAAATTTGTTGCGGCGGGCGTGCAACTGATCGGCGGATGCTGCGGCACTACGCCCGACCATATCCGCGCTATGAAATCGGCGTTGCGGGTCGGCGAAGCGCGCGGCAAGACTGCCGTTACGGAGGCGATTCATTCCGGCAAAACAACCTTAGCGCCGCCCACGATTCCGATGGCGGAGCGGTCGCGGCTTGGCGCCCGGATTGCCGCGGGCGAGTTTGTCACCATGGTCGAGATCGTGCCACCGAAGGGCATCGATATACGCAAAGAGATCGAGGGCGCGAAGTTCGTCAAGTCGGTTGGCGTGGACGCGATCAATATTCCCGATAGCCCGCGTGCCTCGGCGCGTATGAGCAACCAGGCGTTGTCGCTCTTGATGCAGCAAGAGGTGGGCATCGAAGCGATCCTGCACTATACCTGCCGCGACCGAAACGTGCTCGGCATTCAGTCGGACCTTCTGGGCGCGGCGGCCACTGGAATTCGCAATCTGATTTGCATCACGGGTGACCCTCCGAAGATGGGGAACTACCCTGACGCGACGGCTGTGTTTGACGTGGACGCGATCGGTCTGGTGAACATCGTTCATAACCTAAATCGCGGACTCGACCTCGGCGGTAACCCAATCGGCGCGGGGACGAGCTTCGTCATCGGTGTTGGCGCCAACCCCGGATTGCCGAATCTCGACGAAGAGATCCGTCGTTTTGAATATAAAGTCCAGGCCGGCGCGGAGTACGTCGTGACGCAGCCGGTGTTCGACCTCAATCTGCTGGAGAAGTTTTTACGCCGGATCGAACACTGCCGCATTCCGCTGATTGCTGGAATCTGGCCGCTGGTAAGCGCGCGCAACGCGGAATTCATGAAAAACGAGCTGCGCGTGTCGGTACCTGATGAAATTCTCAACAGAATGACGCGAGCCGCCAGCCCGCAAGCGGCTCGCGAGGAGGGCGTCGCCATCGCGCGCGAGATGCTAGGCGCGCTCCGCGACCGCGTGCAGGGCGCGCAGATCAGCGCTCCGCAGGGCCGGTATGCCTCCGCTGTCGATGTGCTCGAAGCGCTCGGCTCGAAACGTCCGGCAACTGTATAATTTTGGAAGAGCTCCTGCCCAAGAGATTAGACGAATTGAAAAATTCACTGGACATTTTTGTCCGCAAGCCGCATTACAATAGAGTGTAGGAGCGATTGGATTGGTAAAGTTTGAAGAATGCCTCGAGCGTCTCGAAAAGATTGTTCAGGAACTGGAAAAAGGGGAAGTTCCCCTGGAAAAGTCGCTGACACTTTTTGAGGAAGGCATGCAACTTTCCGCCACCTGCCGCAAGCAACTGGAAGAGGCGGAAGGCAAGGTCGAGATTCTGCTCAAGCAGAACGGAAAACTTCAAGCGGAACCGTTTGAGCCCCCGGTCGAGAGAGCGTTGCGCAAGTAACGCATTGTTGCTCGGAAACTGATAACGCCTGTGCTAGCAGTCTTGCTGTCGCAGCCAAGGCCGCCACGAATTGCGGCGAACGTCAGGGGGATGTATGGAACCACTCCGCGTAGTTCTCTATCAGAATGACCCTGGAACTGCTGAAACTCTAGCGGTCAGCCTTTCCCAACATTTTGAATCCGTCTATCTGGCGCGCTCACCGAACGAAGTGGGCCCTGCGATCGAGCACCACCGAGCCAAGGCGCTCGTGCTCGATTTGGAGGCAGTCGATTGGGACGAGCTTGAGCGTTTGCGTCAGGACTTTCCCAGCCTGTGCATCGTCGGCACTCACCGCTTGGCGGACGAAGAACTATGGACCGCCGCCGTAAATCAAGGCGCGTCCGACATCTGCGAGCCGCGCCAGGATGACGTAGTGCGCTCGGTGCTACAGGGGCTGACGCAGCGCGCCGTCGCATGACAGGTAGTTTTTCGGACTGCTGACACCTGCTTTTCCTAGTTTCTGATTTTCCTGTCCCCTGCGACCTCACCTGCCCTTCCCCTGCCTTGTTATACTGCGGTTCGATGCTGAAACAAGTTCTGGAGCAGGGACGCGAATCTGCCGATGTGGCGCTCGAGGACCTTTTGCCACCGGCAACCCAGCATCCGACCTCCATTCATCAGGCGATGCGTCACAGCGTCTTTGCTGGCGGCAAGCGGCTGCGTCCGATTCTCTGCATGGAAACCGGGAGGATGATTCGAACCGCTGCCGGCGCTCATTCGCATGGTCGATCGGCCGCTGCAGCGCCGAAAAAATCATCTTCGGCCGAATCGTCATATGCGGCATCGCTCCCCCCGGGCATCGACCAGGTGGGCGCTGCGCTTGAGATGCTCCACACCTACTCGCTGATCCATGACGACCTGCCGGCGCTCGATAACGACGATCTGCGCCGCGGACGCCCCACCTGCCACAAGGCGTTCGGCGAGGCCGTCGCGATTCTCGCCGGAGACGCGCTGCAGACGAGGGCTTACGAAGTGCTCGCGCAACTCATTTGCCCGGCCGAAGCACGCGTCGAGATCATCCGCGAAATCGCACATGCCACCGGCACCATCGACGGCATGATCGGAGGCCAAGTCGTCGACCTCGAAGCCGAACACAAGAAGCCAGACCTAGCGACGCTCGAATACATTCATCGTTCGAAGACCGCCGCGCTGATCACCGCCAGCGTGGTCAGCGGAGGAATTTATGCCGGGGGCAGCGCCGAAGACATTGCCCGCCTTCGAACCTATGGTCAGTCGATCGGTCTCGCGTTCCAGATCGTCGACGACGTGCTCGACTTGACGCAGACCTCTGAACAGCTGGGAAAAACCGCAGGCAAAGACGCAGCAGCGGAGAAGACGACTTATCCGGCTCTATTTGGAATCGAGGAGTCGATCCGCAGGGCCGATGCGCTTGTCGATCAGGCGTGCTCGGAGCTCAACGAATATGGCGACGCCGGGGCCACGCTGAAAGAGTTGGCTCGACACCTTGCGGCGAGAAAAAGCTAGCACGACGCGGACGCTTTCCGATTGCACAATCACCAACACGACGAACTGTGAGCAGTCAAGAATGGGCCAAGATAAAGATCACCAAAATAAAGATCGTAAGAATCACGATCTGGGAATGGACCGCGCCATCTCCCGCCGCGATTTTCTTAACGGAGTCGCGCTCACCATCGGCGGCACGTTAGTTCCTTCTGCCGCTCTGGCGTTCGACGAATCGCCCTACGCGCCTGAGAAATCTCCCGGCTACTATCCTCCGGCGCTGACCGGCATGCGCGGCAACCACGATGGCAGCTTCACCTACGCGCACCAGTTGCGCGACGGCGAATCTTGGGATTCAGCTGCGAAACCCGAGAGTACTGGTGAAACTTACGACCTGGTTGTCGTGGGCGCGGGCATCAGCGGTCTTTCCGCCGCCTATTTTTATCGGCAGCTCGCCGCCAAGAAAGTCGCCGGCAAAACGACCGCCGGGAAAGGCCCGCGCATCCTCATCCTCGACAATCATGACGACTTTGGAGGCCACGCCAAGCGCAATGAATTCCGCGTCGGCGACCGCACACTGCTTGCCCATGGGGGCACTATGTCGATCGAGCGGCCTAGCGAATACAGCAAGGTTGCGCGCGGCCTGCTGACCGATCTCGGCATCGATCTCGATCGTTTCTATAAGGCTTACGATCGGAAACTCTACAGCCAACTCGGCACCGCGGTGTTTTACGATCGCGCCACCTTCGGCGAAGATCGCCTTGCCACCGGATTGGGCAAGACACCGTGGCCGGAATTTTTGGCGAAGTCGCCGCTCTCAGAAAACGTCCGCAGCGATATCGCTCGCGTTTACACCGACAAGAAAGATTACTTCCCCGGCCTCAGTCGCCAGCAGAAGATCGAGCGCCTGCGTAAAATTAGTTACGCCGACTATCTAACTCAGATTTGTAAGGTCACTCCCGACGCGCTTCCCTTCTTCCAGACCTACACGAACGATTTGTTTACGGTCGGCATCGAGGCGGTTCCGGCCCTCGATTGCTTCATGGCAGGAGACGACTACGGAGCGATCAGCTATCCCGGCTTCGACGGTCTCGGGCTCGAAGCGCCGGAGAAAGAGCCGTACATTTTTCATTTCCCCGACGGCAACGCTTCGATAGCCCGCCTGCTGGTGCGGAGTCTCGTACCCGCCGCGATGCCTAGCCACAGCGGGCCCCGTCATATCGAGCACAGCGATGCAATGGATGACATCGTCACCGCCCGCGCCGACTACAGCCGTCTCGATCAGCCTGACTCGCCCGTGCGCATACGCCTCAACAGCACGGTCGTACACGTCAACCACGTTGGCCCCGCGCAAACTGCCCGCGAAGTCGCGATTGACTACGAGCGTGGCGGCAAGCTGCAAACCGTGCGCGCGAAACATTGCATCCTCGCCTGCTACAACACGATGATTCCGTATCTCTGCCCCGAGTTGCCGCAGAGCCAGCGCCAGGCGCTCTCATATCTGGTGAAGATGCCGCTCGTGTATACGCATGTCGCCATTTCGAATTGGACTAGCTTTCACAAGCTCGGTATTCATCAGATTGTTTCTCCCGGCAGCTATCATTGTTTTACTGCCCTCGATTATCCGGTTAGCCTGGGCGACTATCGCTTTCCGTCGAGTCCCGACGAGCCGATGGTTCTCTTCATGCTGCGCACGCCCTGCGAGCGCGGATTACCCGTCCGCGATCAGAATCGCGCCGGACGCGCCGAACTGATGGGCACACCCTTCTCCACCTTCGAGCACAACATCCGCGAACAACTCGGGCTCATGCTGGGGTCAGCCGGATTCGATCCAGCCCGCGACATTCAGGGCATCACCGTCAATCGCTGGGCTCACGGCTATGCTTATGCTCCGAATTCGTTATTTGATCCCGACTGGAAAAAAGGGGAGGAGCCGTGGGTGGTGGGGCGGCAACGCTACGGCCGAATTGCGATTGCGAATTCGGATGCCGGCGCAGAGGCCGAAACCGACGTCGCGATTGATGAGGCGCACCGGGCGGTGCGTGAGATTGTATAGGCGAGCGGGGCTTTGCGCACTCATTCATCGCGACAAGTAAGTGATGGATCCGGGCAGCTGTTCTGGGCTTGCTCTGAGCTCGGTCGGTGGGTGATATCGCGATCTTACTTAAACGGAGAGCGATCTTACTTAAACCGAGATCGATCTTTGCGACCGCGCGGATTCGTCGGATGCTAGTCGCTGCACCCTTGAACATAAACAAGAGGAACAGAGTGCGTGACCTTCTTATCAAGAGTTTCTTCGAGTAGCGTCACACCGAGTTTGCTGCAGCTCTTGCTATGAGTCGACACAAAGTGGACCTCGTACGTGTTGTTAGGACGGTCAACCACTTGCGGCACCCACTCGTACCAGTCACCTCTCCCGTAGCCACCCGCCCGGTTTCCGCCCCATTCCAAAAAGTCTACAGCGGGAGTTTCAGGCCCGTTTCGCGGCACGTCAATGTCCTCCCGCTGAACCTCATCGATGGTTGATGGACTCTGCGGGTGCCACTGCACGTTGTACAGGAGCTTGGCTGTGTGGCCAGATTTGTAATCTAGGACGAGCAGTTCGATGTGGTGGGCAGCGCATCGCATTCCGTTAATCGCGTCAAATCGGGCTATGGTCTGCGGTGCCTCAATGCCACTAACGTCAATCGGTATGACTAGGAGCGCACCATCGCGGCTGGTTCCAGCCATCGCGATGAAGCCACCACCTACGCATAGGTACGGCGGGTAGTCGGTAAAGAGAGCCTTGGTGGTCGTCTGGGCGCTAACCGTGCTTGTTGTTGCTATGACGCTCGTCGCCAGCAGCGCCGAGAAAACCAAAGTGATGCAGGACAACTTCATTTCGGGACCTCCAAAAACCGCTTTCCTACGTTATCTACATTCTCGCGGACTTGATTTCATTTTCCGCAAACCTCGCAGCCACGCGAGTAACTTCTGTAATCACGCGATTTGGCGCGTCGCTGAAATCGCACTATCCGAGATCCTGTGACGCACTGGAGTCTGCCCACCCGGGCGATTGCATCTCGACGCCGCCAGCAGTACAGTAAAGACGCTCTCGCGGTCTCCCACCTTCTCATTCCTCACCGGTGATTTGCGCGTTATTGCTGCAGTGTCTGTGCAACTAAAGGCGGTGCTGGGGATGGCACCACAATATGTGGTGTTTTATTACTTGACCCGTCCCGGCATTCGCCATTAGAGTTGGTCAAAAGCGTGGGTGACGTCCCGGATGTTGGGGCGACATCGAACGAATGATGACCAGCGGGAATCTTGGTAGTTAACGCGTCTGTTGACCGCCGTAACCCCGCGATTTGCAGCGCACTCCAGCCAGCGCCGACCGAGTCCGCGGACCACAGGTCCGTCCACGAAGGAGTTACTTTGCTCAAACTCAAGAAGCTGCAAATTCTGGGATTCAAGTCGTTCTGCGATCGCACCGAACTGAAATTTCACGGCGAAGGCATTGCCGCCATCATCGGCCCGAACGGCTGCGGCAAATCGAATATCGCCGATGCGATCTCGTGGGTGCTCGGCGAGCAGTCGGCGAAGTCGCTGCGCGGCTCGCGCATGGAAGACGTGATCTTTTCCGGCACGCGCGACCGCAATCCGACGGGCATGGCGGAAGTTTCGCTCACGCTGATCGACCCCGCAATTTACGGCGGCCCGGATACCAACGCTCCCACGGAGATCGAGATTCAAGATGAGCTGCCGTCCGATTCCGAGTGGGACGAAGCTGAGTTGCGCGCGCATGCGGCAGCGGAGACCGAACGGGCGGTCGAAGAGGCTCGACCGGGAAAAAGCGAAGAGGTGGAAGGCGCGGCCGTCGCGACTGCTGCGACGGAAAATTCGGCCACTGCCGCCCCCGATGCGGAGAGCGACGAGTCTTCTAAAGACGCGGCCGCAGCCGTCGCCGGTCCGCAGGTAGTTTTGAAGATTCGCCGACGCAAATTCAATCAGCAACAGCACCACGCGGGAGAAATTTCCGTAACCCGCCGCTTATTCCGCAGCGGCGATAGCGAATATTTGCTTAATGGAAAGCTCTGCCGCCTGCGCGACATTCAGGAATTGTTCATGGGTACCGGTCTCGGGCCGGAGTCGTATGCGCTCATCGAACAAGGACGCATCGGCCAGATCCTGAGCAGCCGTCCAACCGATCGCCGCAACATCATTGAAGAAGCGGCCGGCATCACGAAATTCAAAACGAAGAAGCGTCTCGCTGAAGCACGCCTCGAGGATGCGAAGACGAATCTCGATCGCGTGAACGATATTTTCGAAGAAGTCACGCGGCAGATGAATTCGCTCAAGCGCCAGGCCAGCAAGGCCGAGCGCTACGCCAAGCTGCGCGATGAGATGCGCGCCAGATTGCGTGTCGTGCTGGCCAGCAAATTCTCCCAGATGGACGAGGAGAGCATCGCGCTCGACACGCAGATTCAGCAACTGGGCGAAGAGATTCATTTGCAGACGGAGAGCGTGCGGCAAGCGGAGGTTGAGCACTCCGAGCGCACGCAACGAGGCTATGCGATCGAGGCTGAGACGCGGCAAAATCGCGAACGCCTAAACCAGATTGCCATCGAGGGCGATCGCGGCAAGGCGCGCATTCGCACGAATGAAGAGCGCTGCGCCGAACTGATCGTGCGCTCGGCATCCGCTGAAGCAGAGTTGGCACAGGCGCAAATGCGGCTCGCAGCGCTCGAAGAAGAGCGGAACGGCCATCAGCAAGTGCTCGACTCAGCGGCGGCCGACTTGGCTGCGGCGCAGCAGGAATACGATCTCAGCCAGCGGGAAACGGCGCACGCCGCTATCAACTTGGCGTTACTGGAAAGCGAGCAGGAGTCACATCGTGCGGCCGTTCTTGAGGCCGTGGGCAGAGCGTCCAATCTACGCAATCAGCTGACGCAATCCGAGGAACGGCTGGCCGGCATCGGCCGCGAAGAGCAGCGCCTGCGCGCCGAAATCGCAACCGCGTCCTCACAGTCCGCAACGTTTGGCGGACAACGCGGCCAGACTGCGCTCGAATTCGAAAGCGTTTCGCAGCGCGCCAGCGGCCTGGCTGCGGAGATCGCGAGCCTGCGCGGAACCGTCGAGACCAAGCGCGCCGCCGAGAGCGAAAATAAAAAACACCTCGATTCCTTGCGCTCCGAATATGCGACCGCGCTCGGCAAGAAAGGTTCGCTCGAAGCGGTCATCGCCGAGCACGGCTATTCGACGGAGTCGGTGCGGCGTCTTTTTCAGTCGGGCGCGATGCAAGGTGGGAATACTCCGGCCGGCGTGCTCGCCGATTTTCTCGAAGTTGAACCGCGCTACGAACGCGTCGTTGAAGACTTTCTGCGCGACGAACTCAACTTCGTCGTGGTCAAGTCGTGGGACGCTGCCAATGAAGGCCTGCGCCTGTTGCGTTCCGATGTCGACGGCCGCGCGACATTTCTCGTGCATCCGGAAGACTCGCAAGCGAAATTCTCGTTTGTCGCGGATGAGAGCCATCATTACGCTCCGATCAACGACACTGTTCTCCCGCTGAAAAATTCGATCCGCGTGCTGAACGGGTTTGGCAAATCGCTGGAGGTGATTCTGCCCAAACTGGGTAACGGATACATCGTGCCCGACCCGGCGGCGGCGCGCGAACTAGCGCTCTCTAGTCCCGACGCATTCTTTCTCGCGCAGACCGGGGAATGTTTTCATAACGTGACGGTCACAGGCGGGAAACAGCGCAGCGAGGGACCGCTGTCAATGAAACGTGAGTTGCGCGATGTATTGCGGCTGCTCGAAGAGCTTGAGCGCGCACTGCGCGAGAAGGAAATGCTGGCGCTCACTTTGGCGCGCGAGATCATGGACCATATTTCCCTGCTCGACCGCCTGGAAGAAGAAAAACGCGAGGCCGAAAAACAGGCGATGACCTCGGGGCATCTGTTGAAGCAACTCGACGGCGAGATGTCGCGCGTGCGCGAACGGATCGCCATCAGCGAACGCGAACTGCAACGCCTCGCCGCAGAACGACAAGAGCAGGAAAATCTCACGGCAGCGCGGCAAGCGGAGCTTGCGACCATCGAAACACAGCGTACGCAATTCGAAACGCTGCTCTCCTCAGGACAAGATCGCCTCGCGGCACTGCGCAGCCAGCGCGACGCAGCCGCGGAAACCACGTCGCAGCGCGCGGCGCGCGTGGCAACGCTCGAAGAGCGCCACCGTTCGGCGACCGCGCTGCTGCAGCGCATCCAGAGTCTGGTTGACGAGATGGGGGAACGCGCGACTGCTTTGCAGGCGCAAATAGAATCGGCGAGCGCGGAAATGGCGCAGCGGCAGAATGAGAACGTGCAACTGGCCGAGCAAATGCTGCAATTCGAAGCCGAGTGCAATGCCGGAGAAGCGCGGGAAGGCTTGCTGCAACTGGAGTCCGACCAAGTGCGGACGCGGCTCGCCGAAATTGACGAACTGCTTCACTCCACACGCCGGCAACTCGATCTGGCGCGCGATCGCCGCGGTGAATTGTCGGCGACGGCCGCCAAGCTGCAATCCGATTTGCAACACCTCGCCGACACATGCCTAAACGAACTTGGTGTCGAGCGTCCCGCCCTCATGGCCGACGCGACCATTGCGTTGGTAGCGGGCGACGAACTCGCCGCTGAAGATCAGGCGCACCGCGAAATGCGGGCGCGGCTTGACGGGATGGGGCCGGTCAATATGATGGCGCTCGAAGAGTACAAGGAAACGGCGGAGCGCCACGAATTCCTGGCCACGCAGCGCAAAGATCTGCTCGATGCGATTTCGGATACGGCAGCGACCATTCGCGAGATCGATCAGGTGTCGCGGCAGAAATTTGAAGAAGCGTTCAACAAGATTAACGAGAATTTCCAGGCGACGTTTCGCAAGCTCTTCGGCGGCGGCCATGGCTTCATGCGCCTCACCGACATCGAGAACAGCGCGGAGAGCGGCATTGACGTGGTGGCATCGCCTCCGGGCAAGAAACTGCAGAACGTGCTGCTGCTCTCCGGCGGCGAAAAGGCTCTCACCGCGCTCGCACTGCTCGTCGGCATCTTCCAATATACGCCGAGCCCATTCTGCATTCTCGACGAAGTCGACGCCCCCCTCGATGAAGCGAACATCGCGCGCTTCACTGACCTGGTGCGCGAAATGAGCGTGCAGACACAGTTCATCCTGATCACGCATAGCAAGCGGACCATGAGCATCGCGCCCGTGCTTTACGGCGTCACGATGCAGGAGCCGGGCGTGTCGAAGCTCGTGTCGGTGCGGTTCGGGGCGGCGTAAGAGCACATCGCATGCTGATCAACACCCTTTACCTCGCCATCTTACCAATAGTCCATTTGGGCGACCAGTTCGGCTTGACTGAACAGGTCGTCACTTTGTTTCCAGACGGCCGCTGCAACCCTGTTCCACCCCGACGAGGTAGACGGCTATCTCAATCTTTTCAGAAACCGTGCCGAGAAATATCTGAAAGGCGGCAATGTCATCAGCTACAAGTTGGAGAAGGAAGTGGTGGTGGGGACTGGACTGATACGCGTTCAGGTGACACAACATGTCTCCTAGTGAACAGGCCGGCGGTTCCTTCAGTCCACCTGCGAAACTTACTTTCACTCAGTACAAAGAGATGGCCCTTTTCTTTCGGGATTTTTCTCGCTGACAAGCCAATAATCAAATGGTCAATCATTTTGGCTGGAGTTGGCGGACTTCTGGACGGACTCTACGTAGTCTGGTCGGCTCTCAGGTACATATTTCGTTTCTGACCGAATCGAGACAAAGTGTATACACCTGATATATAATGTATACATTATGCCTGAATCCTCGGTCCTCACCCTCCGCCTAGATGCCAAACTTAAGAATCAGCTTGACCGTTTGTCGAAATCGATGAACCGGAGCCGCTCGTTTGTCGCCGCCCAAGCGATCCAGGAATTTGTCAGCGTGAATGAATGGCAAATCAATGAAATCAAGAAGGGGCTAGCCGAGGCCGACGCCGGTGACTTTGCCAGCGAGGAGGAAGTACAGCGGGTGCTGAAGAAGTGGACGCGCGGTGCGCGTTGAGTGGCTGCGAGCAGCGATCAATAATTTGGATGCTTTGGCCGAATATATCTCGCGCGATAATCCAACCGCTGCCGAAAGAACCGTTGCGGCAATTCGGCGCGCCGTAGACAATCTCGAGCGGTTCCCATCTTCGGGTCGTCCCGGTCGCATATCCGGCACTCGCGAATTAGCCGTCCTGGGAACGCCGTACATAGTTCCTTATCGTGTGCGCGGCGATGTTGTGCAGTTGATCCGTGTGCACGCCCCCCGAAAATGGCCCAGCCAGTTTTGAACCCATACGTCTCAGGCAGCTTATCCCCCCAAAATACAAAACAAAACTTATTGACAACCTCCGCGCCATTCTGCTTTTTCCGTTGAGAAACTCGCTGCCTTTTTTTCCAGAGCCTTCCTCAGTTTTTCCACACTCCCATCCTGCCAAAACCTCCGCCAGATGCGGCTTTTGCCTTACACTGAAAGTGTCAACCATTTTCTTTTCGCCGCGGCCGGCTTTAACCGGCGCGTGTGATTGAAAGCGTTGACAAATTCTTGGCGAAGGCTAGAATACGCAAAGTTTTTTACTGGTGAATTTACTGATGAGCCCCGAACTTCTCGACTCCGTTCTCCTCCGTACCGATTACCCCGAACTAGAGTTGCACGCCAGCGGCAAGGTGCGCGACGTCTACAACCTTGACCACGATCATCTGTTGTTCATCGCCACCGATCGCATCTCCGCCTTCGACTACGTGCTCGCGACCGGCATTCCGCACAAAGGGCGGGTGCTCACGCAGATTTCGCTCTTCTGGTTCGACTTCCTAAAAGACATTGTCCCCAACCATTTCGTTACGGCCGACGTAAACCGCTATCCGGCGGCCATTCGCAGCCACGCCGATGAACTCCGGGGTCGCTCGATGATGGTGATGCGCGCCGAAATGTTTCCGGTTGAGTGCGTGGCGCGCGGGTATCTTTCGGGCTCGGGTTGGAAAGAATATCAGGCGACGGGCTCGGTCTGCGGCGTGAAGCTGCCGTCGGGACTGAAAGAATCCGACCAACTGCCGGAACCGCTCTTCACTCCGGCAACAAAAGCTACGACCGGTCACGACATCAATATTTCTTTTGAAGAGATGTGCAAGCTCGTCGATCCTGAATTGAGCCGTCAACTGCGCGACCTCACCTTGCGCATTTATAAGACGGCAGCGGATTATGCGCGGCAGCGCGGCATCATCATTGCCGACACCAAGTTTGAATTTGGACAAACCGCCAAGGGCATCACGCTGGCGGATGAAGTTCTCACACCGGATTCCTCGCGCTTCTGGCCGGCCGACA